>Ga0228698_1000057_pt1 | contig 107796 bp, 94 predicted proteins | sample McNCre117_Aug_MG_FD_178015 | JGI IMG/M metagenome (GOLD analysis project Ga0228698, IMG submission 178015) | Freshwater microbial communities from McNutts Creek, Athens, Georgia, United States - 1-17_Aug_MG | ecosystem: Environmental > Aquatic > Freshwater > Creek | place: USA: Georgia...
GCGCTTTGCAGGCTTAGGGGTTTGGTGGCGGTGAAGAGATGGCGCATGGGGATTCTCTCTTGGAGGGCAAAAGAGAGAATCCTATAAGAACTAAAGAATTAATAAATCGGACTTTAGTGCCTTTTTTGAGGTTAAAGATTTTTGACTAGCACCAAACTTTTGCGGTCCCAGTTGTATTTGCGCTTGCGGGCTTCGGGCAGCCAGTCGGGGTCGACCTGTACAAAACCGCGCTTCATGAACCAATGTTTGGTGCGGGTGGTCAGCACAAAGATGCTCTTGAGGCCTTTGTTGCGTGCGCGTTGTTCGATGCGCTTCAAGATCTTTTCACCATCGCCTTGACCTTGCGATTGCGGTGACACGGTGAGTGCCGCCATTTCCGCTGTTTTGGCTTCGGGGTAGGGGTACAACGCGGCACAGGCAAAGATCACGCCGTCGTGCTCAATGACGGTGTACTGGCCCACATCGCGTTCAATCTCGTTGCGGTCACGTTTGACCAACGTACCGTCTTTTTCAAATGGCTCAATCAGCTGCAAGATGCCACCCACGTCTTCGTGCGTGGCTTCGCGCAGGCTTTCTAGTTTTTCGTCCACCACCATGGTGCCGATGCCGTCGTGCATGTAGACCTCTAACAGCAGCGAACCATCCACCGCAAACGGCAAGATGTGGCTGCGCTCCACACCGGTTTCGCAGGCTTTCACGCAATGCTGCAAGTAAAACGCGATGTCTGACGGATTTGTGGTGTGGGGCAGGGTGGCCAGCAGTTGTTTGGCCGCGTCTAAAGGCAGCTCGGTGTCGATGGGGTTGTCTTCGCCTGCAGGCTCTTGCGGGTGAATGCGGATGCCCGGCGTTTCGGTGACAAACAACAGTTTGTCGGCTTGCAAGGCGGTGGCGACAGACGTGGCCACTTCTTCCATGGTCAGATTGAACGCTTCACCGGTGGGCGAGAAGCCAAATGGCGAGATCAGCACCATCGAACCTGCGGCGAGGGTTTGGGTAATGCCCGCCACATCCACTTTGCGCACGAGGCCTGAGTGTTGAAAGTCCACACCATCCAAGATGCCGACGGGCCGAGCCGTGATGAAGTTGCCAGAAATCACGCGCACTGTGGCACCTGCCATGGGCGTGTTAGGCAGGGCTTGGCTGAAGGCCGCTTCAATTTCAAAGCGCAGTTGACCGGCGGCTTCTTGCGCGCAATCGAGGGACACGCTGTCGGTGATGCGCATGCCGTGCGAATACTGGGGCACATGGCCTTTGGCCGCGAGTTGTTCGTTCACCTGTGGGCGAAAGCCGTGAACCAGCACAATGCGCACGCCCATGCTTTGGATCAGCGCCAAGTCTTGCGCCAAGTTGGGCAACTTGCCTGCGGCAATCGCCTCACCCGCAATGCCCACGACAAAGGTTTTGCCACGGTGCATGTGGATGTAAGGCGCTACCGAACGGAACCAAGGCACAAAAGTGAAGTCAAAAACAGCGGACATGGCGGTTGGTTTGCAGCGTGTAAATGGGTGGGCGTCCTCGGCGAAGGCCGGGCTGGGATAATTGCGGATTGTCACCCAAGTTATCGCCTGTTTTGTCTACGCCTGTTTCCTTCCAGATTGAATTTCCAGAATCGTTGCCCGTCTCGGCGAGGCGCGAGGAAATCATGGCCGCCATGCAGGCGCATCAAGTGGTCATCGTGTGTGGCGAGACCGGCTCGGGTAAAACCACGCAGTTGCCCAAAATGGCGCTGGCCCTTGGTCGGGGTCAGCGACCAAGCTCTGATGATGTGCGAGCCCAACGCAAACAAATCATCGGCCACACGCAGCCGCGTCGCATTGCCGCCAGCTCAGTGGCCAAGCGCATTGCCGAAGAGCTCAAGACCCCGCTGGGTGAGGTGGTGGGCTACAAAGTGCGCTTCCAAGATCGCTTGAGCAAAGATGCGTCGGTCAAGCTCATGACCGACGGTATTTTGTTGGCAGAAACACAAAACGACCCACTGCTCAAAGCCTACGACACCCTCATCATTGACGAGGCCCACGAGCGCAGCCTGAACATTGACTTCTTGTTGGGCTACTTGCGCGAAATCTTGCCGCGCAGACCCGATCTGAAAATCATCGTCACCTCGGCCACGATTGATGCGGACCGTTTTGCGCAGCACTTTGCTTCAGCCAAAGGACCGGCACCTGTGTTGATGGTGTCTGGCCGCACCTTCCCTGTGGAGATGCGCTATCGACCGTTTGAAGAAAGCCGCGACTACGACTTGAACAATGCCATTGCTGACGGCGTGGATGAGCTGTGGAGCAACCCATCACAACAGGGCGACATCTTGGTGTTCTTGCCCGGAGAGCGCGAAATTCGCGAAGCGGCAGACCATTTGCGTGCGCACCTGAGTCACAGCCCTGTGCTGCGCGGAGCAGACGTGTTGCCACTGTTTGCACGTCTCTCGCAAGCCGAACAAGACCGTGTGTTTGACAGCCACAGTGGTCGTCGCATTGTGTTGGCCACCAACGTGGCCGAAACCTCGCTCACCGTGCCCGGCATTCGCTATGTGATTGATGCCGGCACAGCCCGCGTCAAGCGCTACAGCTGGCGCAGCAAAGTGGAACAGCTGATGGTGGAGCCCATCAGCCAAGCTGCGGCTAACCAACGCGCAGGCCGTTGCGGCCGCGTGGCCAACGGCATTTGTATTCGTCTGTACGACGAGGTGGATTTCAACGGACGAGCGAAATTTACCGATCCTGAAATTTTGCGTAGCTCCTTGGCGGGCGTGATTTTGCGCATGAAGTCGCTGCACCTCGGCAACGTGGAGCAGTTTCCGTTCCTCGAAGCACCGCGCCCCAAAGCGATTGCCGATGGCTACCAACTGCTGAGCGAGTTGGGGGCTGTGGATGATGACAACGAACTCACACCCATGGGTCGCGAGCTTTCGCGCTTGCCGCTTGACCCCCGTGTGGGCCGTATGATTTTGGAAGCGCGCGACCGCAACGCCTTAGACGAAGTGCTCATCATTGCCTCGGCCCTGAGCGTGCAAGACGTGCGAGACCGCCCGATGGAAGCGCAAGCTGCTGCTGACCAAGCGCACGCCAAGTTTGACGATGACCGCAGTGAGTTCAGCGGTTACCTGAATCTGTGGAAATGGCTAGAAAACTCACGCGGTGGCAAACCCCATGTGCCTGCCAGCATGAAGCAGCAAATTGCCATCAAGCAGCCTCAAAGCAAGCAGGGCGCTGTGAAGGTGGGAACGACTGGCATGCCCACCGAGCACAAGCTGAGTAACCGCCAATACGAAGCGCTGCTGCGCCAAAACTTCATCAATGTGCGCCGCGTGCGCGAGTGGCGCGACACGCACACCCAGCTGCTGACGGTGGTGACCGAGCACAAATGGCGCATCAACACCTTGCCTGCGAGCTACGAGCAACTGCACCTGTCGATGTTGGCGGGTTTGCTGGGCAATGTGGGCTGCAAGCTGGAAGACGACGAGGCGTATTTGGGCGCACGCGGCATCAAGTTTTACCGCCACCCTGGCGCGCACTTGCGCAAGAAGCCGGGCCGCTGGATTGTGGTGGCCGAGTTGGTGGAAACCACGCGCTTGTTTGGCCGTGGCATTGCCGCCATGGAGCCGCAGTGGCTTGAGCAGGTGGGTGGACATCTGCTCAAAAAACAATTGCTCGACCCGCATTGGGAAAAGAAAGCAGGTGAGGTCAAAGCGCTAGAGCGCGCCACGCTGTATGGCCTGGTGGTCTACAACGGTCGCCGCGTCAGTTACAGCAAAGTGGACATGGTGGGGGCGCGTGAAATTTTTATTCGCGAAGCGCTGGTGGCGGGGGAACTCGACACCAAGCTGCCATTCCTCACAGCCAACCAAAAGCTCATCGCGCAAGTGGAAGAGCTAGAACACAAGTCGCGCCGCCAAGACGTGTTGGTGGACGATGCGTTGATCTACGCGTTTTACGACCAACAGCTGCCCAACGATGTGTGTAGCTTGGTGACGCTAGAGCATTGGTACCGCGAAGAAGTCAAACGCCAACCCAAGTTGTTACACCTCAGTCGTGAAGAGCTGATGCGTCACCAAGCGGCGGGCATCACCACACAAGCATTTCCTAAAACCCTACGCATGGGCGGTGTGGACTGTTCGGCCGACTATTTACACGAACCCGGCGATGCCAAAGACGGCTTGACCGTGACCGTGCCTTTGTTTGTGTTGAACCAAGTGAGTGAAGAGCGCGCCGAGTGGTTGGTGCCGGGCATGTTGAACCAAAAAATTCATGCCTTGCTCAAAACCTTGCACCAACGGCCTCGTTCGCGCTTAGTACCTTTGCCTGAGAGTGCGGCTCGTTTGACCGAGGCTTTGTCGGCAGACACGGTGTTTGGCTGTGGCCCGCTGGTGGATGCCTTGCTCAAGCTGGTGCGCGACGCCACGCAAGTGGATGTGAAGCGTGCGGACTTTAAGGTGGACATGTTGCCGCCGCATTTGTTCATGAACTTCCGTGTGGTGGATGAGCATGGGCGGCAGTTGGGGCATGGGCGCAACCTTGGCGCTTTGAAAGCGGAGTTGGGTAGTCAGGCCCGGGGGGCGTTTCAGGCTTTGGCGGCTTTGAAGGGGGTGGGCACTTTGAGTGCTGGTGCTGGTGTTGGCGTTGACGGGGCTGCGGCGTTGGCTGATGGGGAGCAGCGGGCTCCTCATGCTTTACAGAAATCGTCACCCGCTGCTCCCCATCAACCAACACCTTCTGGTCGTGGTGCGTCTGTCTCTGGTGCTGCCGCTTCATCGCCTGCGGAGCAGCGTTACACCAGCTGGACTTTTGGTGAGCTGCCTGAGCTGATGGAGATCACCAAAGGCAAGCAAACCCTCATCGGTTTTCCGGCGCTGGTGGATGTGGGCGATGCCGTGTGCATCGAAGTGTTTGACGAGCCCGAGGTGGCCGCCACCAAACACCGCGCAGGTCTGCGCCGAATGTTTGCCATGCAGATCAAAGATGCGCTCAAGTACCTTGAGAAAAACTTGCCCGACCTGCAAAAAATGTCGGTCGCGTACATGAGCCTAGGTACAAGTGACGAACTCAAGCAACAAATTTTGGATGTGGCACTAGACCGCGCCTTCTTGCTCGACCCATTGCCCACGAGCGAGGCCGACTTTAAGCGCCGCCTTGACGAAGGCCGTGGTCGACTCACGCTCATCGCCAACGAAGTGGCACGTTTGGCTGGCACCGTGCTGACCGAGTTTGCCGCCGCCAGCCGCAAAGTGAAAGACACCAAAATCAGCCCCGACAGCGTGGCTGATGCTGCGCAGCAACTGCAACGTTTGGTAGGCAAACGCTTCATTGCCGACACGCCCTATACGCAGTTGCAGCACTTTGCGCGTTACCTCAAAGCCGTGGTGCTTCGCCTAGACAAGCTGCGTGCCGATGCTGCGCGCGATGCTGCTAAGTTGGCCGAGCTCAAACCGTTGGAGCAAAAGTATTGGCGCTTGGTGGCCGAGCGCAAGGGGGTGACCGATGCGCGCATGCAAGAGTTCAGATGGCTACTGGAAGAGTTGCGCGTGAGTTTCTTCGCACAGGAGCTGCGCACGCCCCAGCCGGTGAGTGTGAAGCGGTTGGATAAGGCTTGGCAGCAGTTGAGTTATTGATTCAGCCGCGCATGGGACCCGTTTGCGCCAACAGATAAACCGCTTCCCACAATGATTGCGGTTGCTTCTTGTTTTGTTTGATTCCTATTGGCGCTGCGTAGCGCTGGCCAGCTGGAAGAATGTGGAGTTGCAAGCCCAGCATTTCTAGCTTTTCTTCCGCATCAATGGCATCGAAGTTGGTGTGCATTTTTCTGGGGTCTAGCAAGGTGACAGAACCGCGTCCCACGACCTCAATCGACTGACCACGCTCAATCACCAGTGCTGTGTCTTCGTCAATGCCAACACCCAGCATGTCTGGTCGTTGGGCCAAGGCAGATAGCAAACGTCCCAATCGTTGACGTTGTGAAAAATGTTGGTCAATGATGGCGTTGGCAACAAAGCCCAAACCAATGTTCATCGAGACCATGTCTTTTTCTGGATCTGGCGTTGCGTTGCCTTGTGCCAGCATTTGGCGTGACATGACAGCCGCCCCTGCGCTGGTGCCGCCAATACAAGCACCATTGAGGTGAAAGGCGCGGTGCATGGCTTGTGCGGCGGGAGATTCCCACAGACATTGCATGAGCAAGTTTTGGTCGCCCCCGGTCATGAAAATGCCGTCGGCTTGTGCGAGCTGAATGACAACCTCTGATTTGGAGGCATCTTCACGTGTGGCGATGGGCACCAGTTCACACTGGGTGGCGCCTAGGTCGTCGAAGGCAGCTTGGTAGCTTTGCCAAGTGGCTTGTGGTGTTTCGCTCGCGGCCGTGATGAACTTGATGCGCGCATGGTTGCCACCGCTGAGTTCTAGAAATTTTTTCAAAATCACACGGTCTTGCTTGCGGTCTTCGGCGCCACCGATGATGACCAAGTGCCCGCGTTTTCGTGTTTGTGCTGTGGCCAAAAGCGGCAACGCAGCACTGCCAAGCAAGGCAAGCCATTGGCGTCGGTCAAGCATGGACATGTATGTTTGTAATGCGCTCAAAGACGTGCCAGTCGTCCGAGGGCCAATTTCAATGTTTCGTCTTTCTTGGCGTAGCAAAAACGCACCACGCGTTGGTCAAAACCATCGGCGTAAAAGGCCGAGAGTGGAATGGCGGCCACACCAATTTCGGTGGTCAGCCATTTGCAGAAGTCGGCTTCGCTCAAGTCTTTTTCGGGCACACCCAGCTTGTCGATGCGCACGCACTGAAAGTAGCTGCCTTCAGAAGGTAACAACTCAAACTTGGTTTGGGCCAAGCCTTGGCGAAACAGGTCGCGCTTGGCTGCATAGAAGGCGGGCAGCTGCAAGTAGGGTTGTGGGTCTTGGAGGAAGGCAGCCAAGCCGTGTTGCACAGGGGTGTTGACGGTGAACACGTTGAACTGGTGCACTTTGCGAAACTCAGCGCTGTAGGGTGCAGGCGCGGCCACGTAACCAATTTTCCAACCGGTGACGTGGAAGGTTTTGCCAAAGCTCGACACGATGAATGCGCGTTCGGCCAAGCCAGGGAAGCTGGATGCGCTCAAGTGTTGTAGCGGAGCGTAGACCATGTGTTCGTACACCTCGTCGCTGATGAGCACGATGTTGGTGGGGGCGAGCAGCTCTTGAAGTTTGAGCATTTCTTCACGCGTCCACACAGTGGCACTGGGGTTGTGTGGGCTGTTGACGATGATGGCGCGCGTTTTGGGTGTGATGGCTGCTGCGATTTTGTCGAAGTCGGGGCGGAAGGTGCCCGGTGTGAGTGGTACACGCACCGCCACGCCACCGGCCATGTCGATGTTGGGGATGTAGCTGTCATAGCAAGGCTCAAGCACGATCACTTCGTCGCCCGCCCGTACCACCGCCATGATGATGCTGAGGATGGCTTGGGTTGCGCCTGCGGTGATGGTGATTTCGGTGGTGGGGTCGTAGCGGTGCTGGTACAGCGATTCAATTTTGTCTGCCACGGCTTCGCGCAGGGCGGGGACGCCGGTCATGGGCGGGTATTGGTTAAGGCCGTGGGTCATGGCATCGTTCACACAGGCCACGAGCTTGGGGTCGCAATTAAAGTCGGGGAAGCCTTGGCCGAGGTTGACCGCATTTTTCTCAGCGGCAAGGGCTGACATGACGGTGAAGATGGTGGTGCCGATTTTGGGGAACTTGGTGTCGAGGTGCGGTGTGGTCATCTCAGGGCTCACATATTGAAGTCGGTGGGGTGGCCTTCGAGGGCCTTCATGATCAGGTTGCGGTCAAGGCGGTCGCTCAAGAGCGCGGCAAAGTCATACACAAAGTGGCGAATGTAGGCGCTGCGCTTGAATGCAATACGCGCTACGTTTTTGCCAAACAGTTGCGAGGCGGGGCGGGCCACCAAGTCGTCGTCCAAGCCGTCTTTCACCGCCATCTCGGCCACAATGCCTACGCCCAACCCCAAACGCACGTAGGTCTTGATCACGTCAGAGTCAATCGCTTCGAGCGCAATGCGTGGGGTCAGTCCTTTGGCGGCAAACGCTTTGTCAATGCGGGTGCGGCCTGTGAAAGAGGGGTGGTAGGTGATGATGGGTTCAGCCGCCAAGTCTTCGAGCGTGATGCGCACTTTGGCCGCCAACGGGTGGGATTTGGGGATGACCAACATGTGCTCCCACTCGTAGCAAGGCAGGGTGACCAGCTCGGGATATTCAGAAAGCGATTCGGTGGCAATGCCAATTTCTGCCACTTCATCCATCACCATTTGCGCCACTTGCGCAGGTGCGCCTTGGTGCAAGCTGATGTTCACATTCGGATACGCCTCGCGCAACTTGGCCACCGGCACTGGCAGGACGTAGCGCGCTTGGGTGTGGGTGGTGGCAATCGACAACGTGCCGCTGTCTTCAGCGCTGAACTGTTCACCAATGCGTTTCAAATTACCGACTTCACGCAAGATCACTTCAATGCTGCGCAAGACATGCTGACCTGGCTCGGTCACACGCTTGAGGCGTTTGCCGTGACGCGAAAAAATCTCGATGCCTAACTCTTCTTCCAGTTCAATGATGGCTTTGGACACGCCGGGCTGAGAGGTGTGGAGTGATTTGGCAACTTCGGTGAGGTTGAGGTTGCGGCGAACAGCCTCTTGGACGAAACGGAATTGATGTAGGTTCATGGCGTGGCGATGTAATTTGCCATCCATTATGCCTTGGGCATCTAACTAACCGATTCTTTATGCTTTTGATGGTTTGTATTAAGCGCTTGGTTCATTGACGTGGCCCAGCGCAATTTCGGCCAACAAATCGAGCAAAGCGTTTTGCTCTCCCACCGCAGGTTGGCAGGTGATGGTCACCGTTGGGTGTTCGACTTTCAAGGCTTGGATCAATTCGGGCAAGTCTTCGCGGGCATGTCGGCCGACACCCAAAAACATGGGGACCACGCACAAGCTGTTGGCACCTTCGGCAACCAAGGACTTGGCAACATGAGGCAAGTCGGGTTCGGTCAACTCTAAATAGGCGCAACGCACGGTGGTGTTGGGTGAGCGCTGTGTGATGCGCTCGGCCACGGCTTGGATGGGTTTGTGCCAGAGCGGGTCACGTGAGCCGTGGGCAAACAAAATGATGGCGTGCATGAAAACCTTATTGACGCACCACCAGCCAACCAAAAGCGGCAAGTGAAGCGAGTGTGTAGAGCAAACCGGGTGCTGCGGCTGCAAACCACGGTGCCCAGCTGTTGATGTTGCCGATGTAGCTGAAGACGTTGTTGAGCAAGAAAAAGCTGATGCCTGCCAGCACACCACCAAACACATGGCTGGCAATGTTGCCACTGCGAAAGTGCAGGTACGCAAAGGGCAGTGCCAGCACGACCATGACCAAGCAGCTCAGGGGGTAAAACACTTTCTTCCAAAACTCGATCTCAAAGCGCTGTGTGGTTTGGCCGTTGGCGCTGAGGTGGCGAATGTATTGAAACAAGTCGAGGGTGCCCATGCGCTCTGGCTTGAGCAACGCGACAGACACCATTTCAGAGGTGATGCTGGTGGGCCATCGTTGGCTCTCGAAGTGTTTGCGAACCAGTGTGGATTCACCGTGGGTGCGCGAGAGTTCATCGCGTTCGACTTGACGTAAATCCCAGGCATCGTCATCAGAAAGCAAGCCCACGTCTGCTTTGGTCAGCGCAGCCCACTGGCCATCTTTGTTGAACTCAAAAATACGGATGCCTTTGGGGTCGCCTTCAGGGGTAAGGGTGGTCACGTTGACGGCGTAGCTGCGGTCCTCTTGGCGTTCGCGCAACCACGCGCCAGTTTGGCCCACCGTGATCTGGCCAAGGTAGCGTGACTTGAGCAACTGACCATAGCGGTCGCAAAACGGCGACAGGTAGTCACCCACGGCAAAGGTCAGCACCACAAACGCCAGCCCCAAGCCCATGAGGTTGCGCAGCGCCAAAGTGGGGCCAAGTCCACTGGTGCGCAGAATGGTGAATTCAGAGCTTTGCGCCAGACGGGCCATGACAAAAATGGTGCCGATCAACACCGAGATGGGGAGCAACTCATACAAATGGCTGGGGACCAACAGCAGCACATAGGTAAAGGCATGGCTGACTTGGTAGGCCCCGCCGTTTTTGCCCACGTTTTGCAGCTCATCCACAAAATCGAAGAAGAAAAACAAAGCCAAAAAACTCAGCGTGACAAACGTGACCGCAATCAGCACTTCACCATAAATCAGACGACGCAAGGTTTTCATACGGAGGTCTCCTTGCGTGTGCCCAAGAGCCGACGCCAGCTCCAGTTGTTGTGGCGCACAGCTAACCATGTCATGGCGAATAGGAAGACACCGCCGTGCAAGGCAATCAAGTTGGGTAGGAACTGAACCTGGCCTGAACTGATCCAACTTTGGCTGAGGTTGATGAAGTTGTAATACACCACAAAGATGAACAAAGCCAAAGCCAAGTTGCCACCACGTCCTACGCGATGGTTTGCGCTGGTAATGGCCAGAGCGATCACCAACAAGTTGAACGCCGCAATGGCCAGACCCAAACGCCAAGCCAATTCACCTAAGTTGCTAGGGGTTCGGTGGATCAGGAGTTGCAACGAACCGATGGTTTTTGTAGGCGGCTCGGCAGACGCTTTCACATCTTGGCTGATGCGTGTGCCGTAGACCTTGAACTCACTCACTTTGAGTTCGGTCTCGCCGTTGGTTTGCTCCACACGTTGGCCGATGTCCAAAATCAAGAAACGATCTTCATCTATGGTTTCGATGTGGCCTTTTTGAGCCGATGTCATGGCTTGTTTGCCTCGTTCACTGGATGAGATGAAAACGTTTTTGCCTTCCTTGTTCTCCACACTTTCTTTGTCGACAAAGAACACCCGCAAACCATTGGCCGACTCTTGAAATTGGCCAGGCGAGACGCGTTCCAAATCGCCACGTTGTTCAAAGCGCTCTTTGAGTTCGCTGATTTGTTGGTTGGACCAAGGCCACACGATCAACACCAGCACACTCACGGTCAGCAACATGGGCCAAGCAAAGCGAATCATGGGCGTGAGCAAAGCGCGCAAGCCGCGCCCACTGACCAGCCAAATCACCATTTCGCTCTCAAGGTACATGCGTGACAAGGTCCCCACGGCTGCGATGAACAGACTCATGGTCAGCACCGTGGGCAAGTGCCCCAGCATGGTGTAGCCCATGATCAGACTGATTTCAGCTGGGTTGACACTGCCGCTAGAGGCTTGGCCGAGCGTGCGGATCAGCATCATGGTCATCACGATGGTGACCAAGACGATGAGCGTGGCGCCAAAACTGCGCGCAAGCTCTTTACGAATGGAGGAATGGAATAACATCAGCGACAGAGGAAAACCGCAATTATGAACTTCGAGCTCAAGACCCTAGATTTACACGCTGCAGCCACGCATAAAACTGATGCGCTCATTATCTTGGTATCTGCCAAGCACAAGACAGCCAAAGATACGTTATCTCAACTGATTGCCGATGCACGCAAAGGCGGTGATTTGGATGAGTCCCCCGCCAAGCTGTTGAGCATATGGCGTCCCCAAGGTGTGAGCGCCCAGCGCGTGGTGCTGGTGTCTAGTGGCGACGGCAGTGCCCGCGTGGTGCGCCAAGCTGTGACGGCCGCTGTGGCTGCGCTTAAAACGGCAAAGCCGACACACATCACCGTGTGTTTGGACGAAGCCAGTGAGTACCGCTTGCAAGCCGCGGCCCAAGCCGTGGCGGACACCAGCTATGTTTACACCGCTACCAAGCCTTCGGCCACAGCCGCTGCCTTGAAGCGTGTGGTTTTGGCTTTGCCAACGGCTGAAAAAACCAAAGCTGCCAAACACGCGTTTGACCTTGCCCGCGCGCAAGTCGCCGGCGTGTCACTGGCCAAAGAATGGGGCAACCGTCCTGCCAACCACGCCACACCGACACATTTGGCGGATGTCGCCAAAGCGCTCGGTAAAAAAGCAGGCATGCATTGCCAAGTGCTTGGACCCAAAGACATCGAAAAACTCGGCATGGGGTCGTTCGCTGCTGTGGCGCGTGGCTCGGTAGAGCCTTTGCGCTTCATCGTGCTGCAGTACACAGGTGCGGCCAAGTCTGAAGCCCCAACTGTCTTGGTGGGCAAGGGCATCACCTTTGACACGGGTGGTATTTCACTCAAGCCAGGCCCTGGCATGGATGAGATGAAGTTCGACATGTGCGGCGCAGCCAGCGTGTTGGGTACCTTTGAAGCACTGTCGTTGCTCAAGCCCGCCATCAACGTGGTCGGCCTGATTCCTACCTGTGAAAACATGCCCGATGGCACCGCCTTGAAACCCGGTGACGTGATCACCAGCATGAGCGGCCAAACCATTGAGGTGCTCAACACCGATGCCGAAGGCCGCCTGATTTTGTGTGATGCCTTGACCTATGCCACACGCTTCAAGCCCCGCGCTGTGATTGACATTGCCACGCTCACTGGCGCTTGCGTGATTTCGTTGGGCCATGTGCGCAGTGGTTTGTTCTCGCCTTCAGACGAGTTGGCGAACGCGTTGTTTGCCGCCGGTGAGGCCGCACTCGATCCATGCTGGCGCTTGCCTTTGGACGAAGAATACGCAGAAGGTCTCAAGTCCAATTTTGCCGATGTGGCCAACGTGGCAGGGCGTGAGGGTGGCTCCATCACTGCGGCCAAGTTCTTGCAACGTTTTGCCAAAGACTACCCTTGGGCGCATTTGGACATCGCAGGCTCGGCTTGGAAGAGCGGCGCTGCTAAGGGGGCCACTGGCCGCCCCGTGGGTTTGTTGTTGCAATATTTGCTGGGCACAACCCAGGCTGCCAAGCCTACACGCCGCACAGCCAAAGCCTGATTGACCAGATGACCGAGATCGCCTTTCACTTCAATGCGCCCGACAAGCTGGCCTACGCCTGTCGCTTGTTGCGCAAGGCTGTGAGCAGCGGCGCTCGCGTGGTCGTGACGGGAGATGCCGCTTCGTTGCAAGCCCTTGACACCTTGTTGTGGACCTTTTCCCCCTTAGAGTTTTTGGCGCACTGCCGAGCAGGTAGCCCTGCCGAGCAGTTGATGGTGTCTCCCATCGTGTTGGCGGCTCAAATTGAAGGCGGGCCTGAGTTGCCACATCACCAAGTGCTGCTCAACCTCGGACGTGATGTGGCGCTGGGCTACGAGCGTTTTGAGCGCACCATTGAGGTGGTCACGCTGGATGAACAAGACCGCCAACAAGCGCGTCAGCGCTGGAAGCACTACGCGGACCGCGGGTATGCCATCACCCGTCATGATTTGAAGTTGAAGGAAACTTCGGCCTGATTTTTTTTCATATTTTCTTTTCCACTTTTTAGGAGTTCTTGCATGCATCTCTCTCTCAAACTGACTGCCGTTGCAACCTTGGCTGCCCTCAGCACTTTGGCGGTGGCGCAAGAACAAGTGGTCAAAATCGGCCACGTAGGTCCTCTCAGCGGCGCGATTGCCCATTTGGGCAAAGACAACGAATACGGCGCACGTTTGGCCATTGAAGAGCTCAATGCCAAAGGGGTGAGCATCAACGGCAAAAAAGTGAAGCTGGAGCTGGTCGCAGAAGACGACGCTTCTGATCCCAAACAAGGCACAGCGGCGGCACAAAAACTGGTAGATGCCAAAGTCAGCGGCGTGATTGGTCATCTGAACTCAGGCACCACCATTCCTGCTTCCAAAATTTACAGCGATGCAGGTATTCCCCAGATTTCACCCTCATCGACCAACCCCAAGTACACACGCCAAGGTTTTAAAACAGCGTTCCGCGTGGTGGCTGACGACGTGCATTTGGGCGGCACTTTGGGCCGTTATGCAGTGAATGAACTCAAAGGCAAGTCAATTGCTGTGATTGATGACCGCACAGCCTATGGCCAAGGTGTGGCCGAAGAGTTTGAAAAAGCAGTGAAGGCCGCGGGCGGCAACTTGGTGTCCCACGAATTCACCACCGACAAAGCCACCGACTTCATGCCCATCTTGACCACGCTCAAAGGCAAGAAGCCCGACATCATCTTTTTTGGCGGCATGGACGCGGTGGGCGGGCCCATGATGAAGCAAATGAAGTCGCTGGGCATCAAAGCCAAGTTCATGGGCGGCGATGGCATCTGTACCAACGAGATGATCAAGCTCGCGGGGGATGCCATGGCCGACGGTCAAGTGGTGTGCGCGGAAGCCGGTGGCGTGGACGGCGCTCTGAAAAAGGGGATGGATGACTTTGGCGCCAAGTTCAAAAAACGTTTCAACGATGACGTGAAGTTGTATTCGCCTTACGTGTACGACGCGGTCTATGTGATGGTGGATGCCATGCAGCGTGCCAAATCCAGTGAACCTGCCAAGTATTTGCCAGAGCTTGCCAAAACCACCGGTTACAAGGGGGTGACGGGCACAATTTCGTTTGATGCCAAGGGCGACATCAAGAACGGTGCTTTGACGCTGTACACCTTCAAAGCGGGCAAACGTGATCAAATTGCTGTGGTTCGTTAACAGATCAAATATATTTATGACAACTTAAAAACCACCTTCGGGTGGTTTTTTTGTTGCATTTAAAAAATATTTAATTCATATAAATCAACCACTTATGAATTTAAATGTAGTTTGAGTTGTGATTTTTTATAAATTGTGTCCACCAAATGTAAGTCTGACGCGTTGATTTCTCACTAAGTTCTCAGGAGCCTAAATTGGATAAGTCAACAGTTCAGATCGAATCACCAGATGTTGCAGTGGAACGCCGCTTCAAAATCGTGTCTAACGAAAAGACAGGCATCAAAGCCACATTCGATCGTATTCGTGCGCAGCTCGCCCAAGAAGCCGAGCAACGAAGCCGTCCCGCCTCGCGCATGTATTCCGGTTTCCGGGCCGTCAAAGCCTGATCGACAGATATTTTCAAAGGCGCCGGTAAGGCGCCTTTTTTGTGGTCGCAGCTTACAAAAGACTGGACGCGATGTTGATGGTCAAGGCCACCACGATGGTGTTGAAGAAAAAAGACAGCACACTGTGCAGCAAGCCCACGCGGCGTTGCGTACGACTGGTGAAGCTCACATCTGCTGTTTGACTGGATGTGCCAATCACGCAGGCCGCATACAAAAAATCCCCGTAATCTGGGGCATGGTTGCCTGGAAACTGCATGCCACCAGTGCTGTGAATGCCTTCGGCAAGGTAGAAATCATGGGCGTAATGCAACGCAAACATGATTTGGGTGAAGACCCAAGACGAAAGAATCGTCAACGCAGCCAACCCAATATGCAGGTAACGCATATCGCCCTCTAAGCCTTTGGCAATAGCCAATTCCGACACCACGGCCGCCAAACTGGCGAGGGCAGATAGCACAACCATGGCCAGCAAGACCCAGCGACCATCGTCTTCGCGCATGGCGCGATTGCGCATGCGTTCATGTGTGCTGCCAAACATCATGTGCATTGCCAACACCAAGTAAAGCAGTGCCCCGATGTTCCACCCCGCCGTCATGCGAGTCATCCATGGCCAAGCCCAAGCGGCTGGAATGCAAATGCTGCTCACCACGCCCAAGGTCATGCTTGCCAATAGGCGTGGTCTGGTTTTGAGCGCATTGATGCACGCGTTGATTGAAAAAGGATGGTGTGCCATAGGTCTCTGTAGCCATGCTACTTCAAGAGGTCATCTCAGACGATTAAGATAGCGGCTGTGTCAACACCATCTTCCTTTTTGAAGCGACTTTGCCTGCCCATCATGGCCATTCTTATGGTCTTGTTGGCTTTGGGCCCGTTTTTGCACGCGCACTACGGCAGCTCTCGTTTGCAAGGCTTTCATGTGGACGGCATGGCTCAGTTGACCACGGAGCACGCGGCGTTTGATCGCTCAAGCTTTAGCCAAGATACCGAAGAGGAGTCAGCTGCGATCGGTGTGACCACATCGCATGCGCGTCAGTCGTTTGGGGATGTGGATGACACGCCCATGACTTTGGTGGCTCTGGTTTTTGCATTGTTTGCAGCCTTGACATCGTGCGTGACGCGTTGTTTGCATGGTGTTCGCCCTGTTGATGCACAGTGCCGCGTTTACGCACCAGGCTTTCCGCCACCCGCACACGCACCTCCTACTCGCGCCATTTAATTTTCGACAAATGGGTGCACATGCCTGTGCACTTGGTTTCGGCTATTTGATGGAAGTGGTGTTGACGATGTTCAATCCTTTGACGTTTTTTGTGCGCGGCGCTTTGGCTTTGGCTTTGGCTTTGGCGTTCGCGGGTGGCGCGTGTTGTGTGTTTGCGCAGGCGCTCCCAGTCCCAGTTGCTGGCACCCGTACCCCTTGGGTGTTGCTGCTCAGTGCCAAGCAGCAAGCCAGTCTGGGTGTGCAAGTGGCTTCGGTGCAAGCCTCAACCAGCGGCCAGCTGTTGGTCAGTGCCACGGTGGTCACGCCACCAGGTCAAGCGTTCACCGTGTCTGCTCCCTATGCAGGGCAGGTGTCACGCTTGTTGGTCGGGGTGGGCGATTCGGTCAAAGCCGGCGCAGCTTTGGCGCAGTTCACCAGCCCTGTTTTGGGCGATGCACGTCGTTTGCTCAACGATGCCGCGCTGGACTACAAAAATGCCAGCGCCGCTGCCCAGCGTGACCAAGCCATGTTTGATGAGGGCATCATCCCCGCCGTGCGTTTGCAACTCAGCCGATCTAAACAAGAGGCCGCACAGGCGCAGTTGCAAGCGCGTGAGGCCGAGTTGTCCGCTGCAGGCATGCGTTTTGACGCGCACAGCGGCTATGCCACAGGCACGCTCAAAGCGCCTTTGTCTGGGACGGTGCTAGAGGCCTTTGCGGCTGTGGGCCAACGTGTGGAGGCCGGTGCTGTGTTGTTCAAGTTGGCCGACGCCAGCCAGTTGCAACTCGATGTACAGCTCTCATCCGACAAAGCAACGCAGCTCCAAGTCGGCGACGAGGTGAGCATTCCTTCCCGCAACGCCACAGCCAAAGTCATGGGTGTCAGCCGTGCCTTGGATGCCAGTCAATCAGCGCACGCGCGCGCCGCAGTGACGCGTCGTGGAAGCTTGCAAGTGGGCGAGTTCGTGTCTGCCACGGTGCATGCCAAAGGCAAACTGAGCACAGCCAAACCTGACACCCAATGGCTGGTGCCTGCACGTGCGGTCACGCAGTGGCGTGGTCAGCCTTGGATTTTTGTGGCCAATGACAAAGGTTTTGAAGCACAAGCCGTGAGCGTGGTGTCGTCCAGCGACGAGGCCTCATTGATCGACGTTGCGCTGCCCGCAGGCAGCAAAGTGGCCATCACAGGCATTGCTTCTTTGCGTGCCTTGTTGCAAAAGGACGAGTGATGTTTGAGCACCTCATTCGTTTGAGCCTGCGTTTTCGCAGCCTCACGCTGGCGTGTGCTGGCTTGCTGATGGTGGCAGGTATCCACGCGTGGCTGAATTTACCCATTGATGCCTTTCCCGACATTTCGCCCACGCAGGCCAAGGTCATTCTCAAAATTCCGGGCATGACGCCAGAGGAAGTTGAGCAGCGGGTGGTCAAGCCCATCGAGCAAGAGCTGTTGAGTATTCCCAACAAACGCATCGTGCGTTCTATTTCCAAGTACGGCATTGCTGACATCACCATCGACTTTGACGAAGGTGTGGATTTGTACTGGGCGCGTCAACAAGTGTCAGAGCGCTTGGGCTCGGTGATGCGTGATTTACCCGCCAGCGTCAGCGGTGGTTTGGCACCCATCACCACGCCGTTGAGCGAGGTCTACATGTTCACGCTCGAAGGCGAGGGCTTTAGCTTGGCCGACAAACGGCGGGTGCTTGACTGGGTGATTCGTCCTGAGCTACGCACCATTGCAGGCGTGGCTGAAGTCAACTCTTTGGGCGGTGAAGTACAAACCTTTGAGGTGATTCCAAGCACCGCCAAGATGGCGGCGATGGGCGTGAGCATGGGCGATGTGCGCCAAGCTTTGTTGACCAACAACAGCAACGACGGCGCAGGCCGTTTGAGCGCGGGCGAAGAGGCTTTGGTGGTGCGCGTGGAAGGTGCGATCAAAACCTTGGATGACTTGCGTGCCGTGCGTTTGAAAACCGCACACAACACTTGGGTGCAGTTGGACGATGTAGCCACTGTGACCACGGGCGCACTCACGCGGTATGGGGCTGTCACACAGGATGGTCAAGGCGAGGCGGTGGAAGGCTTGGTGCTGGGCATGCGTGGTGTCAACGCCCGGCAGTTGGTCGAGGCGGTCGAGGCCAAGTTGATGGACATAGCCCCCCGTTTGCCCAAGGGCATGACGGTGAAAACCTTTTACAACCGTGGCGAGTTGGTCACGCGTGCCGCTGACACGGTGATTCATGCCCTGATCGAAGCCGCGGTGTTGGTCTGCATCACCTTGTATGTGTTTTTGGGGGGCATGCGTGCGGCGGTGGTGGTGGCGGTGGCGCTCCCGTTGTCATTGTTGAGCACCTTTTTGTTGATGCGTGCCTTTGGGTTGACTGCTAACTTGATGAGCTTGGGTGGTTTGGCCATCGCACTTGGCATGTTGGTGGATGCCGCGGTGGTCGTGGTCGAAAACATCGAGACCGCGTTTGCTTCGCACGCAAAAGGTCATGCCTTGTCAAAGACCGAAATTTTGTTGAGTGCGGTACGGCAGGTGGTCAAACCTGTGGCCTCAGGCGTGCTCATCATTTGCGTGGTGTTTTTGCCCTTGCTCAGTTTGGAAGGGTTGGAAGGCAAATTGTTTGCACCCGTGGCCGTGACCATCATCATGGCCTTGGCATCTTCGCTGCTGCTGGCTTTTAGTGTCATTCCGACGTTGGCCTCGCTGGTGCTCAAAGAAGAAGGCGCACATGAGCCTGCGGTGATGCAAAAGATTCATGCGGCCTATGTGCGCTTGCGCGAGCGCGTGTGGGCTAAGCCGCAGTGGTTGTATGGCGTGTCCGTCGCCTCACTGGTGGTGGCCGCTGTGTTGTACAGCTTCATTGGCAAAACTTTCATGCCCACTTTGGACGAAGGGGACATCTTGGTGCAGCTGCAAAAGCTGCCTTCGATTTCTCTTGAAGCGTCTTTGGAAATCGACACCCGCGTGCAGCAAGCCATTTTGGACAATGTGCCTGAAGTGAAGTCCATCGTGGCGCGTGCCGGTTCAGACGAATTGGGCTTAGACCCGATGGGCTTGAACGAGACCGACACGTTCTTGGTGCTCAAACCCAAGAGCGAGTGGCGTGGCAACAAAGACGACATCGTGGATGCACTCAGAACCGTGCTCGACGGTTTTCCCGGTTTGGTGTACGGCTTCACGCAACCGATTGAAATGCGCGTGTCCGAAATGCTCACTGGCACGCGCGGCGATGTGGCGATCAAGATTTTTGGCACAGACTTGGGCCACCTCAATGAAGCCGCACATCAAATTGCCGATGCGGTACGCACCGTTGCTGGGGCTGCTGAGGTGATTGCGCCTAAAGCCGAAGGCTTGCAATACCTTTCGGTCAACGTGAACCGTAGCACCGTGGGTCAAGCGGGGTTCAGTGTGGAGGCTTTGCAGCAAGCGTTTAAAAACCAAGTGGAGGGTGAGTCGCTGGGCTATGTGTTGCAAGACGGTGTGCGCATGCCGCTCACGCTCAAAGGTAACGAGGCCACGCGCCAAAGTCCAGAAGCATTCAAAAACTTGCAGCTTGCGGCACCCGATGGCCGCGTCTGGGCAGCCAATGCTTTGGCAGACATCCGTTTGGTCGACGGTCCGATTCGTGTGGACCACGAGCAAAGCGCACGTTTCACCAGCATTCAAGTCTCGGTGGCCGAGCGCGATTTGACGGGCTTTGTGAGCGATGCACAAAAAGCAGTGGCCGCGTTGAAGCTTCCCAGTGACGTGCGCATTGTGTGGGGGGGGCAGTTTGAAAACCAACAACGCGCGGCCGCGCGTTTGGGCTTGGTCATTCCTGCCGCGATGGTGTTGATCTTCACCATCTTGGTGTTCACCTTTGGTTCGGCTATTCAAGCGGGCATTATTTTCTTGAACATCCCTTTCGCCTTGGTGGGCGGGGTGGTGGCTTTGGCCATCTCGGGTGAGTATTTGTCGGTGCCTGCATCGGTGGGCTTCATTGCACTGCTGGGCATTGCCGTGCTCAATGGGGTGGTGATGGTCACGCACTTCAACGAGCGTTTGATGGACGGTGAGGCGATGGATGTGGTGGTGCGCTTAGGCACGGAGCGTCGTTTGCGTCCTGTGTTAATGACCGCCGTCATCACCGCGCTGGGCATGATTCCGCTGCTCTTTGCCACAGGGCCTGGTTCAGAAATTCAACGGCCACTGGCCATCGTGGTGACTGGTGGTTTGATCAGCTCTACTTTGTTGACCTTGTTGCTGTTGCCTAAATTGTTTGAACGCTTTGGTGGACTTCAAAGCGTGTCTTGGAGGAAATCATGAGCCGTTTCATGAAACAGGGTTGGATGGGTTGCGTTCTATGGGTGGCACTGAGTGCATCGCAGGCGCAAACGACCACCGTGCTGTCGGCCTACTTGCCTGCAGAAGCTGCTGTGAAAGAGGCGTTGTTGGGCAGCCCTTTGATGCAAGCGGCACGCTCTAAAAAAGAAGCGGGGTCCGCACGTGCCCAAGGCATTGAGGCGGGGACTGCCGAATTCACCCTGCGCAGCACCTCGCAACGCCGCCGTGATGCGGTGGCTGGCACGCAAATGCACGAGTCCATGGTGAGTCTTGAGCGGCCCCTGCGTTTTTGGGGCAAACGCGGCATGGACGCCGACTTGGCAACGCAAACGCAAGCCTTTGCCGAGATCGAATATGCCGATGCCATGCACGAAGGTGCGCGTGAGTTGATGCGTTTGTGGTTCGCCTACACGCGAGCCTTGGCGGACAAGAATAACGCGGTCACCACCTTTGACTTGGCCGCCAAGATGCAGCGCTTGACGCAAATTCAACTCAAGCAAGGTGAGATTTCTCAGCTGGATGCCGAGTTGGCCAATGCTGAGTTTGAGCGCATCAGCGCCGCGCGTGCGGTGGCTGATGCACAACTGGCTTCTGCCACAGCGGCCTTCATGCGTCGTTATCCCACGGTGGGTTTGCCCGCGCACATGCCCGCTGCCTTGCGTTTGGAGACATCGTCGACCTTGCCCGCGTTGGGAGAACCCCTGGCCGAAATGCGCCAAGAGTTTTTAGAAAAAAACCACGAACTCAACATGATGCGTGTGGACGCACAACGCCTGCGTCTGGCCGCAGACCGCGCTTCGCGGGACCGCTTGCCAGACCCCACGGTGGGCGTGTTCAGCGGGCGTGAGCGCGCAGGGTCTGAAACCATCTCGGGCGTGATGTTCTCCATGCCGTTTCCTAGCTCATCGCGTTGGCATCATGCCAGCGCGGCGGTGGCGGATGCACAGGCCGCGAGCGACAAGGTTCAGTTGGCCGAGCAACAACTCGGGGCCATGTTTGAGAACATGTGGATTCAGTTCCAGCATAAACGCGTGGCCGCAGACAACTTGAAATCGGCGGCCCAGCGCCAAGCGGTGGCCGCCGAAAAATCTGTCAAGGCTTACAGCTTGGGAGAGGGCAGTTTGTCGGATGTGCTGCTGATTGCGCGAATGACCAGCGACAACCTCAATGCCGCACAGCACATGCAGCTAGAGGTGGTGGAGTTGCTGGCCTTGATTCGCTTAGATCTACATCAGATCTGGGATTTTGATGAGTAAGTAGCGGTGCGCAACGCAACGCTTTACGCGAGGCGTGACACAACTTTTTTACCAAAAGCAATGCCAGGCTTCTCAATGAAGCAATAGGCTGCAAAGGCAATAGAGACTAAGGTGATAGCTTCAAGCAAAAGGAATAACCAATAGTGCATGATTGTCGATGTCATCAATGTTCGAATTTCTGGAATTTGTGCAAATGAAAAAAGAACAATACCTTGAAGCAAATAAATGCCATAGCTTATTTCTCCCAACCGTTGAGCACTTTGGTGGGTGAGCATGCCAAATAGACTGCATCCGCTAACAATGCTAAAAAAAACGATGCCAGATAAAAGTGTTTGAACCGTTTTATCGGCGGAAATAGGCTCAAAAAATACGAACCACAGAGCGATTGCTGCAATGATCGACATGGTTCGGTCTGAAAGGTCGATGACCCAAGCATGGGCTTGTAGTGATGCGCAAACCATTCCAATATAGAAAGACGCTAACAAAAGATGATTGGATGAGCCGTTCTTGAATGCGGGATAAGCGAAGCATAGAAGCAGCACTGCGACTGCATAAATGAGGTGATGTTTGCGGTTTCGTGCAAAGAGTGCCGAGATGGGAAGAATGATGAGATAAAACACCCATTCGTAACGCAAGGTCCAAGTGACGGCTGCCGTGATGCCTCTGGGACCGTGATACCCATTGATTACTTGTCCTGGTTCAAATATTCCAAACAACAATAGAGGTGCAACTTCTAATAGAACTTTACCTAATGGTTCTTGCAGCGTGAATTGAGTCGCTATTGAGATGATCAGCAACATCAATCCAGTCATCAAAAAATAAACGGGACCAATTCTGAATGCTCGTCCAATGAACAGTTTTAGCCACCCAGGTCGACCTTGACTGGAAATTATTTTTCCCCAAAACAAGTAGCCTGTGATCATGAAAAACAGGCTGACATCAATTGTCCCAAGCTGCGTGTACAGACTGGAGGGAGGATTGTCCCAAATACCTTCGGTTAAAAATCGGTAATAGATGATCCCGTGGTGAACAAATACCCCAACAGCCAGATAGCCACGAAGTCCATCAATCGTCAATGTTCGTGATGTGCTAATGTGCCATTTTTTGTCAGCTGGTGCGAATACCGGTAGCTTAATCAGAACTAGCAATACGGCAAGAACAAAGAAATAGCCGATAGGTGTGTATATGTTCATTCAGGGGTGTTCCGTTCGCCTTTCGGGTGGCTATGCAAATAATTCGTTTGTATTTTTAGCTAACCAACTCGGCAATCAACTCAATTTCCACGCAAGCACCTAACGGCAATTGCGCCACGCCAAATGCGCTACGTGCGTGCGCGCCTTTGTCGCCAAACACCTGGCCAATGAGTTCGCTGCATCCGTTGGTCACCAAGTGGTGTTCGGTGTAGTCGGAACTCGAGTTGACCAAGCTCATCACTTTGACGATGCGTTTGATTTTGTTCAAGTCACCGACGGCGGCGTGCAGCGTGCCCAACAAATCCACCGCCACGGCGCGTGCGGCAGCAGCGCCTTCGGCGGTTTGCATGGTTTTGCCCAGTTGGCCGACCCAAGGTTTGCCGTCTTGTTTGGCGATGTGGCCACTCAAAAATACCAAGTGACCGGTTTGCACAAATGGCACATAAGCCGCTGCAGGCACAGCCACGGGGGGGAGGGTGATGTTCAGGGCTTGGAGTTTGTCGTAAACGCTCATGGGAGATTCCTTGTTTGAATCCCGTCATTTTAAGAGTGGGCCGTCAGAGCGATTGGCTTTGGCACTGACTTTGTGTTTGACTTTGTATCGTTGCAGTTTGCGTGGCTGCACTCACCAATTCGGAGGCCGGTTGCACCGTCACTCCGACTTCCAGTGTGTGGCTGGCACCACCGTGGATCACACCGCGCACGGGGGACACATCGGCGTAGTCGCGTCCAATGGCCAAGGTCACATAGTCGATGCCGGGTGATCCCAAGCCCCAGCGGTTGTTGGTGGGGTCTAGGTCAAACCACTGGCCGTGGGTGTCTAGCGTGTCCGTTTGGGTGTTCGGTACATAGACCGAGACCCAGGCGTGCGAGGCATCGCTGCCAATCAAACGGGTCTGGCCCTCTGGCACTTCGGTGACCAAATAACCGCTCACATAACGCGCAGCCAATCCTTGGGTACGCAAGCAGCCAATCAGAATGTGCGCGAAGTCTTGGCACACGCCTTTGCGGTGTTTGAGTGCTTCAAGTGCGGGGGTGTTGATGTCAGTGCTGGCGGTTTCATACGTGAATTCTTGGTGAATTCGCGTCATCAAATCACAGGCGGCCACCAACACGGGGCGAGCTGGGGTGAAGCTCGTGCGTGCATATTCTGCAAAGTCAGGGTGTGGCTGCACATAGGGCGAGGCAAACACAAACTCGGTGGCTGCGTCCCATGCCGCACCTGAGTGATACACAAAATGCTCACGCACTTTTTCCCAAGCGGGTGTGTCTAGTGCTTGTTCTGGCGGGTAGGGCATGAAGTGCGTGTCTACCGTGCTTTTGGCCGTGATGCTGAGGGTGTCGTGTGCCACTGGCAACGAAAAAAATGTGCGGTGGTTGCCAAACACATCCATGTGCTGGCTGGTGGCCGCAGGTGTGGGGGTGATGGTCAATTCCGCATGTTGCACGGTTTGTGCTGCGCCATCGCGTGGCAGCAAATGCGCCATGTGCTGCGCCGTGTTGACTTGCGGCACATAGTGGTACGTGGTGGTGTGGGTGATGTAGAGCAACATGATCAAGCCCCCACGCTGTCTGCGTCGTCGGTGTGGCTGAAGTAGCGCGCCGTGATGGCATCTGAGACCTGCCACGCGGCTTGCATACATTCGGTGAGGCAAGCGCGCAAATGGGGGTGGTGACCGACGTCGTTGGGCTCACACAAATGCTTGAGTTCGGTCAGCTTGAGGTCTGGAACGAGACGGGCCAATGCGTCGGGTTCGCCCATCGGTGTGTCTGCCAGTTTGGACAAACGTCCGCGCAAAGTGCGCGCCACCCACGCGAGTGAGCGTGGGTTGTCGTTGTCTTGTACCAATAACTCAACAAGAGGTGCCAATTCGCGGCTTTGTTGGTATTGCGCTTGGAAAGTGATGGTGCTGTCAAACAGTGCCAACAGTGCGGTGTAGTGCGAGCTGTTTTCGTCTGCGCTTGGCGCAGCGTCATCAGACTCGGTGTTTTCAAATGCGCCCACTTCGACCGCTAAATCGAGTGCTGAAGACAAAAAGCCCAAACGTTCCACATGACGGCCAATGCTCAGCAGTTGCCAGCCGTCATCGCGTGTCATGCGGTCGGTTTGTGCGCCGGTGATGGCTGCCAAGGCGGAGCTGGCTGCGTCGAGGGCTTGCAAGGCTTGCACGGCAGAGAACTCATGCGCCGATTCCGCTTGTGCGCAATCGGCACTGAACTGCTCCACGCAATGCACGATGGCATTCCAGTGTTCGGGTGACAAACGCTCACGCAAAGAGGACGCTGCCATTTGCAGCGAGCGCAGGTTAAAGCCTACGCTGGTGGCGTGTTCGTCATTGTCTAAGCATGCGATGAGCGTGCGTTCAAACACGCGTCGACGCGCTCCCATGCTCGGTGTGGATGTGGCTTTGTCTTCGCCTGCCGCAGGTTGTGCGGAGGGCACGCCTGCTGGCAGCAAGCCTTGGCGCTGAGTGAGTTGTTGCAACCAAAGCCACAAACTGCGTGAGGCGGGGTCTTCGCCGTTGAGAGCTTCGATACATAGGTGCACCAAGCGCACCATGTTTTCGCTGCGCTCGGTATAGCGGCCTAGCCAATACAGGTTTTCGGCGGCACGGCTGGTGACCATGCGTTGGCGATGCGTGAAGGTGGCGCTGGTGTTGTGCTTGGGCAGCAAGCTGCTGCGGTCTACATCGGCCTCGGTTTGTACCCACACATCGGCGCTGCTGCCGCCGCGTTGCATGGACGCAATCTGTGCGTTGGGTGCGGCAATGCGTGCCAAGCCGCCAGGCAACACACGCCACGACTGAGCGCTGTCACGCAGTGCAAACACGCGCAGCATGACCGAGCGCTGCACCACGCCTTCGGTGGTGTTTTTCCATGTGGGCATTTGCGACAGCGGGACATAGGCTTGCAAGCTGTAGCGGTCGGGTTGACGCGTGATGCGGCCCACCCATTCGTCGCGTTGCGCTTGTGTGAGTGTGCGCCCCAACGCGGCATCGAAACTGCCGTGCATGGCGGAGCCGGGGTAGGTGGGCTTGATGGCCATGTGTTCGAGTTGCGGCAGCACCGAGGCCAAGGCCGCGCGTTCGCCGCACCACCACGTGTCGAGCGCAGGCAGCTGTAAGGTCTCGCCCAACAACTTTTCGCTGATGGCAGGCAAAAAGCCCAACAAAGCGGGGGACTCTAAAAATGCCGAGCCCGGTGCGTTCGCCACCACCACATGGCCCGCGCGCACGGCTTGCAACAAACCGGGGATGCCCAGTGTGGAGTCGGCGCGCAATTCGAGGGGGTCTAAAAACTCATCGTCCAAACGCTTGAGCAGCACATGCACCGGCTCTAGGCCGCGCAGTGTGCGCAGGTACAAACGTTCGTCACGCACCGTCAAATCGTTACCTTCGACCAGCGTGAGGCCCAAGTAGCGTGCGAGGTAGGCATGCTCGAAATAAGTTTCGTTGTATGGCCCGGGCGTGAGCAACGCCACGTGTGCATTTGCCCCCGCTGGGCTATGCGTCTTGAGAGACTCCACCCACACACGGTAAGTGGCGGCAAGACGCTGGATGTTCATGGCCTCGAAAGCTTGCGGGAATTGACGCGAAATCAGCAAGCGGTTTTCTAGCAAATAGCCAAGGCCCGACGGCGCTTGTGTGCGTTGCGACACCACGGCCCAGTTGCCATCGGGTCCACGTGCCAAGTCAAACGCGGCAATGTGCAAATGCGTGCCACCCACAGGGGCCACGCCATGCATGGCGCGCAAGTAACCGGGGTGGCCTTGCACCAAGGCTGGAGGAATCATGGCCTCGCGAATGAGTTGCTGCGGGCCATACACATCGGCCATCACGCGCTCAAGCAAACGGGCGCGTTGTTGCACGCCGCTTTCAATGTGTTGCCAGCTTTCAGGCGTGAGGATCAGGGGGAAGAGATCAAGCGCCCAAGGCCGTTGAGGGCCGCCCTCATTGGCATACACGTTGTAGGTGATGCCGTTGTCGCGCACTTGGCGCGCCAGAGTTTGGGTGCGTCGGTCTAGGTCGTCGAGGCCAGTGGTGCCGAGCTGCTCGAAAAATGTTTGCCAAGGTGTGCCCAATGCAACGTCGTCTTTGGGTGACGTGACGCACTTGCCTTGCAACTCATCAAAGTGCCCGCTGTCGGCGGGATGTGCGAGACCTTTCACCACGTGGACCAAACGTGGTGAAGTTGTTGACGCGGACGATGAGGATGCGGGTGTAGACACAGTGGGCGCATTGTCTCATCGCCTTGGGGTCGTGGCATCGATTTACGCGCGTCGCAGATCCAGCGTGAACGGGAACTCTTTGCTGGCAGGCACCCCCACGGTGGCTTGCGGTACATCCAATTTGCCCGGCGTGTGACCCAGTGGGAAGAAGCGCGCCAAGCGACGGCTTTCGGCCTCGTAGGCGTTGACAGGGAAGCTGTCGTAGTTGCGACCACCGGGGTGGGCCACGTGGTACTGGCAGCCGCCGACCGAGCGCTTCATCCAAGTGTCCACGATGTCAAAGGTCAGTGGCACATGCACACCAATGGTGGGGTGTAAAGCCGATGAGGGCGCCCATGCGCGGTAGCGCACACCCGCCACATATTCGCCCACCGTGCCTGTGGGTTGCAGCGGCAAGGGGCGACCATTGACGGTGATGGTGTGACGGCTGGGGTTCAATCCGCTCACATGCACCTCTATGCGCTCCAGCGACGAGTCCACATAGCGCACAGTGCCGCCACTTGAGCCTTCTTCACCCATGACATGCCAAGGCTCTAGCGCGTTGCGTAGCGTGAGGTTGATGCCCAGCGTTTGCAAGTCGCCCACGCGTGGGAAGCGGAATTCAAAGTGCGGTGCAAACCAAGCCGGGTCGAATTGAAAACCGGTGTCGCCCAGTTCGGTCAGCACATCGTCAAAGTCGGCTTTGACGAAATGCGGCAACAAGAAGCGGTCGTGCAGTTCGGTGCCCCAACGTGTCGCAGGGGCTTGGTACGGCTGCTCCCAAAAGCGAGCCACCAACGCACGTAACAACAGCTGCTGCACCACGCTCATGCGGGCATGGGGTGGCATTTCGAAGGCTCGCAGCTCCAGCAAACCTAAACGTCCGGTGGACGAGTCGGGTGAGTACAACTTGTCAATGCAAAACTCGCTGCGGTGGGTATTGCCCGTGACGTCGATCAACAAGTTGCGCAGCGTGCGGTCAACAATCCAAGGCGGCATATCCGCGCCAAACTTCTCTCGGTTTTTCTGGATTTCGGCCAGCGCAATTTCAAGCTCGTAAATTTGGTCGTTGCGGGCTTCGTCCACACGCGGTGCTTGGCTGGTGGGGCCAATGAACATGCCGCTGAACAAGTAGCTCAAAGAAGGGTGGTTGTGCCAATACAAAATGAGCGAGGCCAGCAGCTCGGGTTTGCGCAAGAACGGGCTGTCGGCGGGCGTCGCGCCCCCCATCACCACGTGGTTGCCGCCGCCTGTGCCGGTGTGACGGCCATCGGTCATGAACTTCTCAGCCGAGAGGCGTGATTCAAACGCGGTTTGATAGAGGAACTCGGTGTGTTCAACGATTTCCAACCAGTTGTGTGCAGGGTGAATGTTGACTTCAATCACACCTGGGTCAGGCGTGACTTGCAGCACTTTCAGGCGCACATCGCGTGGGGGCGGGTAGCCTTCCAACACAATGCGCACGCCCAGTTGTTCGGCTGTGGCTTCGATGGCACTGAGCAATTCCAGATAGTCTTCCAAGTGGCCCAGTGGGGGCATGAACACGTAAATCATGCCTTGTGGGTTTTCCATCGCTTTGAGCTCAACCGAAGGGCCATTGGCGCGTGAGGGATCACGCACTTCAACGCAAATGGCGGTGCGGGTGATCCAATGCGCGGACTGGTCTTTGCTGGGCACCGGATGGGCGGTGCTTGGCACGAAGCCGTCTTCGCCCATGCCGGTTTGCAAGCCGACGGTGCCGCCTTGTGCCATGCCGCCACCTGCCACATGGGTGTTGATGTGGTGGTCGTAGTGGGTGTGACGAGCGTGGTGTGAGTACTGCGCTTTGAGCGCTGCGGCGTGGGGCAGCGGTTTGCGCTCGGCAAAGTGGTCTTGCTCGATGGCGTAGGGGTAGTCGGCTTGGCTGACCCAAGGTAATGAGTCCAGCGGCAAGCGCAAGCCCATGGGCGAGTCGCCGGGCACGAGGTACATGCGCTCGTCGCGCAGGAACCACGGGCCCGTGGTCCAGCGTGGGCCGCCTGGTAATTCACCTGCTTTCAGGGGCAGCACATAGCCCACGGTTTTGTCTAAGCCTTGGCTGAACACGCGGCGCAGGCGCACGCGCTCCATTTCGTCGTCGAGCTTGGCATCAAAGGGGTCCACGTTGACGGGCAAGCGGCGCTCGCGCCACAGGTAGTACCACGTGTCTTCAAAACCGGGGGTGATGTATTGGTCGTCCAAGCCCAGTTTGTGCGCGAGGGTTTGGGTGAAGCGTTGTGCATCTTCGGTGGTGTACTGACTGGGCACGCGTTCGTCGGCAAACAGGTCTGGGTTGTGCCAGCAAGGATGACCATCGGTGCGCCAATAAATACCTAGCGCCCAGCGTGGCAACTGTTCACCCGGATACCACTTGCCTTGACCGAAATGCAAGAAGCCCCCGTCGCCATATTCGGCCCGCAGTTTGTGCACCAATTCGGTGGCAAATCCGCGTTTGGTCGGGCCGAGTGCATCGGTGTTCCATTCTGGTGCGTCGCGGTCGTTGACTGCCACAAAGGTGGGCTCACCTCCCATGGTCAGGCGCACGTCGCCTTCGTTCAGGCGACGGTCTACTTCGTCACCCAAGGCCAGCACTTCCATCCATTGGTCTTCGGTGTAAGGCTTGGTCACGCGTGGCGATTCGAGCACGCGGGTGACCTTCATCTCGTGGCCAAACTCCACCTCGGCTTCGTCCACCAAACCTTCAATCGGCGCAGCGCTTGAGGGCTGTGGCGTGCATGCCAGAGGAATGTGACCTTCGCCCGCCAGCAACCCTGAGGTGGGGTCTAGGCCAATCCAGCCTGCGCCCGGCAGATACACCTCGCACCACGCGTGCAAGTCGGTGAAGTCGACTTCGGTGCCGCTGGGGCCGTCCAGCGATTTCACATCGGGTGCAAGTTGGATCAAATAGCCAGACGCAAAACGTGCAGCCAAACCGCAGTGACGCAGCAAGTTGACCAACAACCAAGCGCTGTCTCGGCAAGAGCCGCTGCGCAAGGTGAGCGTTTCTTCGGGCGTTTGCACACCGGGCTCCATGCGGATGGTGTACGCAATATCGTTGTGCAACTTTTGGTTAATTTGCACCAGAAAGTCGATGGTGCGAATGGGGTTGCGCTTCAAGGCTTTGAAGTCAATCGACTTGAGGTAGTGCTTGAAATTGGGCGTGAGCCGGTTGGTCACCAAATACGGGGCCAACTCTAGGGCAGAGGCCACGCCGTAGTTGAACGGGAACTTCTCAGCGTGTGGCTCAAGGAAGAAGTCAAAGGGGTTGTAGACCGCCATTTCCACCACCAAGTCCACCGTGACTTTGAACTCGGTGGTTTTATCGGGAAACACCAAGCGCGCTTGGTAGTTTGCAAAGGGGTCTTGCTGCCAGTTGATGAAGTGCGCTGGCTCGACTTTGAGCGAGTACGAAATCACATGGCTGCGGCAGTGGGGGGCAGGGCGCAGGCGGATGACCTGCGGGCCTAACTCAACCAAGCGGTCGTAGCTGTAGTGGGTGACGTGGTGGAGTGCGGCATGGATAGACATGCACTTTGTCTAGCAAGACACGCGCCAAGCTTGATGTGCCAAAGCGGTGCATGCGACAACGTCTCAGTGATGCACTGTGATCAGTGAGACCCTCAATTAGCTAATCAACGATAAAAATTTTTGCACCGACTGTTGTTTTTGAACGGTGAGGCTCTGCGTTATCGGCAACTTGGTAACTCATTCCTGGCCTGAGTATGAAGCTTCTTCCGTCATCTAATTCTGTATGAAGCTCACCCTACAAGCACAAGAGAATATGCCCTTTCACACACCAGTGATCAGCAAGGTAGCCAGGTGTGTACTCGACCATTCGAACCCGAATGAGACCGAAGTGGCAGGTTTGCCAATAGGCTTTACCCGTCTCACCAAGATGTTCTGTTTTGGGAATTAAAGTCCAATCGGTTGTTCCGAACGGTGTGGCATGTATTTCCATGAGTGTTTTTTTTGATTTGACGAAATGTGATCAACGTTAAAGGTTGGGGGTAGATAGCGCTTTCAACATGCGTAGTGGGCGAAAGCTTTTGTTACTTTGTGCGATGGGCCAAAGTGAAATACTTCAGAAGACAAGCGTTCACGGACTCCTAAGTAATTGATGGTGATGCTATTGACACCGACCAATACCGATAGCAGTTCAAATTTCAAGTTAGGAATATGTGCAAGCGCTTTTTGCCAATATGCACCGACCATGACTTTTCCACGTAGAGTGCCCGTAGGTTCATCGAGCATTTGAGCAATTACAGGAGAGGACATTTCAAAATCATCTTCGTAATGAGACAAGATTCGATCTAAGTCATGGGCATTCCATGCATCAATCCAGTCTTCTGCAAAGTGTTGTGCAAAGTTTGAGTCCATTTGAGTCTTTTCGTTGGCTGTGATGAATTGAGAGGCTCGCGAATCCAGATGACGAACTGGCAAATCTCAAAGAGGTTGAAATCGGTTGCGAGTAATGGTAATTAATTACGGTCCAGCGTTTTCTATCGGTTGTAGCTGACACAGCCATTTGCTCTTGCGTCCTCGTCGCTCAAGTTTTGTTGGGCTTTGCCGATACCCTAGGCAAGTCAGTTTTATCTTTCATATTCACCATGTGTTCACGCCGTTTCTCTGTTGTTGCTTGTGCTTTTGCCGCTTTGATGGCTTGGGCGGGCGCTGCGTGTGCAGAATGGAGTGAATTGGTCAAAGACGAAGACATTTCGTATTACTTTGACAAAGAGGCGGTGATGCCGGTGCATGTGTCCCGCTACGCTTGGGTGCTGACCGATTTGCCCAAGGGCGACAAAACGCCCACTGGCGAAAACTACAAGTCGATGATGATGCGTGTGCGCATGTACTGCAAGACCGACATGGTGGTGCGTTTGTCCGTGAGCTACTTTGCCAACCCCATGGGCAAGGGCAAAGAGGTGGCCGCCGATGATGTGCAAGAGTGGCGGCCACGCGAATACCCCATTCGCCCAAATACCTACATGGCGGCGTTGAAGAAAGAAGTGTGCGCTTCTCGGTCTGCTGCAGGTTGACGCAGCGCCAGTGATGGCCGCGGCTGTTTAACTTGTGAGTGGGCGTAGCCCCACGCTGCTTGCCTTGCTCTGAACATGCAGGCATGTTGTCTTTCATCACACCTTGGGCGCTGGGCTGGATTGCAGGAACGGCCTTGCAGTTGCAGCAACCGGCGTTGTGGGCGAGTGAGGCGTACATAGGCTTAGGAGTGAGCGCTTTGGTCTTGGCTTGGTATTTGAGCCGAGGTCCCAACGCGAGATGGCCCCTTTTGGTGGCGTTTGCACTCGCGTGCGTGTTGGCTTTTGCGCAAACAGGTCTCAGAGCCCGTCACTATGTTGGGCAAACGCTGAACCCCGCGCTAGAAGGTCATACCTTGCAGGTGGTGGGCATCGTGGCCAACTTGCCTCAGCGCATGGACGACAGTGTGCGCTTTCGCTTGGAGGTGTTGTCTGCCCATGAGATGGATGGCACACCCGTGCAGCTGCCGCCGCAGTTGCTGCTGGGGTGGTACGGCAACCGCTTGCATGGCAGTGGCGAGCAGGTGCAACCGCTGCCTGCTGATGTGCAGCCGGGAGATCGCTGGCAATTTGCCGTACGACTCAAAGCGCCGCATGGCCACATCAACCCACATGGGTTTGACTACGAGTTGTGGCTTTGGGAGCAGGGCTTGCAAGCCACGGGCTATGTGCGTCACGGAGCCAACGACATCGCCCCTCAATGGTTGGGCCACACATGGACGCATCCAGTAGAGCGCTTGCGTCAGTCCGTACGCAGCGCCATCGACGCGCAGGTGCCAGACCGTGCAGTGGCTGGCATCGTGGCGGCTTTGCTGGTAGGCGATCAAGCAGCGATTGAGCGATCCGATTGGGATGTGTTCCGTGCCACAGGCGTGGCGCATTTGATGGCGATTTCTGGTTTGCACATCACGGGCTTGGCATGGTTGGCCGCGCTGTGCGTGGATTGGCTGTGGCGGCGTAGTGATGTGTGGTCAGGCCATCGCCCCTGGAGTTTGTGGCTGCCTGCGCCTTTGGCGGCAAGCGTGTGTGCAGTCTTGGTGGGTTTGAGTTACGCCGTGTTCACCGGTTGGGGGGTGCCCGCACAGCGCACGGTGTGGATGCTGGCCTGGGTCACGTGCTTGCGTTGGCAGGGCGTGCGTTGGCCTTGGCCGCAGGTGTGGTTGAGTGTGTGCGCGGTGGTACTGGCGTTAGACCCTTGGGCGTTCATGCAAGCTGGGTTTTGGCTGAGCTTTGTGGCGGTGGGTGTGTTGTTTGCTGGCGCTGATGCGCTGAACGTTCCGGTTTTTGTTAATGGGCATGGGTGGTTAGGGCGCGTTACCTTGTCGGTGTGGGGGGCTGTCAAACGCATGTGGCGCGAGCAATGGCTGATGGGGGTGTGCTTGGCTCCGCTGACTTTGGTGTTGTTTCATCAAGTGTCTTTGGTGGGGATGTTGGCCAACTTGTTGGCCGTGCCTTGGGTGACCTTGGTGGTCACACCCTTGTGTTTGTTGGGAGTGATGCTGCCGTCCGCTTGGGGCGTGGCGGCTGAAGCTTTGCAGGTGTTGGTGTTGGGTTTGAAGGTGTTGGCAGGCCTGTCTTGGGCGCAGTGGTCTGCGCCCGCTGCTCCTGTGTGGGCGGAGGCGGCCGCGTTGCTTGGCATGGGGTTGTTTGCATTGCGTGTGCCCCTGTGGATGCGTTTGTATGGCGTGGTGTTGGTGTTGCCCGTGCTCAGTTGGCAAACATTGCGCCCTGCACACGGCACGTTTGAATTGCTTGCCGCAGATATGGGGCAGGGGCATGCGGTGTTGCTGCGCACAGCCACGCACAGCTTGCTCTACGACACGGGGCCACGCTACTCCTCAGAAACAGATGCCGGTCAGCGCGTACTTGTACCGCTGCTGCGCGCGTGGGGTGAGCGGCTGGACCGCATCGTCATCAGCCACCAAGACAGCGATCACAGCGGTGGCGCACCTGCTGTGATGGCCATGCAGCCGCAGGCCGATGTGCTCACCTCCATTCCCCTTGACCACGGGCTGCAACAGTTGGGCACCATGCAGCGCTGCGAGCGCGGGCAATCGTGGGTTTGGGATGGTGTGCAGTTTGACGTGCTGCATCCCCGCGCTGCGGATTACGAGCGCAAGCTCAAACCCAACGCCTTGAGTTGTGTGCTGCGCGTGCATGCCCCTCGTGGGCAAGCACGTGATGCAACGGTGGATGAGGTGTCTTTGAAAGGCAACCAGCAACAGCATGTGTCAACGGTTTCAGCGCTCTTGGCGGGGGATATTGAAGCCTCGCAAGAGTCGGTGCTGTTGCAAAGCGGTCAAGCTTTGCAAGCGGATTGGTTGCTCGTGCCACATCACGGCAGCGCTACGTCGTCGACCTCTGCGTTTTTAGAGGCAGTTGCGCCTCGCATTGCCATCGTGCAAGCGGGATACCGCAACCGTTTTGGTCATCCCAGACCGGATGTACTTCGGCGTTATCACGACTTGGGGGTTCAAGTGGTGCAAACGCCTCGTTGTGGTGCATCTTTTTGGTCCAGCGATAAACCCAACTTGGTGCAGTGTGACCGAAATCAAAGACAACACTATTGGCAACACGTATTCTGAGAGCTGGCATCTAATTTGCGTAAGTGATGCTAGGAGTTCCCAAGATGCACAAGTTTGATGAAATGTATGCCCAGCTGCCGTATATCGACAGTGCGGTGCGCCCCCACTACCGGAACTACTTGGACTGGCTCAAGCGCCAAGATCCACAGACCATGCGCGACAGGCGCGAAGAGGCCGAAATGATTTTTCGTCGTGTCGGCATCACCTTTGCGGTGTATGGCGACAAAGACGAAGACGGTGCTGGCACCGAGCGTCTGATTCCCTTTGATCTGATTCCCCGCATCATCCCCGCCCACGAGTGGACGAGCATGCAAAAGGGGTTGGTGCAACGTGTGAACGCATTGAATATGTTCATTCATGACGTGTACCACGAGCAAGGCATTCTCAAGGCCGGCATCATCCCGAGTGAACAGATTTTGAACAACGCGCAGTACCGCCCCGAGATGCGTTGGGTGGATGTGCCGCACAAGGTGTATTCGCAAATCAGCGGCATCGACATCGTGCGTGCGCCCGATGCACAAGGCAATGGCGAGTACTACGTGCTTGAAGACAACCTGCGCGTGCCCAGTGGCGTGAGCTACATGCTCGAAGACCGCAAGATGATGATGCGACTCTTCCCTGAGTTGTTCAGCCAACACCGCGTGGCCCCTGTGGCGCATTACCCCGACTTGTTGCTTGAAACCTTGCGTGCCAGCAGCCCATCCACCACCGACGACCCGACGGTGGTGGTGCTGACACCCGGTATGTACAACAGCGCCTACTTTGAGCACGCCTTCTTGGCGCAGCAAATGGGCGTGGAATTGGTTGAAGGCCAAGACCTGTTTGTAAAAGATGGTTTTGTCTACATGCGCACCACACGCGGCCCCAAACGCGTGGACGTGATTTACCGCCGTGTGGATGACGATTTTCTGGACCCGAGCGTGTTCCGTTCAACATCCACACTCGGCTGCGCCGGTTTGATGGATGTGTATCGCGCAGGCCATGTGAACATTTGCAACGCGGTGGGCACTGGCATTGCCGACGATAAGTCTATCTATCCCTACGTGCCACAAATGATTGAGTTCTATTTGGGTGAGAAGCCGATCCTCAACAACGTGCCCACGTTCCAATGCCGCAAAAAAGAAGACCTTGACTACACGCTGGCGCACTTGAACGAGTTGGTGGTGAAGGAAGTGCACGGCGCGGGTGGCTACGGCATGTTGGTGGGGCCTGCGGCGACCAAGGCCGAGATTGAAGAGTTCCGCCAAGTGCTGATTGCCAAGCCTGATGGCTACATTTCGCAGCCCACGTTGAGTTTGTCGAGCTGCCCCACCTACGTAGAAAGCGGCATTGCACCGCGTCACATTGATTTGCGCCCCTTCGTGTTGAGCGGCAAAACCGTGCAAATGGTGCCTGGCGGCCTGACCCGCGTGGCACTGAAAGAAGGCTCATTAGTGGTGAACAGTAGCCAAGGCGGCGGCACCAAAGACACATGGATTCTTGAGGTTTAACAATGCTGAGCCGTACCGCTGATCACCTGTTTTGGATGTCCCGCTATACCGAGCGGGCTGAGAACACCGCACGCCTGTTGGACGTGAACTACCAAACCTCGCTGCTGCCCCAGTCTGCAGAAGTGGCGTTGCTGGGCTGGGAAGGCTTGCTGTCTATCAGCGAGTTGCTGCCCGCCTATCAAGCCCGTCATGGCGACATCACGCCACAACGCGTGATGGAGTTCATGGTGAAAGACGAAAACAACCCGTCCTCCATCATCTCCTGCCTGCGTGCTGCGCGTGAAAACGCACGTGCTGTGCGCGGTAGTTTGACCACCGAAGTGTGGGAAACACAAAACCAAACTTGGTTGGAATTGAACCGCCTGCTCAAGAGTGGTTTGCTCGAGAGCGATCCTGGCGAATTTTTTGAATGGGTCAAATTCCGCTCGCACCTCTCGCGCGGCGTGACCGTAGGCACCATGTTGATGGACGAAGCCTTGCACTTCATGCGCTTGGGCACCTTTCTTGAACGTGCGGACAACACAGCACGTTTGGTGGACGTGAAGTTCCATGCCGTGCATGGCGACTTGTTTGCCGATGGCAGCGAGAAGACTGAGCAGCACGACTTCTACCACTGGAGCGCCATTTTGCGCAGCGTGTCTGGCTTTGAGATTTACCGCAAGGTCTACCGCGATGTGATTCACCCCGAGCGCGTGGCCGAGCTGTTGATTCTGCGTGCCGACATGCCGCGTTCGCTGCATGCGTGTTTGAACGAAGTGGTCAACAACATCTCGATGGTGTCGGACGACCGTTCGCTAGAGAGTTATCGCCGCGCAGGCAAGCTCTGTGCGGAGATGGAGTTCAGCCGCATTGAAGAAATTTTGGCTAACGGGCTGCACGCCTACCTCACGCAGTTCTTGGACCGCGTGAACGAAATTGGCGCGAGCATCAGTCGGGAGTTTTTGGTGCCGAATTGATTGATAAAAGCTTGAAAATTGCTTGCTGATTGTGTTGACTGTTGGGATGAGTGTTAGTATTTATTTACTATAAATAAATACTAAAAAACTTACCTCGCATGACCACCAAACTCCCTTACTACGCCCCTGCGGGCCTGATGAAACGATGGACTCTGCATGACGGCGACAAAGGCTGCCAGCGTTTGCCTTTTGACGATGTAGCGTTAAGCCTAGACAGGCCTGCGCCTGCCTTGCCTAAGCGCTTGGCCGCAGCCCGCACGAGCAGCCCGCAATCTACACCGCGACCTGTGACAGACCCATTCAAAAAAATGGTCACCGACATCGCCGATCTGCATGACTACCTCACCACGCCTGCACCACCCAAGCCTCCTAAAGCCGCCCCCGTAGCAGCGGCAGCGCAACCACAAGCTAAACCACCCGCTAGGCCACCTGCGTTTGACCTGCAAGACATACCCGCTGCCATGCGCAAAATGGGGTGGCTTAAATCAGCCGAGCTGATGGAGCGATGGTTCAAAGGCGCATTGAACTATTCGCCGGACAAAATCACAGAAAGCAAAGGCATTAACCAACACGGTGTGCGCTACCCCGCTGAGTTTGTAGATACCCAAACCATCACTTGGAACTGGCTGTTGACTTACCCTGCTGTGGGGGATGGGCTAAACACCTTGGTGCAACCGGGAGTGGTTGACAGCAGTAAGACGGATAAGTTCGGTAATAGCGCTTTGGCAATTGCTAAAGAGAAGGCGCTGGCTCTTGTAGCCAATCAATATCGCAGTTTTACTGGGGAAATAGATGCATTGGCAGCATGCGAGGGCGACATTTGGGCGTTGCACGATCGCTGCCAGTTTCAGTTTCAAAAAATGGGTTTCATGTCTTATCCCAACTCCGACTTGGCGGGAGCGTTAGGCGACTTTGCCATTTACGCCGCCATTGCCTATGCCAAGGTCGAGCGGCCAGACTTTGCGCCGCACACTGTCACCATCACCCATGTGTATGCCTACGTCAAAGACAACTATTCATTTTCGGATGATCCTGACAAAGCATCTCAATACTTAGGGCATTGGAATAGAAACGGAGTTATTTTTTCGCCTGCGACGATTACGGTTCATTTGGCTACCTATCTGCGTTTGCTAGGCGCAAAAACGGAACTGGATTACCCCATCGCACGCTCTACCACCGACAACCCTTACCTTGACGGTACAGATGTCATGCTCACTTTGGGTGACCCACTCAAAGCCGAAGATGTGTTTGCCCCAGCTCGTAATCGCGACTTCAGAAACTGGCAGACCAAGCACCAACAAGGCGGCAACATCATGGTGTTCTCTGATTTGAAGCTGGTTCGTTTGGCTAAGCCCATTAAGTTTGCAATTCCATTGAAGGATTGAATCATGGGAGAACTAAATATATGGACAGTGGGTTGGAGTGTTGTGTTAGTTTTGAATTGGGTGATTGACCATGCTTTTTGGATAGGTGCCGCAATCTATGGGCGTAGCTTGTGGCGACGAATGCAGCGAGAGTTGGCTGAACAAGTGGGGGCTGATGTGGTGCAGCGCAAAGCAGTGCAGCATCGTTACGTCAAACGGTTTTTGGTGGTGGCTTGCTTGTGGTACGCGGCTGGGACTGTTTGGTTTTATTACAAAGATGCACAAGCGCGGCAAAGTGTGCACAACTGCTACAAAAGCGTATCAACTAAGGATGGGGGGGCGTACATCGGAGAAGAGTGCACTCTCTTTAAGCAGCCTTGGTCTAATGCTGAAGGCACAGCGGGGGTTTATCGTGGCTATTCAATCTTGGTACGAATCTACTCAGCGAAAACAGGTGAGTTATTAGCGGAGGACTTTATTGCGAATCCTGAAGGAGACTTTCTTTGGGGCAAAGATTACGTGATGCACCAAGCCGCTGATGCAAACGGGTCATATGCGCATGTGATTGAACTCCCCCCCAGTGGCTGGCAACAGTTCAAGGCGAAGTTGCCATGATGTGGCAGCTCAAGCACCAACAAGGCGGCAACATTATGGTGTTCTCTGATTTGAAGTTGGTTCGTTTGGCCAAGCCCATTAAGTTTGCAATTCCGTTAGAGAGTGGCGTATGAGAGAGCTAAACATGTGGACGTTGATGTGGGGCGTTTATTTGGCTTTGAGCTGGATGATTCTTCACGCGTTCTGGATAGGTGCAACTTTTTATGGCTGGCGCTTGTGGCGGCGCATGCGGCGCGAGTTGGCAGAACAAGCGGTGGTCAATGTGGCACAGCGCAAAGCAGTGCAGCATCGTTACGTCAAACGGTTTTTGGTGGTGGCTTGCTTGTGGTACGCGGCTGGGACTGTTTGGTTTTATTACAAAGATGCACAAGCGCGGCAAAGTGCGTACAACTGCGACAAAAGCGTATCAACTGAGGATGGGGGGGCGTACATCGGAGAGGAGTGCGCACTTCTTAAGCAGCCTTGGTCTAATGCTGAAGGCACAGCAGGGGTGTATGGTGGTTTTTCTGGCTTGGTCCGAATCTACTCAGCAAAAACAGGCGAGTTGTTAGCGGAAGAGTTTGTCGCCAATCCCGAAGGTGCGTTGCACTGGGAGAAGCATCGAGCTTGGATTCAATCTGAGGGTGTCTATGGTTCGTATGCCTTTGTGATTCAACTCCCCCCCAGTCAATGGCAGAAATTTAAAGCGAAGTTGCCATGATCTGCTGAGGGATTGTGTGAGCATCCAAGACAAAGGGCGTATGCGAAAACCGCATACGCCCTTTGTATTTTTAGCGCTGAGAGGTGTTAACCGCCGCGACGCATCATGTCGAAGAACTCGACGTTGGACTTGGTGGCCTTCATGCTCTTCAAGACCATTTCCATCGACTCGATCTCGTCCATGTTGTACATGAACTGACGCAGGATGCGGGTCTTTGACAAGATCTCGGGTGGCAGCAACAGCTCTTCACGACGTGTGCCGCTGCGGTTGAGTTGAATGGCTGGGAACACGCGCTTTTCGTACAAGCGACGGTCGAGGTGAATTTCACAGTTACCTGTGCCTTTGAATTCTTCAAAGATCACTTCGTCCATGCGGCTGCCGGTGTCGACCAAGGCAGTGGCGATGATGGTGAGCGAGCCACCTTCTTCCACTTTGCGTGCTGCGCCAAAGAAGCGCTTGGGGCGTTGCAAGGCGTTGGAGTCCACACCGCCTGACAACACTTTGCCAGACGAGGGCACCACGTTGTTGTAAGCGCGGGCGAGGCGGGTGATGGAGTCGAGCAAGATGACCACATCTTTTTTCAGTTCCACCAAGCGCTTGGCGCGTTCAATCACCATTTCGGCCACGTGCACGTGGCGTGCGGCGGGTTCGTCAAAGGTGGAGGCAATCACTTCGGCTTTGACCGAGCGTTGCATTTCTGTCACTTCTTCGGGGCGCTCATCGACCAGCAACACCATCATGTGGGCATCGGGATAGTTGGCGGCGATGGCGTGGGCGATGTGCTGCATCATCACGGTCTTACCGCTCTTGGGCGGCGCCACGACCAAGGCGCGTTGGCCTTTGCCGATGGGGGCAATGATGTCGATGATGCGGCCGGTGATGTTTTCTTCACCTTTGATTTCACGCTCAAGCTTCATCTGTTCGCGGGGGAACAGCGGGGTCAAGTTCTCGAACATGACCTTGTGCTTGTTGTTCTCTGGCAGGTCGTCGTTGACCTTGTCGAGTTTGGTCAGAGCAAAGTAGCGCTCGCCATCTTTGGGAATGCGCACTTCGCCTTCAATCATGTCACCGGTGTGCAGGTTAAAGCGGCGCACTTGGCTGGGGCTGATGTAAATGTCGTCCGTGCTGGCGGTGTAGCTGGTGTCGGGGCTGCGCAAGAAGCCAAAGCCGTCGGGCAAAATTTCAAGCACGCCATCCGCAAACACTTGTTCGCCAGCGCGTGCGCGCTTTTTGATGATGGCAAACATCAGCTCTTGCTTGCGCATGCGGCCTGTGTTTTCGATTTCGAGTTCTTCGGCTTGTTTTAGCACTTCAGACACGTGCAGTGCCTTGAGTTCGTTCAGATGCATCTAGGGACTCCAATGAGGGAGTTCGTTAAAAAATAGGGGGGAGGTCGGAGCGAGGAGAGAAATACCTCTGGACCGGAATTCAAGCCCTGATGGGGAGCCGAGTGGCCTCATGGGCCGCAAGGTGAATTCGGAATTGATTATGACAGGAAAAAAGCCCGCAGATCAAAGAATCTGCGGGCTTTCTGGTTTGGAGCTTTTGGCAGTTTAGGCCAGTTGCTGGTCGATAAAAGCGGTCAATTGCGCTTTGCTCATGGCACCTACTTTGGTTGCGGCCAGTTGGCCGCCTTTGAACACCATCAAGGTAGGAATGCCACGGATGCCCAGTTTGCCTGGGATATCGCGGTTTTCGTCCACGTTCATTTTGGCGATTTGCAGTTTGCCTTCGTAGGCCGTTGCCACTTCATCCAAGATGGGGGCAATCATTTTGCAAGGACCGCACCATTCGGCCCAATAGTCGACCAGTACGGGTTTATCGGCTTGCAGAACGTCTGCCTCGAAACTAGTGTCGGTGATGTGTTTGATCAAGTCGCTGGCCATGGTGATTTCCTCTTTCAATTGGCGATAGAGCTACAGTTGGGTCATTGTGGCAGAAACCAAGTACCCCCATGAAAACGCTCACCATTGATGTTGTTTCCGATGTTGTTTGCCCTTGGTGCTATGTGGGCAAACGGCGCTTAGAACGTGCTTTAGCAATTTTGGCAATTCAGCAACCCGATGTGGAGCCTGAAGTGCGTTGGCACACCTTTCAGCTCAATCCAGAAATGGCCGCAGAAGGCATTGCCCGCGAAGACTATGTTCGCAACAAGTTTGGCGACCGAGCTTCCAGCATTTATGAGCGGGTGACGGGCGTGGGCAAAGAGGTGGGAATTGCGTTTGCGTTTGACCGCATCGTTCGCCAGCCCAACACGGTGGTGGCGCACAGTTTGATTGCGATGTCAGAACCAGGCATGGCACAAGACGCGATGGTGGAAGCTTTCTTTAATGCGTACTTCATCGACGGTCGCGATTTAACCAATGCCTCGGTGTTGATGAATGTTGCTGAGTCCGCTGGAATGGAACGCGCTGTGGCCGAGCAGCATTTGCAAAACTCAGAACTGCACAGCCAAACCATTGACAGTGACAACGCGGCGCGTGAAATGGGCATCACAGGTGTCCCATTTTTCATCTTCAACCGTCAAGTGGGCTTGTCGGGTGCACACGAGAGCGAGACCTTGCTGCAGGCCATGAACGAGGCGATGAACGCCACGGCTTAATCTTTTTTCAGACTTGGCGTTGGCTCAGGGCTTGGCGCGACGCGGTAGATGAGGTGGTAGACCAAGCCCACAAACACACTGCCGCCCACCAAATTACCCAAGATCACGGGGACCAGATTGCCAAACATGCCCGAGATCGTCAGCGCATGCCCCGCTGTGGCGGGTTCAAAGTACTGAATGAAAAGGGCGAGTTGCATGAAGTACATATTGGCAATGCTGTGCTCAAACCCCGCAGCGACAAAAGCCGTGATGGGAAAGACGATGGCAATCACCTTGTCCACCACACTGCGGCCCGCCATGGCCATCCAGACGGCCATGCACACCAGCACGTTGCACAACACGCCTCTGAAAAATGCCTCATGCCAGACCAAGTTTTGTTTGGCTAGCGCAATTTTTAAAACGGTTGCACCAACGGCTCCACCATTGAGGTGGGTGTGGCCGCTCAGATAGACCAACAGTGCCAAACCCGTGGCTCCCACAAAGTTGGCAGCACATACCCATACCCAGTTACGCAGCACTTCGCGGGTGGTGATTTGGTGATCCGCCCAAGCCATCGCCAATAAATTGTTGCCCGTGAACAGCTCTGCACCAGCCACGATGACCAAGATCAGGCCTAAACAAAACACACATCCACCCAGCAACTGGCTGACAGCAAAACTCAAACTGGCATCGGATTTGACAATGACAAAAAACAAGCCTCCCAAGCCAATGAAAGCCCCAGCCAATAAGCCCAACATGACCAAAGGCAGCGTGGCTAAATGCGCTTTGGCTACGCCCACCGTTTCGACTTTGGCTGCAATTTCTTTGGGCGCGTAGGCATCAGAGCCAAACAATTCGGGCATGGGTGTTCTCGCAGATGTTAATTTGAGTAATTTACTACTTGAACTGGCAGAATTGATGCACGCTTAATTTCGGAGACGTTTCATGCCGCAGCACTCTTCCAACATGGTTCGCACTTTGGTGTTGCGTGAGATTGAGGCCGGCAAACGTGACGATGGCTTGTGGTTGCAGGCTATGTCAGAGGCCAAACTTGACCAAAGCAAAGCGCAAATTCGCTACATCGAGTTGCGCATACAAGCCCTGCAAGGGGACGTGAAAGGTTTGCTGGTCAAGCAAATTCGTGGTGCAGTGGCCCAAGACTTCAGAGGCATTCGCCAAAGCAACCCCTTGAGCCATGCAGGTTTGGCCGACTACCTGTCGGCCAAAACACTCACTTCAGGGAAAAAATAGAGCGCCTGACCAAGCTTTATCGCGATAGCGTGGGCCGACGCTTTGCAGGCTTCTTGCGTGCTTGCTGGAGCGACTCCAACAACTTTGCTTGTGCCGATGGATCTGGCAGTTTCAACTCGTATCCCAACACAGCCGCTTTGCGTTGCAACAGCTGCGCCGTCATCATGTGGGTGTACGTGTGCTTGGCGTTGTCTGACCACGTGTTCCACTCCTCGCGCAGGGTGTGGATGTGTGCTCGCACAAACTTGTCAACTTCCGGCTCTTCTAAGCAATGCTTGATGGTTTCTTTGGCCTTTTCCAAAAAAGGCTGAATCTCATCGGGCTCTACCGCTGGGGCTTCGGTGGTGACAGGCGCAGACTCGGTGGACGCAAGCACATCTTCGGGCGCTTCAGAAGTGCTCGATTCGGTGGCTTGTGGCGCTGCCGTGGTTTGTTCGTCCATCGAAGTCTTTGAATAGGAGGGGTGACGGGCCTGACCCCCAGCACTGGCTCTACGGTTAGGGCTGCTCGGTTCCCCGCCTGACCCGGTTGGCCGCTTCACCATGTGGGGAGGCCCGTCGATGTCTATTGTAGGTCACATAGAATGGCCCGCTTATGTCGTACCTCGTGCTCGCTCGCAAATATCGTCCAAAAACCTTCACGGAGATGGTGGGGCAAGAGCACGTCGTGCAGGCGCTCACCAATGCGTTGACCACCCAACGCTTGCACCATGCGTATTTGTTCACCGGCACACGTGGCGTTGGTAAAACCACGGTGTCTCGTGTCTTGGCCAAATCGCTCAATTGTCAAGGTCTAGACGGCACAGGCGGCATCACCGCCAATCCCTGTGGCGTGTGCCAAGCCTGTACCGACATTGATGCGGGCCGTTTTGTGGATTACACCGAGTTGGACGCCGCATCCAACCGTGGCGTGGACGAAGTGCAGAGCTTGCTCGAACAGGCGGTCTACAAGCCAGTTCAAGGTCGCTTCAAGGTCTTCATGATTGACGAAGTGCACATGCTCACCAACACCGCGTTCAACGCGATGTTGAAGACGCTGGAAGAGCCGCCTGAATATTTGAAATTTGTGCTCGCCACCACCGACCCGCAAAAAGTGCCGGTCACCGTGCTGTCGCGCTGTTTGCAGTTCAACCTGCGCCCCATGGCGCCCGAGACCGTGTTGGAGCACTTGGGCCATGTGTTGGCGCAAGAAAATATTTCGTCCGAGCCTCAAGCCTTGCGCTTGCTGGCTCGTGCGGCACGCGGCTCTATGCGCGACGCGCTCAGTTTGACGGACCAAGCCATTGCATATGGGGGCGGCCAGTTGCAAGAAGTCGCCGTGCGTCAAATGTTGGGCAGTGCCGACCGATCACATGTGTTCCGTCTGATTGAGGCCTTAGCCCTCGGCGATGGCAAATCGGTGGTCGAAACCTCCGAAGCCTTGCGTCTCAACGGTCTGAGCGCTGCGGCGACCTTAGAAGACATGTCGATGGTTTTGCAACGCATGGCCGTGTTGCAAGCCGTACCGAACATGGCTGAAACTGATGCTGCAGACCCCGAAGCGGCAGAGATGGCGCGCTTGGCGGGTGTGATGCCACCGGACGAAACGCAGCTGCTGTATAGCCTGAGTCTGCATGGTCGCCAAGAGCTGGGCTTGGCCCCAGACGAATACGCAGCCCTGACGATGGTGCTGCTGCGCTTGTTGGCGTTCAAGCCACAGGCTTTGGCCTCGGCTGAAAAAAAAACTCTAATTAATCCGCAACGTGCTGCTTCTGCAGCCGTGCCGACCTCTGTTGAAGCGCCTGTGGCGAGCATCGCTAGTCCAGTCACTGCGCCCGTCACCCATGTCGCTGCGCCAGCAGTTGCTCAACCCGTAGTGCATGTGTCACCGGCCCAAGTGCCGACACAAATGGCCCCCTCTGTTGTCGTAACACGCCAGCCCGAGCCACAACCCGCGGCCCCCGTGCAGGCCTTGCCCGTGCGCGACATGCAGCCCCGTGAAGTGCCGCCTTGGGAAGACGACCCCAGCTACGACCCAGAGGGCAACACGTCTCCCAGCCATGACCACGATTCGGATGCCGCTGTGGTGGCCATGCCTGTGCGCCAGCAAGCTGAACCCAGTGCCGCCTTGGAGCGTCAAGTACCGATGACCGAAGTGCCGCAAATTGTTGCCACACCCGAGGGCGAGTTTTGGCACACCTTGGTGATGGAAATGTCGGCTGCAGAAAGCATCAATGCCTTGGTGCGTGAGCTGGCCTTGCAGTCGCAGCTGGTGGCGCGTGACACCGATACATGGGTGCTGCGTGTGGAGCGCGAATCGCTCAACAGCACCATGAGCCGCGAACGCTTGCAAAAAGCGCTGGAAACGGCAGGCCATCCTGTGCGCCTCAGCGTTGAAGTGGGCCGCGTACAAGACAGTCCGGCCAAACGCAACGCAGTGGCCGCTGCCGAGCGACAAGCTGGCGCTGAGGCCATCATCCTCAACGATCCCTACGTTCAAAGTTTGATGCGTGAATACGGGGCCAAAATCGTGCCCGGCAGCATCAAGCCCATTTAAGTTGTTTAGTTTTTAAAAGGAAAAGACGCATGTTCAACAAAGGACAAATCTCTGGTTTGATGAAACAAGCCCAAGCCATGCAGGAAAACCTGAAAAAGGCACAAGAAGAACTTGGTTCAGTCGAAGTCACGGGCGAGTCCGGCTCAGGCTTGGTCAAAGTCTTGATGACTTGCAAACACGATGTCAAACGCATCACCATCGACCCCAGCCTGTTGGCCGATGACAAAGACATGCTGGAAGATTTGGTGGCCGCCGCCTTCAACGACGCGGTACGCAAAGCCGCTGAAACCAGCGAAGCCAAAATGAGCAAGCTCACCGCTGGCTTGCCACCTGGCCTGAAGTTGCCGTTCTAAATGAGTGACCTGTCTGTGCTCGAGGGCCTGATTCAGGCCCTGCGTCGCTTACCCGGTGTGGGGGTGAAGTCGGCCTCGCGCATGGCGTATCACTTGTTGCAACATGACCGTGAAGGGGCAGAGCTGATCTCTCAGGCGCTGCACCAAGCCGCAGCCCAAGTGCAGCACTGCGAGCGCTGTCACACCTTCACCACCCAAGCTGTGTGTGACACCTGTTTGGACGATGGTCGCGACACCACCCGTTTGTGTGTCGTCGAAACGCCCGCGGACCAATCTGCGGTGGAACGCACGGCAGCCTACAAAGGGCTGTACTTTGTGTTGATGGGACGCATCAGCCCGCTGGATGGCTTTGGCCCCAAAGACATTGGCTTGCAAAAGTTGATGGAACGCGCCAGTGATGGTGTGGTCAAAGAAGTCATCTTGGCCACCAACTTCACTGCCGAAGGCGAAGCCACCGCTCATGTGCTGGGCGAAGCCCTCAAAAAGCGAGGCGTGCAAGTGACCCGCTTGGCCCGTGGCGTGCCCGTGGGCAGTGAGCTGGAATATGTTGACTTGGGCACCATCGCTCACGCGTTGGTGGATAGGCGAGACGCCTGAAGAGGCTTACCTCTTGGCGAGTTTGATATCGCCTTTGGTCTTTTTCTCAGCCACTTGCTTCTTGCCTGAGCCCTTGTTGTCTTTGTTGGATGCCAACTTGGTCCCCTTAGCATGCTTGCCACTTTTGGCCACTGCTTTGCGCTTGGCCACGGCTTCAGGCGAGAGGTCCAAATAACCGTTGTCCGCCACTTGTGCCGTGACGTCGCCCGGCATGTTGGAGGTGCGGGGAATCAACAAAGCCGAACCTGCTTTGATGAGCATGCGTGGCGGTATGTTGTTGATGGCACGAAAGTCCGCCTCGCTCATGTTGACGGTTTTGGCTGCATCGGCCACTTTCATGGTGGCGGGGGCCACCCATGCGGTCCAACTGGCCATGCGGCCAATGCCAGAAGCTTCGTAGTTGCGTTGGAACACTTCAGCGTTGTCCCACGGCAGCAAGATGTTGGGTGAACCCGCGGCCAGCAACACAGGGCGATGTGCCGATGGATTCAAAGCCTTGAAGTCCTCGATCGAAATTTCTGCCAACTTGGCAGCCACGCTCACGTCCATGTCACGCGGCAAGGGCACACTTTGAAAATAAGGGTGATTGGGGATGCTGGGTAACACCACGCTGTACTGGGGCGGATTGCCCACAATGTTTTTCATGGCTTGCAGCTTGGGCACGTACATGCGTGTTTCCATAGGCATGGTCAAGTCGGTATAGCCCGTGGGCAATCCCGCGCGTTGGTTGCGGGTGATGGCTTTTTTCACATTGCCTTCACCCCAGTTATAGGCGGCCAAGGCCAAGTGCCAGTCGCCAAACATTTTGTGCAGACGCTCTAAGTAGTCCAGCGCGGCCCGTGTGGATGCTTGCACGTCACGGCGCTCGTCACGGAATACGTTTTGCTTGAGGTCAAAACTCTTGCCGGTGGCCGGCATGAATTGCCACATGCCACTGGCGCGAGCGGTGGACACGGCCTGCGGGTTGAAGGCGCTTTCGATGAAGGGCAACAAGGCCAACTCGGTTGGCATTTTTCGCGCTTCCAGTTCTTCAACGATGTGGTACAGGTATTTGCTCGAACGCTCGCTCATGCGCTGCAAATAGTCGGGCTTGTTGGCGTACCACTGGGTGCGGTCATCGACCAGTTCGCTGTCCAAGTCTGGCATTTGGTAGCCCTTGCGAATGCGTTCCCACAAATCGTTGGGCAAATTCAACGAGGCCACGCCCGTGCGTTTGACGCTGCCTTTGGTGATGGGGCTCAAGCCACCATCCGCGCTTTGTTCGGGCAAATTGGCACACCCTGTAAGCAGGGCAAGGCTAAGGCTAAATACGGCGAGTAGAAATCTCATCTGAAATCGTTCTTCCATTCACGAAGGGCTGCAAACACAGCCACATCGTCGGTTTGTTCGAGCGCTGAGAGTCCAGCGTGTTGTGCAACAGCTTGCCGCACACGGGGGTGTCGAGCCCGCAAAAACGGGTTGATTTGCAATTCAGTGCCAAGCTGGGCGGGTAGCGTCGGCTTTCCCTGATCTCTGAGTTGTTGGCACTGCGCCATGTAGACCTGCAAATCTGTGTTGCTAGGTTCTACGGCGATGGCGAATCGCAAGTTGGAAAGAGTGTACTCGTGGGCGCAACATATTTGGGTTGTAGGGGGTAATGCCGCCAAACGGTCGAGTGAGGCCAGCATTTGCGCGGGTGTGCCCTCAAAAATACGTCCGCAGCCACCTGAAAACAGGGTGTCGCCACAAAACAGCACCGGCCTTGGCAAGGCTTGAGGCAAAAAATAGGCGACATGGCCAGCGGTGTGGCCCGGTACGTCGAGGACGTGTATGGATTGTCCCAATAGGTTCAGCTGGTCGTCATGCATGACAGGGGTGAAGGGGGCGGGGACATCTTCGCGAGCAGGGCCAAACACTTGAGCGCCTGTGGATTCGTGCAGCTCACGTACACCGCCGACATGGTCAGCATGGTGATGGGTGACTAGAATCGCGGCCAATGTCAGCCCTTCACGGCTCAGTGCCTGCTTCACGGGCGCGGCGTCGCCAGGGTCGACCACCACAGCGTGTGTGTCTTGTTGCCACAACCACAGGTAGTTGTCAGAGAACGCAGGCAGTGCAATCAGCTTCATGTCATCAAAACCCATAAAAACCGATAGTTTGCACGACTGGCTGGCATCGCCTGCCGGACAGTACTTGCGCGCGTGGGAGCAGACCTATCTAGACCGCGCGGTTGCGGATGTGTTTGGGTTTCATGCCTTGCAACTGGGTTTTCCCGTGTTGGATGCGTTGCAGGCCAACCGCATGCCGCATCGCTGGCTGGGGTGTGATGAGCATCCCGAGCCTTGGCCCTTGGGTCGAGACGTGCTGCTGACCAACTACGAGGCTTTGCCTTTTCCTGATGCCAGCTTGGACCTGCTGGTGCTACCCCACACCTTAGAGTTGAGCTTTGACCCCCACGCCACACTGCGCGAAGTGCAACGTGTGCTGGTGCCTGAGGGACGGGTGGTTATTTGTGGATTCAACCCTAACAGCTTGTGGGGCTTGAACCGAAGCTGTCATCGTGGCTTTCATGGGGTGGGCGACTTCATTGGTCATGGTCGTTTGCGTGATTGGTTGCAGCTGTTGAGCTTTGAAGTGGAGTCCACCAGCTTTGGCTGTTACCGACCCGCCGTGAAAACGGAGCATTGGTTGCAGCGGTGGGCCTGGATGGATGCTGCAGGTGTGCGGTGGTGGCCGATCTTGGGGGCTGTTTATGGCATGGTGGCTGTCAAGCGTGTGCATGGCATGCGCTTGATGTCACCCGCTTGGAAGCGCGTCGCGCCACGCGCAGCAGCGGTGGCTACCACGGCCTCTAACACCGCATCAAAAGGAATGGAATGAACACGGTAGAGATTTACACAGACGGTGCCTGCAAAGGCAACCCAGGTCCGGGTGGTTGGGGTGCTTTGTTGCGTTCGCCGTCGGGTCAAGAAAAAGAGTTGTTTGGGGGGGAACTGGGCACCACCAACAACCGCATGGAGTTGTTGGCCGTCATCGAGGCTTTGCGTGCCTTGAAGCGCCCCTGCTCGGTGGCGTTGTATCTAGACAGCGAATACGTGCGCAAAGGCATCACCGAGTGGATTCATGGCTGGAAGGCCCGCAGTTGGCGCACAGCGGCAAAGCAGCCGGTCAAAAATGCTGACCTGTGGCAGCAGCTCGATGCGTTGACCCACCAAGGCGATCACGACATCGTGTGGCACTGGGTCAAGGGGCATGCCGGTCATGTCGACAACGAACGTGCGGATGAATTGGCTAACCGAGGTGTGGCGTTGGTCTTGTCTGGTAAGTGACAGATTGTGTGAATCTGTTGTAAAGGTGACGCGTGGAGAGTCGCTTCAAGCCTCATGGCGGGGGTGACGCACGGTGTAACTGTTACATTGCCCGCTGTTGTGAAAATACATAAGAAAAATCTCGTTGTCATGAACTATCAATCTCGCAAATTCACGAAAAAACGTTTGATTTGGGTTGCCGTGGTGCTGGTTGTTGCGGGTGGTGCAGCCAAGTATTTTTGGCCAGCTGCCAAGGTCGATGTCAAATCGCCGGTGCAAACGGTCACCACCTTTGTGGTCGAGCAACGCGACTTTCCCGTGATTTTGGATGCGACCGGCACCACCGTGGCTGCCAATATTGTGGACATTCGTCCGCAAGTGACCAACGTGGTGGCCAAGGTCCATATCAAAGAAGGCCAAAAGGTCAATGCGGGTGATTTGCTCATCAGCTTAGATGACCGCGCTGACCGCGCCAATTACGAAAAAGCACAGGCATCTGCTGACGATACCGAGCGCCAGCTCCATCGAGCAGAAGAGTTGCTACGTCAACAGTTTGTGGCCCAAGGCGCGGTTGATACCGCACGCGCGAACGCCCAAGCTGCACGCGCGGCGGCTCGGGCGGCCCAAGCCGCGTTGAGCTATGACAACATTCGCTCGCCCATCACAGGTCGTGCAGGCATCATCAACGTCTTTCCTGGTGCCTTGGTGCAGCCCGGTAACACCGTGTCGACCAGTACCACCGCGACCACCACCACCACGCAAGGTGCGATGGTCACCATCACGCAGTTGAATCCGATGAACGTGCAGTTCACCGTGCCTGAAAGTGCGCTGCCAGCTTTGTTTGCCGCGCAACAAGCGGGGCAATCGCCAACGGTCACCTTCCAAATGGGCGACGGTAAAAAACGCGAAGGCAAGGTGTTTGTGATCGACAACCAAGTAGACCAAGCCATTGGTGCGGTGAAGGTCAAAGCCGTGGTGGATAACGCCGACCATACCTTGATCCCGGGGCAGTTTGTGCGTTTGCAAGTCAACGCCGGCAGTTTCAAAAATGTGTTGGTTGTGCCTTCCCAAGCGGTGGTGTCAAACGCACGTGGTGACCAAGTGTTTGTGGTGGATGCGGAAAACACCGTGAGCTTGAAACCCGTGAAAGTACAAACCCAGAGCCAAGGTTTTGCTGTGATTGCTGGACTTGAAGCCGGTGACAAAGTGGTTGTGGAAGGCAAGCAAAACTTGCGACCCAACGGCAAAGTCAAAGAGGCAGCCGCAAAGACCGATGCCAAGCCTGAAGCAAAGGCTGAGGCCAAGCCAGAAACCAAAGCCGAAGCAGCACACAAATGACGATTTCAGAACTCTGCATTCGTCGTCCTGTGATGACGATTTTGCTGTCCATGGCGACGGTGGTAGCGGGTGTCATTGCGTACACCAAAATCCCAGTCGCCGCGCTGCCCAGCTTTAACAGTCCCGTCATTCAAGTGTCGGCCACGTTGTCTGGGGCGAGTCCCGAAAACATGGCCGCTTCGGTGGCCTTGCCGTTGGAGAAAGAGTTCTCCACGATCGACGGCATCACCGTCATCAGCTCCACCAACTTTTTGAGCACCACCAGCATCACGCTGGAATTCAACAACGACCGCGACATCGACAAAGCGGCAGTGGACGTGCAGGCGGCTTTGTTGCGTGCTCAACGTCGCTTGCCGATTGAGATGACCACGCCGCCGTCGTATCGCAAAGTGAATCCGGCGGATGCACCTGTGCTCTTGATGGCTTTGAGTTCGCCGGCCATGGACTTGTTTGAAGTCAGTGACTATGCCGAGAACTTGATTTCACCCAACCTGTCCACCATTGACGGGGTGGCACAGGTGTTGGTCTACGGGCAAAAGCGTTATGCCGTGCGCGTGCGTGCCAATCCAGCCAAGTTGGCCTTGAACAATTTGACGATGGACGATGTGGCCCAAGCGGTCAACAAAGCCAACTCCAATGCGCCTGTGGGGGTGTTGGATGGCCCACGCCAAGCGCTCACGATTTATGCCAACCCACAACTCGTGCGCGCCAAAGAGTTTTCAAACTTGCTGATTGCGCAACGCAATGGTTTGCCCATCCGTTTGTCAGACGTGGCCGTGGTGAGTGAGAGTTACGAACAGGTCAAAACCAGTGGCTCATTCATGGGCGAGCGTGCGGTCATCATTGCGGTGCTGCGTCAACCCAGTGCCAACACGGTGAAGGTGGTGGATGGCATTCGCCGCATGATTCCGCAGTTCGAGAAGCAAATGCCTGCGTCCATGCAGATCAACTTGCTGAACGACCGTTCGATGTCCATTCGCGAGTCCATCCACGACGTGAACTACACCTTGGCGCTGACCATTGGTTTGGTGGTCTTGGTGATTTTCTTGTTCCTCAAGCATGCTGCGGCCACCATCATTCCGGCACTGAGTTTGCCGGTGTCCTTGATCGGTGCGTTCTTTTTGATGTACTGGTTGGGTTACAGCCTAGACAACGTGTCGCTGTTAGGCATCACCTTGGCCGTGGGCTTGGTGGTGGACGACTCCATCGTGGTGCTAGAGAACATCGTGCGGTATGTGGAAGAAGGCATGCATCCGCTCAAAGCTGCGCTCAAGGGCAGTAAAGAAGTGGGCTTCACCATCATTTCGATTTCGATTTCTCTGGTGGCTGTGTTCATTCCGATCTTCTTCATGCCAGGGCCGATTGGCTTGCTGTTCCGCGAGTTTGCGGTGGTGGTGTCTTTGTCGATTTTGGTGTCGGCCATTGTGTCGCTGACCTTGGTGCCCATGCTGTGCAGCCGCTTCTTGCCCAAGCACGGTGAGGAGCCTAAGGATTACTGGATCACCATCAAATTTGACGAAATCTTCCATGCTGTGTTGAGCAAATACGAGTCCACCTTGGACTGGTGTTTGGCGCACCAACGTCATGTGCTGGGTGTGGCGATTGGCACGTTTGTGGTGACCATTGCGATGTACATCTGGGTTCCCAAAGGCTTTTTCCCAGAAGAAGACTTGGGCCAAGTTTTGTTGACCACCGAAGCTGCTGAGGATATTTCTTTCTCCGCCATGTTGAAGTTGCAAGACCAAGCTGCTGAGATGGTCAAAAGCGACCCTAACGTGTTGAGCATGGTCTCCTTCGTGGGCGGTGGCGGTAACAACGGCAACTTGCCCAACAACGGCCGTATGTTTTTGAACCTTAAGCCTAAGAGCGAACGTGCGCCTATGCAAAAGGTGTTGGAGGGCTTGCGTGCCAAGTTCCGCAGTTTGCCCGGTTTGAACGTGTACATGCGTCCCGTTCAAAACTTGCAGCTCGGTGGTAAGGTGAGCAAGAGCCGTTATCAGTTCATTTTGCAAAGCGTGGGCTTTGATGGGGTGAACGAATGGTCCGAAAAAATGGTGCGCCAGATGCGCAACGACCCCATCTTCCGTGACGTCACCACCGACTCACAGCTCAAGGGTTTGAATGTGTTGGTAGATATCGACCGAGAGAAGGCGGCCAGTGCTGGGGTGTCCATGTCGGACATTCGCACCGCGCTGTATTCCTCGTACGGCGAGAAGCAAATCTCCACCATTTACACCGCCGTCAACACGTACCAAGTGATTTTGGAGTCACTCGAAGAAAGCCGTCAATTTGAGTCTGGTTTGAACGACATCTACGTGCGTGGGCGTGCCACAGACCGTTTGGTACCGCTTTCTAGTGTGGCCACATTCAAGCGTTTCATCGGCCCCACGGCGGTGAACCACCAAGGTCAAATTCCAGCGGTGACGATCTCGTTTAACTTGGCCCCTGATGTGCCATTGGGTGATGCAACAGCCAAGATTGACCAGTTCACCAAAGACATAGAGTTGCCAGCCACCATCATCACCAGCTACGGTGGTGATGCCGCGGTATTCCAAAGCGGTCAGTCAGGGCAGATCATTTTGTTGGTCAGTGCGCTGTTTGTGATTTATGTGCTGTTGGGTGTTTTGTACGAAAGCTACATCCACCCCTTGACCATTTTGGCGGGCTTGCCATCTGCCGCGATTGGCGCGTTGTTGTTCTTGCGTGTGTTCGGCATGGAGCTGACTATCATCGCCACCATTGGCATTTTGTTGTTGATTGGTATCGTGAAGAAAAACGCGATTTTGATGATTGACTTTGCACTCGAGGCCCAACGTCAACACAACATGACACCACGCGATGCCATTCGCTCGGCTTGCTTGACACGGTTTCGCCCCATTTTGATGACCACGCTGGCTGCCATGATGGGTGCCTTGCCCATTGCTTTGGGGTTGGGTGCGGGGGCTGAATTGCGCATGCCACTGGGCATTGTGGTGGTAGGGGGCTTGGCGTTTTCGCAGGTGATCACGCTCTACATCACGCCTGTGATTTACATCTACCTTGAAAAGTACAGCGGCACAGGTCCGATGGAAATTCCTGCAGAAATGATGCCCTAAGCATCGAAGATGACGGGGCTTAGATGGCCCCGTCAAACATCATCACATCCACCTCGTCGCCCTCGGCGACATTGCCCTGGGCGTGGTGCAACACAATCAGGCCATTGCCTTGCACCATCGAGCTGAGGACGCCCGAGCCTTGGTTGCCTGTGGTGCGCACTTGCAGCGTGCCGTCAGCTGCGTTGCTGACAAAGCCGCGTTGGTATTCGGTACGGCCCGCTTTTTTGCGCAGTGGCTCCAAGCACTTGGCCCGCAGCAGCGGTGCAGAGGGGGCAGTGCTGCCCATCATGCGCAGCAGTGCAGGGCGCACAAAGGCGAGGAAGGTGACCATCACCGCCACAGGGTTGCCGGGTAAGCCAAACAACACCGATTGGCCAATGCGACCGACCGCCATCGGGCGGCCTGGGCGCATGGCGATTTTCCAAAACGCCACGTCGCCCAGTTTTTTCATCATGGCTTTGGTGAAGTCGGCTTCACCCACACTCACGCCACCGCTGGTGATGATGGCATCCGCTTCTTGTGCGGCTTTGGCAAAGGCGGCCTCTAGCAACGCGGGGTCGTCGCGTACCACACCCATGTCGATCACGTCGCAACCTATGCGCGTGAGCAGCCCAAACACGGTGTAACGGTTGCTGTCAAACACCGCGCCTTCACGCTGGGCTTCGCCTAAGCTCAACACCTCGTCACCCGTTGAAAAATAGGCCACGCGCAAGCGGCGATGCACACGCACATCGGGCAAGCCAAGGCTAGCCACCAAGCCCAAGGCAGCGGGCGTGAGGTGCTGGCCTGCTTTGAGCGCAGGTTGCCCTTTCATCAGGTCTTCACCGGCCAAGCGACGGTTGTCACCCGCTTTCAAAATATGAGGTGGGATGGTGACGGTGGTCACATCGTGAGCGCTGTGAATGTGCGTGAACTCTTGTGGCACCACCGTGTCTAGGTTGTCGGGCAGGATGGCCCCAGTCATGATCTTGAGGCACTCGCCCGAGTTGACTTTGCCTTGCCATGCCTTGCCGGCCAGTGCGGTACCGACGACGCGCAGTTGCAAAGGCTGGCCCGCTTGCAGTTGTGACGCGTCAAAGGCGAAACCGTCCATGGCCGAGTTGTTGTGCGCAGGCACGCTGATGGGCGAGATCACGTTTTGTGCCAACACACGGCCGAGCGCATCAAACAAGAACACGTCTTGCGATTCGTCCGCCGAGGGCGGTTGCACGAGTTGCGCTAAGAACGCATTCACTTGGTCCACGCTCAGGGCTTGTGGGTCATAGCCTTGCAGGGCGGCTGCAATGTCGTCGATGCTTTTCATAGCGAAGCGGCGTTTTCTAAGGCCTGGAGTTCGTTCAGGGTATTGACGTTGGCGAAGGCGAGCGCATCGTCGTCTGGGGCATCAAACGGTACCACCACGGTGTTGTGTTGCGCCGTCCATGCATCAATCTTGCGCCCTCCGGCATGGGTGAACTTCACCAAGCTCTCGGAGAGTGTGATCTTCATCAAGCAAAACACAGGTTGTGTGCGAATTTCAATGGAACCGTCAGCCTTGGTCTCAGGTGCGGCAGCCATGGCAATGTCGGCGTTTTCGCGAACCAAGGCGCTTGCCAAACGTTCGGCCAAGTCGAGTGGCAGGCGTGGTGTGTCACAAGGCACGGTCAACACATAGGGTGTTTCGGCATGTTCTAAACCCACCAAAAAACCAGACAAGGGGCCTGCAAAGTCAGCCGAGGCATCGGGCCACACCGCAGCTCCAAACGACTCGTAGGCCGATAGGTTGCGGTTGGCGTTGACCATGACGGTTTGCACTTGTGGGCCCAGTCGCATCAAGGTGTGTAGCGCGAGTGGAATGCCGTTGAAATTTTGTAGCCCTTTGTTTACGCCGCCCATGCGGCTGCCGCGTCCGCCAGCCAAGATGAGGCCGGTGATGTCTTGAGGTTCGATGGTGTGGGTCATGCAGTGTGTGAAGTGATTAACCACCGATGTAGCTCATTTCGACGCGCCGCGCAGCGGGCGCTTGGTCGACAGGCAAGGTGGCACGGAGTTCGGAGTAGCGGTCATCACGCCCTTGCCAGATGTGGCCGATGGCCGAGGCTAGGTCGGCATCACTGGCGTTGTCTTGGCGCATCAGGCGGCGCAAGTCGTAGCCTTGCGTGGCAAACAAACACAGATAAAGCTTGCCTTCGGTGGAGAGCCGAGCGCGGTTGCAGTCGCGGCAAAACGCTTGTGTGACGCTGCTGATGACGCCGACTTCACCCAATTCGGAGGCATATTCACCGGCTGTGTTGGCGTAGCCCCAGCGTTGCGCAGTTTCGCCGGGTGCGCTGGCTTCTAGGGGAATGAGCGGAAATTCTTGTTGAATGCGATCAATCACGTCCGCTGAGGGCAGCACGTCGTCCATGCACCAGCCATTGGTTGCCCCCACGTCCATGTATTCGATGAAGCGCAAGGTGATGCCGCTGCCACGGAAGTGACGAGCCATGGGCAAGATTTGATCTGCATTGGTACGACGTTTGACCACCATGTTGACCTTCAGGCCCAAGCCCGCTGCTTTGGCGGCGGCAATGCCTTCTAAAACATCGGCGACGGGAAAATCCACATCATTCATGGCCCGAAACACTGCATCGTCCAATCCATCGAGGCTGACGGTCACGCGGCTGAGTCCCGCGTCTTTCAAAAGTTGGGCTTTGCGTGCCAACAGCGAACCGTTGGTGGTGAGGGTCAGCTCCAGCGGGCTGCCATCTGGTGTTTGGATGTTAGCCAGCTGGTCGATCAAGATTTCGAGGTTTTTGCGCAACAGCGGTTCGCCCCCTGTGAGGCGAATTTTGCGCACGCCGTGGGCCACAAACACTTTGGCAAGACGGGTGATTTCTTCAAAGTTCAGCAAGTCGCCATGGGGCAAGTAGGCGTAGTCTTTGTTGAATACCGCTTTGGGCATGCAGTAGTTGCAGCGAAAGTTGCAACGGTCTGTCACGCTGATGCGCAGGTCGTGAAGGGGTCTGCCCAAGCTGTCGCTGAGCAAACCATTGGCCGCAATGGGTTGCAAAGGGAGGGTGGCCGCTAGGGCAAGGAGCCGTTGATCGACCAAAGGGATAACGCGTTCAGACATGGTTTGATTTTGCCTGAGCGACGAATCCCCTAAGCCTTGATGTAGATCAGTGCATCAGGTGCTGCGACAGGGCAAAGTAGGGGCATTGCAATTGATAGGAGAAACCATGAAAGCTGTGATTGACCTTTTTTCTACAGACTACGGCCTGATGAGCGTGGGCGTGATCGCGTTTGTCTTGATCATGGCGGTGTACTTTTTGCGTGTTTTCTTGGGTTTGATGGACGAAACCGGTAAAAGCACTCACGAGTGATCGGGTTGATAGAAGTCTGAGCCGCAAGCCCCGTGAAAGTAAAATCGGGGCTAATCCTCAGAGTTTCTTTTTTAACTTTTATAACAAGACACCATGTCCCTGAATAAAGTCACCCCCGGCAGCAAAGTTCCAGAAGCTTTCAACGTGATCATCGAAATCCCGATGAACTCGGATCCAGTTAAGTACGAAGTCGACAAAGAGTCTGGCGCTTTGTTCGTGGACCGCTTCATGGGCACTGCCATGCATTACCCCACCAACTACGGTTATGTGCCACAAACCATTGCTGGCGATGGTGACCCTGTGGACGTGTTGGTGATGACACCTTTCCCATTGCCACCCGGTGTGGTCGTGCCTTGCCGTGCCATTGGCATCTTGCTGATGGAAGACGAAGGCGGTATGGACGGCAAAGTGTTGGCGGTGCCAACCGAAAAAATCTTGGCCAGCTACGCCAAGATCAAGACTTTGGACGATATCCATGAGTTGCAACTCAAGCAAATCGCCCACTTCTTTGAACACTACAAAGACCTCGAAAAAGGCAAGTGGGTCAAAGTCAAGGGTTGGGAAGGCGTGGAGTCTGCCGCCAAAGAAATCATGGACGGCATTGCCAACTACAACAAGAAGTAATTCTTCGTTGCGTCCATCGAAAGCCCGCATCAACGCGGGCTTTTTTACATTGGTCGTTAGGGAGGCGCTTGGCGTTTGAAAGGGCTGCGTTCGGCCAGGTGGTCAAGGTAGGTGTCAACGCCTGCGCTTTCACGCGTTAAGAATCGCTCCACCGCATCGGCAAAGGCAGGGTGGGCCAGCCAGTGCGCACTGTACGTCGGTACGGGCATGAGGGCGCGGGCCATTTTGTGTTCGCCTTGGGCACCTCCCTCAAAGCGCTGCACGCCGTTGGCGATACACCAGCACAAGGGCTGGTAGTAACACGCTTCGAAGTGCAAGCAGTCCACGCGTTCTAAAGCGCCCCAGTAGCGACCATAGGCCACGGCTTCAGAGGTTCCCAAGCCTTGAACAGCCACCAAGCTGCTGGCGATGGGCTGGCCGTCGCGCTCGGCCACGAACAGCACCCAGTTTTCAGGCATGTCGTGCTGCATGTGTGCAAAAAAGGCGGGGGTGAGGTAAGGCGCATTGCCATGCTCAAGGTAGGTGCGTTCGTAGCATTGGTAGAAAAAATCCCAATCGTCGCGGTTGATGGCTGAGCCTACCGACGTGCGGAAGGTGACGCCGGCCTCTGCCACGCGTCGGCGCTCTTGTTTGATTTTTTTACGTTTTTCTTGAGACAGACTGGCAAGAAAGGCATCGAAGTGGGCGAAGCGTTCGCCCTTTAAATCGTTGTTTTGCCAATGAAATTGCACCGTTTGGCGCTGCATCAAGCCCAGTGCGTTGCAGGCTTCACGGTCAGCCGCGCTGGTGAATAACAGATGCAAGGACGACAGTTCATGGTCTTGGCAAATGTTGATGAGGTTTTGAAGCAAAGCTTGTCTTGCTGCCGAGTCAATGGCCAGTAAACGCGAGCCCGGCACAGGGGTGAACGGGACGGCGCTGAGGCCTTTGGGGAAATAGTCCAAATGGTGCTCTGCGTAGGCGTTGGCCCATGCCCAGTCGAACACATATTCGCCATACGAGTGGGCTTTGACGTAGAAGGCGCAGGCAGCTGCTAAGGTGTCGCCTTGCCACAGCGTGACAAACTGAGGCGTCCACCCCGTGTCGGGTGTGGCGCTGCCACTGGTGTGCAGGGCAGCAAGGTAGGCGTGTTGCATGAATGGCGAGGGCGCGTCTTGCTGCTTGAGCAGGGTGTTCCATGCGGTTGCCGAGATCTCGAGTGGGTTCGCGTACACGCGAATGACATAATCCATTTGCTTTTTAGACCTGTTTTACTTTGGACAATGTGCCTGCTGCCATGACTCTCAAAATTTGTGTTGCTCAGTTGAATTTCGTGGTGGGTGACATGACGGGTAACGCCCAAAAAATCATCGATTGCGCGACCACGGCTTATCAAGATGGCGCTCGCTTGGTGCTCACGCCTGAGTTGTCGCTGTGCGGGTATGCCGCCGAAGATTTGTTCTTACGCCCCTCGTTCATCAAGGCCTGCGATGATGCCCTGAAAACGGTATCTGAGGCGCTGCGCGGGTTAAAGGGCTTGCATGTGGTGGTGGGACACCCTTCTGGTGGCGATGAGCGCACACGCTCGGTGTCTGTGCAGCGCCGATTCAACATGGCCAGCGTGGTGTGTGAGGGGCAAGTCGTCGCCTCTTACGCCAAGCGGGAACTGCCGAACTACCAAGTGTTTGACGAGCGCCGTTATTTCTTGCCGGGTCACAAGCCTTGCGTGTTTGATGTCGAGGGCACGAAAGTGGGCTTGCTGATTTGTGAAGATGCCTGGTTTGATACCCCTGCGGCGGATGCCAAAGCCGCGGGTGCTGAGCTATTGGCGGTGATCAACGCCTCCCCATTCCATGTGGGCAAGGGCGACGAACGTGAGCAAGCCATGCGTGGCCGCGTGCTGGCGACGGGGTTGCCGTTAATTTACGCGCATTTGGTGGGTGGGCAAGACGAAGTGGTGTTTGAGGGCCGCTCGTTTGCCCTCAACGCCGACGGTACGCTGGCTGGACGTGCGCCTAGTTTTGAGGTGGCTGCGTTTGCGTTGGAGGCCACAAAGCACAACAGCATTCAGTTGTCCGCGTCTGTGGCCGAAGATGGTTCGCTCGAAGCGGATTTGTGGCACGCCTTGGTGCTGGGAGTGCGCGACTACGTTGGAAAAAATGGTTTTCCAGGTGTGCTGCTGGGTTTGTCGGGGGGTATTGATTCGGCCTTGGTGTTGGCCATTGCCGTGGATGCATTGGGTGCCAACAAGGTTCGCACGGTGATGATGCCGTCGCCTTACACCGCTGAAATCAGCTGGGTCGATGCGCGTGACATGGCCAAGCGTTTGGGCGTACGTTATGACGAGGTCTCGATCGTACCGGAGTTTGAGGCATTTTTGGGCTCGCTCAAAGCAGACTTTGAGGGCACGCAGCTCGACACTACTGAAGAAAACATCCAAGCCCGCATTCGCGGCACGCTGCTGATGGCCTTGTCAAACAAGTTTGGCTCTATCGTGTTGACCACGGGCAATAAGAGCGAAATGGCGACAGGCTACTGCACGCTGTATGGGGACATGGCCGGTGGCTTTGCCGTGATCAAGGATGTAGTCAAAACCTTGGTGTTCAAGTTAGCCCGTTGGCGCAATGCCCATGATCCCTATGGCACAGGCCAAGAGCCGATTCCAGAGCGCATCATCACGCGCCCCCCCAGTGCCGAGTTGCGTCCCGATCAAACGGATCAAGACAGTTTGCCCGCGTACGAAGTGCTGGATGAGATCGTTTCACGCTTTATGGAGAACGACCAAAGCTCGGAAGACATCATTGCGGCAGGCTTTGAGCGAGCCGATGTGGAGAAGGTGACGCGGTTGATTCGCATCAACGAGTACAAGCGCCGCCAGTCGCCTGTGGGAATTCGCGTCACGCACCGCAGTTTTGGTAAAGATTGGCGTTATCCTATAACCAATAAATTTCGTGCCTGAACACAGGCCTTTTCACAGAACCCAAGGACTTTGACCATGAAGCAAATCACCGCCGTTATCAAACCATTCAAACTCGAAGAAGTGCGCGAAGCGCTGGCTGAGTGTGGTGTGACCGGTTTGACCGTGACTGAGGTGAAAGGCTTTGGCCGTCAAAAAGGCCATACCGAGTTGTACCGCGGTGCAGAGTACGTGGTGGACTTCTTACCCAAAGTCAAGGTGGAGGTGGTGGTCAAAGCCGCTGACTTGGATAACTGCGTGGATGCCATCGTGCGCGCAGCGCGCACAGGCAAGATTGGGGATGGCAAAATTTTCATCACGCCTGTTGAGCGCGTGGTGCGTATCCGTACCGGTGAGTTGGACGACACGGCCATTTAAAAAAACAAGTCAATAAAAAACCGCAGTTCGTGAGGGCTGCGGTTTTTTGCTTTGAGCGGAGGCTTAAATTTGATTCAGTTTGGAATCTGGCGCAAATCCAGCAGCTTCCACCAACTCGCGCAGCAGGGCTGTTGGTTCAGTACCGCTGCGAATCAAGGCCATTTGCCAGTCACTCAGAAAACCAGCAGTGACGCTGCTTTGTGTAAAGCTCAGTAAGCCGTCGTAATAGCCCTCTGTATTGAGCAAGCCAATGGGTTTGTCGTGGTAGCCGAGTTGACGCCAAGTCCATACTTCGAAAAGCTCTTCAAACGTGCCGATGCCACCGGGCAGTGCCAAAAATACATCGGCGCGTTCAGCCATCATGTGCTTGCGCTCGTGCATGGTGTCCACCACATGCAGTTCATCGCATGCGGTTCGTGTGTTTTCGATGGTTTGCAATGCGGTGGGGATGATGCCCACCACACGTCCACCCGCATCTGCTGTGGCTTGTGCAACGAGGCCCATCAAACCATTTTTACCGCCACCGTAGACCAGCTGGCCATTGTGTTGACCAATCCATTGACCGACTTGGCGGGCCACTTCGGCATAGGCGGGCAGGGCGCCGCTGCGAGAGCCACAGTAGACGCAAACTGAAAAGGCGGGGGTGCTCATGGTGGCTTTCAAGTGGGGAAGAGATTGGAGCGCAGTGCAGCAGCCCAAACGGCGATGCAAAGCAACAAGCTCAACAGCACGGCAGCACTGCCCGTGTCTTTGGCGCGTTTGGCCAACTCATGCCATTCAGGCCCAATGCGGTCAATGGCGGATTCAATGCCGGTGTTGAGCAGCTCAACAATCATGACCAATATCACGGTGCCTGCCAGCAGCGCTATTTCAGTCCAGGTTTGACCGATGTAAAACGCCAACGGAACCAAGATAAAAGCACCGATCGCTTCTTGGCGAAATGCTTTTTCGTACCAAGCAGCCTTCAAGCCGCTGAGGGAATAGCCAAGGGCGTGCCAGACGCGATTGAGCCCTGTTCTGTGTTTTTGTGGATTTGCACTCATGTGCTTAACTGTAATGGCTGAATGTCAGCGGCTGAGAGGTTCAGAACTGACTAAGCGAGTGCCCGCAATGGCATCGTGCCAAAACTGTCGTTGGGGATGAAATCGACTGAGCAAGGCCCAAACAGCCACCCAGCCTAAAAATAAAACAGCGGTTTCACCGCCAGACAGACTGAATGGGGCAAGCAAAGCAAGGGGAGGGATGAACCAAACCCAGCTCAAGACATAGCGCAGCAGCGCACGTTTTTGGGTGATGGCTTGACCTGCTGCATCCACCACGCGGATGTGCCAAGTCTTCATGGCTAAAGTCTGGCCTTTGTGACCAAACCAAGTGAAATAAATGCCAACGATCAGAAAGAGAAACGCTTGCAAACCATGGCGGTTATCTAGTGCGTGACGAGACTGGCTAAGTGTGCTGAACAGATAACCGGAGATGAACAACACACCAAACAAAAGCAAGCCTTCATACACCCAGCATGCCATTCGGCGGCGCAGGCTCGGTGCTGTGAAATCCGCCACCGTAGTCGTCATTGGGGTGTGGACGCGCTTTCGCTTGCGGGCGTCACTGGGGCATTTGTCGTGTTTACCAAATTAGGCAAGAGCGTTGCCGGCGCGGCCTTGTCGGTGGCGATACGAGGCAAAGTTTTGTTGGCGTTCGCGATCGGTGGCGTTGTCAGCTTCGCAGCGGGAACTGGTTTGACAGCCGGTGCTGCACCAGCCACGGGATTTGATTGCTGCGCTGCGAGTTTTTGTTTGGCTTCAGGTGAGAGGGCTTGGTAAGCCTCCCATTTGGCCTTTTTATCCTCTTGTGGCAGCTGTTGAGCACCCGCAAAGTTCAAGCGTGCTGCTGAGCGTTGTTGTGGCGTGAGGGCGGCCCATTCACGCATGCGCCCTTGAAGGGTGGCTTGCTCATCAGGCGAAAGTTGTGTGAAGTTCTGAGAAATGGCCAACCACTTGCGCTTGTGTGGCTCATTCATTGTTGGCCACAGTTGGGCCAAGGGCGATAGCGCTTGCTGTTGTGACTCTGTCAAATCCATCCACAGTGGGCGGCCAGGTAAATTCGTCACGGGTTTAGCGCCAACTGCGGCGGCTGTTTGTGCCAGCGACAAGTTTGCCGAGAGCAGGGCAGAGCTGCTCAGTACAACGAATACTAAAAACTTGGTTGCGATAGCGCGTGACAACAGCATCTCTGTCTTAGTCCTTGCTGTCGTTGGTCATAGGGGTCTTCAAAAACTGAAGAAAACCAGGGTCTGCGTAGGCTGCGGGTGGCAAATCGTCAATCAGGAGTGCTGAGTCGACTTCTGCCAACTCATTGGCGCGGTCATCGTCCATGAAGTTTTGAATGATGGCTAAACCAGCTACCAACGCAATCAGGGGTAGCAAGGACGCCAAACGACTCCAAATATTCAGGCCTTCGTCGCCAAAGTTCAACAAAGCTGCACCGTTTTGCTGAACCACGGCCGTGGAGGTTTGTAAACGGGTTTGTGGTTTCAAGCGTGCCGCAACAGCGCGCGTACGTGCAGCGCGCAGGCGTTCAGAAATATCGTGAGGCAGCTCTAGGCTAGCGGAATTCAGTCGCGCAGCAATGCGCAAACCAAATTCGTCTTGGGTGTTCGCAGTGTGTGTCATGGTTGAATTCCTTTATCTTTGAGCGCTTTGCTGAGCGCCAGAACAGCCCGGGAGCAATGTGTTTTGACGCTTCCTTCTGAGCAACCCATGGCTGCAGCAGTCTCAGAAACATCTAAGTCCTCCCAATAACGCAGCAGGAAGGCTTCGCGTTGACGCGCTGGCAAATTTTGTATTTCTTCTTCAATGTCGTGGACGTTTGCGATGCTGGCAAAGTTGTCCTCGGCGCTTTGGGTGGTTTGGGTGTCATTGTCTAGGGTCAGTGACTCTAGGAGGTCAAACTCGCCGTCTTCTGCATTGGCATCGAAATCGCTGAAGTTGCTAAACAACGCTTTGCGGGTTTTGTTGCGTCGAAACCAGTCGAGGGTGGTGTTTGACAAGATGCGATGAAACAACATGGGAAGCTCTGACGCGGGCTTGTCGCCGTAATGTTCAGCGAGCTTCATCATGCTGTCTTGAACGATGTCTAAGGCCGCTTCATCATCGCGAACGTGATAGACCGAGCGCTTGAAAGCTCGTTTCTCTACGCTTTTGAGGAAGTCTGACAGTTCTTGTTCGGTGGCCACTGACGAAGGTTCAAGGTTAAATCGGGCGCGATTATGGCACTTCGAAAGGGTTTTTGTGTGCTTAAGGATGAATCGCGTTGAGGTTGGTGCCATAATCACAGGCTGCAATTCGACAAAAAAGGCAAACGGGTCTGGGTCCGGCGCGAACAATGCGCTCATGGCTGAAGGTCCAAAGTTTTGATGCTGCCCCACAAGGGTTCGCAAAGAAGCACCCAAGGTTTTTCGTTGACGAAATTCACTCAGGTTAAAAGGTACAAAAATGGACAATATAAAGTCGGAATCACATTCCGCAACCGCCGTTAGCGGTCAGGCACAAGAACTGATGGGCGCCGAAATCCTCGTGAAGGCGCTGCAAGCTGAAAACGTCAAGCACATCTGGGGCTATCCTGGTGGTTCAGTTCTCTACATTTACGACGCGCTTTACAACCAAAACACGATTCAACACGTGCTAGTTCGTCATGAGCAAGCAGCGGTTCACGCGGCCGATGGCTATGCCCGTGCAACGGGTGACGTAGGCGTTGCTTTGGTGACATCTGGCCCTGGTGCAACCAATGCGGTGACAGGCATTGCAACCGCATACATGGACAGCATCCCGATGGTGATCATCACGGGTCAGGTGCCTACGCATGCGATTGGTTTGGATGCATTCCAAGAGTGCGACACCATTGGTATCACTCGCCCCATCGTCAAGCACAACTTTTTGGTCAAAGACGTTCGCGATTTGGCCTTGACAATGAAAAAAGCATTCCACATCGCACGCAGTGGTCGTCCCGGCCCCGTGGTTGTGGACATTCCCAAAGATGTGTCTTTCAAGAAGACCGCGTACGAGGGCTACCCAGCTGAAGTGCAAATGCGCTCGTACAACCCCGTGCGCAAGGGGCATGGCGGTCAAATTCGCAAGGCCTTACAGCTCTTGATGTCAGCCAAGCGTCCCTATATTTATACCGGTGGCGGTGTTTTGCTGAGCAATGCGTCCCAAGAGTTGCGCACCTTGGTGGACATGCTGGGTTACCCCGTGACCAACACCCTGATGGGCTTGGGTGCGTATCCCGCGAGTGCACCCAAGTTTTTGGGCATGCTGGGCATGCATGGCACGATTGAAGCTAACAACGCCATGCAAAACTGCGACGTTTTGTTGGCTGTGGGCGCCCGTTTTGATGATCGCGTGATTGGTAACCCCAAGCACTTCGCACAAAACGAACGCAAGATCATTCATATCGACATTGACCCATCTAGCATCTCTAAGCGCGTGAAGGTTGATATTCCAATCGTCGGCGACGTCAAAGACGTGTTGGTCGAGATGATTGACACGATCAAGGAATCTGGGTTGAAGCCTGATGCCGCCGCGTTAGCTGGTTGGTGGGACACCATCGACGCTTGGCGTAAGCGCGATTGCTTGAAGTATGACCGTGATAACACTGAAGTCATCAAGCCCCAGTACGTCATTGAGACATTGCACAAAATGACGAAGGGCACTGATACCTACATCACCTCTGATGTGGGGCAACACCAAATGTGGGCAGCTCAGTACTACGGTTTTGACGAGCCTCGCCGTTGGATCAATTCTGGTGGCTTGGGAACCATGGGTGTGGGTATTCCTTATGCCATGGGCATCAAGCTGGCTAAACCTGACAGCGAAGTGTTCTGCGTGACAGGTGAGGGGTCGGTGCAAATGTGTATCCAAGAACTCTCTACTTGTTTTCAATACAACACGCCGATCAAGATCATGGCGCTCAACAACCGATTCCTCGGCATGGTGCGTCAGTGGCAAGAGATCGAATACGAAGGTCGCTACAGCAGCAGCTACATGGATGCTTTGCCCAACTTTGTGAAGTTGGCTGAGGCCTATGGCCATGTGGGGATGTTGATTGAACGTCCCGAAGATGTGGAGCCTGCGCTGCGTGAGGCACGTAAGCTCAAAGATCGCACGGTGTTCATGGACTTCCGCACAGATCCGACGGAGAACGTATTCCCGATGGTCAAGGCCGGTAAGGGCATTACCGAAATGCTGCTCGGCAGCGAAGACCTGTGAACGGGAAGGATGACAATATGAAACACATCATTTCCCTGATGCTCGAAAACGAACCCGGTGCACTGTCACGTGTGGTGGGTTTGTTCTCTGCCCGTGGCTACAACATTGAGTCTCTGACCGTGGCTCCCACAGAAGACGCTAGCTTGTCTCGCATGACCATTCAAACGCATGGTTCAGACGAGGTGATTGAACAAATCACCAAGCACTTGAACCGTTTGATTGAGGTGGTTAAGGTGGTCGATCTGACCGAAGGCGCCTACACCGAACGCGAGTTGATGCTTGTCAAAGTGCGTGCTGTGGGCAAAGAGCGCGAAGAGATGAAACGCATGGCCGATATCTTCCGTGGTCGCATCATTGATGTGACCGAGAAGAGCTACACCATTGAGTTGACGGGCGATTTGTCTAAGAACGATGCGTTCTTAGAGGCGATTGACCGCAGCGCAATTCTTGAAACTGTTCGCACGGGCGCTTGTGGCATTGGCCGCGGTGAGCGCATCTTGCGCGTTTAATTCCAACCCTTTTCAAAGTATTTTTTAGGAGAACCCCGTGAAAGTTTTTTACGATAAAGATTGTGATCTGTCCCTGATCAAAGGCAAAACTGTGGCCATCATTGGCTACGGTTCACAAGGCCATGCTCACGCTCAAAACTTGAACGAAAGCGGCGTTAAAGTTGTGGTCGGCTTGCGTAAAGGCGGCGCTTCATGGGACAAAGTGGCTAAGGCCGGTTTGACTGTGATGGAAGTCAATGACGCGGTGAAAGCGGCTGACTTGGTCATGATCTTGTTGCCTGACGAAAACATCCCTGAGGTGTACAACAACAACGTCGCCCCAAACATGAAACAAGGCGCTACGTTGGCCTTCGCTCACGGTTTCAACGTGCACTACAACCAAGTCATCCCACGCGCTGACTTGGACGTGATCATGGTTGCCCCTAAGGGCCCAGGCCACACCGTGCGCTCCGAGTACCTCAAAGGCGGCGGCGTGCCATCTTTGATCGCTGTGTACCAAGACAAGTCTGGCAAAGCCCGTGACTTGGCTTTGAGCTACGCCATGGCGAACGGTGGCGGCAAAGGCGGCATCATCGAAACCAACTTCAAAGAAGAAACTGAAACCGACTTGTTCGGTGAGCAAGCCGTGTTGTGCGGTGGCGCTGTTGAATTGGTGAAGATGGGCTTCGAGACTTTGATCGAAGCTGGCTACGCTCCAGAAATGGCTTACTTCGAGTGCTTGCACGAGCTGAAGTTGATCGTTGACTTGATGTACGAAGGCGGCATCGCCAACATGAACTACTCCATCTCTAACAACGCAGAGTATGGTGAGTATGTGACGGGTACGGAAGTGATCAACGAGCAATCACGCGAAGCCATGCGCAACGCGTTGAAGCGTATTCAAACCGGTGAATACGCCAAGATGTTCATCTTGGAAGGCAAGACCAACTACCCAAGCATGACGGCACGTCGTCGCTTGAACGCTGAACACGCCATTGAGACCGTGGGTTCAAAATTGCGCGCCATGATGCCTTGGATTTCCAAGAACAAATTGGTTGACCAAACTCGCAACTAAGCCTTAGCTGATTGCGTCAACAAAGGCCACTTCGGTGGCCTTTGTCTTTTTGGGCGAGCTTGACGCACCGCTTACACTCTAGGCCTACTTTCCGGAGCCAGACAGATGTCAGAACAACAAGATCAAACAGAAGAATTTGTGCCTCGCAAGCCTCGCAAGGGCATTTACGTGTTGCCTAACTTGTTTACGTTGGCTGCTTTGTTTGGTGGTTTCTACGCCATCGTGATGGCTATGAATGAGCGTTACGAAATGGCGGCTATTGGTGTGTTTTGTGCCATGGTGCTTGACAGTTTGGACGGCCGCGTGGCTCGTATGACCAACACGCAAAGTGCATTTGGCGAGCAAATGGACTCTTTGGCTGATATGGTGTCTTTTGGTGCTGCACCCGCTTTGATTTCCTATGAGTGGGCGCTCAAGGGTTTAGGGCGCTGGGGTTGGGTCGCTGCGTTCGTGTACATCTCGTGTGCCGCGCTGCGCTTGGCTCGCTTCAATGTGAACACCGCTGTGGTCGACAAACGCTTCTTTCAAGGTCTTCCTTCGCCTGCGGCTGCTGCATTGGTCATGGGTTTTATGTGGTTGATGAATGAAATGGGTGTTGCGGGCCCTGATGTTGCTTGGCCTATGTTCACCATGTGTTTGTATTCGGGCTTGACGATGGTGACCAATGTGCCGTTTTACAGCTTCAAAGACGTGCAGATGAAGCAAAGTGTTCCTTTTGCAGTCATCGTCATGTTGGCGTTGGTCATTGCCGTGATCAACATCCATCCCCCCATTGTTTTGTTTTCGCTGTTCATGTTTTACGGCTTGAGTGGCTATGCCCTGTATGCATGGCGTCGTGCAAAGGGCATGCAAACCAGCGTCATCAGTACTTCGACGGATGAACCAGATGAGGCAGGCCTGCACAAATGAGACACCTTGTGTCGCAAATGGTTTTGCTTTGTGCTAAATTCGGCACATGACAAATTTTTCGCTGGCGCTTCTACTTCTATCCCCCAACGGGCGGAGTTGGTAGCGCACGCGCAAACCCACACAAGGCCCGTATGCACCTGCAGCGGGCCTTTTGCTTTGGGGTCGAATCAAACGTTGCAAGTTTTTTAGGAATCTAGGAGTCCTGACCATGACTGACAAGCTCATCATTTTTGACACCACTTTGCGTGACGGCGAACAATCGCCTGGCGCCTCGATGACGCGCGATGAAAAACTGCGCATTGCGCGTCAGTTGGAGCGATTGAAAGTTGACGTGATTGAGGCTGGTTTTGCAGCCAGCTCTAACGGTGACTTCGAGGCTGTGCAAGGCATTGCCAATGCCATCAAAGACTCCACCATTTGCTCGTTGTCGCGTGCGAACGACCGCGATATCAGCCGTGCAGCCGAGGCTCTCAAAGGTGCCAACAGTGCACGTATTCACACCTTCATTGCCACGTCACCTTTGCACATGGAGAAGAAGTTGCGCATGTCGCCCGAACAAGTGCTTGAGCAAGCCAAGCAGTCTGTTCGTTTTGCGCGCAACTTGGTGGGGGATATCGAGTTCAGTGCTGAAGATGGCTACCGCAGTGAAATGGACTTTTTGTGTCGCGTGGTCGAGGCCGTCATCAACGAAGGTGCAACCACCATCAACATCCCAGACACAGTGGGTTATGCGATTCCTGAGTTGTATGGCAATTTCATTAAGACTTTGCGTGAGCGCGTGCCTAACTCAGACAAAGCCATTTGGTCGGTGCATTGCCATAACGATTTAGGTATGGCGGTTGCCAACTCATTGGCTGGTGTGAAGATTGGTGGCGCGCGTCAGGTGGAGTGCACCATCAATGGCTTGGGCGAACGTGCGGGTAACTGTTCTTTGGAAGAAGTTGTCATGGCGATTAAAACCCGTCGCGATTATTTCAACCTTGACTTGAACATCGACACCAAGCAGATCGTGGCAGCTAGCCGCATGGTGAGTCAAACCACAGGTTTTGTGGTTCAACCTAACAAAGCGGTGGTGGGGGCGAACGCGTTTGCGCACGCCTCAGGTATTCATCAAGATGGCGTGCTCAAGGCCCGTGATACCTATGAAATCATGCGAGCCGAAGATGTAGGTTGGAGCGCCAACAAGATTGTGTTGGGCAAGCTCAGTGGTCGCAATGCGTTCAAACAACGCTTGGAAGACTTGGGCGTGCAAATGGAAAGCGAAGCCGACATCAACACGGCGTTTGCCAAATTCAAAGAGTTGGCTGACCGCAAAAGCGAGATTTTTGATGAAGACATCTTGGCTTTGGTGAGCGAAGAGGCGGTTGGTCATGCCAGTGAGCAATTTGCTTTTGTTTCTTTGTCGCAACACAGCGAAACGGGAGAGCGTCCTCACGCAAGCGTCGTGTTCACAGTTGCGGGCAAAGAAGTCAAGGGTGACTCAGATGGCAATGGTCCTGTGGATGCATCGCTCAAAGCGATTGAATCGCATGTCAAGAGCGGCGCTGAAATGGTGCTCTATTCGGTGAACGCCATCAGCGGTTCAACTGAAAGCCAAGGAGAAGTCACAGTTCGCCTTCAAAACAGTGGTCGAGTCGTCAATGGCGTCGGCTCAGATCCTGACATCGTTGTTGCCTCAGCTAAAGCTTATTTGAGTGCTTTGAATAAATTGCAAAGCAAATCAGACAGAGTTGCAGCACAGGGATAAATGAAAAAGAGAACTTAGGTTTATCTGTTTTGTTAAATGAGTCACGCAAGTCATTGATCTTGCGTGACTTTTCTTTTTTTGGTAGACTATAAGCCATATGTTTTTCAAGCCTAAGGAACGCCACTTGAAACGACTGCTGATTGCCATGTCGCTCGGATTGTTAAGTTCGCTGTGTGCCATGCACGCTCAAGCGACAACAACGTCGAAAAAAACTACCGTGCAAAAATCAAAGCCCGTCGTGGTGAAGACGCACATACGTCGACAAGCGTTCAAGGCTGCGCCTGCAATTCCTTCATTTGGTCAAAAAGCTGGCTTGCATGCGACCAGCGATATTTTGGATTTGAAGTCCAGCGTTGCATACGTCATTGACCAAGACACACACGAAGTTTTGTTGAGCAAAAACGATCAGGCCGTTTTGCCAATTGCCTCTATCACCAAGTTGATGACAGGTTTGATCATCAGCGAGGCTAAGTTGCCGATGGGCGAATCTATCACCATCACACAAGATGATGTAGATACTGAAAAGGGAAGCAGCTCTCGCTTGCGTGTGGGGGCCACGCTGACACGTGGCGAGCTGCTTCATTTGGCATTGATGGCCAGTGAGAACCGTGCTGCCCATGCATTGGGCCGTACTTATCCTGGCGGTCTTTCTTCTTTTGTCGGTTTGATGAACGCTAAAGCGGCTCAATTGGGTATGCGTGATACACGTTACATTGAACCGACTGGGCTTTCTAGCCAAAATCAATCCAGTGCCAAAGACTTGGCGACGTTGGTCGGTAATGCCTATCACGACGCAACATTGCGCGAGCTTTCAACATCACCTAGCTACAAGGTGGAAGTTGGTAACCGTACGCTGCAATACAACACCACCAACCGTTTGGTTAAAAACCCCAATTGGGATATCGGTTTGCAAAAAACAGGTTATATCTCTGAGGCGGGGCAGTGCTTGGTCATGCAAGCTAAAGTGGCTGGCCGTAAATTGATCATGGTATTTTTGGACTCGGCAGGCAAGCTCAGCCGTATTGGTGATGCGGAGCGTGTTCGTAAGTGGGTTGAGACAAACCACGGCTCACGTCCTCAAACCTAATGAATTCTTTTTAAACCAACAAAAAGCCAGCAATCGCTGGCTTTTTTGTTTTAAGGGTTCGTACCTTTGTAGCCCAGAGCGTACGAAATGGCTTGGGTGGTTGCCTGTAATTTAGGCAGCCATTCTTCGTCGAGTCTGTCTGCTGGAGCTGAAATAGATAAACCAGCGACTAACTTACCTTGGTCATCGTAGATACCAGAAGCCATGCACCTGACACCAAGTTCTAGCTCTTCGTTGTCACGTGCCACGCCATATTGACGTGCTTTGGAGAGTTCGCGTTCCAAAATAGGCAGCTGAGTGATGCTGTTGCGAGTTTGTCCACTTAAGCCGGTGCGGGTGGCGTACGCTCGCACACGTTGCGCATCGTCCATAGCCAAAAATAGTTTACCGACGGATGTGAGGTGGAGTGGGGCGCGTCCACCAATGGCACGCACCACTTGCATGCCTGAGCGTTCACTGAATGCGCGCTCAACATACACAATTTCATCACCTTGTCGCACGCTCAAATTGACCGGTTGTTGAATCAGTTTGTGTAATTCACGCATAGGCTGGAAAGCCACATCGCGAACGTTCAAGCGGCCCTTTACCAAATTACCCAGTTCTAACAAACGCATCCCGAGTCGATAGCTGCCTGCTTCTGGACGATCGACAAAACGACCGACGGCTAAGTCATTCAAAATACGATGCGTCGTTGAAGGGTGCAGACCGGTTCGCTCACTGATTTCTTTGAGCGAGATGGCTTCTTCACGCGAAGCCAGTACGTCGATGAGCGTGAACATACGCTCGATGACTTGGATATTGGGCGTTGCGGGTACGGTGGATTTACGCATGGATTAATTTTATCATGTGAAATCAAAAATCACACCATTCTCCATCTATGAGACGTTGGTGAGGTGAGAAGTCCGCTTTGTAGCGCATTTTTTGACTGTCTTTGATCCAGTAGCCTAGGTAGACGTAAGGCATTTTGAGTTGTTGGGCTTGTTGGATTTGCCACATCACGTTGTATGTACCGTAACTTGTGTGTGGCGTGGGCTCGTAAAAAGTGTAGACAGCTGACAACCCATCATTGAGCACATCAACGATCGAAAGCATTTTTAATGCACCTAAAGTTTGTGCATCGCTGGGCTCTCTGAACTCAATCAATCTCGTATTTACACGGCTTTGTAGCAAAAATTGTGTGTATTGCTCTGCACTGTCCTCGTCCATGCCACCGCCTGCATGGCGCGTATGTTGGTAGCGTAGATACAGATCGTAATGCTCGGTACTGAATCCCAACTCCAAAATTCGCACTTCCAAATGTTGGTGTTGAGCCCATGCGCGACGTTGGCTGCGATTGGGTTGGTAGGTTTGTGCATCGACACGTAAAGGCATGCATTCGCGGCAGGCATCACAGTAAGGACGATAAGTGAATAGGCCGCTACGACGAAAGCCTTGACCTACTAAATCGGTGTAAACATCGTTGTTGATGAGATGGCTAGGCGTTGCTACTTGTGAGCGTGCCGTTTTATTTGACAAGTAGCTGCATGGATAAGGTGCCGTTGCATAAAACTGCACGGTGTTCAGAGGTAAATCACGGGCGTTTGTCACAGGCATCCTTTCTCAACAAGAGCGAGTTCCAAAACATCGGGTCAAATTTCCATTGGTAGCGGGATTCTTTGGGTGCTTGCCGAACCTGTTTGAGGAACTCTGCTCGCGGTATTTCACGAGCACCTAAAGAGGCCAAGTGTTTGGTGTTTTGCTGGCAGTCTATCCAAGGTAAATTGTGCGCGTCAGCAAATGCAACAAGTCCAGCCAGTGCAATCTTGGAAGCATCCGTCTGAAGAGCAAACATAGATTCACCAAAGAGCGTGTCACCAATCGACACACAATACAAACCTCCGACCAATTCGTTGTTGATCCATGTTTCTACGCTATGCGCAAAGCCAGCTTTGTGTAGCGCTTCGTAAGCCTCAATCATCTCGTCAACAATCCATGTTCCGGGTTGTCCTTTTCGGTTAGTTTGAGCGCAGCGACGAATGACCGTGGCAAAAGCACTGTCGATACGAATTTCTGAAACAGAACTTGCGATGAACTTTTGCAGCGTCTTTCTTAGAGATCTGTGCAATCTGAAATCATGGGTCCTCAACACCATGCGAGGATCGGAAGACCACCACAGCACGGGTTGCCCATCACTGAACCATGGAAACATACCTTGCCCGTATGCCTCGCACAAGCGAGAAACAGAGAGGCCTCCACCAGCCGCAACTAGGCCAGCAAAATTGCTGCCGATTTCTTGTGCAGCCTCGGCAGGCGGTAGTGGTTGATCGCTTTCTAACCATGGAATATGCATGTGTTAATTTTTACCTTTCAGCCATAGATGGGCATTTCGTTTTTCGTAATAAGAAATTTTTACTATGAATGAGATCAAATATCAAAAATTAAGTGACTTATAGCGGAAGAACTCCCTACAATTCTCGGCTGATCTGTGCCGATCCTTTACGGCAATCTTCAATATGTTTTTCTCCGGAGCGATCTATGCAATTGATGTGGGTTTCTGGGCCCACCGCCGCGGTGCGGACCATTTCCATCACGGCACAAAAAGTGTTGTTGGGTGTTTGTGCCTCTGCATTTGTGTTGGTTGCTTTTGGTGTTTTACTGCATTTCATTGGCTTTCGCATTGCGATTGAGATGAGCCCTAGCTTGGCGCGCAGTTTGGGCGGTGTGACCACGCAAGCAGAACAGCAAAAAGTGGAAGCGTTGTACCGCGAGCGTTTGGACAATCTGCGTCAAACTCTCAACACAACTGTGCAGGAAATTCGTCAGCTTGAAACCTTGAAAAATCGCTTCATGGAAGTTGCGACACCGACGAACTTACGTGACAAATACATCAAAAAAGATGAGGCCCGTGGTGGACCTTGGATACCTGCTCGTTTTCAAGGTAGCCCTTCAAGTGACCTGAACCATGACTTAGCCTCGGCCGTTGAAGAGTTTTCCCAAACACAAACGGCAGTTAAAAACATGAGCCAAAACTGGTCAGCACAGCTGAGTTGGTTGCATGCGTTGCCGACAGGGGCTCCAATGGGCAAGGATTTTCGTGTCACAAGTGGTTTTGGTATTCGTAATGACCCGTTTACTGGTCAACTCGCTATGCATGAAGGCTTAGATTTTGTTGCTGAAATTGGCTCGCCAATTGTGGCCACTGCTGCCGGCACCGTGACGCGCTCTGCTTGGGATGCCTCTTATGGAAATGTGGTTGAAATCAGTCACATAGAGGGATTCACGACCCGTTATGCGCACTTGAGCAAGCGCTTGGTTGAGCAAGGGCAAAAAGTGCAGCGTGGTGACACCATTGCACAGTTAGGCAACACGGGTCGATCTACAGGGCCACATTTGCATTACGAAGTCATTCGGAACGACCGCGTCATGAACCCAACGCAAATGTTGTTGCAAACCACCTCAACTGCCAGTGCGCTGTGAGTCAACCGAGACGAGAAACGCCCCGCCATGTTTGAAAAATTAAAAGACAAATCACTTTCGCCGTCGCAAGAGCGCTTTGACACCATCATTGGTCGTACTACGCAAATTTATGGCCGCTTGGTGTTGCTTGACAGTGTCCGTATCGATGGAAAAGTGGTGGGGAATATTGAGACGACGAGTGACAACAAAGTCACCGTTGCGATTGGTAAAACAGGCGAAGTTTCGGGTGACATCACAGCCCATCGTGTGATGGTGGCAGGCAAAGTTGAAGGCAATATTTATGCTTCCGAGCGTGTTGAGTTTCATAAAGACTCAGTTGTGCAGGGGGACATTTCATATGGTTCTATCGCTGTAGAACACGGCGCCCGTTTACTAGGGCTAGTCATTCAAAATCCGGCCAGCGCCGCAGCCGCCAATAGCAGCGCGGATGCAAAAAACGTGATCAAAAAAGCACAAGAAACCAGTAGTTGATAGGGCGTTTACCTGGTCTTTATTTTCTTGGATGGAATTCAGAGTGATGGTGAAGGACGCTGACATCCTTGGCATTCCATAGGTCGCACGTGTCAGATGCTGCAACCTCCTTGTATTCACTCATCAATTGTTGTTTGCGTTCGCTGGCGATTTGTTTGAAATATTTATCACCACACCGATGCCCTGTTGGCGATGTTTCGGAAAGCAGTACATAGGCACAGCTCTGACAAGTGTTGTTTGCAGTGCTGTTGTTAGACATGTTTGAGTCCAAAAGAAAAATTCATAAGTAATTTGGCTCAATGGATTGCGGCATCGCTGTACTGCTTCGCGATATCAACAAAGCTTTCATAGTGTGACAAGAAGGCATCAATCAAGACGGGATCAAATTGATAGCCGCGCCCTGCGGACATGATCTGCCGTGCTTCGTCAAAGCTGAATGCTTTTTTGTAGACCCGTGCATTGACCAGCGCATCAAACACGTCAGCGATGGACATGAGCTTGGCTGAGAGCGGGATTTCATTCCATTTCAAACCGTCAGGATAGCCTGTGCCGTCCCATTTTTCATGATGCCAGTGAGCAATCTCTTTGGCAATTTTCAGAAAAGTGAGTGATGTTTCTGCATCTTTCTCTGCCAAATCAATGGCATGCGCACCTAGCTCTGCATGGGTCTTCATGATGGTCCACTCTTCATCTGTGAGTTTTCCTGGTTTTTGCAAAATTCGATCAGGAATACCCACTTTTCCAATGTCATGTAGAGGCGCTGAGTTTGCGATCAGTTCAATGTTTTTGTCAGTCAACTCCAATTGATACATCGGCATTGTTTGCAAGATTTTGGCTAGCGTTTTAACGTACAGCGACGTTCGCATGATGTGGCGTCCCGTTTCGCTGTCACGCGTTTCTGCAAGACGTGCCAACGCGCGAATGCCAACGTTCTTGATCTCTTCGTTTTCTTGCATTCTTTTTGCAATTTCGAGTTCAAGCGTTTCATTTTGATTGCCTAAAAGATCGCGTGCCTCTTTCAACTCAAGGTGCGTTCGAACGCGCGCCATCAGAATGCTTGGGCGTATGGGCTTGGTGATGTAATCCACTGCACCTGCATCAAGTCCCATTTCTTCGTCTCGTGTCGAGTCAAGCGCGGTCAGAAAGATGACAGGAATATCACGTGTCTCAGGCAATGCTTTGATGCGTTTGAGTACTTGGTAGCCATCCATGCCGGGCATCATGACATCCAACAAAATCAAATCGGGCAGGGTGCTTTGCTCTAGCAACTCCAAGGCTCGGTAACCGGAAGGCACCGCACGAATGCTGTAATCATTTGCCAGCAGATCTGCCACAACGTTTAGGTTGTCAGGGTTGTCATCGACCACCATGATGATGGCTTGGCGAGTATTTTTTTTAGGAATATCCATAGGGATCATTTCAGGCATGGTGTCAAAAAATCTGTTTTGTTTCGTATGTTTTGAACCACTTGCAGTGCCTTTGGATAATCGTAGTTATTGATGGCAGTTTCCAGATGGCTCATTTGCACTTTTTCGATGCTTGCCCTTAACAGAGGTAAGTTTTCTTTCACTATTTGATTGGCTTTGAAATCTCCGAGTTGTAACAAAGGGGTGAGTTCAACCAAGATTTGAAGCGTCTTTTCGATGTCACACGCCACAGTTTGTGTTGCATCATCTTCTTTGATACGTGCAACTTCGGTGGCTAATATTTTTTGAGCTTGAGCGATTTCATCGATCAACTTAGTCACATCGGTTTCACCAATACTTAAGGCGGCTTCGAGCTTGCCCGCTGCTGTCTGAATTTGGATCAAGCCCAATGTTCCCGCTGAACCTTTCAATGTATGAGCGATGCGGTTGGGCTCCTCAATCAAATGTTGCTCAAGCTGCTTTTTCAATGTCGGCATATCGTCTGCGTGGTGCAGTACAAAATCTTTGAGCAATGGCCAGTATTTTTCGATTTTTCCGCGCACGCTTGCCAAGCCTCGATTGATGTCTAAGCCTTGAATGTCTATGAGTCGAGCATACAGCTCGGTATTTGCAAGGCTATTGTTGTTTACAGGCGTAGGGATAGGCTGAAACACGTGAAGTGAAACATTGGTGGATTTAGGTAACCATTTGAGTAAGGTTGCAAACAATGCAATAGGGTCAACGGGCTTGCCTACGAAGTCACTCATGCCCGCAGCTGTGCAGCGGTGTCGATACTCTTCAAAAATATTAGCGGTCAGGGCTAGGATGGGCAAATCTTGCCGATCTGGCATTTGACGAATGATTTGAGTTGCTTCAATCCCATCCATGATCGGCATTTGAATGTCCATCAATACCAAGTCGTACGGATTTGCTTTTACTTTATCGACGGCTTGCTGACCATCATTTGCAACATCCACGGTGAGACCTGCTTCTACCAATAAAACTTTTGCAACTTCTTGGTTGATAGGGTCATCCTCGACCAAGAGGATGCGGGCTCCCACATGATGTTCCCGAATTTCTTGTTCAGCATTGCCGACGTTGTCGACGACGACTTGTTCACCTTTGCGAAGTTTGGCCGTAAACCAAAACAAACTGCCTTTGCCAGGTTCGCTTTCTACGCCGACATTTCCGCCCATCATTTCTGCCAAGCGTTGTGTGATCGCTAAGCCTAGTCCCGTACCGCCGTATTTGCGAGTCGTCGAAGCATCAACTTGTTTAAAAGCTTGAAACAGTTCTGGAATTTTGTCAGATTCAATACCAATGCCGCTGTCTTCTACCTCAAAGCGAACAAGCACATCTTGTCCGTTGTTCTGACTTTCAACAAGTTTGCAACGCAGAGAGATGCTGCCTTGTTCTGTGAACTTGAGCGCGTTGCTGGCGTAATTCAACAACGCTTGTCGCAGCCGAGTTTGGTCCCCGATGAGCCAATGCGGCACGTTGTTGTAATCAATGTTGATGGTCAAGCCCTTTGCTTTTGCCGCGTCCTCTAGCAGCGATCGTGTGTGATCAAGTACGGCACTGACGGGAAAACTCATGGTTTCTAAAGTGAATGAGCCACTTTCGATTTTTGAAAAATCTAAGATGTCATTGATGATCGACAGCAAATGTCTGCTGGCAACAGCGATTTTGTCTAATCGTTCGCTTTGCTCAGGGGTGGGGTTGTTTCGTTTTAGCAAGTAAGTGAGACCCAAAATCGCATTCATCGGGGTGCGAATTTCATGACTCATGTTGGCAAAAAAGCGTGTCTTTATTTTGTCCAGTTCGCTGGTTTTGTTATACAAGCGTTGCAATTCAAGGTTGGTGGCTTTGTCGCGTAAATGAGAAATCACCAGCTCGGCATACAACTGTGTGTTCTCGACCAATAAAACGATCAAGACGAAAGCCGCAGCAACGAGTCCATACACACGACCGCTGTAAAAGCCTAAGTCATAGCGGCCATGGTTGAAAACAGCTGCTAAACCGATGTCATACACCCATGTACAGCAAACCACGATGATCCACAAATCAAGAATCGTATGTGGCCTCGAATACCAGAGCACAGCGATTGCAATGGCACTCAGCGTACACACACCGGTAACGACGGCAAGCATGACGGCGGTGTATCGGTTGCCATCCATGATGGGAGGCAAGGTAGACGCACCTATTGTGGTCAGCCAAGTGAATCCAAGCACGGCAACCAAGACGTAAATTGTCGAAATCAATGCGCCGAAAAGACCTCGCCATCGACTGTCTGCTGCAACGGGTTGACTGGATTTGAGGCGTGCGTACGCAATGACCATGATAGGAAACCCCGCATGCCAAAACATATACATCCAAGCTGTGGTTTGCGGGGTCGCTTCAAGCAAGCCTGATGGTGCGAAAAGACCAGGAAAACTCAACGCATGAACGATGGCCATGCACGCTGAAAATAGGTAAGCAATAGCCAACGGTAGCAAGGAGCGCATACCCAGGATGTTGAACTGAGCGAACAGCAACACTGCGGTGATGAGATCAATGATGATCAGAGCCGATTGATAGCCTGCAATGAAGGCAGGCATTGGTGCGAGTTGTGTTTTGGCAAACGGCAGCAGCACCAAAAAGAGGGCGGTAGAAATACCTATCGCCCACAGTGGCAAGCGCCAATCTGCCTTTTTAGCGACTGTCGAAACTAAAAAGCTCTCATCAGAGACCTCCGTGCCTGATGAGGTGGGTCGCATGTCGAGTTGCAGATTTTTTTCTAAGGCTGTTTGTATTGAATTCAAAACAATTTCCTGCGGTTTATTTTTTTTCGACCTCATTTGAGGTCGTAACGATCAAGGTTCATGACCTTGTGCCATGCGGCCGCAAAGTCATGCACAAATTTTTCCTTCGCATCGGCGCACGCATACACCTCTGCAATGGCTCTGAGTTGAGCGTTTGATCCAAAGATCAGGTCAACAGCGGTACCCGACCATTTGAATGCTCCCGTTACCCGGTCACGTCCCTCGAATACACCGTCGGATGTGGCTGACTTTTGCCATGTTGTGTTCATCTCAAGCAGGTTGACAAAGAACTCATTGGTTAATGTTTCTGGTCGTTTGGTGAAAACACCATGCCCAGATTGCCCATGATTCGTACATAAGACGCGCATGCCCCCGATCAAAACGGTCATTTCGGGTGCACTCAAAGTCATGAGGCAGGCTTGTTCCAGCAGCAACTCCACGGTCGATGCCCGGCATCCTTGATGAACATAGTTGCGAAATCCGTCAGCAGTCGGTTCAAGCACTGCGAATGATGCGACATCGGTTTGATCTTGGGTTGCATCCATGCGACCTGGTGAAAAAGGAATCTTCACGGTGTAGCCCGCTTTATGCGCTGCAGCCTCGACCGCGGCGCAGCCGCCCAAAACAATCAAATCTGCCAGCGAGATTTTTTTTCCACCAGCTTGTGCACTGTTAAAGCTCTTTTGGATAGCCTCTAACGCGTGAAGAACTTTCGTGAGCTCTTGAGGTTGATTGACAGCCCAGTCCTTTTGTGGAGCCAGCCTGATGCGTGCACCGTTGGCACCTCCGCGTTTATCACTGCCTCGAAATGTCGCAGCCGATGCCCATGCCGTTGTCACCAGTTGAAAGATAGACAGTTCGGAGGAGAGGATGTTGTCTTTGATCGTTTTAATGTCATCTTCATTAACCAATGGATGGTTCACGGCAGGAATGGGATCTTGCCAAAGCAACGGTTCAGTTGGCACCCATGGACCGAGATACCTTGAAATAGGACCCATGTCACGGTGCGTGAGCTTGAACCAAGCTTTGGCAAAAGCTTCGGCAAATGCTTCAGGATTGTTTAAGAAATGCCGTGAAATTTTCTCGTACGTTGCATCCATTCTGAGAGCCAAATCAGCCGTGGTCATCATTGGTGCATAGCGCTTAGATGGATTGTGAGCGTCGGGAACGGTGCCAAATGCAGATGCGTTCTTTGGGGTCCACTGATGTGCGCCAGCGGGACTGCGAGTCAGTTCCCATTCGTACTTGAACAAGATTTCAAGATAGCCGTTGTCCCACTTGATAGGGTTAGTGGTCCAAGCGCCTTCAATTCCGCTGGTGATCGTGTGGACACCGTTGCCACGGCCAAAGCTGTTTTTCCAGCCCAAACCTTGTTCCTCAATGCTTGCACCTTCAGGCGAAGGCCCTACATACGTCACTGGATCAGCAGCGCCGTGACATTTGCCAAAGGTATGTCCACCGGCAACTAGTGCGACAGTCTCTTCATCATTCATCGCCATTCGGGCGAATGTTTCTCGGATATCTCTTGCTGATGCAACAGGATCAGGATGACCGTTGGGACCTTCTGGATTCACGTAAATCAAGCCCATCTGAACAGCAGCCAGAGGGTTTTCAAGTTCACGGTCTCCGCTGTATCGTTTGTCTTCGAGCCACTTGTCTTCAGGACCCCAGTAAATATCTTCTTCTGGTTCCCAGATGTCTTCGCGACCACCAGCAAAACCAAATGTTTTGAATCCCATGGAATCTAATGCGACGTTCCCAGCCAGAATCATCAAATCGGCCCAAGAAATTTTGCGACCGTATTTTTGTTTGATTGGCCAGAGCAAGCGCCGCGCTTTGTCTAAGTTCGCGTTGTCAGGCCAACTGTTGAGTGGTGCAAATCGTTGAGATCCAGAGCCGGCACCACCACGTCCATCGGCTGTTCGGTATGTGCCGGCACTGTGCCATGCCATGCGAATAAAGAATGGTCCGTAGTGGCCATAGTCTGCCGGCCACCAGTCTTGGGAGTCTGTCATCAAGGCATGAAGGTCCTTGACCACCGCATCCAAATCGAGACGCTTGAATTCTTCTGCGTAGTTGAACGCTTCTCCCATCGGACTGGATTGAGGCGTGTGTTGATGCAATATTTTTAAGTTGGGCTGGTTGGGCCACCAGTCGGAAATCGTTGGACCACCCGCTGCTTTCGTTTGATGAGAACCGACAGAGAAAGGACACTTTGCTTCGTTTGACATCGCCATCTCCTTTTCATGTTCATAACCACGGACTGATTTCAGTCTAGAGTTTTGCAGCCAATCCATCAACTCTGTTTTCTTGAACCACAGTTGAGGCCATTGCTTGTATTCTTGTGATGTTGTTGCTCTAATTAATTGACCAATGTCAACAATCTCATCAGTTGATGTGTCTCTGTGTTGTTTGGGGTGAAGAACGCAGAGCATTCCTCGTTGTCTTGATGTAGGCTCTTTTCATGACTTCTGTTTCTGATCAAGCACTCCTCGGTGATTCATCTGCTGTCGGGCGAGACACCTCATCGCTTTTGGCTTTACGTCGTGTGGCGATAGACACCTACCACGAGAACGTCGTTTATTTGAACCGTGACTGCGCTCTGTATCGTGCGGAAGGCTTTCAGGCGCTGTCCAAAGTTGAGGTGCGTGCCAATGGTCGAAAAATTTTGGCCACACTGAATGTGGTGGATGACACCTCCATCGTGAACTGCGGTGAGGTTGGCTTATCTGAAGATGCGTTCTCTCAGATGGGGGTTGAGGATGGTCATACCGCTTCTGTCTCTCAGGCCGAGCCGCCAGAGTCGATGGCAGCTTTATTTCGCAAGATCAATGGCGAGCGTTTGACGCGGGAGGACTTTCTTGCCATCGTGCGTGACATTGCGCACCATCACTACTCCAAGATTGAGTTGACTGCGTTTGTGGTTGCCACCAACCGAGGTGAGATGGACCGCGAAGAAGTTTTCTTTCTGGCCGATGCGATGGTGGCATGCGGCCGTCGTCTCGACTGGCACTCTCCATTGGTGGTTGATAAACATTGCATTGGCGGTATTCCTGGCAACCGCACCTCCATGTTGATCGTGCCTATCGTTGCGGCACACGGCATGTTGTGCCCGAAGACATCATCACGAGCCATCACGTCACCTGCAGGGACAGCCGACACGATGGAAGTGTTGGCAAATGTGGAGTTGCCTTTTGACAAGTTGTCTGAAATCGTTCGCGACCACCGTGGATGTTTGGCTTGGGGTGGCACCGCAGATTTGTCACCAGCTGACGATGTGTTGATTTCGGTTGAGCGCCCGTTGTCACTTGATTCGCCTGCGCAAATGGTGGCTTCTATCTTGTCCAAAAAAATTGCGGCTGGATCAACACACTTGGTGCTCGATATCCCGATTGGTCCAACTGCCAAAGTTCGCTCAATGCCAGAAGCACAACGCCTGCGTCAGTTGTTTGAATATGTGGCATCGCGCATGCATTTGTCGTTGGATGTGGTCATTACCGATGGCCGTCAACCTATTGGCTTTGGCATTGGTCCTGCGCTAGAGGCTCGTGATGTGATGCGCGTGCTCGAAAACGATCCACGCGCACCCATTGATTTACGACAAAAGGCATTGCGCCTAGCAGGGCGCTTGATTGAATGTGACCCCGATGTTCGCGGTGGGGATGGCTTTGCTATCGCCCGAGACATTCTGGATTCGGGCAGAGCACTCGCCAGCATGAATGCCATCATTCGGGCGCAAGGTGCAAAGCCTTTCAATCACAACCAGCCTCAGTTAGGCACATTGACATTTGATGTTTGCGCCAATTCAGATGGTGTTGTGGCTGGCATTGATAACTTGCACATTGCCCGTATCGCAAGGTTCGCAGGTGCACCCAAAGTGCAAGGTGCGGGGGTCGATTTGATGAAAAAACTGGGCGATGTTGTGGCGCAAGGCGATGTGTTGTACCGCGTGTATGCAGACTTTTCGACAGACCTAGAGTTCGCACGACAACTGACGCACAAATTCAGTGGCTTTACTCTTGGTAACGCAGAAGACTTGCCTCATGTGTTTGTGGAGTTTTGATGTCTCTGTTTGCTAGCTTGCTTTACTTTGAGGATGAAGCGCCATTTGCTTTGCGCTTGGCCGAGGCCGCAGGGGTAACCGCCCAAATCGTGCAAAGGCATCGATTTCCTGATGGGGAGCTTAAGCTTCAATTGCCTCCTTCATTACCTAGCCGAGTGGTGATCTTGCGTGGGTTGAATGATCCCAACGAGAAGTTGGTTGAATTGTTATTGACGGCCACCACTGCGCGAGAACTGGGAGCCACACACCTGACACTGGTTGCTCCATATCTGGGGTATATGCGGCAGGACATGGCCTTTCAACCGGGGGAGGTTGTCAGTCAACGCATTGTTGGGCAATTCATCGCGTCGATGTTTGATGCACTGATCACGGTTGATCCGCATTTGCATCGAGTTGCAAGGCTCGAAGAGGCCGCGCCTGTGAGACGGGGCGTTGTACTGAGCGGTGCACCTTTGTTGGGGGATTTGATCGCACAGCAACATACCCATCCATTTTTGATGGGACCGGACAACGAATCGGCGCAATGGGTTGCACAAGCGGCAAAGCGCCACGGATTCGACCATGCGGTGTGCCAAAAAATTCGGCATGGTGACCATGCTGTTGAAATCGAATTGCCAAAGGTCGATGTACGTGGACGTGCGGTGGTGCTGTTGGATGATGTGGCCAGCAGCGGACGAACGGTGGCGAGGGCATCAGCGCTGTTGCTTGCCGAGGGGGCTGCATCTGTTGATGTGGCCGTGACACATGCTTTATTTGCTGGGGATGCGTTTCAGGTGCTGCTGGATGCGGGGGTATCTCGTGTTTGGAGCACGGATTGCATTGCACATCACACAAATTCTGTCAGTGTGGTGCCGGCCATCGCACATGTTTTGATGAATTTGGATGACACATAAGAAACGCCCCGTGAGGGGCGTTTCTTGAGAGTGTTGGCGGAGCAAGCGGGATTCGAACCCGCGGTGGGCTATTAACCCACACACGCTTTCCAGGCGTGCGACTTAAACCACTCATCCATCGCTCCGAAGCTGCAGATTGTAACAGCGGGCGAGTACACTTCGCCGCTATTGTTTTTTTCAAGCTTGAAACGCTCGGAGTACCGCATGAAATTTCGCTTCCCCATCGTCATCATTGACGAGGATTTTCGTTCTGAAAACACCTCTGGTTTGGGCATTCGCGCGCTTGCCGAAGCGATTGAAGGCGAGGGCTATGAGGTCATGGGGGCTACGAGCTACGGCGATTTGAGCCAGTTTGCGCAACAACAGTCGCGTGCCAGTGCTTTTATTTTGTCGATCGACGACGAAGAGTTCACGCCAGGCCCTGACTTGGACCCCGCCGTGCTGAATTTGCGTAACTTCATCGAGGAAGTTCGTCGCAAAAATGCAGATGTACCCATCTATGTGTATGGCGAGACCAAAACATCCCGTCACTTGCCCAATGACATCTTGCGTGAGTTGCACGGCTTTATTCACATGTTTGAAGACACGCCCGAATTTGTGGCACGTCACATCATCCGTGAGGCTAAAAGCTATTTGGAGAGTGTGCAACCTCCGTTTTTCAAGGCGTTGCTTGACTACGCCGAAGACGGTTCTTATTCATGGCACTGCCCAGGCCACTCTGGGGGTGTTGCTTTTTTGAAAAGCCCTGTAGGCCAGATGTATCACCAGTTTTACGGTGAAAACATGTTGCGCGCTGACGTGTGTAATGCGGTCGAAGAGCTGGGCCAATTGTTAGACCACAACGGTGCGATTGGCGAGAGTGAGCGCAACGCTGCTCGAATTTTCAACGCAGACCACTGCTTCTTCGTGACCAACGGCACAAGCACCTCAAACAAGATTGTTTGGCACCACACGGTTGCGCCTGATGACGTGGTGGTGGTGGACCGCAACTGTCACAAGTCGGTGCTGCATGCCATCATCATGACGGGCGCTGTACCCGTGTTTTTGAAGCCCACGCGTAACCATTACGGCATCATTGGCCCGATTCCACAAAATGAATTTGAGCCGGCCACAATTCAGGCCAAGATCAAGGCCAACCCCTTGCTCAAAGGCGTGGATGCCAAAAAGGTCAAGCCTCGCGTATTGACGCTCACACAGTCCACCTACGACGGCGTGTTGTACAACACCGAAACCATCAAGAAGATGCTTGACGGCTATGTGGCCAACTTGCACTTTGACGAAGCTTGGTTGCCCCACGCGGCCTTCAACCCGTTTTACGGTACTTACCATGCCATGGGCAAGAAGCGTGAGCGCCCCATGAATTCGGTGGTGTACGCCACGCAGTCCATCCACAAGCTGTTAGCTGGTATCAGCCAAGCCAGTCATGTGTTGGTACAAGACTCGCAAAAAACCAAGTTGGACCGTCATTTGTTCAACGAAGCGTATTTGATGCACACCAGCACCAGCCCTCAGTACAGCATCATCGCAAGCTGTGACGTCGCGGCAGCCATGATGGAGCCTCCTGGCGGTACGGCCTTGGTGGAGGAAAGCATTGCCGAAGCGCTCGACTTTCGCCGCGCCATGCGCAAAGTCGACGAGGAGTACGGCAAAGACTGGTGGTTCAAAGTGTGGGGGCCAGATGAGCTGGTGGATGACGGCATTGGCCGTGCAGAAAGCTGGATCATCAAAGGCAAGGGCAAGTCGTCTAAATGGCACGGCTTTGGCAACTTGGCCGATGGCTTCAACATGCTGGACCCGATCAAGGCCACCATCGTTACGCCTGGTTTGGATTTGAATGGCAAGTTCGACAAAACGGGTATTCCTGCCAGCATCGTGACCAAGTTCTTGGCCGAGCACGGCGTGATTGTGGAGAAGACAGGCTTGTACAGCTTCTTCATCATGTTCACCATTGGCATTACCAAGGGTCGCTGGAACTCGTTGCTCACAGCGTTGCAGCAATTCAAAGACGACTACGACCGCAATCAACCGATGTGGCGCATCTTGCCTGAGTTCTGTCAAAAGCACCGTGCGTATGAGCGCATGGGTTTGCGCGATTTGTGCCAACACGTGCACGCGCTCTACGCCAAGTACGACATTGCACGTTTGACCACCGAGATGTACCTGAGCGATTTGACGCCAGCCATGAAGCCCAGCGATGCCTACGCACAAATTGCCCACCGCAACACCGAGCGTGTGCCTGTGGACGATTTGTTAGGTCGTATCACGACCAGCTTGGTCACGCCTTATCCACCCGGCATCCCTTTGTTGATTCCTGGCGAGGTGTTCAACAAGAAAATTGTGGACTACCTCAAGTTCGCTCGCGAATTCAACTTGCAATGTCCTGGTTTTGAAACCGACATCCACGGTCTGGTGGAAGAGGTGGGTGAAGACGGTGTGAAACGTTACTACGCGGACTGCGTGAAAGCATAAAAAAAGGAGCGCTGCGGCGCTCCTTTTTTGATTTCTGTCTCTCGCTCAATCAAGCTTCAGTAGGTTCGGCAATGCCGCCCACCACTTGGCTGAAGCCACCATCCACATAGGTAATCTCAGCAGTTACGCCTGCGGCTAAATCGCTCATCAAGAACGCGGCCACGTTGCCCACATCTTCGATGGTCACATTGCGGCGGATGGGGGATGCTTCTGCCACCACGCTCAAAATCTTGCCAAAACCTTTGATGCCGCTGGCGGCCAAGGTTTTGATAGGGCCTGCGCTGATGCCGTTCGCGCGCAGGTTGCGGCCCTTCGCACCCAAAGACTCCGCTAAGTAACGCACAGAGGCTTCGAGCGATGCTTTGGCCAAGCCCATCGTGTTGTAGTTCGGCACCGTACGGATGGCCCCCAAGTACGACAAGGTCAGCACGGCTGATTTGTCGTTCAAGTAGGGCAGAGCGGCCTTGGCCATCGCTGGAAAGCTGTAAGCGCTGATGTCATGCGCGACTTTGAAACCTTCGCGAGACAAACCATCAAGAAAGTCGCCAGCGATGGCCTCGCGTGGTGCGTAGCCGATGCTGTGCACAAAGCCATCAAACGTCGGCCAGTGAGTGGACAAGTCTTTGAACATTTGGTCGATTTGTTCGTCGCTGCCCACATCACAGTCAAAAATCAGTTTGGAATCAAAGTCGGCAGCAAATTCAGTGATACGGTCCTTGAAGCGCTCGCCCACGTAGCTAAAGGCCAGCTCGGCACCTTGATCGTGGCAAGCTTTGGCAATGCCATAAGCAATGGATCGGTTGGACAACACGCCGGTGATCAACAATTTTTTGCCAGATAGGAAACCAGTTTTTGTACTCATGTGAATCGCTCCAAAAAAATCTTGCAGAATTGTCGCATGCGTAGGCTTCTTCTTTTGTTGGCTTTTTGGTGTGCAAGTCCCTGTTGGGCGGGGCATGCGTACGCCCAATTTGGAGATGTGAAATACGCCGCCAATTTCAAAAATTTTGACTATGCAAATCCACTTGCCCCCAAAGGCGGCGAGTTGGTGTTGGTCCCTCCTTCGCGCTTGTCGAGTTTTGACAAATACAACCCATTCACCCTCAAAGGCAATGCTGCGCCAGGTTTGACGAGTTTGGTGTTCGAGTCTTTGCTCACGGGCACCATGGATGAGCCCGCGACTGCGTATGGCTTGTTGGCCGAGGATGTAGCAGTGGCAGCTGATCGTCGTTCCGTGACTTTCAAGCTACGCCCGCAAGCGCGCTTTCATAACGGCGATGCCGTGTTGGCCGAGGATGTGAAGTATTCGTTTGAGCAGCTCACCAGCAAGCAGGCTGCACCTCAATTCCGAACGTTGTTTGCCGAGGTGTCGGCTGTGACTGCGCTTGATGCGCGTACCGTGCGTTTTGACTTCAAGCGCGTCAACCCTGAGTTGCCTCTGATTGTGGGAGGTATGCCTGTGTTCAGCCGTCATTGGGGCGAAGAGGGGGGGCGTGCCAAGCCCTTTGACAAAATCATCACCGATGTACCGATGGGCAGCGGTCCTTACAAAATGGGCCGCGTGGTGTTTGGTCGTGATGTGAGTTATGAGCGTGATGACAGCTACTGGGCCCGTGATTTAAACGTGCGCAAAGGGTTGTTCAACTTTGATCGCATCACCTACCGTCTCTACAAAGACAGCACGGCGCAACTCGAAGGTTTCAAAGCGGGTGAGTTTGATTTGGTGCAATCTTTCATCGCACGCGAATGGGCAAGGGGTTTCACGGGCAAGCAGTTTGCGAACCGTCAGCTGATGAAAGGCGAGTTCAAACATGGCAACGCGGGCGACTTTCAAGGCTTTTTGTTCAACACCCGTCTGCCAAAGTTCAAAGACACGCGTGTGCGTGAGGCCATTGGCTTGGCGATGGATTTTGAATGGATGAATCGTCAGCTGTTCTACAACGCGTACAGCCGTGTACGTGGCTATTTCGTGGCCAGTGATTTCGAGGCGACGGGTATGCCTGATGCGGCTGAGTTGGCTTTGCTGAACCCTTTGCGCGACAAGCTCTCATCCAGCGTGTTTACGAAGGCTGTTCCTTTGCCACCCCGTACGTCGCTAGACCCAAAATCTGGACAGACATTGCGCGACCATTTGCGGCAAGCCAAAGCGTTGTTGGCTGAAGCAGGTTGGACGTATCGCGATGGCGCGTTGCGCAATGCCAAAGGCGAACCGTTCACCCTTGAGTTTTTGGACAACTCCGGCGCCATGGGGCGCGTTATCACGCCTTACACCAAGAACTTGGAAAAGCTGGGTTTTCAAGTGAACTACAAAGTGATTGACTTTGCCATTTTGCAAAAACGCTTGGATGTGTTTGACTTTGAAATCATCAGCAGTCGTCAGGTGGGAAGTGAGTCGCCCGGCACAGAGTTGATGGAGCGTTTTGGTTCCAAGGCAGCCAGCACCGAAGGATCAAGCAATTTCATGGGGGTACAAGACCCTGCGGTTGATGCTTTGCTGGAACACGTCATTTCCGCCAAAACAAGGCCCCAGCTCATCACAGCCGTGCGCACTTTAGACCGTGTGCTGCGTCATGGTTATTACAGCGTGCCACATTGGTACGGTGGTGTGCATCGCGTGGCTTGGCGCAACGGACGTTTTGAGCTACCCGCTGTCATGCCGCGCTACTACCAACCTGAGAGTTGGGCCTCTGCCACTTGGTGGGGCACGTCCGACAACCGTGCCGCGTTGGCGCAAACCCAGCGCTTGGAGCGTGCACCATGACGTCATACATCCTGAAGCGTTTGCTCTTGATGATTCCTACTTTGTTAGGTGTGTTGTTGATGACGTTTGTTGTCATTCAGTTTGTGCCGGGTGGCCCCGTGGAGCAAATGGTGTCCCAGTTACAAGGGCGAGACAGCGGTGGCGAGGGCGCGGCCCCAGCAGGGGCTGGCTATCGCGGGCGTCAAGGTGTGGATGCTGCGCGCATTGAAGAAATTCGCCAGCAATACGGATTTGATAAGCCAGCGACGCAGCGCTTTTGGCAAATGCTTCAACAGTTTGCGGTGTTCGATTTGGGCAAGAGCTTTTTTTATCCTAAAACCGTGTGGGAGTTGGTGAAAGAAAAGTTGCCTGTGTCGATCAGCTTGGGGCTTTGGACTTTCTTTTTGAGTTACCTCATCTCGGTGCCTCTGGGAGTCGCTAAGGCTGTGCGTGCCGGTTCTCACTTTGATCTGGTGACAAGTTTGGTTGTGTTGGTGGGTTTTGCAATTCCTGGTTTTGTTTTGGGTGTGGCCTTGCTCGTTGTATTTGGCGGTCAGCTGCAATGGTTTCCGTTGCGTGGGTTGACATCTAGCAATTGGGATCAGCTCACTTGGGGCGCACGCATCACCGACTACTTGTGGCACATCGTCTTGCCTGTAGCGTCTAGTGTGTTGGGGGCGTTTGCTGTGACGACGTTGCTCACCAAAAATGCCATGTTGGAAGAGATTCGCAAGCAATACGTGTTGACGGCTCGTGCCAAAGGTTTGTCTGAGCGTCGCGTGATTTGGCAGCATGTGTTTCGCAATGCGCTGATTCCTCTTGTGACGGGGTTTCCTGCTGCATTCATTGGTGCTTTTTTCACGGGGTCGCTCTTGATTGAAACCTTGTTTTCTTTAGATGGCTTGGGTTTGTTGAGCTACGAGAGCGTCATGCGGCGTGACTATCCTGTGGTGTTAGGGACGCTGTATTTGTTCACGTTGATTGGTTTGGTGACCAAACTCATCAGCGACCTTTGTTATGTGTGGGTGGATCCGCGTGTCAAATTTGACTGAAGTTTCTTTGTCTCCCACACAACGTGCCTGGTCACGTTTCAGGCGCAACCGTCTTGGCTTTTACAGCTTGGTGCTTTTTGTGGGGTTGTTTGTGCTCAGCTTGTTTGCTGAAGTGCTGTGCAATGACAAGCCTTTGATTGCGCGTTACAACGGCAGCTTTTATGTGCCCATCGTGCATAACTTTCCCGAAACTACCTTTGGTGGTGATTTCGATACACCTACGGATTTTTTAGACCCTTTCATCCAAGCGCAGTTCGACAAGCCCGGCAATTGGGCTTTGTATCCGCTCATTCCGTATCACCACAGCACCTTGAATTACTTTGCGCCACAGCCCAACCCTGCGCCGCCTTCGGCTGAGAACTGGTTGGGCACGGATGACCGCGGCCGTGACGTGGTGGCCCGTTTGCTTTACGGGTTTCGTATTTCGGTTGTGTTCGCTTTGGCGCTCACTCTGTTTGGTACGGCCATTGGTCTTTTGACGGGTGCTTTGCAAGGTTTCTTTGGCGGCAAAACCGATCTGGCCATGCAGCGTTTCATCGAAATTTGGGGAGCCATGCCTGAGCTTTATTTGCTCATCATCTTCTCAGCGGTGTTCGATCCGAGCATTACCTTGTTGTTGATTTTGCTGGGACTGTTTGGATGGATGGGTTTGTCCGACTATGTGCGCGCCGAATTTTTACGTAATCGCCAACTCGACTATGTTCGTGCAGCCCGTGCGTTGGGTTTGTCCGATGTGCAAATCATGTGGCGCCACGTGTTGCCTAATAGCTTGACACCCGTAGTCACGTTTTTGCCGTTTCGCATGAGTGCGGCCATTTTGTCGCTCACCTCTTTGGATTTTTTAGGCTTGGGTGTGCCGCCAGGCACACCGAGCTTGGGTGAGTTGTTGGCGCAAGGCAAAAACAACATTGACGCATGGTGGATTTCGTTGTCCACATTTGCTGTGCTGGTGGTCACGTTGATGTTGCTGACTTTCATGGGGGATGCGTTACGTGATGCGCTGGACCCCAGAAAGGTCAGCACATGAGAATGCCCTTGCTTCAGGTGCGAGATCTGCGCATTGGTTTTCAAACGGAAGATGTCGTCAAAGGCATCAGCTTTAATTTGGACCTCGGTCAAAAGCTTGCGCTGGTGGGAGAGTCTGGTTCTGGTAAGAGTGTGACGGCGCTGAGCTTTGTCAAACTGCTGGAAGGTGCGCGGGTCTCGGGCCGTGTGTTGTGGACGGCGCAGGATGCACAAACGCTGCATCCGCAAGCCACAGATGCGCCTCACACGCACGATCTGGTCAAACTCAGCGAACGTGAATTGGTGCACATCCGTGGGCAAGATATTGCGTTTGTGTTTCAAGAGCCCATGACTGCATTGAACCCATTGATGACCGCTGGGGCGCAAATCGCGGAGGTGCTGGAAGTCAAACGCGGCATGCGTCGCACTGCCGCTTGGCGTGAGGCCGTTGAGTTGCTCAACCTGACCGGGATTCCAGAGCCTGAGCGTCGTGCCAGCGCCTACCCACACCAACTCTCGGGCGGCCAGCGTCAACGCGTCTTGATTGCCATGGCCTTGGCTTGTCGTCCCCGTTTGCTGGTGGCAGATGAGCCGACGACGGCACTTGATGTTTCTTTGCGTATGCAAATCTTGGACTTGCTCAACGATTTGCAAAAACGTTTTGGCATGGCGGTGTTGCTGATCACGCATGACTTGAAAACGGTACGACACTTTGCCGACCACGTGTTGGTCATGGAAAAAGGCTGTGTGGTCGAGTCGGGCGAGGTCGATGTGGTGCTGAGGCATCCCAAACACCCGTACACGCAACGCCTGATTGACAGTCAACCACCGCGTGATGTGGTGGCTGCCAATGACCATGCTTCTGTGCTGATGCAAGCCAAGGCCCTGCGCGTGAGCTACCCCATTCGACGCGCTGGCTGGCGTGGTTGGTTGGGTGGCGACAAATTTATCGCGGTGCGTGGCGCTGACTTTGAATTGCGTGCAGGGCAAACCTTAGGGGTCATTGGCGAGTCCGGCTCTGGCAAAACCACGTTGGCCTTGGCGGCTTTGGGTTTGCTGCCTTTTGAGGGGGGACTGCATATCAATGGTCAATCTTGGCAGGGCAAGGCGAGTCACGATTTGCCGTTGCGACGTCAAGTGCAGGTGGTGTTTCAGGATCCTTTTTCTTCGCTTTCTCCGCGCATGAATGTGCAGGAGTTGGTGTCAGAAGGGCTCACCTTGCATGCCCCCAATTTGGATGGGTTGGGGCGTTTACGCCGTATTTTGGTCACGCTAGCGGCTGTGGGGTTGACGGAGACTGAGTTTCCGGGGTTGTTGCAACGCTACCCGCACGAGTTTTCGGGAGGGCAGCGTCAACGTTTGGCCATTGCGAGGGCTTTGGTCATTGAGCCTGCGGTTTTGGTGTTGGATGAACCCACCAGTGCTTTGGATGCAACGACGCAGCTGCAAGTGCTGCAGCTTTTGCAAAAGCTCCAACGTGAGCGTGGGTTGAGCTATTTGCTGATCACGCATGACGTGTCAGTCGTTCGAGCCATGGCGCACCATGTCATGGTCATGCAAGCTGGTGAGGTGGTTGAAGCTGGGCGGTTTGAACAAATTTTGAACAACCCGCAAGCTCCCTATACGAAGATTTTGCTAGGGGCTGAGGCCTAAAAATACCGTTTATCCTTTGATAATCAAGCATTTAGGCGCTACAATGTGCGCTTCACGACCAAACGGGCGGGTAATTACCGCTCGTTTTTTTTGGTCGTTTGTTTTTTGATCATTTGAATTTCAAGGCTATTTCTCGACGTGAGTTTGCAGCAAACCGTAGAACAAACAGTGACCGGCTTAGGTTACGACTTGGTAGAGATTGAACGCTCTGCCGGAGGACTCTTGCGCATCACAATCGATATGCCTTGGACCGCTGACGCGCCTGTGCAAGCCATCAATGTGGAAGATTGCGAGCGCGTTACACGTCAGTTGCAATTTGCACTCGAAGTTGATGGTGCCGATTACGCGCGTTTAGAAGTTTCGTCGCCTGGTATTGATCGTCCTTTGCGTCATCAAGCCGACTTTGAGCGTTTTGTGGGTGAGGAAATCGATATCACGCTCAAAGCCCCGATGGGCGCAGCCGCAGCCGGTCAAGTGGCGGCAAACCGTAAAAAATTCCGTGGCACTTTAGAGCGCACCGACGATGGTGCAGGTTGGCAAATCACATGGCGTGATGAGGTCAAAGCCAAGCCCGGTCAAAAAATCAGTAAAAAAAGAGCCGATACACCAGTGCATGCGCTGGGTTTCACGCTGGACGAGTTGCGTGAAGCGCGTTTGGCCCCAATTGTGGATTTCAAGGGCAAAAAGCCCCGTTGAACATAGGTAAGAGAAGGAGTAACCGATCATGAACCGCGAAATGTTGATGTTGGTCGAGGCAATCTCGCGTGAGAAAAACGTCGAGCGCGATGTGGTGTTTGGTGCCGTTGAGTTGGCGCTGGCACAAGCTACCAAAAAGCTGTATGAAGGCGAAGTGGACATTCGTGTGGCCATGAATCGTGATACTGGCGAATACGAAACCTTCCGCCGTTGGTTGGTCGTGCCAGACGAGGCTGGTTTGCAAAATCCAGAAGCCGAAGAGATGCTGATGGATGCGCGCGAGCGCGTGGCCGATGCCGAAGTGGGTGAGTACATTGAAGAAGGCGTTGAGTCTTTGCCTATTGGCCGTATCGGTGCGATGGCAGCCAAACAAGTGATCTTGCAAAAAATTCGTGATGCAGAACGCGAAATGTTGCTCAATGACTTCATGTCGCGTGGCGACAAGATTTTTGTGGGCACAGTCAAGCGCATGGACAAAGGCGACATCATCGTTGAGTCTGGTCGCGTCGAAGGCCGTCTGCGTCGCAGCGAAATGATTCCTAAGGAAAACTTCCGCAGTGGCGACCGCGTGCGCGCCATGATCATGGATGTTGACCTCACTTTGCGCGGTGCTCCCATTATTTTGTCGCGTTCCGCGCCTGAGTTCATGGTGGAATTGTTCCGCCATGAAGTGCCGGAAATCGAACAAGGCATGCTCGAAATCAAATCATGCGCACGTGATGCAGGTTCACGCGCCAAGATCGCTGTGATTTCTCATGACAAGCGCGTGGACCCTATCGGTACTTGCGTGGGTGTGCGTGGTACGCGCGTGAACGCTGTGACCACTGAACTCGCCGGCGAGCGCGTGGACATCGTGTTGTGGAGCGAAGATCCAGCCCAATTCGTGATTGGCGCTTTGGCACCCGCCAACGTCAGCTCCATCGTGGTGGACGAAGAGCGTCACGCCATGGACGTGGTTGTCGACGAGGAAAACCTCGCCATCGCAATTGGCCGTGGTGGTCAAAACGTGCGTTTGGCTGCGGAATTGACCGGCTGGAAAATCAACATCATGGATGCCGCCGAGTCTGCTCAGAAGCAAGCTGACGAAACATTCAGCATCCGTGAATTGTTCATGGCCAAGTTGGATGTGGATCAAGAGGTGGCTGACATCTTGATCGAAGAAGGTTTCACGAGTCTTGAAGAAGTGGCCTACGTGCCCTTGCAAGAGATGTTGGAAATCGAAAGTTTTGACGAAGACACCGTCAACGAGCTGCGCACACGTGCCAAGGATGCGCTGCTGACCATGGAAATTGCACGCGAAGAGAGCGTCGAAGAAGTTTCGCAAGATTTGCGTGACCTCGAAGGATTGAATGCGGAGTTCTTGCCTAAATTGGCTGAGAGCGGCGTACACACCCGTGACGATTTGGCCGATTTGGCCGTAGACGAGCTCACAGCCATTACCGGCCAAAGCGAAGAAGAGGCCAAAGCCCTGATCTTGAAGGCACGTGAACATTGGTTCACGGGTCAAGAGTAACGGTCATGGCGAGGAAGATCACATATGTCCAGTACGACCGTAGCCGAGTTTGCCAGCGAACTCAAAAAACCAACTGACACCCTGCTTGAGCAACTCAAAGCGGCAGGTGTGCCCAAATCGTCAGCCAGCGATGCGCTGACTGACAGCGACAAGCAAAAGCTCTTGAGCCATTTGCAGGCCAGCCATGGCACTGTGTCGGCCGAGCGCAAAAAAATCACGTTGGTCAAGAAATCGACCACCGAGATCAAACAAGCAGATGCCACAGGCAAAGCTCGCACAATTCAAGTGGAAGTGCGCAAAAAGCGCACCTTCATCAAGCGTGACGAAGACGAGACAACAGAAACGCCAGCTGCTCCAGCGGCCCCTGTTGTGGTTGAAGCGCCAGCTGCGCCTGTCATTGATCATGCTGAATTGGCACGTCGTGAAGAAGATGCACGTCGTCAAGCCGAGCTGATCCGCCGCCAAGAAGAAGAGCTGGCTGAAAAACGTCGCCTGCGTGAAGAGCAAGAAGCGAAAGAGCAAGCCAAAGCAGAAGCAGCTAAAGCTGAACAAGCCAAAGCTGCAGCCGAGGCTGCCGCTGCGCCTGAAGTCAAAGCTGAACCTGCAGAGCCCGTGGTTGACACCAAAGCGCAAGCTGCTGAAGCCGCCCGAGTGGAAGCTGCTGCGGCTGCTAAAGCACGCGCTGACGAAGACACTGCTCGCGCTGCTGATTTGGACTCTCGTCGTCGCAAAGCCTTGGCTGAAGCCGAAGCAATTCGCTTGATGATGAGCACACCACAGAAAACCATGGTGGCTAAGAAGCCTGAGCCAGTACCTGATCCAAAGGCGATCAAAGGTACTCTGCACAAGCCTGCTGGCACGCCTGGTGCAGCACGTCCTGGCGCACCGGCTGCGGCAGGTGCTGCTGCGACGCCTGGCAACAAAGAAGTCAAGAGCGCCAAGTTGTCTTCCAGCTGGGCCGATGAACAAGCCAAAAAGAAAGCCATCAAAACTCGCGGTGACTCGAGCGGTGGTGTGGGCCGTAACAGCTGGCGTGGTGGCCCTAAAGGTCGTCGCGATCGTGACCGTGATGATGACCGTGCGCCACAGGCTGCTGTCGAAGCACGCGTGATCGAAGTGCACGTGCCAGAAACCATCACTGTGGGCGAATTGGCGCACAAGATGGCGGTCAAGGCCTCCGAGGTGATCAAGCAGTTGATGAAGCTGGGTCAAATGGCCACCATCAACCAGCCCTTGGACCAAGACACCGCGATGATCGTGGTTGAAGAAATGGGTCACAAGGCTGTGATTGCTGCATTGGACGATCCAGAAGCCTTCACGGAAGAGGAAGCATCGGGTCACCAAGCCGAAGCCCTGACGCGCGCGCCTGTGGTGACGGTCATGGGTCACGTGGACCACGGTAAAACATCGTTGCTGGACTACATCCGTCGTGCCAAAGTCGCTTCGGGCGAAGCGGGTGGCATTACTCAGCACATTGGTGCTTATCACGTAGAAACGCCACGCGGCATGATTTCGTTCTTGGACACCCCCGGTCACGAGGCCTTCACGGCCATGCGTGCACGTGGAGCAAAAGCCACCGACATCGTCATCTTGGTGGTGGCGGCTGACGACGGCGTGATGCCACAAACCAAAGAAGCCATCAAGCACGCGAAAGCAGCTGGTGTGCCTATCGTGGTGGCGGTCAACAAGATTGACAAACCCGGTGCCAACCCAGAGCGCGTCAAAGGCGAACTGGTCGCCGAAGAAGTGGTGCCTGAGGAGTTCGGTGGTGATTCACCGTTCTGTGAGGTCTCTGCCAAGACCGGTGCCGGCATTGACGAGCTGTTGGAGCAAGTGCTCTTGCAAGCCGAAGTCTTGGAACTCAAAGCGCCCGTTGATGCCATGGCCAAAGGCTTGGTGATTGAAGCGCGTTTGGACAAAGGTCGCGGTCCTGTGGCCACGGTGTTGGTTCAGTCCGGCACGCTCAATGTGGGCGATGTGGTCTTGGGCGGTCAAACCTATGGCCGTGTGCGTGCCATGTTGGACGAGAACGGCAAGCCGATCAAATCTGCGGGGCCATCTATTCCTGTCGAGATTCAAGGTCTCACCGAAGTGCCACAAGCCGGCGACGAATTCATGGTCATGACCGACGAACGTCGTGCCCGCGAAATCGCCACTTACCGTGCAGGCAAGGTGCGCAACACCAAGTTGGCCAAACAACAAGCGTCGAAGTTGGAGAACATGTTCTCTGACATGACATCTGGTGAAGTCAAGATGTTGCCCATCATCGTCAAAGCCGACGTGCAAGGTTCGCAAGAAGCCTTGGCTGCATCGTTGCTCAAGTTGTCGACGGACGAAGTCAAAGTTCAGTTGGTGTATGCCGCTGTGGGTGGTATCAGCGAGAGCGATGTCAACTTGGCCATTGCATCAAAAGCCGTGATCATTGGTTTCAACACACGTGCTGATGCAGGTGCACGCAAGTTGGCTGAAAGCAACGGCGTTGAGCTGCGTTACTACAACATCATTTATGACGCTGTGGACGAACTTAAAGCGGCCATGTCCGGCATGCTCACACCAGACAAGAAAGAAGAAGTCATCGGTACTGCCGAAATTCGCCAAGTGCTGCGCGTCAGCAAGATTGGTGCGATTGCGGGTTGTATGGTCACATCGGGTGTGGCCCGCCGCAACGCGAAGTTGCGTTTGTTGCGCAACAACGTGGTGGTCTTCACCGGCGAACTCGACAGCTTGAAGCGTTTCAAAGACGATGCCAAAGAAGTCAAAGAAAACTTCGAGTGCGGTTTGACCATCAAGAACTACAACGACATCGTCGAAGGCGATGTGTTGGAATTCTTTGAAATCAAAGAGGTGGCACGTACGCTGTAAAGCGTCAGTGCAATGAAGCATGGCACGTAAACCGAGCAGCACACCTAACCGTAGCTACCAAGTGGCCGACCAGATCCAGCGTGATCTGGCCGAGTTGATCGCGCGTGAGTTGAAAGACCCACGCGTGGGCATGGTCACGTTGCAAGGCGTGGAAGTTACGCCAGATTACGCCCATGCCAAAGTGCATTTCAGCGTGTTGAATGGTGATCCTGTGAAAACAGGCGAGGGCTTGAACCAAGCCGCAGGTTTCCTGCGCAATGGTTTGTTCAAACGCTTGCACATTCACACCGTGCCGACCTTGCATTTTGTGTACGACCGCACGCCAGAGCGTGCGTCAGACATGAATGCGTTGATTGCCAAAGCAGTCGCCTCCAAAGCGAAGGACGACTGAGCATGAACGCGCCCCGCGTCAGGGTGCAACGCCGCCCTGTACACGGGGTGTTGTTGCTCGACAAACCCTACGGACTCTCTAGCAACGATGCCTTGCAAAAGGCAAAGTGGTTGCTGCGCGCCGAAAAAGCAGGGCATACCGGTACGCTTGATCCGTTGGCCACGGGCGTTTTACCTTTGTGTTTTGGTGCGGCCACCAAGTTCAGTCAATTGCATTTGGATGCGGATAAATCGTATGAAGCCATTGCGGTGCTTGGTGTGCAAACCAGCACGGGCGATGCCGAAGGCGAAGTCGTCGCTGAAAAGCCAGTGAGCTTCACGCCCGAGCAATTGCAAGCGGTGCAAGCACAGTTCACTGGCCCTATCGCTCAAGTACCGCCCATGTACAGCGCCTTGAAAAAAGATGGCAAAGCCTTATATGACTATGCACGCGCAGGCATTGAGGTTGAGCGTGAAGCACGTCACATTGTCATTCACGCATTGGCTTTAGAAGAACTCGCGCCGGAGAATGGCCGTCGCCGCTTGAAAATCACGGTCACGTGCAGCAAAGGCACTTACATTCGTACTTTGGGTGAAGACATTGGTGCTGCGCTAGGTACCTGTGCACATCTGAGCGCCTTGCGTCGTGTGCAAACTGGCCCATTCACGGCGAGTCAGTGCATCACATTGAGTGACTTGGAAGCATTGCCCGAGTTAGAACGCGAAAAACATTTGTTGGCTGTCGATGCTTTGCTCGATGGACACACCCCTGTCACCCTTGCCCCAGAAGATGCGGGCAGGTTTTTAAGCGGTGTGCGCCGCCGTGGCTCTTGGCCCGACTGCACTCATACCGCTGTGTACGGTCAAACGCCGCGCGCCCTGTTGGGGACCGCGCACGTGAAAGCCGGTGAACTGATTCCGGGGCGCTTATTGAGCCCCATCGAGATTCAATCAATTTTGGAGAAGACTGAAGCATGAGTAAACAAATCCGTAACATCGCGATCATCGCCCACGTTGACCACGGTAAAACAACCATGGTTGACCAGTTGCTGCGTCAATCCGGCACATTTGCTGACCACGAAAAAGTGGTCGACACCGTGATGGACAACAACGCCATCGAACGCGAGCGTGGCATCACCATCTTGGCCAAAAACTGCGCCGTGAGTTGGGAAGGCACACACATCAACATCGTGGACACCCCTGGTCACGCGGACTTCGGTGGCGAAGTGGAACGTGCGTTGTCGATGGTCGACGGTGTGGTGTTGTTGATCGACGCTCAAGAAGGCCCTATGCCTCAAACACGCTTCGTGACCAAGAAAGCGTTGGCCTTGGGCCTCAAGCCCATCGTGGTTGTGAACAAAGTGGACAAGCCCGGTGCTAACCCAGACAAAGTGGTGAACGCTGCTTTTGACTTGTTCGACAAACTCGGTGCAACCGACGAACAACTCGATTTCCCCGTGGTGTATGCCTCAGGCATCAACGGTTGGACATCGTTGGAAGAGGGTGCCCCTGGCGAACAATGGGGTCCAGACATGTCGGCCTTGTTCAACACCGTGTTGAAGCATGTGCCACCACAAAAAGGTGACCCATCAGCACCATTGCAGTTGCAAATCTCTGCGCTCGACTTCTCCACCTTCGTGGGTCGTATCGGCGTTGGCCGTATCAGCCAAGGCACATTGAAGCCCATGATGGACGTACTCGTGATGGAAGGTCCAGATGGCGCTTCGATCAAAGGTCGCGTCAACCAAGTGTTGAAATTCCAAGGTTTGGACCGTGTGCAAGTGACCGAAGCTGGTCCTGGCGACATCGTGTTGATCAACGGTATTGCTGATCTGAACATCGGTGTGACCGTGACAGATCCGGCCAATCCAGCACCGCTGCCTATGCTCAAGATTGATGAGCCAACGCTGACCATGAACTTCTGCGTGAACACCAGCCCCTTGGCCGGTCGTGAAGGCAAGTACGTCACCAGCCGCCAAATCTGGGACCGTCTGCAAAAAGAACTGCAACACAACGTCGCTTTGCGCGTCAAAGAAACCGACGAAGAAGGTGTGTTTGATGTGGCCGGTCGTGGTGAATTGCACTTGACCATTCTGTTGGAAAACATGCGCCGTGAAGGCTACGAGTTGGCTGTGTCTAAGCCACGCGTGGTGTATCGCGACATCAACGGTGTGCGCCATGAGCCTATCGAATTGGTGACTGCTGACATCGAAGAAATCCACCAAGGCGGTGTGATGCAAGCTTTGGGCGAGCGCAAAGGCGAACTCGTCAACATGGAACCCGATGGCCGTGGCCGCGTGCGTTTGGAATACCGTATCCCTGCCCGTGGTTTGATTGGTTTTACCAACGAGTTCTTGAACTTGACCCGTGGTTCTGGCTTGATCTCCAACATCTTTGACAGCTACGAACCACACAAAGGTGACATCGGTGGCCGTAAGAATGGCGTGTTGATCTCCATGGACGATGGTGAAATCTTCACCTATGCCTTGGGCAAGTTGGATGACCGTGGTCGCATGTTCGTCAAGGCGAATGACCCCGTTTACGAAGGCATGATTGTGGGTATCCACAGCCGTGACAACGACTTGGTGGTGAATGCCACACGTACCAAACAGCTGACCAACTTCCGCGTGTCTGGCAAAGAAGACGCTGTGAAGATCACACCTCCAATCGACCTCACTCTCGAATACGGGGTTGAATTTATCGAAGACGACGAGTTGGTGGAAATCACGCCTAAGAGCGTGCGTCTGCGCAAGCGCTTCTTGAAAGAGCACGAGCGTAAGCGCAACAAGTAATCACTTGTTTTCAACGAAAAGCCGAGGTTTTGACCTCGGCTTTTTTACGTGTCGCGTTGGTTCATGCTGATCGCCTCTTGGGGCTTGGCATTGCCGAAAATAGCATGGAACGAGAAATTCAAACGAGGAGAAGCTGTGTATGTCGACTTACACCCCTGATGTTCATTCCGAATGCGTTGGCCATTTAGGACTGATCACACTCAGTCGTCCCAAGGCTTTGAATGCCTTGTCATTGGCGATGGTGCGCGAGCTCAACCACGTGTTGCAGCAGTGGCAAGACGATGCGCAAGTCAAGGCCGTGGTGGTACGCGGTAGCAACAAAGAAGGCCTGTTCGGTGCGTTTTGTGCCGGCGGAGATATTCGCTATTTCCACCAAGCTGCCTTGAGTGGTGATGTGACGCTGGAAGACTTTTTCACCGAGGAATACAGCCTCAACCATTTGATTCAAAACTACCGCAAGCCCTACATCGCGTTGATGGATGGCATTGTGATGGGCGGTGGTATGGGCATCAGCCAAGGTGCAGCTTTGCGCGTGGTGACCGAGCGCACGAAGATGGCGATGCCTGAGACACACATTGGTTTGTTTCCGGATGTAGGCGGTGGTTATTTCTTGAGCCGCTGTCCTGGGCATCTGGGTGAGTATTTGGCACTGACAGGACATGTGTTGCGTGGTGGTGAGTCCATCGCTGCGGGTTTGGCCGATGTGTGTGTGGACTCAACGACGCTGCCAGCGTTGTGGGACGAATTGCAGCAACAAGCTTGGGCAAGTGGTGAGGCGGTGGTGGCGTGGTTGCGTGCACAAAGTCAATCGGCCACACAGAAAGCTTTGACCATTGACCCCGTATGGCGCAGCACCCCGATTGACTCTGTTTTTGGATTGGCCACGGTCGTGCAGATGGAGCAAGCTTTGCAAGGTGGTGATGATTGGTCTGTGCAAACGCTCAAAGCGCTGCATCACCAATCGCCCCTGATGCTGTGCGTCACGTTAGAGCAAATCCGCCGAGGTCGTCATATGACCTTGGCGCAAGATCTGCGTATGGAGCGCGACTTGGTGCGTCACTGCTTTCAAACAGAGCACTTGTCACGCCGTGGTGTGAGCAGCGAAACGGTGGAGGGCATTCGTGCTTTGGCCGTCGACAAAGACCAGCAACCGAAGTGGCAACCTGCGCGCATTCAAGATGTCACACCAGAGATGGTGTTGCCGTTTTTCGAAAGTCCATGGCCGGCTACGGCACATCCTCTGCGCCATTTGAACTAAGCCCGCGCCGCTTGGTTGGCGGCACGGGCTTATAAATCGCTAAGGGGGCAGATTAGCGTGGCAGCGTGTGCAGCGGAATGTCTTTGCTGCTGGCCAATTTGTCGAGTTGCTGACGTGTTTGCGTCGCCAAAAACTGCGCAATGGCTTCGTGGGTGCTGCGTTTGTGCATGTGCATCGCTGCTTGTTTGGTCAAACCGGCGGCTTCGCACAAACGCAAAGCAAAGTGAGGCTCTAGAGCAGCCAAAGCCACACGACCGTTTTTGCAGGGGTACACCTTGTAGCCTGCATGTGCGCCACCCACATCGCCATTGGGTGCTGTGAGCCCCCATGTGCGAGGCAGCGCGAGGTAGGCCGAGGCATCACTCAGCGCGACTTGGTGGAATACACCTTGACCTTGATTGCGTCCAGGGCGCTGGCGTAGCAACAACGCTTGCAGCACCGCTTCGGTGGTGAACAGCGAGCCGCCCATGTCTGCGTAAAGGCTGGCAGGCATATCTAGCCCGTTCACCAAGCCGCTGTCCGCCTGATAAGTCAAATCATGGCCTGCTTCTTCTGCGCGTTCGCCAGGTGAGCCCACGATACTCACCACGCACAGCGCTGGGTAACGCTTGTGCAGTTCTTGCCATGCCAAACCCAACTTCACCAAAGCCGATGGACGGAAAGAGGTGACGAGCACATCGGTTTGCGCCAGTTGTTTGTGCAAAGCTGCTTGACCACGTGTAGATTTCAAATCGGCCTGTAGCACTTTGAGGCCTTCGTGCATCACTTTGTAAGCGGTGGGTTTGTAGATGCCCATGGGGTCTGCCGTGCTCATGCCGGTTGGGGCCACCGGCTCGAGTTTGATGCACTTTGCGCCCATGGCTTGCAGCCGCATCACGGCGGCTGGGCCTGGCAGATTGAGCGCAAGGGTGAGAACGCGCACCCCTTTGAGAGGTTTCAGGGGGGCGACAGTTGGGGGTGTGCGTTGTGAGGCAGTCATGCCGCCATTATCGGGCGACTGTGACGGGGTCAACGCCTGTTTGACGAATCACGTCAGCCACTTCAGGGGACTGAAAGAAACGAATCAGTTGTTTGGCCGTGTCTTGCTCGGTGGAGCCTTCGACCAAACCTGCTGAGAAGAAGATGGTTTGTTGTACAGACTCAGGCAAGGTGCCGATGAAATCGAGTTCCTTGAAGTAAATCAATTCGCTCACTTGCTGAAAACCCAACTCAGCGTCGCCACGAGCCACAACGGCGCCCACGCGTTCACTCATGATCTTTTTTGCCGTGTCTTTGAGTTGTTCGGCAATGCCAAGTTTGGGGAACAGTTCTGTCGACAAATACGTGCCACTGGCGCTGGCTGAATAGGCAATCGATTTGGCATTGAGCAAAGTTTGTTTCAACGCCTCAACGGTGCTGATGTCGGGCTTGGGTGTGCCTTTGCGAACGGCTGCACCGATTTGCGAACGTACCAAGTCCACGCGGCTGCCTTTGATGACGTTGCCGTTTTTCACCAAGGCTTCCAAGCCACCATCTGACAAGATCACCAAGTCAAACTTTTCTCCACGTGAAAAACGTGTGGGAATCGAGTCAGGCGCATTGCCCACGGACGCACCAAAGGAGCTGATGACTTTGTGGCCGGTTTGCTTTTCAAACTCAGGCACGAGCTTTTTGTAGGCTTCGGTGAATGCCCCCGAGGTGATGACGCGAATTTCGGCCGCTTGCACCGCTTGCGATGCGACCAAGAATAAGCCGAGGCCTGCTAAGACCAGACGGCGGGTGAGGTGAGGAATGAATGTCATGTGTTGTCTCCTGTGTTTAGTTTTCTTTATTCGCCAGTGATTTTGCGTTCACGAATCACACGACCCCATGTGGCCGATTCTTTGGCGATGTATTTGGCCAATTCATCGCGCGTGCCAGGCATCGGTGTCAGGCCGTGGTTGTTGAGTTGCTCCACCACGTCCGGGGACTTCAACACTTTGACCAGTTCTGTGTTCCAACGGTCTAAGGTGGCCGTGGGAACTTTGGATGAAGCGACAAAGGCGTACCAGTTGGTTGCGCTGAAGCCGGGGTAGCCTGACTCGGCGATGGTTGGAATTTTGGGCAGCGATTTCAGCCGTTGTGTGCCCGTGCTGGCCAGTGGGATGAGTTTGCCGTTGTCGATGTAGGCCTGTGAGGTGGAGTAGGTCGAGAAGTAAGCCGCCACGCGTCCACCGAGCAAGTCTTGCAAGGCCGGTGCACCCCCTTTGTAAGGCACGTGCACGGTGTCGATGCCTGCCATGTCGTCCAACAACTCCCCCGCGAGGTGAGAGGCCGAGCCTGGGCCTGTGGACGCATAGTCGAGTTTGTGCGGGTTCTTTTTAGCGTAGGCGATGTATTCGGCAAAGGTCTTGATGCCAGTGCCGGCATGCACCACCAAGACGTTGGGGAAGTTCACACCCATGGTGATGGGCGAGAGGTCTTTGACAGGGTCATAGGCCACTTTCATCATGTGTGGCGCAATGGTGAGTGGGCCTACAGAGCCAAACAAGATGGTGCTGCCGTCTGTCGGACCGTTGGCTGCGAACTGATGCGCGATGTTGCCACCAGCACCACCTCGGTTGTCGATGACCACCGAGGCACCAATGTTTTCACCGAGTTTTCTTGCGATGATGCGTGCGGCAGTATCCGCCGCGCCGCCTGCGGCAAAGCCCACCACCATGGTGATGGTTTTTTTCGGAGGAAATTCTTGTGCGTGCGCCGTGAGTGTTGAAACGCCCAAGGCCAAGCATGCACAGGTGCTGAGGAAGTTACGTTTTTTCATGTTGTCCCTTTTAAGTTATTCACTACCCAAGCCGAGTTGGTTGGGTTGACGCTTCTCTACGGCAAAGCGTAGCAAAGCCGCTGTTCTAAAAATGCCGTGTGCAAACTTGCCGTAGGGCAAGGTGGCAAACAAAGCCATCACCACGCCAAGGTGGATCGCCAACAAGGCGGGCATGCTCATGCTGCCACGTCCGAGCCACAACGCGAGACCGCTCAGGCTGGTGAAAAACAGCAAAGCGATGAAACCCAAGTCCATCGGTTTTTGTGCCAAATCGCCATGCATGGGGTGGCGTTGCAGGTTGAGTTTGAACAAGCCCGCAGTGCCCAGCAACAGGCTCACGCCGCCCGAGGCTCCTAACACTTTGGGCATGCTCGGCAATTCATAGGGCGCGACCCAGCCAAAGGCGTAGTGGTACACCGTCGCCAAGCTGGTGGCCGCAAAACAAAGCATGAACCCATAAAAAGTCAGGTGGTGCGCGCGGCGGCGTGACAGTGTGAACGCATCGTCTTCGTTGTTGCAGCCTTCGCCGTGGCCACCATCCAGATACTTCAGACGCAGTACATCGTGCGTGGCTTCGCTTGCCGCAGGTGAAGTTACCGCAGCACCGCTGGTGGCAGGGGTGATGTCGCGCCAGAAGCGTCGCACACCTAGGCTCAACGCCAAGGTAGCAAACAAAAACACAGGGGCAAATAGCGTAACTAGAAAGTTATGCGGAAACAGGTTGTAAAAGTTGCCTTGCAAATCGTTGGCGAGCAATGTGCCATTGATTTGTAATGCGAGTAACAAGAACAACGACAAACCAGCCGCCAACGCCAATGACAAAGTG
>Ga0228698_1000058_pt1 | contig 106612 bp, 90 predicted proteins | sample McNCre117_Aug_MG_FD_178015 | JGI IMG/M metagenome (GOLD analysis project Ga0228698, IMG submission 178015) | Freshwater microbial communities from McNutts Creek, Athens, Georgia, United States - 1-17_Aug_MG | ecosystem: Environmental > Aquatic > Freshwater > Creek | place: USA: Georgia...
CGGCCTCCTGCTCCTTCAGGATGCCGATGATCTGTTCCTCTGAAAACCTGCTGCGCTTCATGTCGTCCGTCCTCTCGATGGGCCGGACTCTACTTCAAACTGGAGGAGTTTTCTCGAGGCAGGTCAGCAGGCATTTACACTTACTGGATGATACATATCTATACTGCCCAACAGAGGCCATATACACCTTATCAAGCGGTGTATTCTCAGCGACACACCCCACCAGCCCCACAACCATCATCCCCAACAACACCCGACGCATGATCACGCTCCATCATATGGATGCATTCACACTGACAAATCCCTCACAGATTATCAAGCCAGCTCCACGACACGAGCCCCCCTCCAAATGCCGTACCAAAACGCAGAGCATAAAAAAAAGCCGCCATTTCTGGCGGCTTCACAAAGCAGATACCTCTCCTCAAGAGAGGGGCACAAGCCTCTACTTATATGGGCTTATTTTATAAAGCCTATTATGATTAAAATAGAATCCCCCATAAGGCTTCCCGTGAACGGACACTTCATAAACAATAGTTGACCCACTCGCATATTTTGCAACAGCACTATTGCTCGTCGCAAAAAACTCATCTCGCGACATACCAACTTTAATTTTTCTCACTTCATCCCATTTACGTTCATCAATGACTCTTGGATCCTCGGACACCGAATCATCAAAATAATTATTTTCATAAACATACAACCCATCATGACGGCCAACATTAACAACAAGGTAGTATTCACCAACATCTGAAACAGCAACCCCTACTACCTTGTATTTCTCCCCTACCAACTCCAACAAGACCAGACCAAAATGTCGCTCTGGTTTCTCATAAAAATTGAAATCATTATAGACGTATTTTACCTTTCCAACTTCCCTCATTAATTCCTGATATTTTTCAGTTTGAGGAGCCTGCGCACCCGACTGAGGTGCACAGCCAACCAAGACAACGGCCCCAACAATCAGAGAAATAATGCGACGAATCATAATACCACCTATCAATTTTAATAACTAATCCGCGTCAGGCGACCATTCCGAAAGGTCAACCAGCCTCGAACCAAGGGATCATGCTCATACACCCAAGATTCTGTATGGCCAGATGCCGATTCATAGACCTGAACCCGATCCGGCTTCCCCCACACACTGCGGTTAAGGACTTGATCCATAGTCATGCCAATCTTGGCATCACCCTTGGCTATGCGGGCGGCTTTTTCCTTCTGCCAAATTGCCCCCTGATCTTCCTCTCCCAGAGCTTTGAAGGAATCTTCACTAACAAGGCCCGTTTTCCCTCCCTCCACCTCTACAGCAAGGGAGTACCAAAGCTTTCCAACCCTAGACAAAGTGATATCAACAACTTTTACTTTTTTCGGCCCATCTTCAGCCCAACATTTCGCAGCTCGATACTGAGCCGCCGAAGCCAAATCCTCACAAAATGTAATATGCTGACCATTGGGCATGGTCATCGGATTTTTACCACTAATCCAATATTCACGATTCATATACTGTTTCGCAGTTTCGAACCGGGCCATATCTTCGGGTTTATCTTGATATACTGTTTGTGGCGGTTGGTCCGGCACACAACCAGCCAGTCCCAACACCATCCCCCCCAGCAACACCCGACGCATGATCGCCCTCCATCACATGGACGCACTCATGCTGACAAATCCCCCGCAGATGATCAAGCCGGCTGAACGCCACCCCTCATAGGGGTGGCGCTGCACCGGTCAGCTCTTGGAAGAAGGTATCGAAGTCTTGGGGCGATGATTTGGGCTGTTCCTTTCCGACCCCCAGCCAGGCGCCCATCAGCAGATGCATGGGCGGATGGCGGGACCAATAGTCGGACAGGGCCTTGAAGCGGGGAAGCGTCAGACGACCCACCTCGGCCCAGGTCCAGCCGGTACAGGCTACGACCTGGGCATAAAGGCGGTCCCAGTCGAGGGTGTCGTCTAAGAGTTCTTCTTCCCCGCCAACACCTCCCCCACGGCGGTCAGCCCCGAGACGCGGGCGATGACCGGCACCGCGCCGAGGATCTCCGGCAAGGTGGTGCGCAGCTCGGCCAATTCCTCGGCGGGAACGCTGTGGGTCAGGGCGGCGGCGATGATCTCACGCGCGGCTTCCAGCCCACCCTCGGCCAGCCCCAGATCCAGCCGGGCGAAGGCCGGCAGCATCCGTTGCAGCTGATCGAAGGTGAAGGCGGAGACGGGGAAATCCCGTCCGCCCAGCCGGATCGAGCCCTGTTCCGAGACCGCACTCATCACGAGGCCTCGGAGAAGGACCAGGTGAAGACGTTGCCGGCGCTGTCGGCAAAGGCCTCGAAGTCCATTTCCGGCAGAGCAAAGTCTTCCTGCTTGGTGGCGAAGGTCAGCTTGTTGGAGACGCAGGCGTTCAGGGTCAGCACCGCCTTCTTCAGGCCGCCGGGGGCGTTGTACAGGGTCTCCAGGGCCACCGAGAACACCGGATTGGTGCCCAGCAGCTGATTGGTGACGGTGAACTTCTGGCCGGTGCCGGCGACGGTATAGCTATAGCTGATCAGCACCGCCGCGCCCTGGTCGGCGGCGTTGAAGGTGTAAACGCCAACGGCGCTGACGGCGTACTGGCCCTGGGTGGGGGCGCTGGCGACCTTGACCAAGGCCAGGCCGGTGGCGGCATAGATCACGCCCAGATCCTGGACGAAGCTGGCGGCATTGTTGACGGTGGCGGTATAGGGCGAGCTGGAGGGCACCGCCCAGGCTTCGGCATTGGCGGTGGTGGTCTGGCCGCTGCTCAGGGTGGAGCCGAAGAACAGATCGGCAAAGGCGCGGCCCTGGACCTGGGCGAACTTGCACTTGCCGGTGATCTTGCCGGTGCCGCGCGCCACCGCCAGCGGGAACTGATACTGGCCGAACAGATGCTTCGAGCTGGCCGAGAAATCCAGGCTGACGTCATGCAGGGCGCCGAACTTGATGGGGGTAGCGTTGGCGATATCGGTACGGGTACCCCACAGGGTGCCGGAGCCGAAGGTATAGATAGCCATCGGAAAGAACTCCTTTGTTAAATCAAGGAACCAACATGTGAATGGAGAGGACGGCGGCGGCCCGCTCGCCCTGGGGGCCTTCGAAGACCTCGACCGGACCTTCGATCCAGGCGTGGCTGACCTGACCTCCCAGGGACAAGGCGTCCTCGGTGGCGGCAGGGGTCAGGGTTTGCTCGATCGCATCCAAAAGGCCGTTCAGCTGCACGCCGGCCGGAGTATGGCGATCGGGGTTGGAGGCATAGAGATAGATCTTGGCTTGCAGCGTGTGCCGGGGCGGCAGGCCACGGATCTGAGCGGTCTGCTGATTGCTGACCGACATGAACAGGGCCGGAAGCTCGGACACCCCCATCTCTTCCAGAAAGCGCACCCGGCGGTCGCAGGTCTTGACCTTGCCCGCCGTCTTCAGCCCCTTCAGCAGGGAGAACAAGGCGGTATAGGCATTCTCGCGGATCATGTGGGAAACTCCTGACGGACGGTGTCGGCAAAGCCGGTTTCGATCTCGTCGGTCATGCTTTCCAGGGCATTGCCCATGAAATGCTGACCGGCATAGTTCACCTGCCGCTGATAGGCCCGAACCAGGATTTGGTGCGGGGTCTCGATGGGACGGCCAAAGGCCTCGGTGATCTGGCGCATCTGCTCCATGACCTGCTCGGCGCCTTGGAAGCCGTATTCCTGATAGCCGGCATAGGGCAGGTTGCTGCTGAGCGAGGCGATAACCGCATCGCCGCCCGCTGCCTGCAGATCGATGGTCAAGGACTCGGCCAGCTGACCGCTGGATTTGCCCCCCGAGGCCAGATTGGCCCTGGCCTGAGCTTGCAGCCGTTCCGCCAGGGTGGCGGCGGTCTGTCGCAAATGCTCGGGCAGCTGTGCTCGGGCCGAGGCCAGCGTCTGCTGCAGGACCGAGCTATCGACGTTACAGCGGATCATACCGGCACGATCCGCTTATGGCCCTCCAGCACCACCAGCACGCTGGGCGGCATCTCCTTCTGCAGGAAGGCGGTGCTTTCTCCGGCCATGCCCTTGCTGGTCAGGCCGATGCGGTCCTTTTCGCGGAAGCGCAAGCCCACCAGTTCGATGCAGGCCTGCTCCAGTTCCGGGGGAATGCTCTCCAGCCCGGCGGTATAGGTCACCACCACATTGCCGTAGCCACGGGTGAAGCGGAAACCGTTCAGGCAGAGCAGCGTCGGCGTGAAGTAATAGCCCGGCATCAGCACCGGATCGCCGATGGGGATCGGACGATTGTCGATCAACAGGCTGCTGACGGCCACCGCCGGATGATTGATGAAAGCCATGCGGGTGCCGCCGGTGCCGTCCCGGGTTTCGATATAGCCCTGCTGGGTGAAATCGCGGCGGCACCACATCTTGATGAATTCGCTGACGCCGGTGATCAGCCGGGTCAGCAACAGATCGTCTTCGGTCTGGTCCGGGTCGGTCAGCCCCAGCCAGGCCTTGACATTGTCCAGGGTGGTCAGATCGCCCATGGCCATGTCGCCTTTCCTTGAAAAAGAAGGGGCGGCTCCGAAGAGCCGCCCCAAGCCAAGATCAGCCGTTGCCGATGTTGGTGATCATGCCGAAGGCCGGCGGGAAGTAGTTCTGCAGCACGCCGTCGAAATAGACGCCGTACTCGTAGCGACGAGCCTTCACCGGCCACTCGATCTGGTAATAGTCGCGGCGGCACTTCATCTGCAGCACGCTGGCGACGCCCGACAGGGGATAGGGCAGCGCCTCGGTGTCGAACAGAATGGTGCCGGCGGGCAGGTTGGGATGCGGCTTGATGGTGATGGACTTGGCGCCATCCATGCTGAACTTGTTCAGATAGGTGGTGACCAATTCGCCGCCGATGACGTTGCCCTGCTGGACCGCCACCGAGAACCGCTTGGCGCTGTTGGCATTGCCGGTCAGGATCTTCTTGGTGATGTTCATCTGTTCCTGCGAGCTGACCCAGATGGTGGTCGGCGACAGGCGATAGGCATCCCAGAAATGCTGCAGGGCGGCGTCGATCTCGACGATGCCGCCGGCATTGTCCGAGGTCAGGGGCGTGCCGGTGCCGGCGGTGCCGGTGGGCATGGTCATGACATAGCCGTTGGAACCGGACTTGGCCACCTGGGTCAGCAGGCCATCAAAAACCAGGTTATTGACCGAGTTGTCGCTGGAGCCCAGGGACGCGGCGGTCTGGCTGCCGGTGGCGGCGGCGGTGATGATGGCGCTGTTGATGGTGGTGATGGCGCCCAGCACTTCCGAGCCGGCGGGGCCCCAGAACCAGGCATAGGCCACCGCACCCATGACGGGGGCGACGGTGCAGGCCAGCTTGTGGGTCGCGCTGCCGTCATTGGCGGTGGTGACCACCGTGCCGGCCGAGACCTTAGCGGTGCCGCCGCCATAGGAGTCCGACGAGCCGTCGGCATTGGTGCGGGCCACCTGGCCGCGCACGCCGACGACCACCGAAGCGCCCAGATAGCCTTCCAGGGTCAGAGCCGCCACCTTGACCGAGATGGCAGTATTGGCCGACAGGCCGCCGCCGGTCGAGGAGTCGGTGACGGCGGGGGCCGGGGTGGCGCCCAACGGCACCGAGGTGTTGCCACCCAGGATGACCTTTTCTTCGCCGATCATCAGCGCCCGCAGCAGGCCCTGGGCGGCCAGGCTCTTGACGTCGTCGAAGCCGGTAGCGGCGTAGTCGGCTTCGAAGGTGACATAGTCTTCCAGGCCCAGGCCACGGAAGGCGGCCATATAGTCCTGGGTCGAGGTGGCGATGACACCGCCGCGATTGCCTTCGGAAACGCCGACGCCCATCTGGTTGATGTTGATGCCGGTGATGGCCTTCCAGTTGGCCTGGATGCCGCGGCCCGAGCCGATGCGGGGAATGCGGTTGCGCAGCGGCGTGACCAGCGGCTGCAGGTTCAACGCGCCGACCTGCAGGTCGTAATAGGTCAGACCGGCGGTGGCCGAGGCGCTCTGGGCATAGGCTTTGGACAGGGTTTCGTCGGTGATCGGACGGCTCTGAGCGTCCTTGACGGCAGCCACGCTGGCCTTGGTGTTGTCGAACATGTGCACAAGTCTCCTTACGGACAAAAGAAACCCCGCGCCGTATCACCGGGCGGGGCTGGTCCAGCCTTCGCGGACGAAGGCCGAATGGCGAAAAATGTTGGACTTAAAACCGCACCACCTGGGGATGGCGATGGGCCAGCTTGATCAGTTCCAGGCTGCGGGCGTCGTTGTCATCGATGGCGGCGATCTTCTCCAGATCGGCCCGCTCGCGGATCTGGGCGACATCGTCGCCCTTGCCCACCGCCTTCAGCACCGGACCGCCGGGCTTGGGCATGGCTTCCAGCACGGCCAGCCGCTTCTTCAGATCGTCACGCTCGGAGGACAGATCATCCATCTGCTTGCGCAGCATCCCCAGGCTGCGGCGCATCTTGGCCAGGCCGCGGGTGCGGGCCGCAGCGGCCAGCGCATCCGGCTCCTTCAGGCTGTCATCCTCGGGTTCGCTGTCGTTTTCGGCCTCGGCATCGACCAGGGGCTGCAGCAGGGACGAGCCCTCTTCCAGCCAGGCCTTGACCTCGTCGGGGATCGGCTGCGAACCGATGGCCCACTGGTCTTCCCAGCCCGAGCTCTGCCACAGCCAGTCCAGGCTACCCATCAGCTCGCCCAGCTTGTCCTCGCTATAGCCGACGGGATTGCCGTTGCCGTCCTCGTCCTTGCGGAAGGCCACTTCCTCCTCGACGCCGCCCACCTTGATCATGGTGAAGCTGGCGGACGGGATACAGGGCAGATCGACGATCGAGATCTCGGTGGGCTGGGCGGTATAGCGGGTGTACTGGCCGTCCTTCCAGCGTTTGACATAGCGGCCGCCGGGCGAGAAGCCGGTATAGACCCCCTGCTCGACCTTCTGCCATTCGGCGTCGTCGACGATGCGGGCGGCCAGTTCGATGCGCTTGGCCTTGTCGTCGAAGGAAATGGCTTCGATCTTGCCGGCGGCGATGGAGCCATGCATGGCGCGGACATTGCCATAGCTCTTGCCGCCGGTGGTCTTGGCCATGTCCTGGGACCAGGACTGGAAATAGCGTTTCGAGCTGCGATAGTCGAAGACCTCGCCGGAATGGTCGGGGGTCTCGTCGATCCGGCCATAGACCAGCCGCTGCGCCGCATCGACTTTGCGCAGGGGAATGAACAGACTCATGTGCGTTCCTTTCTGTGATGAGGCACAACAAAAAACCCTCCGTCCCGAATGGGAGGAGGGTGTCGGTCCGATAAACAAAACCAAGCTTACTTCAGGGCATCCAACTGCCCTTGACGCCACGCCAGACTGGCGGCGACGCCCCGTTGATAGTCCGGGTTGGGGGGGCCGTTGGCGGCCATTTCCCGCAGCCTTGCCTGCTCGGCCCGGATGGCCTTGCGCAAGGGAGCCAAGGCGACATGGGGCGGGGGCGGATCGATGATCCGCCAGCGGCCATCCACCGTCTTCAGGCGATAGCCGACCTCTTCCCAGTCCGCAGGGGTGATTTTATGAAACTGCCGATGTCCGTCGGCGCCGGGCGCCGTCTCGGCCAGGCGCTTGAAGCGGGCCGTCAGGCGAATCTCGTCCTTGGTCTTAAAGGTGGGCTTGGGCCGCAGCCGCCAGGCCGAGACCACCACCACCGGTTCGCTGTCGATGAAGACGGCCTGCGCGTGATCGGCGCAGCCGCAGGGCTCGGCGCCATCGTCTCCCCGCCCGGCCTGGGTCGCCCGCACGGCGCTGCCGCCTTGGAACTCCTCGGCCAGCATGCGGCGCAGCAGATGCTCGGGACTTTCCGCCGCCAGCGCCGAGGATGCGCCGGCCAGCAGCCAGATTATTGCCGCTCCACCCAGTGCAGGGCGTCGGCCAATTCGTGGAAACACTCGGCGCAGACCCATTGTAAATCCCGCTGGCCCGGCGCGATCTCGCCGGTGGTGTAGCCCTCGCGGTCATCGGAGCCATTGTCGCTGATCTTGCCATCGCAGGCCACGCAATGGGAGTGATCCCAACCGGGCACCTGCTCGGTCCAGGTCCGCAAGACCATCACCGATCCCGAAAGATGCTGGGCGTTTTCCACACGCCAATCGTCCGTCATGGTCTCCCCCATATGCAGCAGGGGCAACATAGACGAAAGTCATATGCCTGACAAATTATTACAGCGCCACCCACCCCATGACCGGCTGCAAGTCAGCAAAGCAATCGGCGCATAGCCACTCGTAAAGCGGCCCTTTGGCAAAGCTTTCGGTGGTGGCATATCCCTCCGACAATCCCTCGATTTCGGGGCGGTTCCAAATCTTCACCCCGCAGGCGGTGCAATGATCATGATCCCACTCAGGCGTCAGGCTTGCCCAGGGCTGGAATCGGAATTCCACATCTTTCAGATGCAGCACGAATACCAACCGCCAATCTTCCTCATCCGCCATCGAGAACCTCACGTGAATGGCACACCAATAAGCCGGTGCAAGCGCGGAATATGCAGCAGCCCCTCAAAAAATAGTGCGGACTTCGTTGGGAGTCAGGATGCCGGCGGCGACATAGGTCTGGTTGACGTCATGTCACTCTGGGGCCTGGGTCATGGGGTCGAGGGGGTTTCCCTCTTTCCACACGAATTCCAGATCGTCATAGCCAAAGCCGTCGTGGGCATAATCCATCGTCAGCAGGCCCTTCAGAACCTGCTAATAGGCCGGACTAATGAGCCGCCTTACTTTTTTCCTTATGTTCACGCACGGCCTCGTCAACGCCATAAAGGTATCTGACAACTGGCGATATCTCAAAAGCATCACCGTCACGCATCACAAAGACATCAAACCCACCAATGCGCGACCAGTTCTTATCTCCGTTTTCAACAAACTTCCGATAGAGAGGCACAAAAGCCCACCCATCTGGATATTCCTTGGTAAGGCGATCATCAATTATGAGATCATCAACCCCTTTTTTCTGATCGGTGAATTTTACAGCAATAGATCTGGCCTCTTCCTTACTGATACTTTCCATCTTTTTATATCCTGCACATGAGGAAACACACAGCATAGCAACCAGAACAATCACGATAGGTCGCATCATCTTTTCTCCACCTTGGGCAGACTGAATGTGGATATATATCCTTGTCCGTAGCGCTCTTCGGCAACCTTAGGATCTGTGATCACTCCAGCCGGATGTTCCTTGTCCCATGACTGCCCCTCCAATACACCGACCACACCATGGTCATTGTAAACCATGACAGCATGCTCAGTACCCGGCCCGAACTTTACATACATGATCATCCGCGTCCCATCACCACCGGCTTGCACGGCATCAAAGACCTTCTGAACATTGTAGTTATGGAAGTTTTCCTTACCATACATGGATGTCATGTAATCGATATTACCCTTTCCCACATTTTCATGCAGTGCCGATGCCCCTTCATCACCGCTCATCCTTGCATCAAGCGCCTCAACAATTCCCACGCAATTTTTATCGCTATTAGTGGGATTAATGCCCTCAACTAGCTTTTTCTGATATTCCGTCGGCTGCGGCGCCTCAGATGATTGCGAGACCTGTTCCTGACTGCCCGTTGGCGCACCATTTCCACCATTTACCGTCTCCTTAGCGCGCACTTCCCCTTCCCCCTCCCCGCCACTCACCCACTGGCCGCCGTTGGATGATCCGGCGGGGGCGCGGGTTTGATCGGGGGAGTATTTTAAAAAGGGCCCTCGGCCTTGGCGGCCGCGCCCTCCTGCATGGGATTGTGGGCCAGGGGCGGCAGGCCCAATCCGGCGCGGACTTCGTTGGGGGGCAGGATGCCGGCGGCGACATAGGTCTGGTTGACGTCATGTCACTCTGGGGCCTGGGTCATGGGGTCGAGGGGGTTTTCCTCTTTCCACACGAACTCCAGATCGTCATAGCCGAAGCCGTCACGGAGCGCCCGGTCCACCACCGACTTGACCCAGCGCATCAAGGGCATCAGCCCTTCCTGCAGCGCCTGATCGTGGGCGGTTTCGGCGGTGGCGCGGTTCATCGCCTTGACCAAGGCTTGCAGCGACATCGCCCTCGGCATAACACTTCATTTTATGCAACTGGCTAGTTCATAGTCGGCGCATCATCACCCCGCTGCTGGCTCAGCTTTCACAAGCTCAACCGTCAGGCTATCACACTTAAAGCGACAACACTCGGTCCAACTACGTCTCTCGCGAATAGTACGCCACTGAACGAGAAGCAGAAATCCGTCTTCTGCACGTTCAAAGTCCAATACCTGACCAATATCCCCCCCCATAGATATGGAGGACACAGGTTTCCCATCCATTGTCAGACTAGAGACACCCGAAACAGTGACATCAACCAAAAACAATAGTTCATGATCGCTGCCACGCCACGAAACGTTATCAAGCCTCATAGAGCCAATGGCACCACAAAAATCGATTTCATCAACAGATGAATCATGAAATGATATTTCATCAAAAGACACCATCACAAACCTCGCTACGATTAATTAGTTTTTTTTCTCATATATATGAGACTTTTTACTCCCATCTGGAACCGGTTTTCCGCATTCGTCGAGACAAGCATCTCTCTTACTTGTCATATCAGGGTTTTCACGGTGCCAATGATCATTTTCCTTACTGCCTCCTTCTCCAGGCTTCGCCTTATCCCATCGAACTTTATCTCCCGTTTCCGGATTTTCGAAATGCCTATGCCCATTCTTTAATGCTCCAGGCGTCGTCGTTTCTTTATAGCCCTGCTTTAGGAGCTCATCAGGGTTTTCTGGAAGTGGCGGGAATTTCGCTTCTCCCTCGCCATCCTTATTTCCCTCACTGCTCTCCTTCGGCTCAGGGGCAGACTCGTTGCGAGATTGCCCATCGATCCACTCTCCAACTGTATGGCCGATCACACCGCCAAGGGTCGCACCAGCCACCACCTCAGAGGGAGTTGCAAGAATGTTAGCCCCGCCCGTAGCAACATCAAGAACAACAGAACCGGCGGCGACAACACCACCGCCAATAGTAGCCCCAACCGCGCCGCCAACGGCAGCAGCGCTTACCGGACGCACGGCATCACGGACTTGCGCCGCCATTGACGCCACGGCATTTCCCCCTTCCGTGGCCCAACGCCCCAAGGGGTCTCGGAGCTGAGCGGGGGAGTATTTTAAAAAGGGCCCTCGGCCTTGGCGGCCGCGCCCTCCTGCATGGGGTTGTGGGCCAAGGGCGGCAGGCCCAATCCGGCGCGGACTTCGTTGGGGGTCAGGATGCCGGCGGCGACATAGGTCTGGTTGAGTTCATCTCACTCTGGGGACTGGGCTAAAGTTACGCCACGTCCTGGCCCATCACGGTAATAGTAGGCTCATCATCAGAAACAATATAGATGACGTCATCAAGTGTGAAGATCGCATAGCAATAGCGTCCCTGGTCTCGACAAACGCCATGACTATTCTTGTCAAAAAACTCCAAAAATGCACCGCTTTCACCCACATAAATTGGAGATGATGAGAGCGTTGCACCTTCCTCAAATTCAAGAGGAATCAGCGCGTAGCTTTCATTCATCTTGCAATATGCAAATGGCGCATAGAACGAGATTGAGAATCTTTTTGTCGCCCTATCCTCTAGGATAAAAGCAACATCCTTGGCATCATCCACAACTCCCACCAAATCAAGAACACCAGTTACAGGCATATCGAATGGATAAGCTTTAAACCTTGACATTCTGGTACCTCACCTTAATGACGCGGGGATAAAACTTCTTCCCGATTTGAAATTCCAGCGTTGGGGGACCATTCTGGTCTTTTCCACTTACCGGGCGGAACTTCACTGTTCGACCATCCGGGTTTCCGGCGCGGGCTTGGTCGGGGGAGTATTTCAGAAAGAGCCGATGGCCTTGGCGGCAGGCGGATTAAAATCCCCCCACACTATACCTACAGATACCACCACCATTATTTCCCCACAATATATTCACCAACCTTGCGACTCGACACAATATATCCGGGAACATCAATAACATCTCCATTCCTCTTCACAAAAATCCCTCCCCCCCCTAGCATCCCCTCCCCATCAGCGTGGGTCTCTGCGAATTTTCTTGTCACAGGATTAAAAAGCCACCCAGCCTTATATTCATGAATATCTTTACTAAGAACAACCATGTCATACCCACCCTTATCAAACCGTTCCCTTAACTTCTTATTAGCTACTTCTATAGCCTGAGAACGAGATATGTCATCCATTGCACACACTCCTGCTTGGCAGAAAAATAAAATTATTATGGTCAATACAGTCACTAGCAACTTCATGAACCACCTCGCTCACGGCTTTACTATTCCAATTTTAACGACTGTTTTTGCCCCAAGGTCATAGCGCTCTTTTGCAGCCTTGACACTTGTGATAACTCCACTCCCTTTCCCACCCCCCCAATCCTGCCCTTCAATGAACCCAACCTTACCGTGATCATTATACACGGTCACGATATGCCCGTGATTTGTTTCTGGATCCATTACCGTCATCACTGCAACTGTTCCATCTCCGCCACTTTTGACTGTATTGTACACACCTTCAATACCGCCTTTCGCCCGGACGAACTTCGTTCCAAGGCGCTTTTCCGCATCTGCTTCACTCACATCACCCTCATTAGCCGCGACCGCATTAGCATCCTTTCCCGTGGCCCGGGCAATAACCGCCTCAGCTATCGCAACGCAATTGTGCCCCCCATTTTCTGGATTTACTCCATTAACGAGCTGCTTTTGTCGTTCCGTGGGCTGCGCCGCAGCTGGAGAGGCGGCATTCCTCGAACTCCCAGGTAAAGCGGCTCCGAGATCAGCCCCCTCCCCCTCGCTCACCCACTGCCCACCATCCGGGTTTCCGGCGGGGGCGCGGGCTTGATCGGGGGAGTATTTCAAAAAGGGCCGATGGCCTTGGCGGCCGCGCCCTCCTGCATCTGGCGGGGCGAGAGGGGCGGCAGGCCCAATCCGGCGCGGACTTCGTTGGGGGTCAGGATGCCGGCGGCGACATAGGTCTGGTTGATCTTGGCCTGGGTCATGGGGTCGAGGGGATTTTCCTCTTTCCACACGAATTCCAGATCGTCATAGCCGAAGCCGTCGCGGAGCGCCCGGTCCACCACCGATTTCACCCAGCGCATCAAGGGCATCAGCCCTTCCTGCAGCGCCTGGGCATGGGCGGTTTCGGCGGTCGAGCGGTTCATCGCCTTGACCAGAGCCTGGGGGCTGACCGAGAAGGCGAAACAGACGATGCGGGCCAGCCACTCGTCATACTCGTCCTTCAGCCCGGCTTCCTTGGTCTGGATGAAGCTTTTCGAGATGGTGGCGGGCACAAAGCGGGCATGGCGGCGCTGGGCGGTGTCGCCCTCCAGCAGGGCATCCCAATATTGCTGGAACTGGCCGATCTGGTCGGGGGTCCAGGTCTCGGGCACGCCGATCAGGGCTTCGGGAACATTGCCCTCGGTATAATACTGCAGCTGATGCATCTGACGGCGCAGGGCGATGTTGACGGTCATCACCACCTGCTCGACCGGCGAGAAGCCATAGACCCGGTGCGAGCGCGGATTGCGCGGCAGGTAGTAAAGCTCGTCGCGGGCATAATCCACCGCCGGCAGGCCCTTCAGAACCTGCTGATAGGCCGGAGCCGGAGCCTCGGGCGTGCGGCCGCGTTCGTCCAGCACCCGCTTGATGGTGGCGCCGTCGATCAGCTCCAGGGCATAGACGCGCCCGCCCAAATCGCGATGGGGGTAAAGGCAGGCGGCGTCGATCACCAGCATGTCCTCGACCAGCATGCGCAGCCAGCCGTCCCAGTCATGCTCGCGGTCGGGATGCTGGAAAAAGTCCGTGACTTCGGCGATGCGCGGGTCGGAATGGTTGCGGCCATTGCGGGGGCGGATGACCCATTCCATCTTGGCGATCTGGTCCTTGCGGGTCTCGATCACCAGGCGGAGCAGGTCATAGGCATCGGCCAGGCCACGCAGCTGTTCGAAGCTGACCGGCTCGGCCGAGCGGGGCTTGGTGACAAGGTTATAGCCCGCCGGATAGTCGAACTGCCGCCCCGCCACACTCTCGGGCGCAACCGGAGCCAAGGGCTCCAGGGGGCCGAACCAGGACTCGGGCGCTTCGCCGGTGACGGCCCAGCGGAAGCCCTGGGCCAGACGCGAGATGATGCCGGGTTCGATGTCTTTGCCGCCGATGCGAGCCATGGTGTTCACACTCCTATGATGTGCGAAGGGCGGCCCGTCCGTAGAAATCGATCAGGCCGCCCGTGTCGGTTTGAAACAGGTTGAACGCCCCGCTGGCTGCGTCGGCGTCGTCGTCGTGTGACGCCTCGGGGAAGCCCTCCAGCGCCGTCAGGAAATCGTCGTTCCAGGCTCCGCGCAGCAACTTGACGTTGCCGGCGCGGGCCTGAGAGGAAAAGGGGCCGAAGCGGGTGACCTTGTCGCCGCTCTCGGCCCTTGCTGTGACGGTGAAGCCGTCCAATTGCCGCACCAGATAGGCGGTTTGTGCCTTGCCCGCCTGGCCGGGATCTTGCGGAATGCCGATCTTCACGCTCTTGCCGTCGGCTTGAGCGGTGGCTTTCAGCAGTTGCTCGACCTCGCCGGGGCCGCCGCGAAAGCGGACCGCGTCCAAGATCCAGTAACGCCCGTCGAAGTCTCGCCCCAGCTTGACCCCCACCGTCCAGTCGGGGTCATTGCTCTCGGTCTTGGCGGTGGCGGCCAGATCCCAATAGCGGATCTGCTTGAGATCGGCGGGCACCGCCTCGACTGTCTCGCACCAGGACCGCTGGAAATAGAGCCCCGCCGAGGGCCGGATCTTCCAATTGCCGCCCAGCAGCCGCTCGCGCTCGACGGTCGGCAGCGCCATCAGATTGGCGCGATAGCCGGGATCGGCGGCCAGCAAGGCGGGATTATCCTCCAACCGCGCCGGCACAAAGGTGACGGACTTGGGCGGCAGGGCCGGATGCGCCTTGGTCAGCTCCTCGGGGCTGTCGCCCCACAGCAGTCGGTCGCCCAGCCGGACGAACCAGCGGATGCAGCCGGCGCGATCCGGGATGGGAAGCCCACTGAAGGGATCGATCCACCAGGCGATGAACTCGGCCACCCAGCTATCCGCATCGGGATTGGTAGTGGCCCGCACATAAGGCCGCACGCCGCAGAGCGAGCGATTGCGGCTGAGCATGTAAAAGAACTGCGTCCGGCTGAAATGGGTCAGCTCGTCGAAGCAGAGCAGCGGGATCTGCGCCCCCTGCCAGTCAAAGACGGTGCGTTCATGCTCCAGATGGGCAAAGCGCACTCGCGCGCCGGATGGAAACTGCCATTCCAGGCTTTGCGACCGGGCCTTGGCGGCGGCGGGGGCATAAAGCTTGGCGCTTTCGTCCCACAAGCCGCCGGGGTTCTTCACCTGAGTCAGGTTGCGGCGAAAGATCACCGCGGTGAATTCAGGCTTCTTGGAATGGCGCAAGGGCTCCAGCAGCAAAGCCCAGCTTTTGCCGCCGCCGGCGCCGCCGCCATAGATGGCGATATCCGCCGGGCTTTTCAGGAACATCTCCTGGGGCCCGGCTTGGGGTTCCAGCACCGGCATAGGGCTCACCGTCCGTTATCGGGAAGTTTGTAGATGACGATTTCCGCCTCGGCAGGCTCTCCATCGCCGCCCGCCTCGCCGCTGGCATCCTCGGCACGCGCCCGGGACAGGGTCAGGCGCAGCCGCGCGAGGGTAGCGGCAAGGCGGGCATTGCGGGCGAAGGCGGCGTCACGCTTCTCAGCGTTCGCGCCTTCATCCGCGCGATGGGCCGCCAGCGCCCGTTGCTCGGCGGCGTCTTGCAGGATCTGCAGACGCGCCAAGGCATCGACGGGCGGCGGAGCGGCGGGAGGGGGCTCCGCTCCGTCCGGTTCCGTCGGAGGAGCACTGGCGGCAATGGGATGAGACGTCATGCCGGAGAGGTGGAGACGGCAGGAGACCTCACCCCGAAGGATGGGATTACGACAAGAGCGGCCGCGCCGCGTCGGCGCACCGCAAAGCGGTTTGGGCAGATCGGCTGGCATGGTCTTTCCGGAAAATGAAAAGCGCCCCGGAGGGTGGTTCCCTCGGGGCGCTCGTTTGCTTCATGTGCATTGTCAAATTTTTTGCCGACGGAGTCAAGCAAAAAGTTCATGCTTCGTTCTTTTTTGCATTCCGCTTTCTTCCAAGGGGCATTTCCCCTAAAAATTGCTCCGGTCATGCTGGGAGAAACAAAGATGATCCACCGTTCACTGCTAGGGCTTCTCGGCTGCCTGCTCTTTTCGTCTCCATGCTTGGCCCAGAACTTGGTCGCCGCCGCCGTTCCCACCGCCGATGGCGGTATGGTGCAATTGCTTGCCGACTTTCAGCACCACGGCACCATTCAACGCCTGGGGCCAGATGGCAAACTAATCTGGAGCACGGATTGGCAGGGCAGCTGGGTGAATTGGCACGGCTCACGCATCCTCCCTCTGAAGAAGGGGGAATGGACCATCCTGGATGGATCAGAAAATTTTGCCATCGTCACCGACCAGTCGGATCACCTGATCTTTTCCGACCCGGGCTACCAGAAATATAGTTCGCTAGCCATGTTCTCGGATCACAGTGCGGCCAAGCTTTTTTTCTATAGTACGGATGATCACAAGGCTCTGTCTTACCTGCAGCGTCTCAATCTTGACGGGGAGCTTCGCTGGATATGGAAACAGGCTCGCAGCGATGTAGGTATGATACCGGAGGCGATCATCGCCCTCCCCGATGACAGAAGCGTTATCTTTCTCGACACAGAAAATCCCTACATAAGACAAGGCTACACATCTAGACCAGATGCCCCAGACCAACAGAAGCTGATTTGCCTAGATCGCTTGGGCGAAGAAAGCGGCACCACCCTCTTAAACGTCTCCCTCTGGGCCTACGACTTGATCGCCACCCCCGACAATCGCGTCATTCTGGCGGGGATCACTCCAAAACCATCGCAAGAGGCCCGGCTGTACGAGATTGATCCCACTCGTTGTACCGTCAAGGCCCAGTGGCACTCTCCCTATAGCCCAGAGTTGGAGATCCCTTTTACGGCCCGCCTTCTGGCGGATCATCAGGGGGGGATTTATCTCGGCACCTATCAAACGCGAAGCACAAAGAGCTATCTGTTTAAGCTGGAAAAACAGGGACTCAGGAACGTCACCCCGCAAGACTATACCGGCCAGGCCACCGGCCTCACGGATGATGGCAATCGCCTGCTCACCAGCGCCCAAGGCATCGTAAAATCCTACCGCCTGCGCTGAGGCGACGGGGAGGAGGGGGAGCGGCGGTTTCGCCCAACTCCCGAGCGCTTCCTCCCCTTGCGCCCAGTCTCCTCGTCTTCGACAAGATCGCCTTCACCTCTCCGCTCCAGCTCAGCCTCCAGTTTTTTCTGCGTGTCCCTAAAATGGTCGGCAACAGCTCCAAAAAGAAGATTAATCCCCGTAGGAAATTTCGTGCCCGATATTGCGCCAATAAATTTAATATTGTAGCGACACCACGCAATGCTATCCACCAACTGCCGCGTCGTTGCTTGCGGCGGATTCCACGCGGGACTAATGTTGCAATCAAATATTTTCTCCCTAAGCTTAAGATAAAGCCCTGGGTTGCTTCCCATAATTTTTTCTATGCTCCGCATCAACTCCTCTTTTTGCTTTTCATTTAGCTGCCCATAACTCGCAACAGCCATCAACAAAGCCGTTCCCTCATCACCCGATCGAGCAACCAACTCAGGATCGATACCCATGCCATTTGCCAATTCCCGAACGGCCTCATGCCGTGCGGCAGCCTCTTCCTCTGCCGCCGTTTTATTGCCTGCCAGAACCAGATTTTCCGAAGGCTTCGCGGCCCATCGACTCCCTGAATGGAAAGAGGCCGTATTGCGGGCTGGGACACCCGTGACGAAAGGGCCCGACCATAGGCCGTAATTTGTCGCGATGCAGTCACCTGCATCACTTAAGCCCCTCGCCGGGCGCGGGCATCCGCCCGCTTGGCCGCTCGCTCAATGCTCGCCAGCATGATGCACATGGCGCATCATGCTCCACCTCAGACACGGCAGTCCTGCTGCATTTTACCTAACAGCAAGCGGCGCACCGCGCAGCGGGCTCCGTCTTCGCGCCAGGCTTTGATCAGATCGTCGCTCAGAAACATGTCTGCGGGCATCGCGAATTCCCCAAAAGAAAAGCGCCCCGGAGGGCTGTTCCCTCGGGACGCTCGTTTGCTTCATGTGCAGTGTCAAATTTTTTGCCGACGGAGTCAAGCAAAAAGTTCATGCTTCGTTCTTTTTTTGCATTCCGCTTTCTTCCAAGGGGCATTTCCCTTAAAAATTGCTCAAGCTGCCGCCTAAGGACCCGACACCCATGCGCCCCCTGCTGCTCGCCACCTTGGCCCTGAGTCTTTTCGCCACTGCGACACTATGCGCTCCGCACTCCGCGCTTGCTGCGGACAAGCCCTTACCGACCGCCTGGATCAAGGTTCCAAAACTGGAAAGCCTGCCCGACATTCGCAGCTTCACCGATCCTGCCGAAGCAGTGAAATATATCGAGGCTTGCTATGAGGCAAAGTGGCCAGAGCGCTGCAAATGGGCCCTCGAGAGACAAAAAGAACAAGGTGATTTTTGGCGTTACCGACCCGACAAGTACGACTTTGCACGCTACAGAATACTTAGCATTAAAAAGCTAACCCGCAAAACAGCAACAGAAGGCCTATCAACCGTCTGGAGAAAACCTGGAAACATAGAGATCACGGTAGAGGATCAAGCCTGCCTGAAAAACGCTTGTCGCTCATACGTCAACACTATGGTCTACGACCTCAATAAGGAGGCCAATCAATTCCGCTTTATCGGCTTTTTTGATTGGTCACCACCTGATTAATGCGACCTAATGCCTTCTTTGCCAAGCCATCACTAATGCCGTTGGGTTAACGGGTCGACCGCTTCTCCGAACTTCGAAATGAATATGGTTCTGAATTTTTGGATACAGAAGATGTAGGTCCTGCACATGACCAATGACTGTCTTGCCCGCAACCACTCGGCCACCTTCTTTAAGAGCCCCCTTCACATACATTACCTTCACCACATAGCCGTCATCCGTAAGAATTTGCACCCCTGAGTATTTATTACTTTTTCTGGGATCGCTACCATATGGGTCGAACGTACCGACGACAGTCCCCGTCACAGGGCTCGTCACTTCTGTTCCCGGCTCGGCAATCAGATCAACCCCTCCATGAGCTCGACTGCCGCCATCACGGCTCACGCCAAACCCACCACTACCATCAGCATCCGGCGGCGTATCGACGCCGCGGATCTGCGGATTGGGCACTGGGCTTGAGGCGGGCGGCAAGCCATCCACCGTGACGGGAGCGTTGCCATCTTTTGGCGCCGCATCCTTGGCAGGTGTCTCCGACGACGACTTCTCTTCAACAGCTGACGGCACGCCTTGCTTGGGCGGGGGCGGCGGCATTTGCCCCTGGATTTCATGGGTGTCCGGCAGAGCCCCTGGGCGCGGAGGCATTGGCCCCTCGATCTTCGGCCCGGCCTGGACAGTCAAGGCATCGCGGATATGCCGAGCAGCCCCGGACACCACCGCCGCTCCCTCGGCGACCCAACGTCCTAGATCATCACGCAATTGCTCGGCGTTATACTTCGCCCATTTGCGCCACAGGGCCGGAGGCAGTCCCTCGGGCAACAAGCCAAAGGCATCCAGGATAAGACCAGGCTCATCGCCGCGCTTCAGCATGCGGTCGGTCAGGAACAGCCGCAGGACAGCATGGGTATCGTCATGGGACAACTCGCCCAGCCCAGCCTGGGCCAGAACAATATGTGCCCGCGCCACCTCGCCCTTGCCCCACACCGCCGAGGCCAAGCGCAGGCACTCCAGCACCCGCGACGAAAGAGCCCGGCCATAGGCTGCGGACAGCTTCGCCAGCACCTCGGCTTCACAGCCCGCCAGCTTCAGACACCGCAGTCCAGCGGCATCTTGCCCAGCGGCAACCAGCAGAGTCCCAGCCCCCAGCACCAGCCCTTCGTCCGTGAATTCCGGCAAGCGGCGCACCGCGCGGCGGGCACCATCCTCGCGCCAGGCTTTGATCAGATCGTCGCCAAGAGACATGTTTGCGGGCATCGCGAATTCCCCAAAAGAAAAACGCCCCGGAGGGCTGTTCCCTCGGGGCGCTCGTTTGCTTCATGTGCAGTGTCAAATTTTTTGCCGACGGAGTCAAGTAAAAAGTTCATGCTTCGTTCTTTTCTTCAACTTCATAAGGATTGCCGGCGCGGGCCCAGGCCGGCCAATCCTGGGGCGGGCAAGGCAGCAAATGCATATCCGCCAGCAGCTTGGCCGCATCGGCGCCCCGGGCCAGCATCTGATCGGCGGCGAACAGGCGCATGGCGGCGGCATCCGCCTCTTCCTCGGGCAGGCAGGACAGACCGCCATAGGCCAGATGAAAATAGGCCCGCACCGGCTCCCCCTTGCACCAATGACGCGAGGCATCGAACAGCGGGCGCAGGGCGTCGGGCGGCAGCGGCTTGTTATGAGCCATCGACAGCAGCGTCAGGATCCGCTCTTCCCTCCCCTCCAGCGCCAGACAGGGACGCAGCCAGCTATCACGGGTCATGGCGGCCAGCAAGGTTCCCGCCCCCCAGACCAATCCGGCCGAGGTAAAGGTCATGTCATGCAGAATGGACTGATGGCGGCGGCACTTGCGCCAATCTTGGATCAGGAATTGTGAAAGGCTCATGGCCTGCGGGTCTCCCAAAAGAAAAGCGCCCCGGAGGGCAGTTCCCTCGGGGCGCTCGTTTGCTTCATGTGCAGTGTCAAATTTTTCGCCGACGGAGTCAAGCATAAAGTTCACTATTTGTTCTTTTTATCGGAAAGCCAGGGCTCGGCCTCGGCTCCCACTCCTTCCAGCCGCCATTTCGACAGGCGGAGATCTTGGACATAGTCCCACAGGCGACTCAGCGCCTTGTGCCACTGGCGATATTCGGCGCGAGACAGCTCGATCCAGTCGTTGGAGGGATAGGCCTCGATGGGGCAATAGCGTAGGGGCACCAACGAGACCCGGCCGACGCAATCCACCAGCTCCACCGTTTCCACATAGCGATCTTGAATGATGCGGTCCCGGGCATCGAACATCGGCCCCAGCTCTTGGGCGCCGTCTCCGTAATCGGGCAGCTCTCCGGCGACGGCGAAGCGGAACAGCAGGGCGGCCCCCAGCCAATCCTCCAGGCTCATATCCACCAAGGCATCATGCAGCCGCTCGGCATCAGGATGCAGGGAGGGGCGTTGCAGCCAGCCGGTGGTCTTGATGCGCGAGCCCAGCAGCGAGATCGCCTCCAAGGCCGCGCAGCCGCAGGCCGAGGTTCGCATCTCCAGGCTCAACTTGGCCTCATCCGAGGCCGGGTCGGGAACATGCAGCCCGCGCCCGGTCATGATATCGGCCCGCTGATCGCGATAGACCCAGATCAGCAGCTCGGCCAATCCGGCAGAGGCCCGAGGAGTCCGCGAAAACGGGATCGATACGGTTCTGGAATGCATTTTTTGCGACCTCCACGCCCAGGAGTTGAGCGTCGCAATTTCGCAAATTCGCAATGGACGGTCAAGGCGATTTTTGCTAATTTCAGCAAAGATAATCGCAAGCAGGACATCCGCCATGTCGAACGAATGGATCACCCAGCGCCTGAAAAGCCTTCGCCTGACCAAGGGCGCCCTGGCCCGCGCTCTGGGCATCGACCCCGCCCGCATCTCCGAGGTAGTGGGAGGACGGCGCAATGTGCAGGTGGCCGAACTGCCGATCATGGCGCAGATGCTGCAAATGACCACGGAAGAGCTGGTCACCAAGCTGTCGAACCACAAATCCGGCCGCACCATCGAGGCTCCAGGCATCGCCGCGCCGCCCGCCCCCATATCCACCCCCACCCCATCCCCTGTTCCCCTAACGGCCATCGAGCTGCCGGCCATGGCGCAAATGCCCAGAAATCTGCCGGTTTTCGGCTCGGCTCGGGGCGGCGTCGATGGGGTTTTCGAGATGAACGGCCAGGCCATGGACTATGTCGAGCGGCCACCCTCTCTCAGCAGTTCGCGCAACGCCTATGGCGTTTATGTCCAGGGCGAATCCATGGTTCCGCGCTTCGAGCCCGGCTGGCTCTTGCATGTCAACCCCAACCGCCCGGTGCGCAAGGGCGACAATGTGGTGGTGCAGATCAGGGGCTCCGACGAGCATGCCCCGCCCCTGGCCTATATCAAGGTGTTCGACCGCCAGACACCCAACAAGCTGGTGGTGCGCCAGTTCAACCCGCCCGGCGAGATGGAATGGCTGCAAGACGATGTGGTGTCGGTGCACCGCGTCGTCGGTATTGCGGATATGTAATTTCCGAAAATTTGCGATTCTCGCAGAATGCCATTGACTCCACGCACGCAGAGGGTGTATTTCAGAAAAAGAACAAAACAAGCACGGAATAGATCATGTCCTTCGATCCCGATTATTGGTCCTTGCTGGAACGCCGCTATGACGGCCCCATTCCCGTCGAAGAGATCGATTGCGCCGATTACGGCTTGGATCAAAAGCTCAGCCTGGACCGCGCCAATGGCCGTCGGCTGATGTGGTCCAGCCAGTTGCGCCGCCACATCCGCCGCATCCGCAAGGCGCGGCAGATCGCCGGAGCCGAGGCGCATCTGCGGGTGCTGGAGCATGAATTGCGGGGGCTGTTGCTCTATTGCCGTGGGGCCAACCACGCCTACTGGACCCTACGCCGCACGGAAGGCAATCCAGAGCGGGAGCAAGGGCCAGAGCGGGAGCAAGGGCAATGAAATCGCCGCTCCAGGCCCAGACGGAAACCCTGTGGCTCAGCCTGTCCCTGGCCCGCTCGGGCCGGGCCGAGGGGTTGATGGCCCTAAAGACGCTGATCCGTCATGGCCGTTCGATCCGCCTGCGCCGCATTGCCCGCAATCACGCCGCACGGCTCTGCGATAGGCGATAGCCGCCCACATCCATTTCCAGCCCGCTGCCGTCCGGCATCTCGCCGGGAGGAGCCAGCCGCCAGACCCAACCGTCCGCCATGGGCGGCAGATCGAAGCCCGCCAGCACATCCTCGCGCTCGGTCTCCCGGCCTTGGGCGTCCAGGCTGCGATGCCGCCATTCGCTGACCAGGCAGGCCAGCCCCGGTCCCTGCCGCAAATCCTGCAGATGCGCCTGCATGACTGCCGTCATCCAGGCAACCCCCAGCTCCTCGCCCCAGCGTTCCAGCGGACGCAAGGGCAGCTGGGTCAACAGATTGACCGAGACGACGAAATCCGGCTGCGGCAGCCGCTGCCGCCAGCCGCTCAGACGCTCGGGTGCCGGCTCGGGACGTCCATCCTGGTCGATCCCCAGCAGGTCATGCTCCAGCAAGGTGACATTGGCAAAGCGCCGAGCCAGACGGCGCGTCGACAAGGGATGGAACAGATCCAGCAGCCAGACTTGCCGGAATCGCTGCGCCAGTTCGGCTAGCGGTACGTCCAGCAGGGCGCCCGATCCCAGCACCACCGCCACCTCGCGGCCGGGACAGGATTCGGCTTCCGACAGAATGAAGGCGCGGCTGCGGCTCAGATGCTCCGCCCAGGCCTTGCGCTGGCGGCGATGACGGGCCTCGATGGCGACGCCCTCGCGGACATAGCCCAAATGCTTGGCATGGGAGGTAGAGGGCGTGACCAGCGAGGCGATCCATTCGCGCAGCATGCGGTCCGCCGCCTTTATTCGCCCGAGAGAACCGAGGGCTGCAGCCGGGTCTTCAGGGCGCGGCGGATGATCTTGCCGCTGGGGGTGCGCGGCATGTCGGTCTCGAAGAACAGCTCTTGCGGGCAGAGGGATTCGCCCAGATGGCTGCGGGCGTAATCCAGCAGCTCGCGGCGCAGGGGCTCGCCGGCCTCGAAGCCGGGATTGACGCCAACGAAGGCCACCAGATGCTCGTGCATCCGCCAGTCGGGAGCGCCGACCACACCGGCCTCGGCCACGGCGGGATGGCTCATCAGAGCGGACTCGACCTCGAAGGGGCCGATCATGCGGCCACCGGCCATGACCACCTCGTCCTCGCGGCCCAGGAACCAGTAATAGCCATCGGCGTCGCGGCGCACGAAGTCGCCCGACAGATGCCAGCCCTCCAACTCTTCCGGCAGCGCCCCGCCCTCGCCGCCCAGGCTGCGCCAGGGGGGCAGGTCTTCGTTGCGGATGGCCAGCTCGCCGGTGCCGGGCAGATTGTCCAGAACCTCGATTCCATCCTCGCGGCGATGCACCAGCGACACCTGCAGGCCCGGACGCGGACGGCCCATGCTGCCGGGAACCGGCGGCAAGGACGGCTCGTGGCCCAGCACGATGGCGCCGGTTTCGGTCTGCCACCAGGTATCGCGGAAGGCAGCCCCCAGCACCGAGCGGCCCCATTCGACCGCATCCTTGGACAAGGGCTCGCCGACGCAGGCGGCCAGCCGCAGGGCCTTGGGCTTGAAGGCCTTGGCCGGAGCAGCGCCGCCGCCCATCATGCCGCGGATCAAGGTCGGGGTGGTGTACCAGACGGCCACCGGCTCATCCTCCAGCACCGACAGGCAGCGGGTGGGGGTGGGCGAGACTTCGTCGATCAGAATGGTGCCGCCCAGCGCCAAGGGCGCGATCAGGCCATAGGCGGTATGGGTCACCCATCCCGGTTCGGCCGAGCACCACATCATCTCGCCGGGCTTTAAGGCGAAGGCGAAGCGGGCGCTGGCGGCGATTTCGTCCATCACCAGGGCGTCATGCATGACCGCCTTGGGCGGAGCACCGCCGCCCGCCACCGGAGCCGTGGTGCCGCTGGTGAAATGCACGATGACGGCTTGGCCCTCGGGGGCCGGCTCGATGGCCGGCAGAGGCGGCGCCGCATGCAGGCCCGAGCGGAAATCCAGGCAACCCGAGATAAAGCCGTCGCCGCCCACCACCAGCACTTGGCGCAGGTCCGCCAGGAACATGCGCAAGGGGGCGATCAGCGACTGATAGATCTCGGCCTCGACGATCAGGATGCGGACCGAGACCAGCTCCATGCGGACCAGGGCGGGGTCGGGCCCCAGATCGGTGAACAGCGGGCAATAGACGCCGCCAGCCTTCCAGATGCCCAGAGCGGCGATGACCGTCTCGGCCTTGCGCCCGATCATGACGCCGACCGTCTCGCCCGAGCGCAGGCCCATCTGCTTCAGGAACGAAGCGCAGTTGGTCGCGGCCTCGGCCAGCTTGGCATAGCTATAGTCGGTGCGCTCGCCATCCCATCCCAGGCAACGCAAGGCAAGCGCCGAGCCACGACCGGCGGCGCATTGCGCATCGGCGAGTTGCGAAGGACGAACCACGGGCGCTCCTCAAGGATCAAATCAGGCTGCATTGTGACGACGCCTCAGCCCCCTGGCAAGCGGCCTGTCGGCATTTTGCGCACAAGGCACCTATGCGGCGGCTTTTGTGCGCCGCGAGGTTGCCAGCCAGATGCCGCAGAAGATGGCGATCATGCCCGCCAGATGGAACCAATGCACGCTTTCCCCCAGCATCGGCACCGCCAGCAAGGCGGTGAAGACGGGGATCAGATTGACATAAAGACCGGCGGTCCCGGCCCCCAGGGCGGCCACGCCGCGATTCCAGAAATCATAGGCCACCAAGGACGGCAGCACCGCGACATAGGCGATCAGCCCCGCCGCCGCCCAGCTGGGCTCAAAGCTTTTGCCCATCGCCAATTCGATCAGATAGAGGGGCAAGATGAACAAGGTGCCCAGCCCCACCTGCACCGTCAGCAGGGCCAAGGGGTCGAGCCCGGTGGGATAGCGCCGCAGCACCACCGAGAACAGCGCCCAGCTGGCCACCGCCGCCAGGGCCCACAGATCGCCGACATGCAGTTCCAATCCCAGCAGCGCCGCCAACTGCCCACGGGCGATCACCAGCAGCACGCCCGCCAGCGACAAAAGAATGCCGGCGCCCTGACGCCAGCTGGCCCGCTGGCCGTGCCAGGCCCAGTCCAAGGCGACGATGGCGACAGGAATGGCGGCGCTGACCAAGGTGGTGTTCAAGGCCGTGCTGGTGGTCAAAGCCATATAGAGCAGGCTGTTATAGGCGGTGACGCTGAACAGGGCGACGACGCACAGCAGCGTCCAATGCTGGCGCACCTTGTCCCATTGCGCCCGCACGCGGGGCAATCCGAAGGGCAGCAACAGCAGGAAAGCAAAGACCCAGCGCCAGAAGGCCAGGGCGATGGGCGGCACCAATCCCGCCGCCATACGGCCGGCGACGGCATTGCCCGCCCAGAGCAGCGGCGGCACCAGCATCAACAGATAAGGCGAGGTCAAGCGGCGGTACAAGGACAAGGATCAAGGCTCCCGGACTGGTGGCGGCACGTTATCCCCCCATTCTTGGGCTTGCAAGCGGCGCACTCTTCCCTTGACCTGTCGCCGAAGGCGGATACCCTGGCCGCTTCTGATAAAGGCGTCCGTGATCCATGGCTGAGCAGCCGTCCTCCATTCTGGTTTATGTCGGTCTCGACTATGTCGGCGACGGCCTGATGAAGCTTCCCTTCGTCCAGGCTCTGCGCGCCGCCTATCCGCGGGCGCATATCACCTGGCTGGCGGGCAAGGGCAAGACGGTCTATGCCGGATCGCTGGCCCCCTTGGTCGCGGGCCTGATCGACGAGGTCATCGAAGAGGCCGGGATCGGCAGCAAATGGTACGAGCTGCTGCGCCGCCCGCTGGCGGGCCGCCATTTCGATCTGATCATCGACACCCAGCGCCGCGTGCTGACCAGCCTGATCTTGAAGCGCATCCGCCATGGCTGCTTCGTCTCTTCGGCAGCCGACTGGCTGCTGTCGGACCTGCGCCCGGCGGCGGGCTGGACCAAACCCCCGGCCATGATCCGCCAGATGCTGAACCTGCTGGACCTGACCACCGGCCAGCACAACCTGCTACCCGCGCCCCTGCCCACCGACCCCGCCACCGAAGCCGAGGCCGAGCGCCGCCTGCCGCCCGGGCCTGTCTATGTCGGTCTGGCTCCCGGCGCCGGCGGCAAGCATAAATGCTGGCCACTGCATAACTTCATCGGTCTGGCCATGCGTCTGGCCAAGGAAGGCAAAGTGCCGGTGCTGCTGCTGGGGCCACAGGAAAAGCAGTGGGAGCATGAAATCCGCGACGCCGTTCCCGCCGCCCTGCTGCCGCTGGACGAGCGTTCGACGCCGATGCTGACCATCGCCCTGGGCCGCCGCCTGTCGGTGGCCGTCGCCAATGACAGCGGCACTGGTCATATGCTGGCGGCCTCGCAGGTGCCGCTGATCTCGCTGTTCGGCCCGACGCCGCCCGACAAGTTCGCCCCGATGACGCCGAACCTGACCATCCTGCGGTCCCAGGATTTCGGCGGCAGCGATCATATGGAGGCGATCCCCTTAACCTCGGTGGCCGCCGCCATCGACCGCCTGCAGGCCCGATGACCAGCATCGTCTGGCTGCGCCGGGATTTGCGGCTGGCCGACAATCCGGCCTTAAGCGCCGCCGCCAAGCTGGGGCCGGTGCTGCCGGTCTATATCCTGGAAAGCGACTTGCCGCGCCCCTTGGGCGGCGCCTCGCTCTGGTGGCTGCATTATAGCTTGGCGGCGCTGGGCCGCGAGCTTGCGAGGCTGGGCTTGCCGCTGCTGCTGCTCAAGGGCAGCGCCGCCGAACTTCTGCCCAAGCTGGCCGCTCAGACCCAGGCCCAACGCGTCCTCTGCAACGATTGCCACCATCCCACCGATGGGGCCGTGAAGCGGGCCTTGGCGCCGTTGCCGCTGGAAACCGTCTTCGACCACCTGCTCTATGAGCCGGGGGCCGTGCGCACCCAGGGCGGTCAGCCCTTCAAGGTCTTTACTCCCTTCTGGCGGGCCGTCATCGCCCAGCCCGAGCCGCCGCGCCCGCTGCCGGTGCCGTCGCTGAGCGGCGTCCAGGGCATCCCCGGCGATGCGCTGGAGGATTGGCATCTGCTGCCCACCACGCCCGACTGGGCCGGAGGCCTGCGCGAGAGCTGGACTCCCGGCGAGGCCGGAGCCCAGGAACGGCTGGATGATTTTCTCGACGGCGGCCTGAACGGCTATAGCCGCGACCGCGACTTCCCGGCCAAGCCTGCCACCTCGCGCCTATCGCCGCATCTGGCCTTTGGCGAGATCAGTCCCCGCCAAATCTGGCACGCCGCCCGGTTGGCCGGAGCCCATCCCGCCGAAGGCTTCCTGCGGGAACTGGGCTGGCGGGAATTCTGCCATCACATGCTGCGGCTGTTCCCCGATATGGCAACCCGCCCGGTCAAGCCGGAGTTCGCCCGCTTCCCCTGGCGCGAGGATGACGAGCAATGGCTGGCCTTCATCCAGGGCCGCACCGGCTATCCCATCGTCGATGCGGGTTTGCGCGAGCTGTGGCACACCGGCTTCATGCATAACCGGGTGCGGATGATCGTCGCCTCCTTCCTGGTCAAGGATCTGTTGATCCCCTGGCAAAAGGGCGAGGACTGGTTCTGGGATACCCTGGTGGATGCCGACCCGGCCAACAATCCCTGCGGCTGGCAGTGGGTGGCGGGCTGCGGTTTCGACGCCGCCCCCTATTTCCGCATCTTCAATCCGGTGCTGCAAAGCCAGAAGTTCGACCCCGACGGCCGCTATATCCGCCGCTGGTGTCCCGAACTGGCCCGCCTGCCCGACAAACATCTGCACGCCCCCTGGACGGCCCCCATGTTCGTCCGCGACTATCCCGCCCCCGTCGTCGATCACGATGGCGCAAGGCAACGGGCCCTTGCCGCACTCAAGAGTATTTAGGCATCATGCGGCCCGTCCCGGGCCCGCTCAGGCGCCGCGCGGGCTTGGTTTAAAACCGCACCCGCAGGCCGGTAACGATTTCCATGTAATCCGGCTCAAGATCCGGCGACAGATAGCCGTGACGGATCAGGAAATCGATGATCACCAGATTCACATTGAACTTGAAGTCGTCGCTGCAACGGATGCGCTCCATCACCTCCTCCACCTCCATCAAGGTGAAGGCGATCATCTCGCCGTCGGTATTGCGCGGCGTGAAATCGGGCGGAACCTCCAGGTCATAGAGGAACATGGTGTCCGGCTTCAGGCCGTGACGCCCCTCCAGGCAATAGCGCAGCGCTCCCACCGGCGTGGCCGTCGCGGCCAGGGCGGCGGGGATGTCGGCTTCCTCGGCGGCTTCCTTCAACAGATTCTCCGCCAGCGACAGGCCCGCCGGCTGTCCACCCGCCACCATATTGTCCAGCTTGCCCGGCGCCACCGGCTTATCCAAAGCGCGGGTGCCGATCCACAGCTTGTGACGATTGCCCTCGCGGACGAAGCCGTTCACATGCAGGCCAAAGGCCTTGAAGCCGAAATAGGAGACCTGCGCCCGATCCAGCAGGAACAAGGCTGGCTGCCCCCAATCCTCGACGATGGCGTAATCCTCGCCCTTGGGCGGCGACAGCTCGCCGCTGGCGACCAAGGCCGACGTCACCCGGCGGAAGGCCTGGGTCCGGGCGTCAGGCGTCGTCAGACTTGAGGAAATCTCAACGCGGTCGCCTTCGATACGAAAGACATCGGCGAAATCGGCCAGCCGTTGGGCAAAGCCCGGCTTGACCCAGCCGATCTGCCGGCCAGCGCAGCAAAGCGGGCGATAGGCCGCCAGGTCATGGGCGTTGCAGGCCCGGATATGACGCAGAAAACTCATGGTGGAACCAGGGTGAGCCGCCTTTTCGCCCCCGTCAAGAGAGCCGGAAACAGCAAAGACTTGAAAAACTTCATCCGGGTTCCATGGACATATGGCTCAAGGCTTTGTAAACTCCGGCCAAAATCAGACCAGGAGAGTGAAACATGGCTGACTTCCCCACCAAGACCACCGCCGATTGGGAGGCTCTGGCCTCCAAGGACCTCAAGGGCGCCTCGCCCGAGACCCTGGTCTGGGAGACCCCCGAAGGCATCAAGGTGAAGCCGCTCTATACCGCGGCCGATCTGGAAGGCCTTGCGGATGTCCACACCCTGCCGGGCTTCCCGCCCTTCATGCGCGGCCCCCGCGCCACCATGTATTCCTATCGCCCCTGGACCATTCGCCAGTATGCGGGCTTCTCGACCGCCGAGGAATCCAACGCCTTCTATCGCGCCAATCTGGCCGCCGGTCAGATGGGCCTGTCGGTGGCCTTCGATCTGGCTACCCATCGCGGCTATGACTCGGACCATCCCCGCGTGGTGGGTGACGTCGGCAAGGCCGGTGTCGCCATCGACTCGGTCGAGGATATGAAGATCCTGTTCGACGGCATCCCGCTGGACAAGATGTCCGTGTCGATGACCATGAACGGCGCCGTTCTTCCCGTGCTGGCCGGCTATATCGTCGCCGCCGAGGAGCAGGGTGTGAGCCAGGACAAGCTGTCGGGCACCATTCAGAATGACATTCTGAAGGAGTTCATGGTCCGCAACACCTACATCTATCCGCCCGCCCCCAGCATGCGGATCATCGCCGACATCATCGAGTACACCTCGCATAACATGCCGAAGTTCAACTCGATCTCGATCTCCGGCTATCACATGCAGGAAGCCGGCGCCACCGCCGTGCAGGAACTGGCCTTCACCATCGCCGACGGTCTGGAATATGCCCGCTCGGCCCTGGCCAAGGGGCTGAACATCGACGAGTTCGCGCCGCGCCTGTCGTTCTTCTTCGCCATCGGCATGAACTTCTTCATGGAAGTCTCGAAGCTGCGCGCCGCCCGCCTGCTCTGGGCCCGCGTCATGAAGCAGTTCGAGCCCAAGAACCCCATGTCGCTGGCGCTGCGCACCCACTGCCAGACCTCGGGCGTGTCGCTGACGGAAAAGGATGCCTATAACAACGTCATCCGCACCACCATCGAAGCCATGGCGGCGGTTCTGGGCGGCACCCAGTCCTTGCACACCAACGCGCTGGACGAAGCCATCGCCCTGCCGACCCCGTTCTCGGCCCGCATCGCCCGCAACACCCAGCTGATCATCGCCGAAGAAACCGGCATCCCCCATGTGGTCGATCCGCTGGGCGGCAGCTATTACATCGAAAGCCTGACCAACTCCCTGGCCGAGGAAGCCTGGAAGCTGATCCAGGAAGTCGAGGAACTGGGCGGCATGACCAAGGCCGTCGAGTCCGGCATGCCCAAGATGAAGATCGAGGAAGCCGCCGCCCGCCGTCAGGCTCGTATCGACAAGGGCGACGAAGTGGTCGTCGGCGTCAACAAGTACAAGCCGAAGGAAGAGGCCGAGATCCCGATCCTGGACGTGGACAATGCCAAGGTCCGCGAAAGCCAGATCGCCCGCCTCAACAAGATCCGCTCGACCCGCGACGCCGCCGCCTGCCAGGCCGCCCTCGACGCCCTGACCGCCGCTGCGGCCTCGGGCGAGGGCAATCTGCTGGATCTGGCCGTCAAGGCCACCCGCGCCCGCGCCACCGTCGGCGAAATCTCCGACGCCCTGGAAAAGGTCTTCACCCGTCACCGCGCCGAAGTCCGCTCCATCTCGGGCGTCTATGGCGGCGTCTATGGTCAGGATGACGGCTTCCAGAAGATCAAGTCGGATGTCGAAGCCTTCGCCAAGGAAGAAGGCCGTCGCCCCCGCATGCTGGTGGTCAAGATGGGCCAGGACGGCCATGACCGCGGCGCCAAGGTGATCGCCACCGCCTTCGCCGATATCGGTTTCGACGTCGACGTCGGCCCGCTGTTCCAGACCCCCGCCGAAGCCGCTCGTCAGGCCATCGAGAACGACGTCCATGTGGTCGGCGTCTCGTCCCAGGCGGCCGGTCACAAGACCCTGGTTCCCCAGCTGATCGAAGAGCTGAAGAAGCAGGGCGGCAACGACATCATCGTGGTTGCCGGCGGCGTGATCCCGCAGCAGGACTATGACTACCTGTACAAGGCTGGTGTCGCCGCCATCTATGGCCCCGGCACCAACATCCCCACCGCCGCCGCCCAGGTCCTCGAGATCGTGCGCGGAAGCAAGCAGGCCGCCGAGTAAGGCGCCCCGCTGGTAGCAAAAAAGAAAGAGCGGCCTTCGGGTCGCTCTTTCTCTCTAACTCTTACTTCTTGCGCAGATCGATCTCGACGCCGGGTTCGCCCGAGAACTCGACCATGATGTCTTCGTCACGGACGACATACTGGCAAGCCAGACGATAGGGCGGCGCGATGTCGCTGGTTTCGGCCTTTTCCAGCCATTCCTTGGTCAGCTTACCGTTGACCGACAGCGTGGTCTTTTCTTTCTGGGTCAGGGCGATGGCCATGGGGGGCTTGTCGCTCAGAACCTTGATCTTGACCAGACAAGAGCCACAGTTGCCATCCTGGCACTGAAACGGAATCTGGATATTGTTCTTCTTGGCCAGACCCAACAGGGTCGAGGTATCGCCAGCCACGGCATAGACGGTGATGTCCTTGTCCAGGGTCGGGCCCGAGAAAGTCACGTTCGCCATCAGGTTACTCCATGTGGAAGAGCCCCCTTCCACCATCAGGCTATTCCAAATTCCGGTGCCTGGAAAGGTGCTGTGATGAAAATTTAGCCCTTGCTTAACATTGCCTAATTTTGAATCATTCCAGACGGCGGGGGCGCCGAATGGGAGTTTCAAATGGCGAATGTGATCTTCTGGGGCAAACCGGGCTGCCCCGTCAGCGACAAGCAGCAGCGCACGCTGGAGGCCGCCCGCCATCAGGTGGAGCGCCGCGATCTGATGACCGCCGCCCTGTCAGCCGACGAGCTGAAAAGCTTCTTTGGCGAGGCCGAGGTGGAAGATTGGCTGAACCGCCTGCATCCCGATGTGAAGTCGGGCAAGATCGACCGCCAGAGCATCTCGGCGGAAGCGGCCCTGACCGCCATGCTGGCCGACCGCGAACTGATCCGCCGCCCGCTGCTTCAGGTGGGCGAGGAAAAGCGCTTCGGCTTCGACCCCACCAAGCTACAGGATTGGATCGGCATTCAGCCCGCCGCCGACGGCCTGTCCTGCGACGACCGCCACAAGCAGGGCCGCTGTGACCACGGCCACATGTAACGCGTGACCACGGCCAGACGTAACGCACCTTAGAGCGGATTTTGACCTGACTGGATCAGGTTGAAATATGCAACAAGCCCGCGCGGCGTTTGGAATCGGAGCATAGCGAAGATCGACGCCGGCTTGCCGGCGGTCCGCCCTTGCGGATTGGCGTCAGCCAACAGCGGGCCCTAAGCACTCCGGGGCATCGGGCCGCAGCATGCAAAGGCTTAGAGCGGATTTCGTGTGATCGAAATCAGCTCTAAGGCGCTTCGGCGATGGCGGCGCGGTAGATGTCCATGGCGGTGCGATAGAGCACCGCCGGGGCGTAACGCTCTTCATAGAGCCGCCGCGACGCCTCGCCCATGCGGATCAGCCGCTTGCGGTCGGCCAGCATGGCCAGCAGCGCCTCGCGCCAGCCATCACGCCCATCCATGGGCAACAGCTCTCCGGTGACGCCGGGACATAAGACACCCGGCTGCGCCCCCAGCACCGGCAGGCCGTGAGCCAGGGCGTCAAAGACCGAAGAACAGCTGGCCTCGCCCCCCAGGGACGGCAGCAGCAGCAGTTGCGCCATGGACATTTCCCGCGACAAAGCATCGCGGTTGAGCGCCCCCAGCTGCCGAACGCCGCTTCCCAGATCCAGGCTGTTCATTCCCTCACCGATCAAGGTCACCGGCACCGGCAGATCATTGAGCAGCGCCCCCAGTTCCGGCATATCGACGGCAGCCCCCAGCACCAGCACGCCCTGGCGCGGCCGCCCCCAAGTCGAGGCGGCGCGTCCCGGATCGGGACAGACATCGGGCTTCAGGGCAATGCGCCGCAGCGGCAGGCCGGCGGCGGCATAATGCTGACGGGTGACATCGTCACGGGCGACGAAGCGGTCGACCTGCTGGCGCCACAAAGCCGCCAGACGCCGCATTCCGGCCCTCAGACCCTTGGCGGGGGAAACTCCCTCCTCGCCCGAGCGACGGCCCTGGCAATTGCGGCACCCCTTATCGATGCAGGAAACGCAGCGCTCTTCCAGGCTTTGCACCACCGCCAGATTGGCGTCGCGGGCGGCGCGATAGACGACGCTGGGCACCGAGGGCCAGCGGTTATGGATATGCAGCACCTGGGCGCCGCAGTCCTGAATAGCCTGGCTCAGACGATTATAGGTGGCTCCGGCCTGAGACCCGCGCCAGAGACTGGGACGGCTGTCGGTCATGTCGAGCGCCATCGTCTCGACCGGCATGCCATGGCGGCGCAGCAGCGACACCTCGTCCTCGACCGATTGCGGCATCCCGCCATCGGCATGTTCATGCAGCATCAGGATGGAGGGCATAGCCGCCCCCCGCACTCCATGGCCACAGCAATGATAAAAGCCCAATCCCTCATTGTGTCCCCGCCTTTTGTTGTTTGTGCTGGCGAACACCCCTGAAACTTAGGATAGAGCAGACAGGCCATGATTTGGAGATTTTTTAGCCGGTAGGTTGTGCATAATACCAATGCACCACGAGCAGAGCGGCACCGTCCCGCTCTGCCCGCAGAACCCCCATACCGGCTTATGCCGTGCTGGCGGCTTTCGCCCCCAAGGCCGCCTGCGCCGCCGCCAAACGGGCGATGGGCACGCGATAGGGCGAGCAGGACACATAGTCCAGCCCCAGCGTCTGCACGAAGGCGATCGAGGCCGGATCACCGCCATGCTCGCCGCAGATGCCCAGCTTCAGGCCGGGACGGGTCTTGCGGCCGCGCTCGACGGCGATGGCGATCATCTCGCCGACGCTGTCCTGGTCGATGGAGGCGAAGGGGTCATGCTCATAGATGCCCTTCTGGCGATAGATCTCCAGGAACGGCCCGGAATCGTCGCGGCTCATGCCCAGGGTGGTCTGGGTCAGATCGTTGGTGCCGAAGCTGAAGAACTCGGCGATCTCGGCGATCTTGCCGGCGGCCAGGGCGGCGCAAGGCAACTCGATCATGGTGCCCAGATGGTAATCGATGCTGGCCCCCTTGGCCTTGAACACCGCCTGCGCGGCGCCGTCCACCACGGCCTTCATCAGGTCCAGCTCCAACTTGGTGCCCACCAGCGGGATCATCACCTCGGGGAAGACCGCCGGATGGCCGCTTTCCTGCGAGACCTCGATGGCCGCCTCGAAGATGGCGGTGGCCTGCATCTCATAGATTTCAGGGTAGGTGATGCCCAAGCGCACGCCGCGATGACCCAGCATGGGATTGGCCTCATGCAACTGGGCATTGCGGGCCCGCAAGGTCGCCAGATCGGCACCCGAGGCGGTGGCCACCTCGGCCATTTCTGCATCGGTGGTGGGCAGGAACTCGTGCAGCGGCGGGTCCAACAGGCGCACCGTCACCGGCAGCCCGGCCATGATCTCGAACAGCTTGACGAAGTCGGCCTTCTGATAGGGCTGAATCTTAGCCAGAGCGGCGCGGCGACCGGCTTCGTCGGCGGCCAGGATCATCTCGCGCACGGCGATGATGCGGGCGGGGTCGAAGAACATATGCTCGGTGCGACACAGGCCGATGCCCTGGGCTCCGAACTTGCGGGCGGTGCGGGCATCTTCCGGGGTTTCGGCATTGGCGCGAACCTGCATGCTGCGCAACTCGTCCACCCAGCCCATCAGCACGGCGAAATCGCCGGTCAGTTCGGGCTGCACGGTGGGGACATGGCCCAGCATCACCTCGCCGGTCGAGCCATCCAGGGTGATGACATCGCCCTCGTTCACCACTTGGCCCAGCGCCTTCATGGTCTTGGCCCGCAGATCGATCCGCAGCTCTCCGGCGCCGGCGACGCAGGGACGGCCCATGCCGCGGGCCACCACCGCCGCATGGCTGGTCATGCCGCCGCGCGAGGTCAGGATGCCCTCGGCCACATGCATGCCGCCGATATCCTCGGGGCTGGTTTCGCTGCGCACCAGGATGACCTTGGCTCCGGCCTTGACCCAGGCCTCGGCATCCTCGGCGGTGAAGACCACCCGGCCCGACGCCGCTCCCGGCGAAGCCGGCAGGCCGCGCGCCAGGATCTTACGCTCGGCATTGGGGTCCAGAGTCGGATGCAGCAACTGATCCAGCGCCGAGGGCTCGACGCGCAAGACCGCCTGATCCTTGGTGATCAACCCTTCCTGCGCCATATCGACGGCGATCTTCAGGGCGGCGGCGGCGGTCCGCTTGCCGGTGCGGGTTTGCAGCATCCACAGCTTGGACTGCTGGACGGTGAATTCGATGTCCTGCATATCCTTGAAATGAGCTTCCAAGGTCTGGCGCACCTGGTTCAACTCGGCGAAGACGCCGGGCATGACCTCTTCCATGGAGGGCAGATGCGCCTCGGCGGCCTCGCGGGCGGCCTTGGTCAGATATTGCGGCGTGCGGATACCGGCCACCACGTCCTCGCCCTGGGCATTCACCAGATATTCGCCATAGAAAATCTGCTCGCCGGTCGAGGGATCGCGGGTGAAGGCGACGCCGGTGGCGCAGTCCTCGCCCATATTGCCGAACACCATGGCCTGAACATTGACCGCCGTGCCCCAATCGCCGGGGATGTCATGCAGGCGGCGATAGGTGATGGCCCGCTGGTTCATCCAAGAGCCGAACACCGCGCCGATGGCGCCCCACAATTGGTCTTCGACCTTTTGCGGGAAGGGGTCTCCCAGCTCGTCCTCGACCTTGGCCAGATAGGCGGCGACCACCTTCTTCCAGTCCTCGGCGGTCAGCTCGGTATCGAGCATGACGTCGCGGTCCTGCTTCATGGTCTCGAGGATATCCTCGAAATGATAATGCTCCACCCCCAGCACCACGTCGGAATACATCTGGATGAAGCGGCGATAGCTGTCATAGGCGAAGCGCGGATCGTTGCTGCGCTTGGCCAGCGCCTCGACGGTCTGGTTGTTGAGGCCCAGATTGAGCACGGTATCCATCATGCCCGGCATCGAGGCCCGAGCGCCCGAGCGCACCGAGACCAGCAGCGGATTGTCCAGCGAGCCGAATTCGGCCCCCATGACCTGCTCGATCTTAGTCAAGGCCTCGGCCACCTGCGCCGTCAAGGCGTCGGGATAGCGTTCGCCATTGGCGTAATAATAGGTGCAAACCTCGGTGGTGATGGTAAAGCCCGGAGGAACCGGCAGGCCGAGATTGGCCATTTCGGCAAGGTTGGCACCCTTGCCGCCCAGCAGGTTCTTCATCTCGGAACGACCTTCAGCGGAGCCTCCGCCGAACGCATAGACCCACTTGGACATTCCTGCCTCCTCAACAAGGCTTTGCATCGCTCTCTGGCCTTCCCTCAGGTGAACCTGCCGGGAAGATGGGGACGGCGGCGCGATTTACCACCGTCCCATCGTCAGGATTATCCCTCGACCTTGGAGAAATCGGCAACCAAATCCATCACATCGCAAACATTCCCAAGCAATCGCAAGCGCTGCTCACGCTCACGCTCATTCTTACTGTTCACGATCACCCCATCGAAGAAGGTGTCAACCGCCCCCCTCAAACGAGCCATTTGGGACATGGCCTGCCTATAACTTTCCTTACCAAGATAGTCATGGATTTTTGGTGCAGCCACTCCAAGGGAGTCCCACAAAATCTTTTCTTCAGGGCCCAGCAGATAATCAATGCTGACCCCTTTCTTACGATAAGATTTTCCGTCCTTCTTTTCTTCAATACCAACGATATTGGCGGCGCGGCGATAGGCGATCAGCAGATTGCCGCCGTCTTCCGAGGCGACGAAATCCTTCAGCGCCTCGACCCGGGCCAGCAGGCGCACCAGATCATCTTCGCCACCAAGCGCGAAGACGGCGGCGATCAGGTCATGACGCACGCCCTTCTCGCGCAGGGCCACCGTCAGGCGGTCGGCGAAGAAGTCCAGCAGGTCGGCGGCGGTCTGCTCGGCGCCGATGGCCAGCGAAACCTTGAAGCCGGCATGGGCCTGCTTGAACAGCCCGCCCAGCGACAGGCGCAGGCCGTTTTCCAGGATCAGGCGGATGACGCCCAAAGCCGCACGGCGCAGGGCGAAGGGGTCCTTGGAGCCGGTCGGCTTTTCGTCGATGGCGAAGAAGCCCACCAGGCTGTCCAGCTTATCGGCCAGCGCCACCGAAACCGAAACCGGCGCGGTGGGGCAACGGTCGCCCGGTCCCTGGGGGGCGTAATGGTCGGCGATGGCGTCGGCCACCACCGGCTGCTCGCCGTCGTTCAGGGCGTAATAACGGCCCATCAAGCCTTGCAGCTCGGGGAACTCACCGACCATTTCCGAGGACAAGTCGGCCTTGGCCAGTTCGGCGGCGCGTTCGGCCTGCTTGGCGTCGGCGCCGATCAGACCGGCGATGACCACCGACAGCGCCTTCACCCGCTCGACCTTGTCCAGCATGGTGCCCAGCTTGGCGTAATAGAGACGCTCGGCCAGCTTGGGCAGGCGATTGCCCAGCTTCACCTTGCGGTCGGTGTCCCAGAAGAACTTGGCGTCGGACAGACGGGCGCGCAGCACGCGCTCGTTCCCGGCGACGATGGCCTTGCCGCCATCGGCGGCCTGCATGTTGCTGACCACCAGGAAGCGGTTGGCCAGACGGCCGTCGGCCTTCAGCAGCGAGAAATATTTCTGATGCGAACGCATCGAGGTGATCAGCACCTCGTCCGGCACATCCATGAAGGCTTCGTCGATACTGCCCACCAGCACGTTCGGGCATTCCACCAGACCGCTGACTTCGTCCAGCAGGCCTTGGTCCTGACGCAGCGCGAAGCCTTCCTTGGCGGCGGCGGCTTCGGCCTGACGCAGCACCTCGTGGCGGCGCTCGGCGGGGTCGAGGATCACCTTGGCCGCCGCCAGCTTGGTGGCGTAGTCGGCATAGTCCTTGACCTCGAAGGCGGCGGGCGCCAGGAAGCGATGGCCCTTGCTGCTGTTGCCGGCGGTCACCGGGCCGAAGCTGACCGGAATCACCGCGCCGTCGAACAGCGCCAGAATGGATTGCAGCGGACGCACCCAGCGCACCGACTGAGCGCCCCAGCGCATGGACTTGGGCCAGGGGAAGTCGGCCAGGGTCTGCTCGACCACTTCCTTCAGCACCTCGGCGGTGGCGCGGCCCTTCTTGGCGATGACGGCGAAATAGAAGATGCCCTTGCCGGTATCGCGCTCTTCGCACTCGGCCAGGGAGACGCCGGCGCCCTTGAGGAAGCCGTCCAGCGCCTGCTGCGGCGAACCGACGCGTGGGCCACGGCGCTCTTCCGAGACATCCGGGGTGGCGGTGGGCAGGCCCTCGATCACCAGATTGAGGCGGCGCGGCGTGACATGGCTGCGCAGGCCCGACCAGTCCAGGCCGTTCTTCTTCAGCCCTTCCGAGATCAGACGCTCCAGATCCTCGGCAGCGCGGATCTGCATGCGGGCGGGGATTTCTTCCGAGAACAGTTCAAGCAGAAACTCGGCCATGATTTAGACCTCCGCCGACGAGACGTGGGGTTGGCGGGAGGCCAGCCAGCCTTCACAGCAGGCTTTGGCCAAAGCACGGACGCGGCCGATATAGGACTGGCGCTCGGTGACGGAAATCACGCCGCGGGCATCCAGCAGGTTGAAGCGATGGCTGGCCTTGATGCACTGGTCATAGGCGGGCAGCGCCAGACCGGCCTTCAGCAGGGCCTCGCATTCCTTCTCGGCGTCGATGAAATGCCGCAGCAGCATCTCGGTATCGGCATGCTCGAAGTTATGCTTGGAATATTCGATCTCGGCCTGCTTGAAGACGTCGCCGTACTTCACGCCCGAGCCGTTGAAATCCAGGTCATAGACGTTCTCGACGCCCTGGATATACATAGCCAGACGTTCCAGGCCATAGGTGATCTCGCCGGCCACCGGCGAACATTCGATGCCGCCCACCTGCTGGAAATAGGTGAACTGGGTGACTTCCATGCCGTCGCACCAGACTTCCCAGCCCAGGCCCCAGGCGCCCAGGGTCGGGCTTTCCCAGTCGTCCTCGACGAAGCGGATGTCATGGGCCATGGGGTCGATGCCCAGACGGCGCAGGCTTTCCAGATACAGCTCCTGGATATTCTCGGGCGAGGGCTTCAGCAGCACCTGGAACTGATAGTAATGCTGCAGGCGATTCGGGTTCTCGCCATAGCGGCCATCCTTGGGGCGGCGTGAAGGCTGCACATAGGCGGTCTTCCAGGTCTCCGGACCCAGCGCCCGCAGCGTGGTCGCCGGATGGAAGGTGCCCGCGCCGACTTCCATGTCGTAGGGCTGAAGGATGACACAGCCCTGCTCGGCCCAGAAGGCTTGCAGGGTCAGGATCAGGGATTGGAAGCTCGGCCGCTGTTGCGCCATGGAAATCCGCCGTCAAATCAATCAGTGGAAACACGTTTGCCCGCAGAAAGCGGGCGGTCTGCCAAGGTAAGCGGCGGGCCGCATGGGGTCAAGGGCCGGGGCGACGGAAGGGCGCGAAAGCCAGCAGCATTTCGAGAAAATTTTATACAAAATTATCGACAATGAATGACAATAATAACGCAAATAAAATTTGTTGCAGCCGTCATTTTTATGGCGGATATTGTCTTCATCGAGACGATAAACGGGCAAACGACAAGTAAAAATAATAAAAGAAAGAACAAAACAGTCCGCGCCTGATTTTGGCGGCTCTCCCCCTCACCCTGAGCCGCCAGACCGCCCCCGCCGCTCCCCCTCATTCAGCGGCGGGGGCTTTCTCTTACACGCATGTAATCTTCGTTAGACTCCCGACCTCCCTCAGGAGTAGTATCCGCTCGTTCTGGGGGAAAAATCATGCGCAAACTCACCATCGCCACGACAGCTTTGCTCTTGCTGCCGACCTTGGCCCATGCCTTCGACTGGTCCGAGGACAAGACCCGCTATCTGTCCGACCCGTCCTACCTGCCGGCTAAGGGTGAACTGGATGGTGAGAGTTCTCTCTATTACAAGAGTAGCGGCTACGACATCAGCTACAGCGATGGCAGCCCCCCCACATCCCAACGCACCAAGAGCTATCGCGGCAGCCAAAGCTTCACCTATGGACTGACGCGACGTATCGCCATCGGGGTGACCGAAAGCTATCAGCACGCTGACCGCACCGTCGACAGCAGCAATGGACAGAGCAAGCTTGTCTTCTCCGGCCTGGAAGACCCCACCATCCATCTGCGCGGCCGACTGATCCCTCAGAGTTTCTCGCCGGTCTATGTCGACCCCTACGCCGCCTATTCCCCTGATCTGTTGGCGGACAAAGCCGCCAATAAATCGACGAATGGCACGGTTGCCCAGGGCGGCCAAATTTTCACGATGGGCCTCTATGCCGGCCGTGAGATGAAATCCCTCACCACCGAATTAGGCTTTCTGAGCCAGTACGAAGGCAGCCGAAGCGTCGATTATTCCAATGGCAATACAGGAACCATATCGTCCCGCTGGACGCTAAGTTTAAACTGGAACAACCAAATCCGCTGGACCGACAGCATCTTCACCAATGCCGGCCTATCTTACAGCCACACGGAAGGGGCTGATTACACGACCCCTAACTCGCTCCCCTTCAGCATGGCCAGCTATCCGAGCTATAGCCTGCATGTCAGCCCTGGTGTCGTGCTGGTGCCGAACCGCCTGACGCTGACAACTGAGTTGAAATATTCCAAGGACGGCAGCATCACCAAGACCTCCTCCGACGCCAGCACCAGCCAACTCAAGAGCAATGGCGAATATTACTTCGGCCTGCATCTTCGCTATAAGATCATGTGACGAAGGCGGTTGAGCCGGGCGGCGGCAGGGGCTATGGTCCGCCCCCATCATGTCTCGCCAGCCCATGTCCCGCCTAACCGCCAATTGCCTGTTGCTGCTGACCGCCGTCATCTGGGGGTCTTCCTTCGTCACCCAAAAACTGGGCTCGATGCATGTGGGGCCGCTAAGCTTCACCGGCATTCGCTTCCTGATCGGCGCCGCCGTCGTGGCGCCTTTGGGCCTGCGCGAACTGCAGCGTGATCCCGGCATCTTGCTGCGGCATTGGAAGAGCTTCGCGCTGATCGGAACCATTCTCTTTCTGGGCTCGGCGGCGCAACAGATCGGCGTCGGCGAAACCAGCGTCACCAATGCCGGCTTCCTGACCGGGCTTTACGTCCCGCTGGTGCCGATTCTCGGCATGCTGACCTTACGGCTGAAGCCCCATCCGGTGACTTGGCCTGGCGCCGCCCTTTGCCTGCTGGGCAGTTGGCTGCTGAGTGTGGGCGACGGCGAGCTGATCCTGCGCCAGGGCGATCTGTGGGTCGCCTTAAGCTCGATCTTCTGGGCCGCCCATGTGCTGCTCGTCGGGCGGATGTCCAGCCGCACCGGCATGCCGACCCTGGTGGCGACCATGCAATTCCTGATTGCCGGAGCCATGTCCAGCCTGCTGGCCCTCGGCCTGGAGCCGGTCCCCTTCCCCCGCGAAGGCCTGACCGAAGCCTGGGCCTCCATCGCCTATATCAGCGTCTTGTCGGTAGGCGTGGGCTTCACCCTGCAAAGCATCGCCCAGCGCTTTACCCATGCCTCGGATGCGGCCATCATCCTCTCGGGTGAGGGCGTGTTCTCGGCCATCGCCGGCGCCATCGTCATGGGCGACCGGCTGAACGGCTCGCAATGGCTGGGCTGCGCCCTGATCCTGGGAGCCATCCTGCTGGTGCAGCTGCTTCCCGAATTAAAGAGGCTGAAACCGGCATGAGCGACGCCTTCTGGATCTTTGGCTATGGCTCCCTGATGTGGCGGCCCGGCTTCGAAGCGGCGGAACGCCAGGCGGCGACGCTTTGGGGCTGGCATCGCTCCATGTGCATCCTCTCGACCCATTATCGCGGCACGCCCGAGCAGCCCGGATTGGTGCTGGGATTGGACCAAGGCGGCTGCTGCCGCGGCATCGCCTTCCGCGCCATGCCGGGACAGGCCGAGGCGGTGCGCGACTATCTGCACGAGCGGGAACTGGTCAGCGACGTTTATATTCCCCGCTTCGCGCCGATCCGCCTGGATGACGGCCGCCGGGTTCCAGCCTATATCTTCACCGCCAAGCGCAGCCACAGCCAATATGCCGGCCATCTGCCCCCGGAACGGCAGCGCGAGCTGATCCGCCAGGGACAGGGACATGGCGGCAGCAGCCGGGATTACCTGGCCGCGACGGTTGAAAATCTCAAGGCTCTCGGCCTATCCGGCGGCGCCATGCACCGTCTGCTTGCATTGGTGGATGGATAATCACTTTGATTGCAAAGGCTCTATACGAAAAGCCCGTGGATTGATCCGTTGGTTTCCCTTAGTCTTCTGACTTATGGACAGGGATGACTTATTCAAAACCGTATTAGAGGCCAGTGAGATAGGCCTCGTCCTGCTGGATCATGGCCGTCGCGTCGCCTTCTGGAACTCCTGGATGTCGCGCTTTGCCCGGCTGCCGACCGCCAGCGCCGTGGGTCATAGCCTGGAAGACCTGTTTGGCGAATCCCTCGGCTCGCAACTCCCCAACGCCATCGACGAAGCCTTGCTGTCCGGCACCTCATCGGTGCTGTCCTCCAACGCCGCCAAGCCCCTGTTCCCGCTGGTCATGGAGTCCAACCATGACGGCGACACCGACCATCTGACCCAGCTGGTGGTGGTCAAGCCGGTGGATCTGAACGGCGAGCTTCACTGTCTGATCATGGTCACCGACGTCAGCGACGCCGAATCCCACGAGCAGGCGATCCGCCATCAGGCGCGCACGCTACAGGTTCTGGCCGAGAACTACCGCCTGAGCGAGATGCATGTCCATGCCATCGTCGAGAACACGGCGGACGCCATCGTAAGCTTTGGCGCCGATGGCAGCATCAGCAGCTATAACCCAGCGGCCGAATGGATTTTCGGCCACACCCCCACCGAGATCATCGGCCGTCCCATCGGCGATCTGATCCCCGACCTTGCGGCGCTGAGCAATGGCGGGCTGGTGGTGCTGGAGCCCTTCACCCAGGGCCGGCGCGAGACCTTGGGGCAGCGCAAGGACGACACCGCCTTTCCGCTGGAAGTCACCGTCAGCGAGATGGAGCTTCCCGGCCAGACCCTTTACGTCGCCGTCGCCCATGACATCACCGAGCGCAAGGCTGCCGAAGAAGAGATCATGGTCCAGAAGCAATGGCTGGACACCCTGATCGACGCCCTGCCCGACATCGTCTGCTTCATGGATGGCGAGGGCCGCTGGCTGGTGGCCAACCGCTTCTATCTGGAACTGTTCCGCCTGAACGGCATCGACTATGCCGGGCGCACCGCCAGCGAGCTGGCCGCCCATACGCCGCTTTATGAAAAGGCCCTGGCCGCCAGCCAAGAAACCGACGATCTGGCCTGGCAGCGGGAAAAACCCATCACCTTCGAAAACACCGTGCATCTGCCGGGCGGCGGCGAAAAGATCTTCGACATCCGCAAGACGCCGATCTTCAATCCCGACGGCAGCCGCAAGGGATTGGTGGTCTTTGGCCGCGACATCACCGAAAAGCGTCTGGCCGCCCAGCGCATCCATCATCTGGCCCATCATGACGGTCTGACCGACCTGCCCAACCGGGTGCTGTTCCAGGACCGCCTGCGGGTCGCCCTGGCGCAAGCCAAGCGGTCTGGTTCGCAGACGGCCCTGTTGATGATGGATCTCGACCGCCTGAAGGACATCAACGACCTGTCGGGGCACCATGTCGGCGATTTGCTGCTGCGGGCCGTGGCCAAGCGGCTGGGACGCTGTCTGCGCGAGACCGACACCGTGGCCCGCGTCGGCGGCGACGAATTCGCCGTGGTGCTGACCCATGTCAACGGCGCCCATGGCGCCGGCACGGTGGCGGAAAGCATCCAAAAAGCCATCGCCGAACCCTTTGGGCTGGAGAACAGCCAGATCACCACCAGCATCAGCATCGGCGCGACCATCTTTCCCGCCGACGGCGAGGATATGGAAAGCCTGCTGAAGAATGCCGATCTGGCCCTGAACCGCGCCAAGCTGGAGGGGGCGGCCCGCTATCGCTTCTATACCCCCGAGATGGACGAGGAAGTCCGCCGCCGCAAGGTGATCGAGCGCGACCTGCGCCACGCTTTGACGAACGGCCAGTTGAAGCTGTTCTATCAGCCGCTGGTCTGCATGAAGAGCGGCAAGATCCTGGGGGCCGAGGCGCTGATCCGCTGGTATCACCCCGAGAACGGCCCCATTGCCCCCGACCTGTTCATTCCCATCGCCGAGCGCACCGACCTGATCGCGCCGCTGGGCCGCTGGGTGATGGAGGAAGCCTTCTCCCAGGCCCGGCGCTGGCAGGATGCCGGATTGCCGCCCATGACCCTGGCGGTCAATCTGTCCCCGGCCCAGTTCCGCCATCACGATCTGCTCGAGACCGTCAGCGGCCTTCTGGAAAAGACCGGCGCCGACCCGACCCGGCTGCAGCTGGAGATCACCGAAACCACCGCCATGCATAATTTCGACTTCTCGGTCGATGTGCTGCATAACCTGCGGGAGCTGGGCTTAAGCATCTCCATCGACGATTTCGGCACCGGCTATTCCTCGCTGAACCGCCTGAAGCGCTTCCCGGTGGAAAAGCTGAAGATCGACCGCAGCTTCGTCACCGATATCGGGCTGCATCCCGACAATGCCGCCATCGTCAAAGCCATCATCGAGCTGGGCCACGGCATCGGCACCAAGGTGAATGTCGAAGGGGTGGAAACTGCCGAGCAGCTGGAGTTCATGCGCCGTCACGGCTGTGACGAGGTGCAGGGCTTCTATTTCAGCCGCCCGCTGCCCCCCGAGGACTTCTTCCGCCTGACCACCCATCCGCTGCCCTGGCTGAACAAGCTGGCGACCGTCTAAGCCCCCAAAAAGCAGGCCTAAAATCAGGCCAGAAACGACGAAACCCCAAGGTTTCCCTTGGGGTTTCGATGGTGGGCGTTGCAGGGATTGAACCTGCGACCCCATCCGTGTGAAGGATGTGCTCTCCCGCTGAGCTAAACGCCCTCGCAAACGCGAAGGGCCGCTTTATACGGGGGGTACGGCGGACTGTCAAGCCTTGTCTTCGCTAAGGAAGCCCTCCTCCCAAGAACGAACTCAAGAGAAGACGTTCCTTCATACAAGCACTTATGGCGTGACCTGCCTCGACAACCCCCTCAACGACGACAGCATCACGCAGGTCGTCGCCCTCAGCCATAAGTTTCTGGCCCACGCCGCAGACGGGCCGTCCCGGTCGGCAGCGTCACTCGACGAGTTCGGCTTGACCCTGGAGATGATTGCCTCGGCCCACAAGGCCATCACCCTGGTCGCCCAGGCGGTGTCCATATTGCTTGTCGATGGCAGCAGTCATCTGAGCATTGTCCCCGCCCCTCAGTTCAATCCGTTCAAGGGGCTGGATAGGCCTTACGCAGGAACAACCGACCTTTCTCGCCTTCGCCAGCTATGGCACGAGCACGGACAAACTCGCGAGGACTGGTGCAGTCAATGGCGGGCCATCTTCATGTGACCTGTCCGCATCAAATCCTGCATAGTCGCGCCATCTGGATCGATTTGTCTTACCGCCTAAGAAGACGTATCGAGTCTCCTGATTCCTCGACACTTGCCCAATGAGCCTTAATCAGTATCCCTGAAGAACGGCTCCAGAGGGCGGTCTGCTTTTCATTGCCAATCGTGTCAAAAAAGCCAAATTGCAAAACCGCAGCACGAAGAGAATCATCGGGAATTATCCACTCCACCTCTTGGACATAACCGTCCTTATTAAAGTGGATAGAAAGATGTTCCTTCGGCCCCAGAGATATTTGGGCTGTCAGTCCGTTTGGAGCGTCGGCAAAAGAGATCGCCCCATTCAACCTGACGGCGACGTCACTTACTTGCTTTACCGTCTGACCAATCCGGATACCTTTCAGGCTGGCATTCCGATCTAAGGGCGCAATCACATGGACGTGGTCCGGCGGCGCCGCTGGTGTTAAAGCGGCTCCACTGCACCCCGCCTGATAGGGGCTGCTCTTTGTGAGCCTGCCCGACTGACAGGACATCTGCTCTTGAGGAAGCTCAACAATGATTTCCCTGCCGGATTGGTATTTGCAGCGAAGCTCCCAAGCCCCTTCGGGCGTTGTCTGCCAATCACTGAAATAGCCTGTGGGAGCATCGCTCGGCTCTTGCAGCGCCAAAAAATCAGACCAAATTTCGGCCCCGACTAACATGTACTTCGATTGCTTATCAGATGTGTCGAGAAGAGCTGGAGGGCAGGATGCAACTTTATACCCAGCCACCTCTTCGGCAAAAGCTGGAACGGCGGCGGACAGAGCCGCTGCCATCATGAGAACGACAAGCCTTATTCGTTGCATCTCCCCCATACCCACCTCTACCAGGGCTTAGTAGCGATATATTTCTTATAGCCCAGTGGCTGGCCGGTTTCCTTGCTGATTTCAGCGTCGTCAATCAGGCGAAGATAGTTGTCGGTGGTTGCTCCGCTATAATCCCGCCCGACGATGATGACCCCGGTGTTGCGGCTCCAGATCACGTCTCCAGGCTCCCCAAGATCGAAGCTGCCGTACAGATGCCCCCCAAGGACCGGAATATCCGCAGATCGCTCGAAGTCCTGCCGAACCTCAACCGACTGTCCGGTTTCAGGCGATAGCCAGACGGTAATGCGCTGCGGAGCCGCCACGGTCAGTTTGAGACGATGACGCCCATTCGGCTGCGGATCACGCTCTGACGTCACTTCAAAACCCTGCCGATGGGCTTCTTCGAGGATTTGCGCCTCGGTCTGGCGCAGACCAAAGCCTTGGAACTGGGTACCGTAATCGACAGGCTGCGAAACGAACATGGGGGGCGGAGTGGCAGGCACCGCTTTCTTGGGGCCCATACAGAATACCCTTGTCTTATCACGACCAATGTTTACGCCCGTGCAATATAGACTTTTCTTCGGAACTTCGATTGTAATCTGATGCTGGCCATTATGCCGTATAATTACGGTGTTATAAGCCCCCTTATCCTGACGGTCATACAAACAGCGAATTTCATTTATCATATCATCAAATACAAAATCGACATCCTTCCCATGGAATGGGCTAGGCATGATGAGCCCAATACCATTGGACCATGTTTCCATAGCTGCAAGAGGCAGACTTTTATTGCTTTCAGTCTTTGTCGGAAATTCACTTGGACAAGAGGCTGTAACATAGTCCCTAGCCAAACAGCCGAACGAAATAATAAAGGCGGAAAAAGCCAGAAAAACCGCTCTCATCATAATTCCATCTTAGCTTTACGTTGTCACAACAGAGTATTTATCTGCCCTATTTTGGATTTTACCATGATTTGTGAAGGGTATAAACCGCTTGCCTGGGGGCTTTATTATTCCAGTTTTTCTACTTCTGTACTGATCATAAACCCACATGCTCTTTTGACCATTCCTTATGCCATACCCCATAAAAATAGCAGTATGCTTGTCATCGACCTCAGGACCTGGATAATGCCCGCTTTCATCCATGGTAGCGATGACAGTTCCCGGTTGCAAAGGCGGATCGCCATATCCGCTAATACTGGCCCCGGCCCGCCATTCCGAAGTTGCCGGCATGCCGGTGGCCTCTTTCACCAATGAGACGCACTGACCATAATAATCAGTCCCCTTTCCCGCGATGTCGGTCACGGCCTGATAGTTCGACACCACCCAATCGCCGCCGGGTTGGTGGGTGACGGTAACGCCATTCTTGAGGGTAACCGAATTGGCAGGCTTATCGTTGTCGGCAGTCATCGCCATGGCATTGGTGCCCATCGAAATCAGAGCCGAAGCAGAACCACCAACCAGGTCAAGGGAAGCTGCCCCGGCCCCATCCGCCGAGCAATACTGTCCGCCCTCTGGGCATCCCGCTGGGATACGGTTCGGGTTTTCTTTTGCCCATTTCTGCCACTGCCAGGACCGCACACCTTTCGGCAGCAGGTCGAAATCCTCGAGGATTTCTCCGGCGGGCTTGCCGCTCTTCATCAGTTGATCGACGACGAACAGCCGCAGCACGGCATCTTCGTCTTCGACGGACAGACAGCCCAGCCCGGCTTGCGCCAGGACGATCTGGGCCAGCGCCAAGTCTCCTTTGTTCCAGTTGCGCGAGGCCAGCCGCAAGCTGTCCAACACAGGCTTTGCCATCGGACGATTATAGGCAGCCGACAACAGCGCCAGGATACGGGACTCCTGGCCGTCGATGTTCAGAACGGGACCATTGGCGACATCCCGCCCGGCCTTGGCGATAACGATCCCGGCCCCAAGGACCAAACCGTCCTCGGTTAGTTCGGGCTGCCGATGAACGGATCGGCGGCGACCATCCGTCTGCCAAGCTTTGATCAGGTCTTGATGGATTGTCATGCTCCGGACTCCAACGAAAAAAGCCCCGGCCAGGACAGGCACGGGGCTTTAAGGACAACAAAAAAGCCGCCCCGCTTCAGATGCGGTTCGACTTCCTGTGCAGGGTCAAATTTTTCGCAGACGGAGTCAAGAACAAAACAAAAACATGCCAGCTTGGAGCATCACTTTCAAGCTTCTCCAAGGGGCCAAATGCATCCTCGGAAGGCCCGCCACCAATCTGGAATCAACACACTCAATAGCATCATCAACAATATAATTCTCCCTCTTTACTTGTCAATTTCCCCGATGCTGATACCCTTTCTGTCCGACAGTTACGCTAAGGGCGCATTTCATGAATTACCAAGCTGGCGTTGCATCGCATCTGGAGAAGGCTCGTCGGGAGCTACTTGACCTCACCACCCGCAACAGGCTGCTCAGCGTTCCGCGCAAGTCCAAGACGGCCAAACTGGTCGAGGTGCAAGACGAGCTTTCCGCTGAGGTCTTTCGCCTGCTGGTCCGCGACGGCAAGAACTTCACCTTCTTGGCCGGCAACGAAACCAATATCGATGCCGATGGCCAGGACAACGACGATCCGGATTTTGCCCCCCTGCCCCAGCCCGGCGATGACGAGGCCGATGCCCGAGGCGTTGCCAAGCGCCATTCCGACACCCGTCTGCAGACGGCCCTGACCTCCAAGGCGCTGCAGAAGCGACTGCTGTCCATGTTCTATGACGCCCGCACGGCTCAGGAAGAAATGGGTGTGAACATCCTCTTCCTGGCGATGGGCTTCCTGCGTTGGTACGAAGACGACAAGACCGAGACGGAGCGTTGGGCCCCTTTGCTGCTGGTGCCGGTCTCCTTGGAGCGCCAAAGCGCTGCCGACCGCTTCAAGCTGAAGGCGCTGCCCGAAGACATCGCCGAGAACCTGTCCTTGGCCGCCAAGCTGGATGCCGAATTTGGCCTGCAATTGCCGGCGATGCCCGAGCAGGATGACTTTGACCTGCTAAGCTACTTCACCTCAGTTTCCCAGGCTGTCTCGGGCATGTCCCGCTGGGAAGTCTGCCCCAACGATATGGTGCTGGGCTTTTTCTCCTTCTCCAAGTTGCTGATGTTCCGTGACCTGGATGCTGGCAATTGGCCCGAGGGCCACAAGATCGATCTGAATGACACCGTAGCCGGCCTGCTACGAGACGGCTTTCGCAACGAGGAAAATCTGATCGGCGAGGACGAGAAGATCGATCCTCATATTCCTCCGGCGCAGATGATCCATGTGGTCGATGCCGATAGCTCCCAGAGTCTGGTGGTCGAGGAAGTTCGGCGTGGCCGGCATCTGGTCGTCCAGGGGCCCCCGGGCACTGGCAAGTCCCAGACCATCGCCAATCTTGTGGCGACCGCTGTCGCATCGGGCAAGACCGTCCTCTTCGTCGCCGAAAAGATGGCGGCGCTGGATGTGGTGAAACGACGGCTGGAGGCCATTGGTCTCGACGCGCCCCTGCTGGAACTTCATAGCCACAAAGCCAACAAACGCGATCTCTTGGCCGAGCTGAAACGCACCAAGGATCTGGGCAAGCCCATCTGCGCCGCCCATCCCGCTGGCGTGATCGACAATCTGACGGCGCTGCGGGACCGCTTGAACAGTCATGCCGAGCTGATGATGCTGACGCATCAGCCTTCCGGCCTCTCGGCCTATCGCGTGGTCGGGCATCTGGTCCGCTTGCGGGATCAGGGCGTTCCGCCGCCCGACTTCACCCTGGTAAGGCCCGAGAGCTGGAGCCAAAGCAACAAGATTGCCCGCGAAGGGCTGTTGAAGGAATTGGTCGAGCGCCTGCCCGAGATCGGCCGTCCCGCCGACCATCCCTGGCGCGGTGTCCAGCGCGATGCCATTCTGGCCTTCGATGTCGAGCGACTGATCCCTCGAATTTCCGCCCTGCATGATCGCTTTGTCGAGGCCGAAGCCGCACGCAGCCGACTGGCTTCGGCCATCGGCATCGAGGCTCCCGACAGTTTCGAGGGATGCGCCCATCTGCTCCGGCTCGCCGACGCCTTGGCAGGCTCGCCCGACATGGACCCCGAGGCCATCATCCACCCCAACTGGCAGCATCGGCGCGAGGATATCGACGATCTGCTCAAGGCGGGGACCATCCATGCCGAGCTGCATCATAAATTCTCGACCGTCGTGACCGACGCCGCATGGACGACCGACCTGACCCAGACCCGCCAGCATCTGGCCGCCCATGGGCAGTCGATGCTCCGCTTCCTGTCGTCGCCTTATCGCGCCGCCCTTGCCACCTTCCGCTCCGTGCTGTCCTCGGTTGACCCCAAGGATCATCATCGCCGGCTAGAGATCGTAGACGGCGTGATCAAAGCCCAGGGTGCCGCCAAGATTCTGGATCGCGACGACTCATTGGGGCGGGACTCTTTCGGCCAGAAATGGCGGCGAGACCGCTCGGACTGGAACAGCCTGCAGGGCTTGCTGGACTGGGTGCGCGATGTCGAGAGTAAGAATCTTCGTGAAGACCTGCGAAGCCTGCGCTCCCGGATCGCCGAGCCACGCCTGCTGGCCGAGCTGGCACAGGCACTGCGACAGAGCCTGGCCGGATTGCCAGAAGAGCTTGCCGCGCTGGTTGCTGATCTGCAGCTGAACCTGCCCGAAGCCTTCGGGATCACCGGCATCGACGCTCTTGCATTCGTCGCCGTCATTGCCCGCTTGTCCCTCTGGGGCCAAAGAGGCGAGGATTTGCAGCGCTGGATCGCCTTCCGCCGCAAGCTGGAGGAGGCCAAGGCCAATGGCCTGACGGCGCTTATCGAGCGGCTGATCGATGGCCGCCTGAGCGGTGATGCCGTTCCGCATTTCGAGCGGGCCTATTACGAGGCCCTGCTTCGCGTCATGGCCGCCAGCCATCCCGACTTGGCGCGTTTTGACGGCGACAGCCAGGGCCAATTGGTGACGGACTTCCGCACCGCCGACCGCGCCCGCATCGAATTGGCCCGGCTGGAGGTGCTGGAGACCCACCATCGAGGCTTGCCGAGCGGCAATAGCGGTATCGGCGCCCTGGGCACGCTGAATGGCGAATTTGCCAAGAAACGCGCCCATCTCCCCATTCGCAAGCTGATGGAAAAGGCCGGCTCGGCCATCCAGGCGATCAAGCCCGTCTTCATGATGAGCCCGCTTTCGGTGGCCCAATTCCTGCCGCCCGGAGCCGTGACCTTCGATCTCTTGCTGGTGGACGAAGCATCCCAGATCATGCCCGTGGATGCCCTGGGAGCCATTGCCCGCACCCGTCAGATCGTTGTGGTTGGCGATTCCCGGCAGTTGCCTCCGACCAATTTCTTCGCCCGCACCCTGGGAGATATCGAAGAAGAGGAGGATGGCGACGATGCGCTGGATGCCCGCAATGTCGAAAGCATCCTCGATCTCTGCTTAGCCAAGGGGCTGCCTCAGCGCATGCTGCGCTGGCATTACCGCTCGAAGCATCAGTCGCTGATCGCCGTCTCGAACCGCGAGTTCTATGACAACAAGCTGTTCATCGTCCCCAGCCCCTATACGGCAATGGCGGGCATGGGCTTGAAGTTCAATCACCTGCCGGACGCCATCTACGACAAGGGCAACACCCGCGTAAACGCGGTGGAAGCGAAAGCCGTGGCCGAGGCTGTGCTGCGTCATGCCCAGAACCACCCGGAATTGACCCTTGGCGTCGGCACCTTCTCCCAGGCTCAGAAGGACGCCATCCTCAACGAGCTGGAGCTGCTGCGTCGCCTCTATCCCGAAACCGAAGAGTTCTTCAACAAAGGGGGAGCCGAACCCTTCTTCGTCAAGAACCTGGAAAACATCCAGGGCGACGAACGCGACGTCATCTTCATTTCGGTCGGGTATGGCCGCGCCAAGAATGGCCCGGCGCCCTCCAGCTTCGGCCCCCTGTCCCGAGATGGCGGCGAACGACGGCTGAACGTGCTGATTTCCCGCGCCAAGAGGCGATGCGAAGTCTTCTCGTCCATCACCGACGAGGATATCGACTTGGACCGCGCCCGCAGCCGTGGTGCGGCGGCCCTGAAGTTCTTCCTGCATTTTGCTCGGACGGGACGCATTGAAATGGCCCAGACCACCGAGCGCGAAATGGACTCGGTGTTTGAAGAGCAAGTCGCCCAGGCCATCCAAGCTCATGGCTGGCATGTGGTGCCTCAGGTCGGGCAATCGGGCTTCTTCATCGATCTTGCCATTGCCGATCCCGATAACCCTGGCCGCTATATCCTGGGCATCGAATGCGATGGCGCGACCTATCACTCTTCGCGATCGGCCCGCGACCGCGACCGTCTGCGACAGGCCGTCTTGGAAGACCATGGCTGGATCATCCACCGCATCTGGAGCACCGAATGGTTCAACAAGCCCGACGCCGAGCTGCGCAAGGTTCTGGCCGCTATCGAGGCTGCCAAGCAGACCCTGGATGCCAATGACGATCTGGTTCAGCCGGCCCCAGCCCAGGCTGTGCCCCTGCGGCTCGTGACCTGGGAACGTGATGAGCCAGAGCCCCTAGGCCTTGCCGAGGATGCCCTTGGCGCCGCCTTCTACAAAGAGGCCGTCATTGCCGTCCCGCTGAAGACCGAGATGCATCAGCTCCCCGTTGCCAGCATGGCGCAGCTAGCAGAGTCCGTGGTGGCGATTGAAGGCCCCATCCATTGCGATGAGATCACCACCCGCCTTCGCAGCCTTTGGGGGCTGCAGCGCGCCGGCAGCCGCATCCAGCAAGCGGTTCTCGACGCGTTGCATCGTGCCGTGGTCAATAAACGCCTTGTCGCCGATGGATGCTTCTACAGCCTTCCCGGCCAGGAGGTCACCGTCAGGGACCGCTCACAGGCCAACTCGCCATCACTCCGCAAGCCCGAGATGCTGCCGCCTTCGGAACTGAAGGTCGCCGCCATCATGGTCGTGGAAGCCTCCTTCGGGGCCTCCCGCGAGGAAACCATCATCGGCGTAGCACGTCTGCTGGGCTTTAAGGCGACCAGCGGTCAGCTGAAGGCGATCATCGACAAGGCAATCGATGATCTGGTGCGCCAGAAGACCTTGTCCGAGACGGATGGAGTGCTGTCCGTGGCGACAGGCTGACCCACGAACTTGGGGATAAATCTGGAGAGGATGAAGCCTCACCAGATTTATCCTGAGGAATTTTCAAAAAATAGCCCAGAAAAGCAGAAGGCCGTCCTCTCCCGAGTGACGGCCTCCGCGAGGCCCGACGGCCTCAAGAACATGGTGCTGTCGAGAGGAATTGAACCTCCGACCCCGTCCTTACCAAGGACGTGCTCTACCCCTGAGCTACGACAGCATTTCTTCGTTTGCCGGGGCCAGTTGTGCTGGGCACCGGCGAAGAGGGGCCTCATATGCCATAGGGCTCGGAGGGATGCAAGCAGATTTCTAAAACTTTTTTTCGGGCCGCTTGACCCAGCTCCGCAAGCCCGGCACAAATCGGCTTTTCGCCATCAGGAAAAAATCATGGCCGACGCCCCCAGCCTGACCGACAAGACCAAGCGCCAGCAGGATGAAAAAGCCAAACGGCTGGCCGAGGCGCTGCGGGCCAATCTGCACCGCCGCAAGGCGCAAAGCCGCGCCCGCGCCGAAAGCGACCCCGCGCCCACCCAAGCTCTGAACGCGCAAGGCAGCCAAGACGATCCGGCCTGACACAATCTCTTGTGGTCCGCATCCTATCTAGGCTACAAGAGCCTGATTACCGAAGGGGGAACTTTCCGATGTCCGTGATGTCCGACAAGTGGATCCGTGAACAGGCCACCAAGCATGGCATGATCGAGCCGTTCACCGAGAATCTTCAGCGCGAGGGCGTCATCTCCTACGGCCTGTCGTCCTATGGCTATGACGCGCGGGTGTCGCGGGAATTCAAGATCTTCACCAACGTCGATTCCGCCGTGGTGGACCCCAAGGATTTCTCGGCCAAGAGCTTCGTCGATCGCGAGACCGATGTCTGCGTCATCCCCCCCAACAGCTTCGCCCTGGCCCGTACGGTGGAATATTTCCGCATTCCCCGCGACACGCTGGTGATCTGCCTGGGCAAGTCGACCTATGCCCGCTGCGGCATCATCGTCAACGTCACCCCGCTGGAGCCCGAATGGGAAGGCCATGTGACGCTGGAATTCTCCAACACCACGCCGCTGCCGGCCAAGATTTACGCCAACGAGGGCGCCTGCCAGTTCATCTTCCTGAAGGGCGACCAGTCTTGCGAGACCTCGTACAAGGACCGCTCGGGCAAGTACCAGTCCCAGCGCGGCGTCACCCTGCCGCGGCTTTAAGGAACATCACGAATCATGGATAAGATCCGCATCGTCGGCGGCACCCCGCTTCGGGGTGTGATTCCCATTGGCGGCGCCAAGAACGCCGCCCTGACCCTGATGCCGGCCTGCCTGCTGACCGACGAATGCCTCAGCCTGTCCAACCTGCCGCATCTGGTGGACATCACCACCATGGCCAATCTGCTGGCCCAGCACGGCGTCACCATGATGCTGAACGGTCAGGCCCCCAACGGCGGCCATACCGGCCGTGTGCTGGAACTGACGGCGGCGAACATCACCAACACCACTGCGCCTTATGATCTGGTGCGCAAGATGCGCGCCTCGGTGCTGGTGCTGGGTCCGCTGCTGGCCCGCTTCGGCCATGCCAAGGTGTCCCTGCCCGGCGGCTGCGCCATCGGCACCCGCCCGGTGGACCTGCATCTGAAGGCGCTGGAAGCCATGGGCGCCAAGATCGAGGTCGAGGGCGGCTATATCGTCGCCTCCGTCCCCAACGGCCGCCTGAAGGGCGCCGAAGTGGTATTCCCGCAGATCACCGTCGGCGGCACCGAGAATATCCTGATGGCCGCCGCCCTGGCCGAGGGCGAGACCATCATCCTGAACGCCGCCCGCGAGCCGGAAGTCTGCGATCTGGCCCACTGCCTGCAGGCCATGGGCGCCAAGATCGACGGCATCGGTACCGGCACCATCCGCGTCACCGGCGTCGAGAAGCTGCATGGCTGCACCTATTCGGTGCTGCCCGACCGCATCGAGACCGGCACCTATATGGTGGCCGCCGCCATCACCCGCGGCGATATCGAGCTGGTGGGCGCGCGGCGCGACCTGCAATCCGCCGTCGAGAAGGTGCTGATCGAGGCCGGGGTCGAGATCGAGGATACCGACAAGGGCTTCCGCGTCCGTGCCGACCGCAAGCCGCTCAAGGGCGTCGACATCATGACCGAGCCCTATCCCGGCTTTCCCACCGACATGCAGGCCCAGCTGATGGCGCTGCTGGCCACCGCCGAGGGCGCCAGCATGATCACCGAGACCATCTTCGAGAACCGCTTCATGCACGTGCCCGAGTTGACCCGTATGGGGGCTCGCGTCAATGTCCATGGCTCGTCGGCCATCGTGCGCGGCGTGCCCAAACTGTCGGGTGCGCCGGTGATGGCCACCGACCTGCGGGCCTCGGTCTCGCTGGTGCTGGCTGGTCTGGCCGCCGAGGGCGAAACCATCGTCAACCGCGTCTATCACCTGGATCGCGGCTATGAGCGGGTCGAGGAAAAGCTGGCCGCCTGCGGCGCCACCATCGAACGCATCAAGGACGAAGCGGCGGAATAACTCCGCCGCTTCCTCACCGCGTCACCCTCGGGCTTGATCCGGGGGTCCCCGTCCCCTGTGTCGTGGATGCCGGGATCTTGCCCAGGCATGACGACGGAAACCTTTGGCCAGGACTTATGGCCGTGCGACTTTCCACAAATCCTTAAAACCGTCGCCGCTGGTGTCGCCGGGCTTCATATCCTTGATCCAGCGATAGAGCGGCTTGCCCTTATAAGCCCACTGCTTGGCGCCATCGGCGCGGTTGACGATGCTGTAATCGCCCGTGGCCTTGTCGGCGGCTGCCGCCATCAAGGGCGGCCAGTTCTGGGCACAGGCATCGACGCAGGCGATCTTGCCATCGACATCCTTGTCGAAGATGTAAAGCGACATGCCCTTTTCATCGGTCAGCACATAGCCAAGGGTGGTATGGGACTGGCCGGGCGGAGCCGCCTGGGCCGAGGTAACCGCCAGGAGCAACGCAGCAGCGGCAAGTGCAGTGCGAACAATCATGACATCCTCCCTGTGGCTCCGCGGCTTATCTGCCGCTGATTCAGAGAGTGGAATGCCTCGACCGGCTTTTCCAGTATGGCGCGGAAATAAAAATCCCCTCGCCCGAAGGCAGAGGGGATCAAAGGCTCAAGCATGAGAGCTCCCTCCCCGCCAAGGGGGAGGGACGCCGACAGACTTAGGCCGCGCCTTCGGGCTTCATGCCCAGGCGGCCCAGCAGCGAGCGGTCCTGGTCCGGCGAGGGATTGTCGCAGGTCAGCAGGCGTTCGCCGCAGAACATGGAATTGGCGCCGGCCTGGAAGCACAGGGCCTGCATCTCGTCGCTCATGGACTGACGACCGGCCGACAGGCGGACATAGGACTTCGGCATGACGATGCGGGCCACCGCGATGGTGCGCACGAAGTCGAAGGGATCCACCGCCTCGACGCCTTCCAGCGGCGTGCCCGGCACCTTGATCAGCAGGTTCACCGGCACGCTATCGGGATGCTTCTTCATGTTGGCCAGGGTCTGCAGCATCTTGGCGCGGTCATCGGACTTTTCGCCCATGCCGACGATGCCGCCCGAGCAAACCTTCAGCCCGGCTTCCTGGACGTGACCGATGGTCTCCAGCCGTTCCTCGAAGGTGCGGGTGGTGATGATTTCCTTATAATGCTCGGGCGAGGTATCGACATTGTGGTTGTAATAGTCGAGACCGGCGGCCTTCAGTTCCTTGGCCTGCTCGGCGGTGATCTTGCCCAGGCTGGCGCAGCTTTCCAGGCCCAGCGCCTTGACGCCTTCGACCATGCGCAGAACCTTGTTGAAGTCCTTGCCCGGACCCTTCCAGGCGGCGCCCATGCAGAAGCGGGTCGCGCCCGAGTCCTTGGCGGCCTTGGCGGATTCGAGAACCGTCTCGATCTCCAGCAGGTCTTCCTTTTCCAGGCCGGTATCGTAATGCGCGCTCTGCGGGCAGTACTTGCAGTCCTCGGGGCACTTGCCGGTCTTGATGGACAAAAGGCGGCTGATCTGCACGCGATTCGGATCGAAATTCTGGCGGTGCACCGTCTGAGCCTGGAACAACAGGTCGAAGAACGGCAGGGCGAACAGGGCCTCGACTTCCTCCAGGCTCCAATCGTGGCGCAGGCCGTCGATGGAGGAAACGGGGGCGGCGGATGCGGTCGCGCTGGCAAGCTGCATGATGATCAGACCTTCCAAAGGTGCAAACTCTTGGACGCGCGTAATAGCATCTTTGCATATCCAAAAAAAACCCTTTAGAACGCTGGCTTTCTGCGAGGAGCCCGATGTCCGATTTCGAAGCCCGCTGGAAGGACTGCCTGGACGGCCTGGAAACGGCCGGTCGCCGCCGCGTCCTGCGCCCCGCCGAGCGGCTGTCGAACGGTCTCTTGGAGATCGGCGGCAAGGCTGTTCTCGACTTTTCCTCCAATGATTATCTCGGGCTTTCCCAGCATCCGCTGCTGGTCGAGCGGGCCCAGGACTATACCCGCCGCTATGGTGCCGGTTCCGGGGCCTCGCGCCTTGTCTGCGGCAATATCCTGCCCTTAGCCGAGGTCGAGCGGAAACTGGCCGCCGGTAAGGGCGCGGAAGCCGCCCTGGTGTTCGTCTCGGGCTATCAGGCCAATGCCTCGATCCTGCCCGCCCTGCTGGACCCCAAGGTACTGGGAGCCGCGCCGCTGGTCTTCTGCGACCGCCTGAACCATGCCAGCCTGCATCAGGGCTGCCAGGCGGCGGGGCCGCGGCAGATCCGCTTCCGCCATAACGACCTCGGCCATCTGGAAGAACTGCTGGAAAAGCACAAGGACGAAGACCGCCCCCGCTTCATCCTGACCGAGACGGTGTTCTCGATGGATGGCGACCGCTGCGACGTGCCCGCCCTGGCGGAATTGGCGAAGCGGTGGGATGCCTTCCTCTATCTCGACGAGGCCCATGCCACCGGCGTGCTGGGCGAAACCGGCTTCGGGCTGGCCTCGGGGCTGGCTGGCCCCCGTTGTCTGGTGATGGGCACCTTCTCCAAGGCGCTGGGCGGCTTCGGCGCCTATGCCGCCACCACCCAAGCCCTGCGCGATTATCTGATCAACCGCTGCCCCGGCTTGATCTATGCCACCGCCCTGCCGCCCGCCGTGCTGGGGGCCATGGACGCCGCCCTGGACCTGATCCCGAAATTAGAGCCGGAACGCGCCCGCGTCGCCGCCCATGCCGCCCGCTTCCGCACTGCCATGGCCGAGGCCGGGCTGGATACCGGCCTGTCCTCGACCCAGATCGTCCCGGTCATCATCGGCGGCGAGACCGAGACCCTGGCCTTGGGCCGCGCCCTGGAGGCCGAGGGGCTGCTGGGCGTCGCCATCCGCCCGCCGACCGTGCCTGCCGGAACCAGCCGCATCCGCTTTGCCTTGTCGGCCCGCCATAGCGAGGCCGAGATCGAGCGGCTGATCGCCACCGTGATCCGCCTTGCCCCGAGGCAGAAATGAGCCCGACCCTCTTGCTGGTTCATGGCTGGGGCTTCGAGGCGGCATTCTGGCAGCCTATGCTGGCCCACCTGCCGGGCATCGAGACCGTCTGCTGGGACTTGGGCTTCCATGGCCAGCCCAGCCAGCCGCCCTTGCCCACAGGCCGTCCGGTGGTGGCGGTCGGCCATAGCCTGGGGCTGCTCTGGCTGCTGAAGGAAAAGCCGGTGACCTGGGATCGGCTGATCTCCATCAACGGCTTCCCCCGCTTCACCAAGGCTGAGGACTTCCCCGAGGGCGTCGCCCCTCGCCTGCTGGAGCGCATGATCGCCCGCCTGTCGGATGCGCCCGAGGCCGTGACCGCCGACTTTCTGAAGCGTTGCGGCGTCGATCAGCCCAAGACCGAGGGGCTGGCTCCCGCCGCCCTGCACTGGGGCTTAAAGGCCCTTGCCGATTGGGACTGCCGTACCGATATCCAGCCCGACCTTGCCCTGGCCGGAGCCTCGGACCCCATCGTCAGCCCTGCCATGAGCAAGGCATGCTTTGCCGAAGCCGTCCTGGAGTGGCAGGATGGCGGCCATTTACTGCCGTTGACCGCGCCCGACTGGTGCGCGGCGCGGCTGAAGTCTGTGTTGGAGAGCCTTTCGTGACCGACGAGCGCAAGCAGCGCATCGCCCAAGCCTTTTCCATTTCGTCGGGCGGCTATGACGCCGCCGCCGATGTGCAATGGATCGTCGCCCGCCGTCTGGCCGAGCGCATCGAGGATGCGCCGCTGCCGGGCCGGGGCCGCATTCTCGAAATCGGCTGCGGCACCGGCTTCTTGTCGGCACGGCTGAAGGAGTTGTTCCCGCAAGGCGAGCTGACCCTGACCGACATCTCGGCCTCGATGCTGGAGCGCTGCCGCGCCCGCGTCGGTGACGGGCCGCGCTATCATGTCATGGACGGCGAGACCCCGCGCGGGCTGGAAGGACAGTTCAACCTGATCACCACCAGCCTTGCCATCCAATGGTTCGTCGATCTGCCCAAGGCGCTGGCCGGGCTGGCCGGGCTGCTGGCGCCCAAGGGCCGCCTGATGTTCGCCACCCTGGGCGCCAAGACCTTTCAGGAATGGCGCGAGGCCCATGCCGCCCTGGGCCTGCCCTGCGGCACTCCGTCTTATCCTGCCGCAGAAACCTTCCCCTGGCCCCAGGGCTTTGAGCATCGCCTGGCCGAGGATCTGATCCGCCAACCCTATGACGATGGCGCCGACTTCGTCCGCAGCCTGAAGGCGCTGGGCGCCGGCGAACCGGCTCCCGGCCACCAGCCTTTGTCGGCGGGCTCCATGCGCCGTCTGCTGGCCTCGCTCGAAGGCGGATTCTCGGCCAGCTATCATGTGCTGTATGGCGAGGTCACCGCCCCATGAAGGGCGTCTTCGTCACCGGAACCGACACCGATGTCGGCAAGACCATGGTCTCGGCCTGGCTGGTGAAAAGCTGGCAGGCGGATTACTGGAAGCCGGTGCAGTCGGGCTGCCTGACCGACAGCGACAGCGACACGGTGCGCAAGCTGAACCCAACCGCCGTCTTTCATCCCCCCGCCTATCTGCTGAAAGAGCCCCTGTCGCCCCATGCGGCGGCAGAGCGGGACGAGGTGCGAATTTCGCTGGACGCCATTCACCTGCCCCAGACCACAAACACCCTGGTGGTGGAAGGCGCCGGTGGGGCCCTGGTGCCCTTGAACGAGCGCGAGATGATGACCGACCTGATGGCGGCCCTTGGCCTGCCGGTGGTGATCGTCGCCCGCAGCGGCTTGGGCACCATCAATCACACCCTGCTGACCATCGAGGCTTTGCGCCGCCGCGACATCGCTGTCGCCGGGGTGATCCTGAACGGCCCGCCCAATGCCGCCAACCGCGCCGCCATCGAACAATATGGTCAGGTACGGGTGGTGGGCGAACTGCCCCGCCTGCCCAGCCCCGAGGCCTTGGCCGACTTTCCGCCCATCGAGGATTTCCTGTCATGAGCGACGACCTGCTCGATCTCGACCGCCGCCATGTCTGGCACCCCTTCACCCAGGAACAGACCGCGCCGCCGCCGTTGGTCGCCGTAGGCGGTCAGGGGGCCGAGATCATCACCGCCGATGGCAAACGCTATGTCGATCTGGTCTCGTCCTGGTGGGTCAATCTGCATGGACATGCCAACCCCGTCATCGCCCGTGCCGTGGCCGAGCAAGCCGCCCAGCTGGAGCAGGTGATCTTCGCCGATTTCACCCACGCCCCCGCCGCCCGCTATGCCGCCAAGCTGGCCAAGCTGCTGCCGGGCGATCTGGACCGGGTGTTCTATTCCGACGACGGCTCGACGGCGGTGGAGGTGGCGCTGAAGATGGCGCTGCAATATTTCACCAATATGGGCGTCGAAGGCCGCACCAAGCTGCTGGCCTTCGAGGGTGCTTATCACGGCGATACCGTGGGGGCCATGTCGGTGGGCCGCTCCAGCGGCTATTTCCGCGCCTGGCAGAATATGCTGTTCCCGGTCGAGGTGCTGCCCTATCCCGCCACCTGGATCGGCGATGCCGAGATCGAAGCCAAGGAAGCCGCCGCCCTGGCCGCCCTGGATGCCGCCCTGAAGGACGATGTCGCCGCCGTGATCATCGAGCCCCTGATCCAGGGTGCGTCCGGCATGCGCATGTGCCGCCCCGGCTTCGTCCGCGCCGTGACCGAGCGGGTGCAGGCGTCCGGCGCGCTGATGATCTTCGACGAGGTGATGACCGGCTTTGGCCGCACCGGCAGCCTGTTCGCCTGCCAGCAATGCGGCGTGGTGCCCGACTTCGTCTGCCTGTCCAAGGGAATTTCCGGCGGCTTCCTGCCCATGGCCGCCACCGTGGTGCGCGAACCCATCCGTCAGGCCTTCCTGGGCGAAGGGCTGGACCGCGCTTTCCTGCACGGCCATTCCTACACCGCCAACCCGTTGGGCTGCGCCGCCGCCTTGGCTTCGCTGGAGCTGCTGCTTTCGGAAGACTGCACCCGCCGCCGCCAAGAGATCGAAGCCCTGCACCGCGCCCGTCTGCCGGGAGTGCGCGGAGCCCGCGCCCGCATCACCGGCACCATCGCCGCCATTGATCTGGGCAGCGGCGGCAGCGGCGCATCGGTGGGGCCAAAGCTGAAGGCCTTCTTCCGCGAGCGCGGCATGATGATGCGCCCCATGGGGCCGGTGGCCTATTTCCTGACGCCTTACTGCATCAGCGACGAACAGCTGCACCGCGCCTGGGATGCGCTTGAGGAATTCGCCAAGGATCTGCCGGTGGGAGATGGCCCGGTGGAAGGGTTCGCGCCTTAGACCGTTGAAAGCCCCTCTCCCGCCTGCGGGCGAGGGGGAGAGAATGCCTCCTCAGCTTTCCTTCATCTCCAGCCATTTGCCCACATTGGGGGCGTCATAGGCGGCCAGGGCGTCCAACAGGGTGGTGGGATCGGCGGATTGTTGGACCATGCCGCGCTGTTCCGGCTTCAGGAAGCCTTCGCCGGTCATATGGTCCAGGAAGGCGAACATCTGGCGGTAATAGCCGTCCACATCCAAGACGCCGAAGGGCTTCTTATGGATGCCCAGCTGGCCCCAGGTCCAAATCTCGAAGAACTCTTCCAGCGTGCCGATCCCGCCCGGCAGCACCACGAAGCCGTCCGACAGCTCGGCCATCATGGCTTTGCGCTCATGCATGCTTTCGACGATATGCAGCTCGGTCAGGTCGCGGTGCCCCACCTCCATGGCCCACAGATGGCGCGGGATCACCCCCACCACGCGGCCGCCCGCCTGCAGGCAGGCATCGGCCACCGCACCCATCAGCCCCACCGAGCCGCCGCCATAGATCAAGCTGATGCCGCGCTGGGCCAGGACGGCTCCCAACTGGCGGGCTTGTTCCAGATAGATGTGGTTATGCCCCGGATTGGAGCCGCAGAACACACAGATGGACTTCATGGCGCGTCCTTGATCAAATCATCCAGATAGGCCAGCGCCTCGTCGCGCCCGGCCCGGTAATCCCCGGCTTCCCACCAGTCTTCCAGACGGGCCAACAGCGCACCGACGCGGGGTCCGGGAGCAACGCCGCGCTCCAACAGATCGGCCCCCTTGACCGGCAGCGTCACCGGCTGCCAGCCATCGGCCATATCCAGCAAATGGGTCCAGCGGTCGGTTTCGCCAAGAGGCGTGCGGGCATTGACCGCCTTGCGCTCGGCCCAGGCGATCAGGATCAGGTCGCGCACCGTCTCGGCTCCCAGCCGGTGCAGCATGCGGCGGGCAGCGCGGTCGTCCATGTCGCAATCGGGCTTGGTCTCGGGCGCGGCCAGCGCCACCAGCCGGGCGGTCTCGGCATTGGACAGACGCAGCCGCTGGGCCACCGCCTCGGCGCCCGCCTTGTCCACCGTCAGCACGCAGGCCAGACGGCGCATGGCGTCCGGCAGCAGGCCGGGACGCACCAGGGCGCGGGTCTCCAGGAAGGTCAGGATGCGCAAGGGGCCGAAACTCTTGGCTTCCGGCAGCACATGCTCCAGCACCCGCTCACCCTGCATCAACAGCAGCACCTTGGCCGGATCGGGCGAGAGCAGCAATTTGAGCATCTCGCCGCTGACCCGCTCGCCCGATAGTTCCGGCAGGCGATGAGCCAAAAGACGGCAGGCCATCAAGGCGTCGATATCGGCGGGCGGACGGCCGTAATGGGCATAAAAGCGGAAGAAGCGCAGCAGCCGCAGCACATCTTCCTCGATCCGCTGCGAGGCCTTGCCGACGAACCTGATCCGCCCTACCCCCAGATCGGCCATCCCCTCGAAGGGATCGATGACGCTGCCATCGGCGCGGGCGAACATGGCGTTGATGGTCAGGTCGCGCCGGGCGGCGTCTTCGGTCCAGTCGTCGGTAAAGGCCACCGTGGCCCGCCGCCCATCGGTCTCGATATCGCGGCGCAGGGTGGTGATCTCGTAATGCGCCTGACCGATCACCGCCGTCACCGTGCCATGGGCGATGCCGGTGGGGATCGCCTTGATGCCGGCCTTGGCCAGCAGCTCCATCACCCGCTCGGGCGGTTCGTGGGTGGCGATGTCGATATCATTGACCGGGCGGCCCAGCACGGAATCGCGGACACAGCCGCCGGCGAAGCGGGCCTCGGCCCCTTCGGCCATCAAAGCCGCCATGACCGCCTGGGTTTCCGCCGCCGCCATCCAGGCCTGAGGCGCCAATTGCCCGACCGGGGCATCCTTGGGCAAGGGCTTGTCGGGTTCGGGCGGAGCCTCTTTCTTGCGGAAGATCACCGCAGCACCTCGGATAGATTGACCAGCATCCCGGCGGTGGCACCCCAGATATACCGCTCACCATAGGGAATGGCGTAGTAGTACCGCTGCTTGCCGTTGGGGTCCAAGCGGGAATGATGCTGATGATTGGCCGGGTCGATCAGATGCGCCAGCGGCACCTCGAACACCTCGGCCACCTCGAAGGGATCGGGCGCCAGCGGGAAAGGCGGCGTCACCAGCCCGACGCAGGGCACCACCTCGAAGCCGGTGATGGTGACATAATTGTCCAGCCGCCCGATCAGCGCGACATGGGCGCGGGGCAGGCCGGTTTCTTCTTCGGTTTCGCGCAGGGCGGCCTCTTCGGGCGAGGCGTCGGCCTCTTCCATGCGGCCACCGGGAAAGCTGATCTGCCCGGCATGATTGGCCAGATGGGCGGTGCGCTGGGTCAAGAGTACCGTCAGCCCCGCCTCGCGGATCACCAGCGGCACCAGCACGGCGGCGGGCTTCAGGCCCTTTTGCCGGATGACGGCGTTGCTTTCGTCATTGCGCAGAATGCGGTCGGTGTTCAGATCGGACCGGTCATGGCGGCGGTCATGTTCGGCCAATCTCTTGGCCAGATCATCGCGGCTCAGACCAGCTCGTCCAGCTTGCCCAAGGGAAAGAAGATGCCCCTGCTCCATACGCCGTAAAGGGTTTCCCCCTCCACCTCTTCCTCGTGACCCAGCGCCACCAGTTCGTAATAGACCGAGCGCGTCAGCCGCGCCTCCAGTCCAGGCCGTACCGTAACATAAGGCGGCGTGCCGTCATCGGAAGAACTGACGCGCAAAGGGTGATCCGCATCCAGCGACACGGTTTCATCCACATTGGTGCGGAAGCTGACGCACATATCGCGCCCAGATTTGCAGATATAAAGCTCGACCGCCAGAAAGGGAACGTCATCCACCTCGATCTGGCATTCCTCCATGGGATTGACCAGCCAGTAGGAGCCATCGTCCCGGCGCTCCAGCATCGAGGCGAACAGGCACACCATCTCTTTGCGGGGAATCGGCGAGCCGTGATAAAACCATTTTCCGTCGCGGGCGATGCGCATGTCGATCTTGCCGCAGCGGGGATGCGGACCATCTGCCGGGGCGTTGCTGCCGTTGGCTGCTGTGACCTGATCTCCGCTCATGCCTGATCCATCCGCTCCCAGATGTTCGTTATTGGAGTGACACCGTGACAGCTGATGCCCCCTTGTCCCTTCCCTCCCAAATGGTGGAGGAGGTCGTCCGACTCAATACCCGTCTGGCGGAATCCCGCGCTGCCATCGAGCGTGTGATCTTTGGGCAAGCCTCGGTGATCGACGAAGCCATTACCACGCTTTTGGCGGGCGGTCACGCGCTGCTGATCGGCGTGCCGGGGCTGGCCAAGACCAAGCTGGTGCAGACCTTAGGCGTCGTTTTCGGGCTGGAGGCCAAGCGGGCGCAGTTCACGCCCGACCTGATGCCCGCCGACATCCTGGGCTCGGAAGTATTGGATCAGGCGGCGGACGGCAAACGGTCCTTCCGCTTTATCCAAGGTCCGGTGTTCAGCCAATTGCTGATGGCCGACGAGATCAACCGCGCCAGCCCGCGCACCCAGTCGGCGCTGCTGCAGGCCATGCAGGAACAGCGCGTCAGCATCGCCGGGCAATATCACGATCTGCCGCGCCCCTTTCATGTGCTGGCGACCCAGAACCCGCTGGAGCAGGAAGGCACCTATCCCCTGCCCGAGGCGCAGCTGGACCGTTTCCTGATGCAGATCGATGTCGGCTATCCCGACGAAGCCGCCGAGCGGCGGATGCTGCTGGCCACCACCGGTCCGCAGGAGGACGCCCCCAAACCCGTCTTCAACGCCGCCAAGCTGCTGCGCGCCCAAGAGCTGGTGCGGCATGTGCCGGTGGGCGAAAGCGTGGTGGCGGCCATTCTGACGCTGGTCCGCCAGGGCCGCCCCGAAGACAGCCCCCTGCCGCTGGTGCGCCGTCATGTCGCCTGGGGTCCGGGACCGCGTGCGGCTCAGGCGCTGATGCTGGCGGTCCGCGCCCGCGCCTTGCTGGATGGCCGGCTGGCTCCTTCCGTCGAGGATGTGGCGGCCCTGGCCCGCCCGATCCTGAAACATCGCATGGCCCTGCATTTCTCGGCCCGCGCCGAAGGGGTCGAGACGACCGACATCATCGCCGCGCTGGTGGCGGCGGCCTGCTGATGGCGAAACGGCCCAGCCTGTTTCTGTGGAACCGGGCACAGGCCCTGGCCGAACCGCTGCCGCCCTTGCATCTGCGGGCCGAGCGAGTGGCGGCGGCGCTGTCTCCGGGACGGCATGGACGGCGGCGCAGCGGCCCCGGCGATGATTTCTGGCAGTTCCGGCCCTATCAGCCGGGCGAGCCGGTGCAGTCGATGGACTGGCGGCAATCGGCCAAGAGCGACGGATTATTCCTGCGCGAGAAAGAGTGGGCGGCCAGCCAGACGGTCTGGCTGTGGGCCGATTCCTCGCCCTCGATGATCTGGCGCAGCCGTCCCGATCTGCCGGAAAAGTTGGAACAGGCCCGATTGCTGGCCCTGGCCCTGGCGGCTTTGCTGCTGCGCGGCGGCGAACGGGTGGGAGCGCTGGGGCTGGATCGGACCAGCAGCGCCCTGCCCCGGCTGCAAGAGGATCTAGAGGCCGCGCCCGCCGCGCTGCCCGCCCTGCTGCCGCCCCAATCCGAGGCGGTGCTGATTTCCGACTTCCTGTTTCCCTTGGACGCGCTGAAAGCCCGGCTGACGGCGGCTCCGGTCCGGGGGCATCTGCTGCATCTGCTGGACCCGGCCGAAGAGGCGCTGCCCTATCAAGGCCGGCTGCGGCTGGCCGGACTTGAGGGCGAGGGCGAGATGCTGCTGCCCCGCGCCGAAGACTATCGCGAGGCCTATGCCGCCCGGCTGGCCGAGCATCGCGCCGCCTTAGGCCGGATCGCCGCCCAGGCGGGCTGGAGCCTGACCTCGGCCAGCACCATTCAGCCGCCGGAAACCGTTTTGGCGGCGCTGTTCCCCAAGCTGGAGGGGCGATGCTGAGCTTCGCCGCCCCCTGGCTACTGCTGACCGCCGCCGCCCTGCCGCTGCTTTGGTGGCTGTTGCGCATCTTGCCGCCGGCGCCGCGCCGCCAGGACTTCCCGGCTCTGCGGCTGCTGCTGGGGCTGACGGCCAGCGCCCCCAGCCCGGCCCGCTCGCCGCTCTGGCTGGTGCTGCTGCGCCTGACTTTGGCCGCCGCCCTGATCGCCGCCGCCGCCCATCCTTTGTGGAATGCCGCCCCGCCGCTGGCCGAAGGCCCCTTGCTGCTGGTGGTCGATGACGGCTGGGCCGCCGCCCATTCCTGGCCGCAAACCCGCGACGAACTGCTGCGCCTCTTGGATCAGGCCGAGCGCAAAGGCCGCCCGACCCGGCTATTGACCACCGCCGTCAAGCCCGAGCTGCGCAACGGCGGCGCCCGCGCCTGGGCCGAGACCTTGGAGCCCAAGCCCTGGCCCAGCGACCGCGCCACCGCCGCGCATCTGCTGGAGGGCAGCCCCGCCGCCCAGGTGGTCTGGCTGAGCGACGGCATGGAAGACGGCGGCAGCCAAACCCTGCTGGATGGCTTGCGCAAACTGGGGCCTGTGCGTGTGCTGGCGCCGCCGACATCGCCGCTGCTGCTGGCGCCGCCCCGCCCCGAACTGGCCGAGCTGACGCCGGTGCTGCGCCGTTCATCCAATCTGCCGTCACGGACCCTGGTGGTGCGGGCCGCCGACGCCATGGGACGCACCCTGGCGCGGCAAGAGGTTCGCTTCGAGGATGGCGACGATCAGAAGGATGCGCCGCTGTCCATGCCCGCCGAGCTGCGCAACCGGGTCGCCCGCATCGAGATCGAAGGCGAGAACAGCGCCGCCGCCACGGTGCTGCTGGACGCCCGCTGGCAGCGCCATCCGGTAGGGCTGGCCGAGGCCGCGCCCGCCACTTCTCCCTTGCTGGATGATCTTTATTACATCGAACGAGCCTTGCCCCAGGCCGAGCTTCGGCGCGGCAAGCTCGGCGATCTGCTCCAGCGCCCCCTGTCGCTGCTGGTGCTGCCCGACGGTGCCGCCCCGCCCGAGGATGCCGCCCTGCGCCGCTGGATCGAGCAAGGCGGCCTGCTGTTGCGCCTTGCCGGCCCCAAGCTGGCGGCCAAGCCCGACGGCCTGCTACCGGTTGCCTTGCGCAATGGCGGCCGCAGCCTGGGAGGCGCCATGAGCTGGACCCAGCCGCAATCGCTGGGCCCCATGCCCGACAGCGGCCCCTTCGCCGGACTGATCGTGCCACCCGACCTCAAGGTCAAGTCGCAGCTGCTGGCCGAACCCAGCCTGGGTCTGGCCGACAAGACCTGGGCCCGGCTGGAGGACGGCACGCCGCTGGTCACCGCCCAGCGCCTGGGCAAGGGCTGGCTGGTGCTGCTGCACACCACCGTCTGGCCCAGTTGGAGCGATCTCGGCCTATCGGGTCTGTTCCCCCAGATGCTGGACCGGCTGTTGGCCCTGTCTCAGGGGCTCGGCGGCGGGTCGAAGGACGAGCATCCCCTGCCGCCCTGGCGGCTGATGGACGGCTTCGGCCATCTGAGCCAACAGACCGGATTGGCGGAGCCCTTGCCGGTGGGACCGATCCCGCCGCCCGGCCCCGGCCATCCTCCCGGCCTCTATGGCACGCCGGAGTCCAGCCGCGCCGTCAATCTGGCGCCGCAGCTGGAGGTGCCCGAGCCCATGTCCCTCCCCGCCGAGACGCTTGGACAAAAGCAAGTGCCCGAGCATGACCTGCAACCGCCGCTCTTGCTGCTGGCGCTGGCCTTGTTCCTGATGGATATGGCGGCCTTGTGGGGGCTGAAGCGGGCCGGCATGGCACTCGCTCTGGGACTAGCTCTGGCCTTGGCTATTCTGCTGCCGCCCACGGCGGGGCAGGCTGCCGCGCCCTTGCTGGAAACCCGGCTGGCCTGGGTCAAGACCGGCGACCCCGCCATCGACGGCCTGAGCCGTCAGGGGCTGACCAGCCTGAGCGCCCTGGTGGGACGGCGCAGCAATGCCCAACTGGCTGCCCCCACCGGCGTCGATGTGGAGCGCGACGATCTGGCCTTTTATCCGCTGCTCTATTGGCCGGTGCCCGACAAGCCCTTTCCCCTGTCGGCCCTGGCCCAGGAGCGGGTGAACGACTATCTACGCCATGGCGGCATGATCCTGTTCGACAGCCGCGACGGCGGCCAGGGCCCCAGCGACAGTCTGCGGCTGCTGACCCAGGGGCTGGAGATTCCTCCCCTAACGCCACTGCCGCCCGACCATGTGCTGACCCGCAGCTTCTATCTGTTGAAGGACTGCCCCGGACGGCTGGCGGGCGGCGCGGTCTATGTCCAGCAAGGCGGCGAGGCCGGGCATGACGATGTCTCGCCGGTGATCATCGGCGGCCATGACTGGGCCGGAGCCTGGGCCCAGGACAGTAGCGGCGCCTATCGCTATCCCGCCGTGCCGGGCGGCGAAACCCAGCGCGAGATGGCGCTGCGCTTTGGCGTCAATCTGGTGATCTATGCCCTGACCGGCAGCTATAAGGCCGATCAGCTGCATCTTCCCGCCATCCTGGAGCGGCTGAAGCCATGAGCCTGCTGTTCGCCCCTCTGCTGCCCTGGTGGGGGCTTGGACTGGCGGCGCTGCTGGGACTGGCGCTGGCCTGGGGCGGTCGTCAGCCCTGGCGGCTCTTGCCCTTGGCCGGGCTACTGCTGGCCTTGGCCAATCCGCAGCTGCACCGGCAGGACAGCCAGCCGGTGGGCGATATCGCCGTGGCGGTGGTGGACGACAGCGTCAGCATGGGCCAGCAGGACCGCGCCGCCCAGGCCGCCCGGGCCTTGGAGGCCTTGCCCAAGCTGCCCGGCCTGGACTGGCGCATCGAACATTACCGCCCCGCCCCCGGTCTGGACGAAGGCACCAAGCTGTTCCAGGCGGTCGACCGCGCCCTGGCCGAAGTGCCTCGCAGCCGTTTGGCGGGCGTGGTGCTGATCTCGGACGGGCAGGTGGCCGAGATTCCCCCGAAGCTGGAGATTGGTGCGCCGATCCATCTGCTGCTGGCCGGCCACAAGGCGGAACGCGACCGCCGTCTGGTGGTCGAGACCGCTCCCGGCTTCGGCATCGTCGGCAAGAGCGTGTCCCTGATGGTCCGGATCGAAGACCCCGAGGCCAGCGCCCCGATCCCGCTGACCCTGCGCCGCGACGGCGGGCCCGAGCAGGACTTCCTGCTGGAACCCAACCACAGCGAATCCCTGGAAATCCCCATCACCCATGGCGGCGCCAATCTGGTGGAACTGTCCACCGAGGCTCTGCCGGGTGAACTGTCCAGCGCCAACAATCGCGCCGCCCTCTCCATCAGCGGCGTGCGCGACCGGCTGAAGGTGCTACTGATCTCGGGCGAACCCCATGCGGGCGAGCGCACTTGGCGCAATCTCTTGAAGGCCGACCCCGGCGTCGATCTGGTGCATCTGACCATCCTGCGCTCGCCCGGCAAGGACGACCGCACGCCGATGAAGGAACTGGCGCTGATCTCGTTCCCCTTCCGCGAACTGTTCGAGGAAAAGCTGAAGGGCTTCGACCTGATCATCCTGGACCGCTACAGCCGCCAAGAGCTGATCGCGGAAAGCTATTACCGCAACATCGTCCAATATGTCCGCGACGGCGGGGCCTTGCTGATGGCGGTGGGACCGGAATTCGACGGACCGCGCAGCCCCTATAACACGCCCCTCGAAGGGCTGATGCCGCTGATGCCCTCGGGCGATGTGATCGAGCAGGCCTTCCAGCCCAAGATCACCGCGCTGGGCCAGCGCCATCCCGTCACCGCCGGACTGCCCGATCCCGCCCATTGGGGCCGCTGGCTGCGCCAGATCGGCGGCGTGCCGCAGGATAAGGGCGCGGTTTTGCTGCAAGGGGTGGGCGGAGCGCCCCTGTTGATCCTGGACCAGCAGGGCCAGGGCCGGGTGGCCGAGTTGATGAGCGATTCCCTCTGGCTCTGGTCGCGGGGCTGGGACGGCGGCGGACCGCAAGCCGAGCTGCTGCGCCGCCTGTCCCACTGGCTGATGAAGGAGCCCGAGCTGGAAGAGCGGCAACTGACCGCCGAGATTCAGAACGACCAATTGCGGATTCTGCGGCGCAGCCTGGAGCCCGGCCCGGCCAAGGCGACGGTCGAGGCTCCCGACGGCAGCAAGTCCGAGCTGCCCCTGGCCGATCAGGGCGATGGCCGCGCCACCGGCCAGATGACCGTCGCGCAAACCGGCCTATGGCGGGTCACGGACGGCGAAAAGACCGCCCTGGCGGCGCTGGGCAGCCTGAACCCGGTCGAGATGGCCGATCTGAAAGCCACCCCCGACAAGCTGGCGCCGCTGATCAAGGCCAGCGGCGGCGGCATCGCCTGGATCGAAGACGGGCTTCCCCAATTCCGCCGCGTCTCGGCGGGGGCCTTATCTGGCCATGGCTGGTTCGGCCTGCGCGAGAACGGCCAGAGCATCATCACCGAGCAAAAGCGCGAGCCGCTGCTGCCCGCTCCCGTCCTGTTGCTGCTGACCCTGGCCGCCCTGGCCCTGGCTTGGTGGCGCGAGGGAAGATGACAACCTGAACAATGTTTGGCTCTTTCGCCGTCATAAATGTATAGTGATCCGGTCATAAACTAGACGTCCGGGGGAGACGCGCCATGACCGTATCGACCATTGCGGCCGAAGAGCCGACTCGTGCTCAATCAGGGCTGCTTGGGCTGTTCCCGGCCCTTATCGCAGGCGGCGTCACCGGCACCGTGGTGGTGGTGCTGTCCCTCTCCTTCGCGGTCCTGATCTTTTCCGGGCAATTGGCCGATCACGCCGGCACCGCCATCGGCATGGTGCTGTTCACCGGCGTGGTGGTCGGCGCGTCGGTCTCGATCCTGGGATCGTTCCGCGGCACCATCGCCTTTCCCCAAGACAAGATCGCGCCGATCCTGGCTCTGATGGCCTCCTTGATCGTCGCCGACACCCCTGCCGGAACCCCGCCCGAGCAATTGTTTGCCACCGTGGTCAGCGCCCTGGTGCTGGCGACCCTGCTGGTCGGGCTGTTGATGCTGATGCTGGGGCTGCTGCGGCTGGGGGCCTTCATCCGCTATATCCCCTATCCGGTGATCGCCGGCTTCCTGGCCGGCACCGGCCTGCTGCTGGTCAAGGGATCGATCAAGGTGATGACCGGCCATGCGCCGGAACTACTGCATCTGAACGCCCTGTTCACTACCCATAGTTTGGCGCTGTGGCTGCCGGGCCTGATCTTCGCCCTGGTGCTGCTGTTCGCCCTGGGCCGCTGGAAGCATGTCGCCACCATGCCCTGCCTTTTGATCGGCGGCATCGCCCTTTATCACCTGATCCGCATCGTGCTGGGTGTCGGGCTGGACGAGGCCATGACCCACGGCTTCCTGCTGGGCCATCTGGCCGGTGGCGACGGCTGGCGGCCCACCGCCATTCTGTCCCTGGCTCAGGCCGATTGGGGGCAGGTCACGGCGCAGGCCGGCTCGATGGCCACCATCTTGCTGATCAGCGCCATCGGTGTGCTGCTGAATTCCAGCGCCATCGAACTGGCGGCGCGGGAAGACATGGATCTGAACCGCGAGCTGAAGGTCGCCGGACTGGCCAATATCCTGTCGGGTCTGGGCGGCGGCATCATCGGCTTCCATACCCTGGGCCTGTCCAAGCTGGTCATGAAGATGGGGGTGCGCAGCCGTCTGGTGGGCTTGATCTCGGCAGGCGTCTGCCTAGCCATGCTGGTCATCGGCCCCGAGCCGCTGGCCGCCTTCCCCAAGGCGGTGCTGGGCGGACTGCTGATGTATCTGGGCTTGGGCTTCCTGCATGAGTGGGTGATCGAAAGCCGTCATCAGGTCTCGCCCGCCGATTACGGCGTGATCCTGATGATCGTCGGCGTCATCGGCACCTTTGGCTTCCTGCAAGGCGCGGCGGTGGGTGTGGGTGCCTGCGTCGTGCTGTTCCTGGTGAATTACAGCCGCATCAGCGTCGCCAAGCACGAGCTGACCGGCATCGAGATGCGCAGCAATGTCGATCGCCCCGAGGACGAGGCCGAGCTGTTGCGCGCCAACGGACGGCGGACCCTGGTGCTGTGCCTGCAAGGCTTCATGTTCTTCGGCACCGCCAACAAGCTGCTGACCCAGGTCAGCGCCCGCTGCCTGCAAGCCGCCAACGACGACGAGCCGGTGCGGTTCGTGGTCTTCGACTTCCGCCGGGTCAGCGGCATGGACAGCTCGGCGGCCATGAGCTTCGCCAAGATGCGGCAATTGGCCGAAAAGACCGGCATGACCCTGGTCTTCGCCCAGATGCCGCCGCAGGTGGCGCGGATTCTTGCGCAAGCGGGCTTCAACGGCGCGCCCGGACCGTTCCGCATCCTGCCCGATCTGGATCATGCCCTGGAAAGCTGCGAGGAAGAGCTGCTGCGCGAGCTGACCGGCCGCCAGGACGAGCCGGCGCCGGGTCTGCTGGAGGACGAGGAGATCCGCGTCATCGAGCCCTATCTGCATCGCCAGACGGTGCCTGCGGGGACGGTGATCATCCAGCAGGGCGAACCCGCCGACGATCTGTTCATCTTGCATTCGGGCCGCGTGACCGTGCGTCTCACCACCCCCGAAGGACATTCCATCCGCCTGCGCAGCATGCGCGAAGGCACCGTCATCGGCGAGATGGGGCTCTATCTGGGCGAACCGCGTTCGGCTTCGGTGGTGGCCGATACGGACTGCGTGATCGAGGAACTGAGCGCCGAGGCCCTGACCCGCATGCAAAACGACAGCCCGGCCCTGGCGGCGCGGTTCCATCGCCGCATGGCCGAACGGCTGGCCGAGCGGTTGCGCAACACCGATCACATGATCCAGGCCCTGCTGGGCTGAGACCTTGACAGCTTCGGACCCTGGGGAGACAGTGCCCCGCTGATTTCAGGAGGGCACTGTCCGTGACCAAGACCGCATTGATCACCGGGATCACCGGACAGGATGGCGCCTATCTGGCCGAGCTGCTGCTGGGCAAGGGCTATGTGGTGCATGGGGTCAAGCGGCGCTCGTCCTCGTTCAACACCGCCCGCGTCGATCACCTCTATCACGACCCGCATGTGGCCGGGCGGCCCTTCACCATGCATTACGGCGACCTGACCGACGCCACCAACCTGATCCGTCTGGTGCAGGAAACCCAGCCCGACGAGATCTATAATCTGGCGGCGCAAAGCCATGTGGCGGTCAGCTTCAACACGCCGGAATATACCGCCAACGCCGACGGCCTGGGCACCTTGCGGCTGCTGGAAGCCATCCGCATCCTGGGACTGGAAAAGCGCACCCGCTTTTATCAGGCCTCGACCTCGGAGCTGTTCGGCAAGGTGCAAGAGGTGCCTCAGTCCGAGACCACGCCCTTTTATCCCCGCAGCCCCTATGCCGCCGCCAAGCTCTATGCCTATTGGATCACGGTGAATTACCGCGAGGCCTATGGCATCCATGCCTCGAACGGTATCTTGTTCAATCACGAAAGCCCGGTGCGCGGCGAGACCTTCGTCACCCGCAAGATCACCCGCGCGGTGGCCGCCATCCAGCTGGGCCTGCAACAAAGCCTGCATCTGGGCAATCTGGACGCCAAGCGCGACTGGGGCCATGCCAAGGACTATGTCGAGGGCATGTGGCGGATGTTGCAGCAGGACCAGCCCGACGATTATGTGCTGGCCACCGGCGAGACCCACAGCGTCCGCGAATTCGTCGAACTGTCTTTCGCCCATGTGGGCCGCACCATCCGCTGGCAGGGCGAGGGTGTGGCGGAACAGGGGCTGGATGCCGAGACCGGAGCGGTACTGGTGCAGATCGACCCCCGCTATTTCCGCCCGACCGAGGTCGACCTGCTGCTGGGAGACGCCTCGAAGGCCAAGGCCAAGCTGGGCTGGAGCCACAGCACCCCCTTCCCGACCCTGGTGGCCGAGATGGTGGCGTCCGATCTGAAGGTGGTGGCGCGAGAGGCCGAATACCGAGGATTAGAGGATTAACCCACGTTCCCGGTAGGTCAGCAACCGGGTGACGGCGCGGCCGTCGGTGGTTTGCAGCGGCAGAGCCATATCCTTGGCCGGTCCCACCAGATGCAGGATGCCCAGGGGCCGATGGGGCGGCTGCGGCTCGACATAGAGGCCGGTCTCGGCATCGATCAAGGGCGGGCCGTCGATGCACAGCCAATTGCACCAGGCGGGCAGCAGGCCGGAGGGCGCCTTGTCCTTGAAGATCACCCAATTCATCGCCGCTTGCTCGACGATCGGCCAGTTGGAGCGGGCGAAGCCCCGGCGCAGGGCGTCGGCCCATAAATCCCAGTGGGGCGCATCGGTGCGCAGGGCGAAGACGCCGCAATTGACGAAGGGATTGCGCCCCAGCTTATTGGCCGCCTTAAGCCCGAAACCCTTCCAATAAGCCTTGAATTCCAGGGTGTTATAGCGCGGGCGCTGCCATTTATAGAAGCTTTTGTAGCAGCGATCGATCTGCGGCGTGGCCGCCAGCTTGCCGCTCCAGGCGGTCTTCAGATAGAGATCCAGAACCGAGGCATCCTGCACCCAGGCATCGGAATCGATCCACAGCAGCACGTCATAGCCGGGAATATATTTGCGCAGAAACGGACGGACGGTGAAGCCCTTGAAATAGCTGGCCAGCTTGTGGGCATCCTTGACCTGGATATCCCAGTCCGGGGTGATGATGCCCTGCACCTGCGAGGCCAACGCCTCCTTCTGGGCCGGGTCCAGACCGAAATCCATGACATAGATATCCAACCCCCGCGCATCCGGGTCGGGGTTCTGGCGCAGGCTGTCGATCAGGTCCTGCAGGAAATGGATATAGTTGCGGTCGGCGCCGGTGACGATGGCAAAGCGGGAGGGATGCTGGTCCAAAGCCGTGCGCCGTCCGGGATTAGTCCCGGACCTCGAAATGACGATGGGCTTCGGTCAGTTCGAACAGCTGGCGAACCATGCCCCGGGGCTTTTCCACCCGCAGCACCCGGCCCTTGGAGCTAAGATCGTCGAAGGCGACATGGATCATGCCCAGCCCGACCGAATCGATGGCGTTCAAAGCCGCCAGATCAAAGACGACCGAAGGCCCCTCGCAACGGGCCAAATCCCCCAGCAGACGCGAAAAGGAATCACGCGAGGCGAAGACAAGATTGCCGCTCATGGCGACAACGCATTCTCCATCTTGCTTGGAAATCCGATAGTCCATTCCCAACTTCCCTGATCGCCCCAGCCAGTCCTAGTGGATCGACTGTCCCTTAAGTCTGATTAATATGCCCTAGAGGCCATCCTGATCAAGCCTAGATCGCCGCTTTATACCTTCGTCGGGTCTGCTTAAACCACCATGACCAGGGTCCGTCCGCCATCTTGGTTCCAGACCGAGTGACTGGCCTTGCGAATCAAGGCCAGGCCGCGCCCACTGGCTTCGTTGGGGTCGTCGGGATGTTCATGCTCGTGGGCGAAGTCATAGCCCTCGCCCTGATCCGACACCATCACCGCCAACCGCTCAGGCCCGCAAGGACATAGGGCGACCTCCACCATGCGCTGACCGTAATGGGGCTCGGCCAACCGCTGGTCGGCCAATTCCGAAAAGGTCACCAGCCCCTTGCAGCTTCCCCGCAGGGCGCTGCTCAGGGCCAGATTGCCATGGATCACCGCATTGTTGACCGCCTCGGCCAGGGCCATCCGCCGCATGCCGTCCAGCGCCGGCGGATGTTGCGGGAAATGGACGGCCACCGCCTCGCAGAGCAGACCCGGCAGGTCCAGCCGCGCCGCCGTCTCTGTACGCAGACAAAGACACAGCCCGCCCGCCTGCAAAGCCCGGAGGCCATGGGGGCCGGGCTGCAAACCGGCTTCGGCGAAGCCATGCCCCGGCGGCTGAAGAGCCGCCGCGATAGCAGCCTCATCGGCAGCCCCCGACGCCAGGGTCGGAATTGCCCCATCCACCGCCACCGCGCCCGCCAGTTCCAGAATGCGCGACAAGGTGGCGTCGGCGCCATTCAGGCTCAGGCGCTTTCCCAGCCGGCAAGCGGCGGCTTGGGCCCCGGCCAGCATGGCCAGCCCGGCGGAATTGATGGAACAGACCTCGGACAGATCAACCCGCAGCTCTTGAACATCCGGCTGCGACAATCGTTCGCTCAGCACGCCGATGCCGAAATGATCCGACAGGGTGAAGCCCCCCGACAGGCAGCAGTCCAAGATTCCGTCCTGTTGGCTGAAACGAAGGCGCATCGCGGGGTTCCGGGTTGAGATTGAGCGGAGCTTACACGTTTTCTCCGCCCATCCCAAGATGATGCCCCTCAAACTATGGCAGTAGGAAGCCTCGGTCCTTCAGGATAGCCGCCGCGTCGGCTCCCTTCAGCAGCATCAGCACCGCCCGCGCCTCGGGGCTATCATGTCCAGCCACCAGCGCCAGCGGGAAGCGTACCGGTGCGGCAGCGTCGGGACCGAAGACCGCCAGCACCTTGACCTTGGGGCTGCGCGCCACGTCGCTGGCATAGCCGATGCCCAGCGGCACCTCGCCCCGCTCGACCATCGCCACCACGGCGCGGACATTGGATTGCAGCGCCAACTGATCCTTGACCGCCTGCCATTGGCCCAGCTTTTCCAGCGCCGAGCGGGCGAAACGGCCCGCCGGGGTCATCTCGGGGTCGGACAGCGCCAGCCGCCCGCCAGCCAACAGGGGCGCCAGCACCTCGCCGGGCTTGGCGTCATAGCGAAGGGAACTATCCGCCGCCGCCACCATCACCAGCTGGGTGGCGGCGAAGTCGGCGATGCTGTCGGAGACCAGCAGATGCTTGCCGTCGAGATAGGCCGTCCATTGCGGATCGACCGAAATGAAGATGTCGGCCGGAGCCCCCTCTTCGATGCCCTTGGCCTGAGCCGGGCTGTGGCCGGTGACCAGCTTGAAGGCATGGCCGGCGGCGGCGGCCTTGGGCTGCAGGCTTTCCAGAACCTCGCCCAGGGCGGCGGGGGCATAGACGATGATCTCGGCCCGCGCCGGACCGTTGATCCAAATCAGGGCGGCCAGCCCCAGAAGGATGGACTTCAAATGCATGCTCGACCTCGTATGGCTTGAAGCCCCCGGGCCGAGCATGCGCTATGTAGTTTAAATATACAACGCCGCCTTAGCGCACCGGCAGCTTGGCGATGGCTTCGATCTCGACCAGCACGTCGCGGGGCAGACGCGCCACCTGCACCGTCGAACGGGCGGGCTTGTGACCGGCGAACAGCCGCTCATACACCGCGTTGAACTTGGCGAAGTCGCCCAAGTCCTGCACGAAGACGGTGGTCTTGACCACATAGTCCAGGCTGCTGCCGGCCTCGACCAGAACCGCCGACAGGTTCTTCAGCACCTGCTCGGTCTGTTCCTCGATGCCGCCGGGAACCAACTCGCCCTTGGCGTCCAGCGGAATCGCCCCCGAGGTGAAGACCCAGCCATCCATGACGATGGCCTGGGAATAAGGGCCGATGGCGGCGGGGGCGTCGGCGGAGGAAACGATCTTCATAGGAGACTCCTTGTCGTGAAAAGCTCAGGGTCATGAAAAAGCTCAGGCGGCGCTGCCATAGCGGTCCAGGGTCAGCCCGCCCATATCGATGTCGGTCTTGCGCCCGCTGATCAGGTCGGCCAGCACCCGGCCCGAGCCGCAGGCCATGGTCCAGCCCAGAGTGCCATGACCGGTGTTGAGGTAAAGCCCGGAAATGCCGGTGGCTCCCAAAATCGGCGTGCCGTCGGGGGTCATGGGCCGCAGACCGCACCAGAATTCCGCCTGAGCCACATCGCCGCCATGGGGATAAAGATCGGTGACGACCTTTTCCACCGTCTCGCGGCGGCTTTCCGGCAGATCGAGATTATAGCCGTTCAGCTCGGCCATCCCCGCCACCCGGATGCGATCGCCAAGGCGGGTCACGGCCACCTTGTAAGTCTCGTCCAGCACGGTGGACACCGGGGCTCCGGCCTCGTTGGTGATGGGCAGGGTCAGGGAATAGCCCTTGACCGGATAGACCGGCACGGTGAAGCCCAAAGGCTCCAGCAGGAAGCGGGAATAGCTGCCCAGCGCCACCACCACGGCATCGCCCTTGACCTCGCCCTGATCGGTAACCACGCCCTGGGCCCGATTGCCGGACGCCAGGATCGCCTTGATGGTGGTGCCGAAGCGGAATTCCACCCCCAGCTCCTTGGCCTTGTCGGCCAGAACATTGGTGAATTTGAAGCAGTCGCCGGTCTCGTCGCCGGGCAGCAGCAGGCCGCCGACGATCTTGTCGCGGGAATAGCTCAGGCCCGGCTCGGCCTGGATGCAGCCATTCACATCCAGCGCCTGATAGCGCACGCCATACTGGTCGAGCACCGCCATATCGGCCGCCGAGGCATCCACCTGCTTTTGGCTGCGGAACAGCTGCAAGGTGCCCTTGGTGCGCTCGTCGTAATGAATGCCGGTCTCGGCCCGCAGGTCGCGCAGGACATCGCGGGAATATTCCGCCAGCCGCACCATGCGGCCCTTGTTGACGGCATAGCGTTCGGCCGTGCAGTTCTTCAGCATCGACGCCATCCAGCGCCACTGGAAGGGATCGAGATGCGGGCGCAGCACCAGCGGCGCATGGCGCATGAACAGCCATTTCAGCGCCTTGAAGGGAACGCCGGGGGCCGCCCAGGGCGCCGAATAGCCGGGCGAGACCTCGCCGGCATTGGCGAAGCTGGTCTCTTGCGCCGGGCCGGGCTGACGGTCCAGCACCACCACCTCATGCCCCTGACGGGCCAGGAAATAGGCGGTCGTCGTTCCCAGGACGCCGCTGCCAAGAACGATGATCTTCATGCCTGCTCTCCCAAAGAAGTCGGCTGCAAAGACCCCATCTCTCCGAGATAGGTACGATGATAGCGCCCGCCAAGACTGGTCAGGATCTCGTAGCCGATGGTCCCCGCCAGCTGCGCCACGGCGTCGGGCGAAGCCGCCGCGCCGCCGATCAGATCCACCAGTTCTCCCGGTTCGGGCACGAAGGGCAGGCCCGAGAGATCCAGGGTGATCAGATCCATCGAGACCGCGCCGACGATCGGCACCCGATGGCCGCGCAGACCCGCCACCGCCTTGTTGCCCAGACAGCGCAGGAAGCCGTCGGCATAGCCCACCCCGACCGTAGCGATGCGCCCCGGCTGATGCATGACATAGCGGCCGTTATAGCCCACCGCCGTTCCCGCCGGGACCTCGCGGGTCTGAATGATCTTGCCCCGCAGCGTCACCGCCGAGGCCATGGGATTGGCCCAGCCCGGCTGGGGATTGATGCCGTACAGCGCCGCACCGGGGCGCAGCAGGTCGAAGTGATAATCCTTGCCCAGGAACACGCCGGAAGAATTGGCGAAGCTGGCCGGCGCCTTGGGCAGCAGGGCGCGGGCGGCGCGGAAGCGGCTCAGAGCTTCGTCATTGGCCGGATGATCGGCGACCTCGGCCCAGGACAGATGGCTCATCACCAGCTCGACCGCGATGCCCGACAGCAAGGAGGGCGTCGCCGCCACCGCCGCCAGTTCCTGGGGCGACAGACCCAGCCGGGCCATGCCGCTATCCACCTGGATCACCGCCGGCAGAACCTTGCCGGTCTGGCGGGCCAGGGCGCTCCAGGCGGAGATCTGCTCCAGCCCGTTCAGCACCGGGCGCAGGCGATGACAAAGGAACTCCCGCTCGGCACCCGGCATCGGCCCATGCAGCACATTGATGCGGCAGCTTTCATCCAGCACCTTGCGCAGGGCGATGCCTTCGTCCAGATGCGCCACGAAGAAGTCGGTACAGCCCGCCTCGGCCAGAGCCAGCCCAACCCGCTCGGCACCCAGCCCATAGGCATCGGCCTTCAGGACAGCGGCGCAGTCGGCGCCATTGCCCTTGCGTTTCAGCAGCCGCCAGTTGGCGACGATGGCCTCCAGATCGATGGTCAGAATGGCCCCAGCCCGGATCGCGCCCGGATCGGCGCCAAGGGTCTGGGCGAAGGCCGGAGCGGCTTTCAGCGAGGCGGCGGTGGTAATGGTCATGGCTCCTCCGACGAATGATCGAAGACTCCATGGCAAAGCCCGTGCCAATCTAAATATTGTTTTAATTCAATGCGTTATGCGATGCCGCAACGGCATTGTATCGTTTTCAATACATGTGATCACTTTATGGATTTTCACCAACACATTGATATACATGTATTTTTTCAGATTGCCACAGTGTATCGATATCAATACATCGTATCGATTTCGCTACGATATCTGATATTTCCGCAGCTTGGCGGCAATCCGGCTGTGGGATGTCTTCAGCCGCACCGCCAGTTTCCGGCTGGAGGGATATAGCGGATAGCAGCGCTCCAGGATCTGCTTCTCGCAGCCTTCCACCGCCGCATCCCAGCTATCGGGAACGCCATCGGCCAAGGTGACGGCGGCTATATCGCCCACCGGCCCCAGGTCCAGATCCTTGGCGTCCAGCAGCGGCTTGTCCGACATGGTGACGGCGCGGAAGATCACATTCTCCAGCTGGCGGACATTGCCGGGCCAGGAATGGCGGCGCAACGCCGCCTGGGCCGCCGCCGTCAGCACCGGCTGGCTGCGCCGCCCCTGGGACGAGGCGCGAGCGACGAAATGCCCAGCCAGCAGCAAGATATCCTCGCCCCGCTCCCGCAGCGGCGGCAAGGTCAGCTGCAGCACATTCAGGCGGTAATAGAGGTCTTCACGGAACGTCTTTTCCGCCACCATGCGCGGCAGATCGCGATGGGTGGCGCTGATGATGCGGACATCCACCTTGACCTCGCGGTCGCCGCCGACCCGGCGGAAGCGGCCATCATTGAGGAAGCGCAGCAGCTTGACCTGAAGATAGGGCGACATCTCGCCGATCTCGTCCAGGAAGACGGTGCCCTTGTCGGCCATTTCCAGCAGCCCCGGCTTGCCGCCCCGCTGGGCGCCGCTGAAGGCGCCGGGGGCATAGCCGAACAGCTCGCTTTCCGCCAGATTTTCCGGCACCGCCGCGCAGTTCAAGGCCAGGAAGGGCGCGGCCCGACGCGGGCTGGCCTCGTGACAGGCATGAGCCACTAGCTCCTTGCCGGTGCCGGTCTCGCCCAGAATCAGCAATGGCGCATCCACTTCCGCCACCCGCTGGCCACGGGTCTTCAAGTCACGGATCGCCGCCGAGCCGCCGATCAAGCCGTCGAAGCCGGGCGACTGCTGCAAGCCATGCATGCGCTCACCCAGCCGCACCGGAGCATAAAGGGTGATGACCCCGCCCGCCGCTTCCTCGCCCACCGGCGAGGCATCCAGCTGATAGGGCCGCCCACCCAGAAAGACCTCGCGGGCGGGGGAGCGGAAACCACCCTCGATCAATTCCTGGCATAGCGCCGGATCGGCGAACAAAGCCGATAAAGACAGACCGGCGCAGCTTTCCACCCCGGCGGCCTGGGCGGCGGCATCATTGCCCGCCAGCACCAGCCCCCGTCGGTCCACCAGCAGCACCGGATCGGCCATGGCCGCCATCAAGGCGTCGAGATGCAGCCTTTGCCGGGCGCCGGGCAGAATATCGACACGCTCTGCCGCCCGAACGCCTTCGACGGTCAGCAGGGCGCGGCGCAGCTCTTGCCAGCTGGCATCGATCAGGGCCGGAGCGTCGATGAAGATGTGCGGCGGCGTCACCTCGACGGCGGTGACGTTGAAATGACGCCCCGCCAGCAAGGCCAGGATTTCCTGAGCGATGCCGACGCGGTCGCGGAACAGAACGTCGATGCGCATTCCCGGCGATGATCCCCGATGGCCGAAGCGGACGGCCCCTATAGTGGCGCAGAGCCCGCCCCGGCGACAGAGATTTTCTTACGGCCCCGGAGGCGGAACCGCAGCCCCCGGAGGCGGCGCGTAATAAACCGCTGGCGGCGGGGGCGCCACATAAACCGGCTGGGGGACCACATAGACCGGCTGAGCCACCGCATTGCCCTTGGCGCTCATGCAGGCGGTATAGGCATTATCATACTGCTGCTGAATGCCGCGCTGATCCGAGGACGAGGCTCCCGTCCCCACCGCAGCGCCGCCGACACCGCCGACCGCAGCCCCGACGGCCGCGCCCCGGCCGCCGCCCAGCACCGCGCCGACGCCGGTGCCCAGCAGGCCGCCGATCACCGTAGCGCCCAGGGCGCGTTCATTGGCATTGTCGGCCTGCCCCTCGACCTGCTGCTTCGCATATTGCTTGCAGACCTCCTGATCCTGGGCATAGGCCTCGAAGCTCTTGTTGGCGCCGGGCATGGCCTGGACCCGAGGCCCATGCGGGGTCTGGGCGCAAGCCGACAGCAAAGCCAGAGCCGTACCGGCGGCGATGGTGGTTTTCAAAATCACATGCATCATGTCACCTCAGCGCGTCTGGGGCGGCTGGGCCGGAACCGCCCGGAAGGGCGTCGGGCAGGTCGGCACGGCGGGGTAATAGCCGGCGGGATTATCGCAATAATACCACATGGGCGGCGACCCGGGCGGCGGCGGAGCCTGCTGGACCACGGTCGGCGGCTGGGGCACGGGCTGCGGCGTCACCACGATCACATCGGGGTAAGCTCGTTCCGAGACGATCATGGGATAGGGATAGACCGGCCGCTCATAGAGGTACCACATGCCTCCCGCGACCCACCACCAGCCGTAAACGCCGCCATGCCAGTCCTGACGCCAATAGCCGTCGCGCCAGACATCGTGATCGCGGCCATGGAAGCGATGGACATCGCGATCGTGGAATTCGTGCCGCCAATGCTCGTCAGCCAGAGCAGGGGTGGAGAGCAAGACCAAGGCGGTCAAAAGAATCGGCAATTTGCGCATGATGCTCTTCAGAACAGGAGTGACGACGCCCTACCGTCTTCATTACCCCCCAATCCAGGCAAGATCATGGCGAAGCCAAAAGCGCCGCCTCGTCATCGGTGAAGACCCGCGAACGGGTCAGAAAGCGCAAACCCTCGGGGGCTTCCAGCGAGAAACTGGCCCCGCGCCCCGGCACCACATCGATGGTCAGTTGGGTATGCCGCCAATATTCGAACTGCTGCCCACCCATGTAAAAGGGACAGCCCGCGATCTCGCCCAGCAGCACATCATGATCGCCCAGCTTAAATTCATCCTGAGGGAAGCACATGGGCGCACTACCATCGCAACAGCCGCCGGACTGATGGAACAGCAAAGCGCCGTGGCGCTGCTTCAGACTCTCGATCAAAGCCGCCGCCGCCTCGGTGCAAAGGACGCGGGGAACCGGCGTGGACAGCACCACCACCATGGCAACCTCCTTCCTGAACGCCTGACCATCCTAGCGCAAAGCGGGGCCCAGAACGACCCTGAAGCCTTTACGGGATAAGGATTACCCAATATACACACTTCGCATATGGTAAATAAAATTATTTGACATAATTTTTTGATAGATTCATCATCACAGAAATTTTGCGAAAGGACCCATCATGCGCTTCCTTCTGCGTGCCGCACTTGTCATCGCCACATTGGCGACGGGCTCGCTGCTGGGCTCGGCAGCCCCGGCTCTGGCCGAGACCGCTGCCCCGGACTCCATCCTGAACGTGTCCTATGACATCTCGCGCGAGCTGTTCCAGGCGCTGAACCCCACCTTCGCCGCCCAGTGGCAGAAGACCAGCGGCAAGCCCTTGGAGATCAAGCAGTCCCATGCCGGCTCCTCGAAGCAGGCCCGCGCCATTCTGGAAGGCCTGCCCGCCGATCTGGTGACCTTCAATCAGGTGACCGACGTGCAAGTACTGGCCGACAAGGGCTATGTCCGCAAGGACTGGCAGCAGGCGTTCCCCAACAGCGCCTCGCCCTTCTATTCCCTGCCGGCCTTCGTGGTCCGCAAGGGCAATCCTAAGAATATCCATGGCTGGGACGATCTGGTCCGCTCGGATGTGAAGGTGATCTTCCCCAACCCCAAGACCTCGGGCAATGGCCGCTATAGCTATCTGGCCGCCTATGCCTTCGCGCTGGAAAAGTTCAAGGGCGACCAGGGGCAGGCCAAGGGCTTCGTCGCCAAGCTGGTGGCCAATGTCCCGGTGTTCGACACCGGCGGGCGCGGCGCCACCACCACCTTTGCCGAGCGCGGCACCGGCGATGTGCTGGTGACCTTCGAGTCGGAAGTGAACGGCGTGACCCAGGAATTCGGGGCCGACAAGTTCGAGAAAGTCATCCCCAGCGTCAGCCTGCTGGCCGAGTTCCCGGTGGCCGTGGTGGATAAGGTGGCGGAAAAGCGCGGCTCCAAGGCCATCGCCAACGCCTATCTGACCTATCTCTATACGCCGGAAGCCCAAGAGATCCTGGCCAAGAACTTCTATCGCGTGCGCAACGCCCAGGTCGCCGCCAAACATGCGGTGGACTTCCCCAATGTGCGGCTGTACACCATCGATCTGTTCGGCGGATGGGAGAATGCCCAGCAGCTCCACTTCGCCAATGGCGGCACTTTCGATCAGGTTTTTGAGAAGAATTGACCATCTTCAGCAAACCCAGGCGGCGCAGCTTGCTGCCTGGGTTCTCCCTTACTCTCGGCGCGACCTTGTTCTATCTGGGGCTCATCGTCCTGCTTCCCTTGGGGGCCATGCTGGCCAAGGCGGGCGGGCTGGGGCCCCAGGAGTTCTTTAAGGCTGCGTTCAACGCCCGCGCCCTGGCCACCTATCGCGTGACCCTGCTGTCGGCCTTCGAGGCCACCTGCTTCAATGCCTGCGTTGGGCTGCTGTTCGCCTGGGTGCTGGGGCGCTATGACTTCCCCGGCCGCCGCTTGGTGGACGCCATCGTCGATCTGCCCTTCGCCATGCCGACCGCCGTCGCCGGTCTGGCCCTGACCGCCGTCTTCGCGCCTAATGGCTGGCTGGGGCAGTATCTGGAGCCGCTGGGCATCAAGATCGCCCATGCCCAGCCCGGCATCGCCATCGCCATGGCCTTCACCAGCCTGCCCTTCGTGGTCCGCAGCATCCAGCCGGTGATCGAGGATTTGGAGCAGGAAACCGAGGAAGCCGCCCGGCTGATGGGGGCCAAGGAGCTGCAGATTTTCCGCCGGGTAATTTTCCCGGCCATCCTGCCGTCGCTGCTGGCCGGTGCCTCGCTGGCCTTCGCCCGCAGCCTAGGCGAGTTCGGCGCCATCATCTTCATCGCCGGCAACCGCCCGATGGAGACCGAAATTTCCGCCCTGCTGATCTTCATCCGGCTGGAAGAATATGAATTCGGCGGCGCGACCGCCATCGCCACCACCGTGCTGTTGACCTCGTTCCTGCTGATGCTGGCCACCAATCTGGCCCAGGCATGGCACCAGCGTTACCTGAGCCGGGACTGACGCCATGAGCCATCATCCCGGAAACTGGCGACGCAAACTGCTGATCGGACTGACCCTGTTCTTCGCCGGGGCCTTCCTGATGGTGCCGATCCTGGTGGTGTTCCATCAGGCCCTCAACAAGGGCTGGGACGGCTGGTGGCGGGCGGTCAGCCAGCCGGAAACCCTGCATGCGGTGGGCCTGAGCCTGCTGGTGGTGGCGCTGGTCGCGCCCCTGAACGCCATCTATGGCTTGTCGGCGGCCTGGCTGGTCTCGCGTTTTCGCTTTCGGGGCAAGCGACTGCTGATGGCCTTGGTCGAGATCCCCTTCTCGGTCTCGCCCATCGTCGCGGGCGTCGCTTATCTGATGGTCTATGGCAGCACCGGCCTGTTCGGCCCCTGGCTGGAAGCGATGGACGTCAAGATCATGTTCGCCCTGCCCGGCATCGTGCTGGCGACCCTGTTCGTCACCAGCCCCTTCATCGCCCGCGAGCTGCTACCGCTGATGGAGCTTCAGGGCTCGGAAGAGGAAGAAGCCGCCCTCTGCCTGGGAGCCGGTGGCTTGCGCACCTTCCTGCGCATCACCCTGCCCAATGTGAAATGGGCGCTTTATTACGGCGTCATCCTGTGCGTCGCCCGCAGTCTGGGCGAGTTCGGCGCGGTGTCGGTGGTGTCGGGCCAGATCCGCGGCGAAACCAACACCCTGCCCTTGCAGATCGACCTGCTCTATCACGACTATGACAGCACCGGCGCTTTCGCCGCCGCCTCGATCCTGACCTTGCTGGCCTTGGTGACCCTGGTGCTGAAGCTGGTGGTCGAAGCCCGCTTCGATAAGATGCATCGGGACTAAAAACAAAACGGGGGAGTTTCCTCCCCCGCCTTTCTTTCGAGAGGCTCTTAGAAGAAGCCCAGCGCCTTGGGGCTGTAACTGACCAGCAGGTTCTTGGTCTGCTGATAATGATCCAGCATCATCTTGTGGGTTTCGCGGCCGATACCCGACTGCTTGTAACCACCGAAGGCGGCATGGGCCGGATAGAGGTGATAGCAGTTGGTCCAGACGCGGCCCGCCTGGATTTCGCGGCCCATGCGGAAGGCGGTGTTGCCGTCGCGGCTCCAGACGCCGGCACCCAGGCCATAGAGGCTGTCATTGGCGATATGCAGGGCTTCTTCCATGGTCTTGAACTTGGTGACCGAGACCACCGGGCCAAAGATTTCTTCCTGGAAGACGCGCATCTTGTTGTCGCCGGCGAAGATGGTCGGATCGACGTAGAAACCGCCGTCCAGCTCGCCGCCCAGCTTGGCGGCCTTGCCGCCGGTCAGGCACTGCGCGCCTTCGCGATGGCCGATATCGATATAGGACAGGATCTTTTCCAGCTGATCCAGGCTGGCCTGAGCGCCGATCATGGTCGAGGGATCGAGCGGGTTGCCCTGCTTGATCTTCTTCACGCGGGCCACGGCCTTGTCCATGAACTCGTCATAGATGGACTCGTGAACCAGGGCACGGGACGGACAGGTGCAAACCTCGCCCTGGTTCAGAGCGAACAGGGTGAAGCCTTCCAGCGCCTTGTCGGCAAAGTCGTCATCCTGGGCGAAAACGTCGGGGAAGAAGATGTTGGGCGACTTGCCGCCCAGCTCCAGGGTCACCGGAATGATGTTCTCGGAGGCGTACTGCATGATCAGACGGCCGGTCGAGGTCTCGCCGGTGAAGGCGATCTTGGCGATGCGCGGGTTCGAGGCCAGCGGCTTGCCGGCTTCGACGCCGAAACCGTTGACGATGTTCAAGACGCCCGGCGGCAGCAGATCGCCGACGATGTCCATCACCGCCATGATGCTCATGGGGGTCTGCTCGGCGGGCTTCATCACCACGCAATTGCCGGCGGCCAGGGCCGGAGCCAGCTTCCAGGCGGCCATCAGGATCGGGAAGTTCCAGGGGATGATCTGACCGACCACGCCCAGCGGCTCGTGGAAGTGATAGGCAACGGTATCGTCATCGATCTCGGCCAGGGTGCCTTCCTGAGCGCGGACGCAAGAGGCGAAATAGCGGAAATGGTCGATGGCCAGCGGAATGTCGGCGGCCATGGTCTCGCGGATCGGCTTGCCGTTGTCCAGGGTCTCGACGGTGGCGATCTCGGTCAGATACTGCTCCATGCGATCGGCGATGCGGTTCAGGACCAGGGCGCGCTGGGCCACCGGAGTCTTGCCCCAGGCGGTCTTGGCCTTGTGAGCGGCGTCCAGCGCCAGCTCGATATCCTCGGCCGAGGAACGGGCGATCTCGCAGAGCGGCTGGCCGGTGATCGGGGTGATGTTGGTGAAATAGGCGCCCTTGACGGGGGCCACCCACTCGCCGCCGATGAAATTGTCATAGCGGCTGCGCACGGTGATCTTGGTTTTCAGCTGTTCGATGGTCTTGGCGATCATGATTGTCCTCGGACGTTGGAACCTCGTTCCCCCTCTTGCCCGATAAGGCCGGGAGGATTGCCCCGATGATGACGCTCAAAGGCCGCCGCCTGAAATTCGACTTTAGTCCCGCCCCACGGGAAAGCCTGCGCAGCCGCTCGACGGCGTGCTAGTCTTCAGGCTGAGAACATCAAGCACTCCGAGGTCCCATGATCGAGGAAAACGGCCAAGTCCTGATCGCCGACGACCATCCCCTGTTCCGCGACGCCCTGCGCCAAGTGGTGCAGGCCACCCTGCCCCATCACGGCATCCGCGAGGCCTGCACCCTGGAGGCCGCCCTGGATGCGGCGGCGGGCGACGAGCTGGACCTGATCCTGCTGGATATCAATATGCCGGGCATGAACGGCTTTTCCGGGCTGATCAGCTTGCGCAACCATGTGCCGGCAACCCCGGTGGTGGTGGTCTCGGCGGAAGAGGCCGCCGACACCATCGGCCAGGCCATGACCCTGGGGGCATCGGGCTTCATCCCCAAATCCCTGGACCGCGACCAGATGATCGAGGCGGTGCGGCTGGTGATGAATGGCGGCGTCTTCGTGCCGCCGCAAGCCGCCGGAGCCAGCACCCCCAGCGCCGACAGCCAATTCCGCGAAGCCTATGAGGCCCTGACCCCATCCCAGCGCAAGGTGCTGGAAATGCTGGTGGCCGGCAAATCCAACAAGGTCATCGCCTATGAACTGTCGGTGGCGGAAAGCACGGTGAAGGCTCATGTCACCGCCATCCTGCGCAAGCTGAAAGTCCATAGCCGCACGCAAGCCGTGCTCAATGCCGGACGCATGCTGGCGGGAATGCGAAAAGGTTAGGCTCGATCCGCCAGCAGATGCGCCACCAGACTGCGCAGCTTGGCGCGGCGGACCGGCTTGGTCAGCAGATGGCAGCCGGTCTCGGTGCAAAGGTCCTGAATCTCGGGCGAGTAATCGGCGGTGATGATGACCGCCGGCAGCTCGGCCGCCGCTGCCCGCCGCAGCAAGGCCACCGCATCGGTGCCAATGGCTCCCTCGTCCAGATGAAAATCCGCCAAGATGATATCGGGCGACCGCTCCAGCTGGGCCAGCACCGCGTCGGCGGTCGCGCCGGTGACGGCCTGACAGCCCCATCCCTCGATCAGGCTGCGCATGCCGTCAAGGATATCGCGGTCATTGTCGATGATGGCCACCAACGCCCCGTCCAGCCGGGCCACCGCTGCCGGAGGCGTCACCGTCTCGGGCACGGGGACCGCCATCGGCGCGGCGCGGGGAACCTGCACGGCGAACAGGCTGCCCTTGCCCAGGCTTGAGCGCACCACCACCCGGTGATCCAGCATATTGGCGGCCCGCCGCACGATGGCGAGCCCCAGCCCCATGCCGCGCCCGCGCCCCTGCTCGGCATCTTCCTTGGGGGTCAGACGGCGGAACTCCTCGAAGATTTCGTCCAGCTTGTCGGTGGGAATACCGGGACCGCTGTCCCAAACCCCCACCAGCAAGTTATCCCCCTGGCGGCGGCAACCCAGCAGCACCCGTCCGCCCGGCGGGGTATAGCGGATGGCGTTCGAGAGATAATTGCGCAAGATGCGCCCGAACAGCTTGGGGTCGCTGCGCAGCCCCAGCGAACTGGGCATCACCGTCAGCCGCAGCCCCTTGGCCTGGGCTTGCAGGGCATATTCCTCGGCCAAGGTCGCCAGCAGCGGCCCCAAGGCAAAGTCGGCCCGGGCAATCGGCTGCATTCCGGCATCCAGCTTCGAGATATCCAAGAGGGTGGTCAGCAGCTCGTCCACCGAATCCAGCGCCGCCAGGGTGCTGTCGGCCAGACTGCGGCTTTTCGGCGGCAGGCGGCAATCGATCAGAGCCGAGGCGAACACCCGGGCGGCGTTCAGGGGCTGCAACAGATCGTGGCTGGCCGCCGCCAGGAAGCGGGTCTTGGACTGATTGGCCTCGTCCGCCGCCAGCTTGGCCTGACGCAAAGATTGCGCTCGCTCTTCGAAGCGCCGCTCCTCGCTCTGTTTCAGCTCGGTGATGTCGGTGTGCAATCCGACGATGCCGCCGTCGCGGGTGCGGCGTTCGCTGATCTGGAACCAGCGGCCGTCGGCCATGCGCACCACCACCGGCTCGCCGGGCGAGCGGTGACAGACCAGCCGCCAAGCCACCCATCCCTCGGGATCGTCCTGGGCATCCTGCACCGCCCCCGACAAGGCGGCCCGGCGCAGCAGCTCCTCATAGAGCAGCGGCCCCTCCAACGCGCCGATGCCCGCCATCCACATGCTGCGGTAATTGTCGTTGGTCAGCGCCACCCGGTCTTCGGCATCGCAGAGGATGAAACCCTCGCTGATGCTGTCGATGGCTTCGCGCAGGAAGCTGCGGGTTTCCTCGGCCAGCTGGTTGGCGGCTTCCAACTCGCGGGTGCGTTCGCGCACCTTGCTTTCCAACAGGATGGCGGTATGGAACAGGGAAAAGGCATTGCCCTGATAGTCCATGCTGCGCTCGACGCGATCCATCAGGACCTCGTTGATCCGCCGCAGTTTGGCGTTCTCGTGCCGCAGAGCCGCCAGTTCGTCGCTCATCGGCGGCTGCCGCCGATGGTCACGCCGGTGAAGGTCTGGTTCACATGCATGGCCTGATATTGCTCGCCATAGGTGGCGAAGCCAAAGACGTTGTTGGCGCTCATCAGGCCGCCCACCGCGTCGCGCAGCCCCTTTTCGTCCATCTCCAGCCCGCGCAAGATGCAGTCGAAGCCCAGGGTCAGCACCGGCAGTCCCAGTTCGTCTTGGAGCCGATCGAACTGTTGTTCCAGATTTTCCACCAGATCGACGCCGATACCGGCCCGCAGCACGATGCCTTCGTCGATGGCGCAGAAGAAGGTCAGGCTGCCGTCCTCGTTGACCTTCTGGATCGAGCGGACATAGTTCGCCGCCCCCACCCGCACCACCATGGGATGATTGGCGAAGACCTGGGGCGTCAGCGCCTCGATCTCCAACCCCAGCACCCGGGCATATTCCAGGGCGGCGGGCTCGGCGTTGATCTCGGTGACGGTGCGCTTGGGCGTGTTCGCCGCCGTGACCACCGCCCGCTGCTCGCCGATATTGAAATGCTCGGTCTTGAAGACCCGGAAGGGCAGCGCCGTCGCCACCAGCACCAGCAGCGCCGCATTGTCATGCCAGCGCCCGCCATAGAGGATGCGGGTCCGCTGGAAGCGCAGGCAATCCCCGGCCGAGCCGCCGCAAAGGGGAATTTCCCCCAAGACGCCGTGCAAGGCGCTGACCACCGCCTCTTCCGAACCACACAGCCCGTCGATCAGGGTCAGGGCGAACATGCGGTCGCGGCTGAAATGCGGCGAGGTGGCGCGGATGGACTGCAAACCCTGACGGACCGCCTCGGATCCGCTCATCAGATTGAACTCGGCCAGATGAGTCAGCAGCACCGGCGCCACGGCAAAGTCCGGCGCCGCCAGCCCCAAGGCCATCACCCCGCCCTGGCTATAGCCGTCCCGACCGATCTCGCCGGCGGTGGTGCAGCCGAACACCGGCACATGGCCGAAGCTTTTCTGCAATTCATCCGCCAGCCGCTCCAGGGCGATCTCGGCCGAGCAATAGACCAGCACGGCGCAAAGATCGGGCATCATCAGCTGCTTATGCAAAGCGGCGGCGATCTTGACCGGATCATCGCCTCGGCAACTGGCGCGGCGGATGGATGGCGGAAAGCTGTCGGTCATCACCTTGTTCCCATGCGGCTGGCCCATGCGGCTGGATGCAGGGCGGCTGGATGCAGGATCGGACTCCACTGTCGCCCAGCCTTGCCGGCTTGTCATCATTTTGTCGAGATCAGACCACCCCAGCCAATGGGCGCGGATATTTCGTATAAATTCCACCGAAAGATGGAGGGCGAAATGGGGTTTTCTTTCCGATTCGATGATTTTCCGTTAACCTCCTTAGGTTAGGCTTGAGTGTGGTGCGCTCCGAACAGGGGCTGGGTGTGATCTCAATCACTGGTGGTTTTGCCGAGTCCGGCTAGAGAATCTGTATGACGACTTCGATCCAGACAGTCAGCTATCTGCAATCCATGAGCACGACCGACGTGTCTCAGCTGGATACGTCCGTGGTCGCGTCCATCTCCACCACCGGCTTCGCGGCGCTGTCCACCACTCAGCTGGACGCCCTAACCGCCGACCAGTTGCAGGCCATCACCACCACCACCTTGTCGCGGCTGGCCAACACGGTCATCGGCGCCCTGACCTCGACCCAGGTCGGCGAACTGACCACCACCCAGGTCTCGGCCCTGTCCGCCGCCCAGCTGACCAGCATGACCACCGCCGAGATCGTCGGCCTGACCAGCGATCAAATCAGCAGCCTGACCACCACCCAGGTCGCCGGACTGAGCAGCACCCTGGCGGCCAGCCTGACCACCACCCAGCTCAGCTACCTTAGCGCCACCCAGCTGACGGCAATCGCCGTGGCGGACCTGAACGCCCTCAACGCCACCAGCCTGCAATCCCTGTCGACCACCCAGGTCAGCGGCCTGACCCGTACCCAGATCGGCAGCCTGAGCACCACCCAGATCAGCCGCTTCACCAGCACCCAGATCGGCAGCCTGACCACCACCCAGATTTCCGCCCTGACCAATGCCCAGGCCTTCAGCCTGACCTCGACCCAGGCCGCCAGCCTGAGCAGCGACCAGATCCAGGCCTTCACCGTCACGGAATTGGGCGCTCTCAGCAGCACCGCCGTCGCCGCCTTCACCACCACCGAAGCGCAGGCACTGACGACGACGCAGCTGAAAAGCCTGACCACCACCCTGCTGGATGCGCTGGGCACCACCGATCTGACCAACCTGACCGCGACTCAGCTGCAGGCCCTGACCGTCACTCAGCTGATCGGCCTGACCAGCGCCGAGCAGCTGGCGCTGACCACCAATCAGGTCAATTTCCTGACCACCACCCAGATTTCCGGCCTGACCAGCACGGCCTTGAATGCCCTGGGCAGCGTCAATCTGAGCAATCTGAACAGCACCGCGATCGACAGCCTGACCGCGGTCGAACTAAACGGCCTGACCAGCACCAATCTGCAAGCCCTGACCAGCACTCAGGCCGCCAGCCTAACCAGCCAGCAGATCAAGGCCCTGACCACGGTCCAGCTGCGGCAGTTCGGCACCACCAACCTGACGGCGCTGACCACCAGCCAGATCGTCAGCCTGTCGGCCACCCAGATCAGCAATCTGACCACCGCCGAGCTGGTCAGCCTGACCAGCACCCAGGTCCAGGCCCTGACCACCCAGCAGCTGAGCCTGCTGACCACGGCGGCGATCGCCACCTTGACCACCAGCAATCTGGCGGTGCTGAGCACCACCCAGTTGGTGGCGGTGACCACGGCGCAGCTGAATGCCTTGTCCAGCACCAGCCTGCAGGCCCTGACCACCACTCAGACCAGCAATCTGACCAAGACCCAGATCGCGGCGCTGTCGACCAATCTGCTCAAGACGCTGACCACCGACCAGATCAGCAGCCTGACCACCACTCAGATTTCCAGCCTGACCAATGCCCAAGCGCTGACCCTGACCACCACCCAGGTCCAGGCGCTGACCACCACCCAAGTCCAATCCCTGACCATCACCGAGCTGAACGCGCTGGGCAGCGTTAATCTGGCCGCCTTCACCACCACCGAAGCCCAGGCGCTGACCACCACCCAGCTGCGCGGCCTGACCACCGTCAGCCTGGATGCCCTGGGCACCACCGATCTCACCAATCTCAGCACCACCCAGGTTTCGGCTCTGACCGTGACCTTGGTGAACGGCCTGACCACCACCGAGCTGCTGGCCCTGACCAGCATCCAGGCCGCCAGCCTGACCACCAGCCAGTTGGTGGGCCTGACCACCGCCGTGCTGAACGCCTTGGGTTCGACCAACCTGTCGGCCATGAGCAGCACCCAGCTGGACAGCCTGTCGGCCCTGCAGCTGAACAACCTGACCAGCAGCAACTTGCAGGCGCTGACCAGCGACCAAGTCAGCAATCTGACCACCACCCAGATCGCCAGCCTGTCCTCGGCGGCAGCGCAGACCCTGACCACCACCCAGGTCTCCAGCCTGACCACCAGCCAGATGGTGGCCATGACGGTGGCCGATCTGAACGCGCTCTATTCGACCAATCTGCAGGCGCTGACCACCACCCAGGTGTCCAGCCTGACCCGCACCCAGATCGGCACCCTGAGCACCACCCAGATCAGCCGCTTCACCAGCACCCAGATCAGCAGCCTGACCACCAGCCAGATCTCGGCCCTGACCAATGCCCAGGCGCTCAGCCTGACCACCACCCAGGTCCAGGCCCTGACCACCGACCAGCTCCAGGCCCTGACCGTGGCCGAGCTGAATGCCCTCAGCAGCACCGCCGTCGCCGCCTTCACCACCACCGAAGCGCAGGCACTGACGACGACGCAGCTGAAAAGCCTGACCACCACCCTGCTGGATGCGCTGGGCACCACCGATCTGACCAACCTGACCGCGACTCAGCTGCAGGCCCTGACCGTCACTCAGCTGATCGGCCTGACCAGCGCCGAGCAGCTGGCGCTGACCACCAATCAGGTCAATTTCCTGACCACCACCCAGATTTCCGGCCTGACCAGCACGGCCTTGAATGCCCTGGGCAGCGTCAATCTGAGCAATCTGAACAGCACCGCGATCGACAGCCTGACCGCGGTCGAACTAAACGGCCTGACCAGCACCAATCTGCAAGCCCTGACCAGCACTCAGGCCGCCAGCCTAACCAGCCAGCAGATCAAGGCCCTGACCACGGTCCAGCTGCGGCAGTTCGGCACCACCAACCTGACGGCGCTGACCACCAGCCAGATCGTCAGCCTGTCGGCCACCCAGATCAGCAATCTGACCACCGCCGAGCTGGTCAGCCTGACCAGCACCCAGGTCCAGGCCCTGACCACCCAGCAGCTGAGCCTGCTGACCACGGCGGCGATCGCCACCTTGACCACCAGCAATCTGGCGGTGCTGAGCACCACCCAGTTGGTGGCGGTGACCACGGCGCAGCTGAATGCCTTGTCCAGCACCAGCCTGCAGGCCCTGACCACCACTCAGACCAGCAATCTGACCAAGACCCAGATCGCGGCGCTGTCGACCAATCTGCTCAAGACGCTGACCACCGACCAGATCAGCAGCCTGACCACCACTCAGATTTCCAGCCTGACCAATGCCCAAGCGCTGACCCTGACCACCACCCAGGTCCAGGCGCTGACCACCACCCAAGTCCAATCCCTGACCATCACCGAGCTGAACGCGCTGGGCAGCGTTAATCTGGCCGCCTTCACCACCACCGAAGCCCAGGCGCTGACCACCACCCAGCTGCGCGGCCTGACCACCGTCAGCCTGGATGCCCTGGGCACCACCGATCTCACCAATCTCAGCACCACCCAGGTTTCGGCTCTGACCGTGACCTTGGTGAACGGCCTGACCACCACCGAGCTGCTGGCCCTGACCAGCATCCAGGCCGCCAGCCTGACCACCAGCCAGTTGGTGGGCCTGACCACCGCCGTGCTGAACGCCTTGGGTTCGACCAACCTGTCGGCCATGAGCAGCACCCAGCTGGACAGCCTGTCGGCCCTGCAGCTGAACAACCTGACCAGCAGCAACTTGCAGGCGCTGACCAGCGACCAAGTCAGCAATCTGACCACCACCCAGATCGCCAGCCTGTCCTCGGCGGCAGCGCAGACCCTGACCACCACCCAGGTCTCCAGCCTGACCACCAGCCAGATGGTGGCCATGACGGTGGCCGATCTGAACGCGCTCTATTCGACCAATCTGCAGGCGCTGACCACCACCCAGGTGTCCAGCCTGACCCGCACCCAGATCGGCACCCTGAGCACCACCCAGATCAGCCGCTTCACCAGCACCCAGATCAGCAGCCTGACCACCAGCCAGATCTCGGCCCTGACCAATGCCCAGGCGCTCAGCCTGACCACCACCCAGGTCCAGGCCCTGACCACCGACCAGCTCCAGGCCCTGACCGTGGCCGAGCTGAATGCCTTGGGCAGCACCAATCTGCTGAACCTGACCAGCACCCAGGCCGATGCGCTGACCACCACGCAGATTCGGGGCCTGACCACCACCAGCATCAACGCGCTGGGCAGCAGCAATATCGCGGCGCTGACCACCACCCAGGCGGCCAGCCTGACGGCGACGCAGATGAATGCGCTGATCTCGGCGGCCTTGATCAGCCTGACCACCTCTCAGGTCGCCGGCCTGACCACCAGCCAGTTGTCCAGCCTGACCAGCACCGCCTTGAATGCCTTGGGCAGCGTCAATCTGGCGGTCCTCAGCAGCGATCAGGTGGACAGCCTGACCGCCACCGAACTGAACGGCCTGACCAGCACCAATCTGCAAGCCCTGACCAGCACCCAGGCCGCCAGCCTGACCAGCCAGCAGATCAAGTCGCTGACCACCGCTCAGCTGCGGCAGTTCGGCACCACCAATCTGACGGCGCTGACCACCAGCCAGATCGTCAGCCTGTCGGCCGCTCAGATCAGCAATCTGACCACCGACGAGCTGGTCAACCTGACCGCCACCCAGGTCCAGGCCCTGACCACCCAGCAGCTGAGTCAGTTGACCACGGCGACGGTCGGCACCCTGACCACCACCAATCTGACCGCACTGAGCACCACCCAGTTGGTGGCCGCCACGACGGCGCAGCTGAATGCTCTCAGCACCACCAGCCTGCAGGCGCTGACCACCACCCAGACCAGCAGCCTGACCAAGACCCAGATCGCGGCGCTGGCCACCAGCCTGATCAAAAACCTGACGAATGATCAGATCAGCAGCCTGACCACCACCCAGATTTCGTCGCTGACCAATGCCCAGGCTCTGAATCTGACCACCACCCAGGTCCAGGCGCTGACCACCACCCAGATCCAGGCCCTGACCATCACCGAGCTGAACGCGCTGGGCACCCTGAACATGGATGCCTTGACCAGCAGCGAAGCTCAGGCGCTGACCACCACGCAGCTACGCGGCCTGACCACCACCCAGCTGGATGCGCTGGGCACCACCGAGCTGGTGACGTTAAGCACCACCCAGGTTTCGGCCCTGACCGTGACCTTGGTAAACGGCCTGACCAACAGCGAATTGCTGGCCCTGACCAGCACTCAGGTCTATAGCCTGACCACCACGCAGCTGGTGGGTCTGACCACCGCCGTGCTGAACGCCTTGGGCTCGACCAACCTGTCGGCCATGAGCAGCACCCAGCTGGACAGCCTGTCGGCCCTGCAGCTGAACAGCCTGACCAGCACCACCCTTCAGGCTCTGACCACCGATCAAGTCAGCCATCTGACCACGACCCAGATCGGAAACCTGTCCTCGGCGGCGGCCCGGACCCTGACCACGGCCCAGATTTCCAGTCTGACCACCAGCCAGATGGTGGCCATGACGATCACCGATCTGAATGCGCTCTATTCCACCAATCTGCAGGCCCTGACCACCACTCAGACCAGCAGCCTGACCAAGACCCAGATCGCGTCGCTGACCACCACCCAGATCAGCAATCTGACCACGGATCAGGTCTCGACCCTGACCACCACTCAGATTTCCAGCCTGACCAATGCCCAGGCGCTGAGCCTGACCACCACCCAGGTCCAAGCCCTGACCACCACCCAGATCCAGGCCCTGACCATCACCGAGGTCAATGCCCTGGGCAGCACCAACCTGGCGGCCTTCACCACCACCGAAGCGCTGGCGCTGACCACCACGCAGCTGCGGGTGCTGACCACCACCAATCTGGATGCGCTGGGCAGCACCAATCTGACGGCTCTGACCAGCACCCAGGTTTCCAACCTGACCGTGACCCAGGTCAACGGCCTGACCACCTCTGAATTGGTCAGCCTGACCACCACTCAGATTTCCAGCCTGACCACCACGCAGATCAGCAGTCTGGTCTCGACCCTGGCGCGGGCTCTGACCGCGACCCAGCTGTCCAGCCTGACCACCAGCCAAGTGGCGGTGATGTCGGTGCTGGACCTGAATGCGCTCTATTCGACCAATCTGCAGGCCCTGACCACCACTCAGACCAGCAGCCTGACCAAGACCCAGATCGCATCGCTGACCACCACCCAGATCAGCAATCTGACCACGGATCAGGTCTCGACCCTGACCACCACTCAGATCAGCAATCTGACCAATGCCCAAGCTCTGAACCTGACCACCAGCCAGGTGGCGGCGCTGACCAGCACCCAGGTGCAATCGCTGACCATCACAGAGATCAATGCCCTGGGCAGCACCAATCTGGCGGCCTTCACCACCACCGAAGCCCAGGCGCTGACCACCACCCAGCTGCGGGTGCTGACCACCACCAATCTGGATGCGCTGGGGACCACCAATCTGTCGGCGCTGACCACCACCCAGGTGTCCAGCCTGACCGCCACTCAGGTGATCGGCCTGACCAGCACCGAGCTGGTCGGCTTGACCACCACCCAGGTCTCCAGCCTGACCACCACTCAGATCTCGGCCCTGACCTCGACAGCGCTGAACCGGCTGGACAGCACCAATCTCTCGGCGCTGACCACCACCCAGGTCGTCTCCCTGACGGTGACCGAGCTGAACGGGCTGACCACCGGCAATCTGCAGGCGCTGACCACTACCCAGGTGTCAAGCCTGACGACCGCTCAGGCGGCGGCGCTGACCAGCACCCAGGCCTCGCGCTTGACCTCGGTCCAGGTGGCGGCCATGACCACCTTGCAGGTGGCGGCGCTGACGGCGCTGGAGCTGAATGCGCTGACCAGCACCAACCTCCAGTCGCTGACCACCACCCAGACCAGCAGCCTGACCCGCACCCAGGTCGGCTGGCTGAGCACCACCCAGATCGGCAATCTGACCACCAGCCAGATCGCCGCGATGTCGACCACCCAGATCAGTGTGCTGCTCACCACCCAGGCCGCGGCGCTAACCACCGATCAGGTGGATAGCCTGACCACCACGCAGGTCCAGGCCCTGACCATCACCGAGCTGGGCGGCATGGGCACCACCAATCTGGGAGCTCTGACCAGCACCGAGGCTCAGGCGCTGACCACCACCCAGCTGCGGTCCCTGAGCACCACCAATCTGGACGCCCTGGGCAGCACTAATATCGCCGCGCTGACCAGCACCCAGATCAGCAATCTGACCGTCACCGAGATCGACTGGCTGACCACCGCCGAGCTGTCGAGCCTGTCCTCGACCCAGGTGCAGTCGCTGACCTCGTCGCAAGTGTTCGGGCTGACCAGCACGGCCCTGAACGCCATGGGCTCGATCGAGATCGCCCAGCTGACCACGACCCAGTCGATCTATCTGACCTCGACGGTGCTGAACGGCCTGAGCAGCACCAATCTGGATGCTCTGACCACCACCCAGGTTTCCTATCTGACCACCACCCAGGTCGCGGCGCTTTCGACCACCCAGATCGTCAATCTGAGCACCACCCAGGTCTCGGCCCTGACCACCACCCAGATCGCCAGCCTGACCGCCAAGCAGGTGGCGGCGCTGACCGTCTTGCAGCTGGCGGCCCTGTCGGCCTCGGTGCTGACCTCGATGACCACCACCGAGCTGAATGCGCTCGGCACCACCGGTCTCGGCACCCTGACCACCACTCAAGCCAGCAGCCTGACCACCACCCAGATCAGCGGCCTGACCACCACCAATCTGAATGGCCTGACCAGCGGCAGCATCGCCAGCCTGACCACCAGTCAGATGGTCAGCCTGACCATCACTCAGCTGAATGGCCTGACCAGCACCAACGCCGGAGCCCTGACCAGCACTCAGGCCGACGCCCTGACCACCACCCAGGTGCGCAACCTCTCCAGCAGCGAATTGAATTGGCTGGGCAGCACCAATCTGGCCAGCCTGACCACGACGCAAGTCGCCAGCCTGACCGCCACCCAGCTGAATGGCCTCTACAGCAGTAATCTGGATGCCCTGACCAGCACGCAGATCGTGGCGCTGACCACCACCCAGCTGTCGGGCCTGACCACCACGGCGGTTAGCAATCTGACCAGCACCCAGGTTTCCAGCCTGACCACCACCCAGGTAGTGGCGCTGACGGTGACCGAGCTGAATGCGCTGGGCACCACCAATCTGCAAAGCCTGACCAGCACCGAGACGGCGGCGCTGACCACCACTCAGATCGCCGGGCTGACCAGCACCAATATCGCCGCCCTGACCACCACCCAGATCGATAGCTGGGCGACCTCGCAGATCAGCAGCCTGAGCGCGGTCCAATCCGCGGCTCTGACCTCGACCCAGGTCAGCAATCTGCTGACCACCCAGGTCGCGGCCCTGACCACCACCGAGCTGAATGCCCTGGGCACCACCAATCTGGGAGCCCTGACCAGCACCGAAGCGACCGCGCTGACCACCACCCAGCTGCGCGGCCTGACCTCCACCAGCCTGAACGGTCTGGACACCACCAATCTCGCCAACCTGACCACCACCCAGGTTGTCAGCCTGACCGCCACGCAGCTCAACGGTCTGACCACCGCCGATCTGGATGTGCTGACCAGCACCCAGATTTCGGCCCTGACCAGCACCCAGGTCTTGGGTCTGACCACCGCCAGCGCCAATGCCCTGACCACCACCCAGATCGCCAGCCTGACCACCACTCAGGCGACCTATCTGTCCTCGACCGTTCTGAACGGCTTGGTTTCCAGCAGCCTGCAGGCGCTGACCACCAGCCAGATCGTCGCCCTGACCACCACCCAGCTGGCGGCTTTGAACAGCACCGCCATCAGCAATCTGACCAGCACCCAGGTTTCCAGTCTAACCACCACCCAGGTGGTGGCGCTGACGGTGACCGAGCTGAACGCGCTGGGCACCACCAATCTGCAAAGCCTGACCAGCACCGAGACGGCGGCGCTGACCACCACTCAGATCGCCGGGCTGACCAGCACCAATATCGCCGCTCTGACCACCACCCAGATCGACAGCTGGGCGACCTCGCAGATCAGCAGCCTGAGCGCTGTCCAATCCGCTGCTCTGACCTCGACCCAGGTCAGCAATCTGCTGACCACCCAGGTCGCGGCCCTGACCACCACCGAGCTGAATGCCCTGGGCACCACCAATCTGGGAGCCCTGACCAGCACCGAAGCGACCGCGCTGACCACCACCCAGCTGCGCGGCCTGACCTCCACCAGCCTGAACGGTCTGGACACCACCAATCTCGCCAACCTGACCACCACCCAGGTTGTCAGCCTGACCGCCACGCAGCTCAACGGTCTGACCACCGCCGATCTGGATGTGCTGACCAGCACCCAGATTTCGGCCCTGACCAGCACCCAGGTCTTGGGTCTGACCACCGCCAGCGCCAATGCCCTGACCACCACCCAGATCGCCAGCCTGACCACCACTCAGGCGACCTATCTGTCCTCGACCGTTCTGAACGGCCTCGACTCGGCCATCTTGCAGGCCTTGACCACCAGCCAGATCGTCGCCCTGACCACAACGCAGCTGACGGGCCTGACCAGCACTGCCTTTGGCAATCTGGGCAGCACCGATTTGCAGGCGCTGACCAGCACCCAGATTTCCAGCCTGACCACCACGCAGCTGAACCGGCTGGACACCACCACCCTGGATGCGCTGGGCACCACGCAGATTGCCTATCTGACCGCCACCCAGATCGTCGGCCTGACCACCGCCAGCGCCAATGCCCTGACCACGCCTCAGATCGCCAGCCTGACCACCACCCAGGCGACCTATCTATCCTCAACGGTGCTGAACGGCCTCGACTCGGCCATCTTGCAGGCCTTGACCACCAGCCAGATCGTCGCCCTGACCACAACGCAGCTGACGGGCCTGACCAGCACTGCCTTTGGCAATCTGGGCAGCACCGATTTGCAGGCGCTGACCAGCACCCAGATTTCCAGCCTGACCACCACGCAGCTGAACCGGCTGGACACCACCACCCTGGATGCCCTGGGCACCACCCAGATCGCCTATCTGACCGCCACCCAGATCGTCGGCCTGACCACGACGCAGCTGAATAGTCTGACCAGCAGCGAAATATCCGCCCTGACCACCACCCAGGTCGGAACCCTCAGCAGCACCGAGCTGAATGCCCTGGCGACGACCCTGATCCAGGCGCTGACCAGCACCCAGATCACCAGCCTGCGCACCACTCAGCTGCAGCAACTGACCACCACGGCGATCGAGGGCTTCGGCAGCTCCAGCCTGCAACTGCTGACCAGCACCCAAATCACCAGCCTGACCAGCACTCAGCTGAATGGCCTGGACAGCACCACGCTGCAAAGCCTGACCACTACTCAGGCCACGCAACTGACCACCACGCAGTTGCAATCTCTGACCACTTCGGCGTTGAACGCGTTCTCGACCGCCGAAGCCGCCGCCCTCACCATTACTCAGATCAGGGCTCTGACCAGCACCGAGCTGAATGCCCTGGAGACGACCCTGGTCCAGGCGCTGACCAGCACCCAGATCACCAGCCTGACCAGTACTCAGATCCAGACTCTGACCAGCCTTGCCCTGGCGAACCTGAGCAGTACCGAGCTGCAATGGCTGACCAGCACCCAGATCACCAGCCTGACCAGCACCCAACTAAATGCCCTGGACAGCACCACCCTGGACGCGCTGGGCACCACCCAGGTCGACTATCTGACCACGACCCAGATTTCTAGCCTGACGACGGCTCAGCTCAATAATCTGACCAGCACCGAAGTCACTGCGCTGACGGTCACCCAGATCAAGGCCCTGACCAGCACCGAGCTGAACGCCCTGGAGACCACTCTGGTCCAGGCGCTGACCAGCACCCAGATCACCGGCCTGACCAGCACGCAGATCCAGACTCTGACCAGCCTTGCCCTGGCGAACCTGAGCAGTACCGAGCTGCAATGGCTGACCAGCACGCAAATCAGCAGCCTGACCAGCACCCAGCTGAATGCTCTGGACAGCACCACCCTGGACGCGCTGGGCACCACCCAGGTCGCCTATCTGACCGCTACCCAGATCGTCGGGCTGACCACGACGCAGCTGAATAATCTGACCAGCAACGAAATATCCGCCCTGACCACCACGCAGGTCGGAACCCTCAGCAGCACCGAGCTGAATGCCCTGGCGACGACCCTGGTCCAGGCGCTGACCAGCACCCAGATTACCAGCCTGCGCACCACTCAGCTGCAACAGCTGACCACCACGGCAATCGAGGGCTTCGGCAGCTCCAGCCTGCAACTGCTGACCAGCACCCAGATCACCAGCCTGACCAGCACTCAGCTGAATGGCCTGGACAGCGCCACGCTGCAAAGCCTGACCACCACTCAGGCCACGCAACTGACCAGCACGCAGCTGAATGCGTTGCTCACCACCAGCTTCGACTATCTCAGCAGCGATCAAGTTGCGGCGCTCTCGACCACTCAGGTAGCGGCCCTCGCCACGAGCCTCGTTGCCGCCCTGTCGACGACGGTTCTCGGTGAGCTGACCACCACGCAATGGACGGCGCTGACCAGCACTCAGATCAAGGCGCTGAGCACCACCGAGATGTCGATCCTGTCGACGACCCAGGTGACCGGACTCAGCACGACGCAGCTTGCTGGGCTGACCGCGACGCAGATGTCCAATCTGTCCAGCCTGGGCGCCGGCAGCCTGAGCTCTACTCAAATAACGGCTCTGACCACCACCCAGCTGAACGGCCTGGGCGCGACCGATGCGGTCTATATCACCAGCACCCAGATGGCGGGTCTGACCAGCACTCAGCTGGCCGGCATCACCACCACCGTGCTGAATGCCCTGACCACCGATGCCATCGACTCCCTGACCGCTGCCCAGCTGGCGGGCTTGAGCGCGGCGCAGATGGGCGGGCTGACCGTCACCGCCGTCAACGAGCTGACCACCACCCAGATTGCCGCTCTGACCACCACCCAGGTGGATGGCCTGACCATCACCGATCTGGTGGGGCTGACCTCGATCCAGGCCTCGGCCCTGACCAGCACCCAGCTTGGCGGCTTGGCGACCACTCAGCTGAACGGGCTGGATGTCACCAACATCGCCATCCTGAGCGTGGCCCAGGTGGCCGGACTGACCGCCACCCAGCTGAAGGGCATGGGCGTCACCTATCTGCAGGCGCTCTCCACCACCGATCTTGCCAGCCTGACCAGCGCCCAGCTGAGCCAGCTGACCGCGACCCAGATGGGCCAGCTGCTGGCCAATCAGGTCGCCGCCCTGACCAGCACCCAGATCAACGGCTTCACCACCACCCAGCTGAACGGCCTGGGCGCCACCGACGCGGTCTATATCACCAGCACCCAGATGGCGGGTCTGACCAGCACCCAGCTGGCCGGCATCACCACCACCGTGCTGAATGCCCTGACCACCGATGCCATCGACTCCCTGACCGCTGCCCAGCTGGCGGGCTTGAGCGCGGCGCAGATGGGCGGGCTGACCGTCACCGCCGTCAACGAGCTGACCACCACCCAGATTGCCGCTCTGACCACCACCCAGGTGGATGGCCTGACCATCACCGATCTGGTGGGGCTGACCTCGATCCAGGCCTCGGCCCTGACCAGCACCCAGCTTGGCGGCTTGGCGACCACTCAGCTGAACGGGCTGGATGTCACCAACATCGCCATCCTGAGCGTGGCCCAGGTGGCCGGACTGACCGCCACCCAGCTGAAGGGCATGGGCGTCACCTATCTGCAGGCGCTCTCCACCACCGATCTTGCCAGCCTGACCAGCGCCCAGCTGAGCCAGCTGACCGCGACCCAGATGGGCCAGCTGCTGGCCAATCAGGTCGCCGCCCTGACCAGCACCCAGATCAACGGCTTCACCACCACCCAGCTGAACGGCCTGGGCGCCACCGACGCGGTCTATATCACCAGCACCCAGATGGCGGGTCTGACCAGCACCCAGCTGGC
>Ga0228698_1000059_pt1 | contig 106290 bp, 92 predicted proteins | sample McNCre117_Aug_MG_FD_178015 | JGI IMG/M metagenome (GOLD analysis project Ga0228698, IMG submission 178015) | Freshwater microbial communities from McNutts Creek, Athens, Georgia, United States - 1-17_Aug_MG | ecosystem: Environmental > Aquatic > Freshwater > Creek | place: USA: Georgia...
GCGTCACGGTGCGCGGCCCGGCCTTTGCCGAGGACCCGATGAACGTGCCGATCAGCGTCGCGGTGCGCGACCTGCCGGACATCGAACGCATCGTCATCCTGGTCGACCGCAACCCGATCCGCCGCGTGCTGGAGTACCAGCCGATGAGCGCGCTGCCGGTGGTGTCCTTTCGCTTCAAGCTCGAACAGGCCAGCCCCGTGCGCGCCGCGGTGCGCACCCGCGACGGCCTCTGGCACGTCGGCGGCGCCTGGGTGGATTCGGCCGGCGGCGGCTGCACCGTCAGCGGCGCCACCCGCAAGGACGGCAGCTGGACGCAGACCCTCGGGCTGGTCAGCGGCAAGGTCTTCGAGGCGGCGGCGGGCCCCTCCTCCACGCCTGCCCCGGCCGCCACGCCGGTCCCCGGCGCCGCGCGGCTGCGCCTGCGCGTGATGCACCCGATGGACACCGGCCTGGTCGGCGGCATTCCCGCCTTCTACGTCAACCGCCTGAGCGTGCGCGACGGCGCCGACCGCGAGCTGCTGCGCCTGTCCACCTACGAGCCGGTCAGCGAGAACCCGGTGTTCTCCTTCGACTTCCCGCAGCGGCCCGAGGGCGTGCTGCGCATCGTCGGCACCGACAACAACGGCAACCGCATCGACGCGCGGCTGGATTGAGGAGCCCCCCGTGCGCGTGATCTCCGCCCTGCCCCGTCTCATGCCCCTGCTGCTGGCCGCCACCCTCGGGCTGGCGGACCTGGCCGCTGCGCAGACGGCCCCCGTGGTCGACGTCGCTCGCCTCGATTACGGCCTGCGCGCGCGCGAGCTCTCGCCCGGTGCCTACGTCGTCGAGGGCGCCAACGCCGACTTCAGCGTGGCCAACGGCTGCAACATCATCAACACCGGCTTCTTCACGACCGGCGCGGGGGTGGTGGTGGTCAACACCGGCACCTCGAAGACCTACGGCGAGCAACTGCGCGCGCTGATCGCCCGCACGACGAGCGAGCCCGTCGTGCAGGTGATCCACCTGAACCTGCACCCGGACTACTTCCTGGGCAACCAGGGCTTTGCCGACGTGCCGCGCCTGGCCACGCCCACGACCCGGGCCGGCATGGCGCGCGAGGCCTCGGCCTACGAGACCAACCTCTACCGCCTCTGCGGCGACTGGATGAAGGCCACCGAGGCGCTGCTGCCCGAGCAGGACCTGGCCGTGCCGGACGGCGGCCGGCGCTGGACGGTGAACGGCCGCGAGTTCGAGCTGCACGAGCTGAGCGGCCACACCGACTCCGACCTGCTGCTGATCGACCGGCGCAGCGGCGTGGCCTTCGTCGGCGGGCTGGCCTTTGCCGACCGCATCCCGACCACGCCGCACGCCCGCGTCGGCCCCTGGCTGGCGAGCCTGGATCGGCTGGACACTCTGCTGCAGGCCGCGGGTGTGCGCACGGTGGTGCCCAGCCACGGCCCGGTGCGCAGCGACCGCCAGGCGCTGGCCCAGACCGGCCGCTACCTGCGCTGGCTGGATGCCTCCTTCACCGCCTGGGCCCGCGAGGGCTGGGACATGAACGAGGTGCTGCGCGCGCCGGTGCCGGCCGAGTACCGCGGCTGGGCCGCCTTCGACAGCGAGTGGGTGCGCAACGTCGCGCACCTCTACCCGGTCTACGAGCGCGCGGTGCTGTCGGCGGGGCGGGCTGCGTCGCGCTGAAGCGCCAGAATCCCCCGGCGGCCGGGTCAGTCGTGCTCGACGTCTTCGACGCTGGCCTGGGCCACCGCGTCGGCCGCGGCGCCAGCCTCAGCCCCATGCTGACCATGCCGCGGTGAGCGGAACACCCACCAGGGCAGCGAGCGCGTCAGCGACAGCACCTCGCCGCTGTGCAGGCCCTGGTAGCCCGGCAGGCTGGCGAGCTGTTCCGTCCAGGCCGCGGAGGACAGCGCCGCGCGCAGCTTGACCACCGCGGGGTGGTCGAGCGCATCCTTCAGGCAGACGAGGTGGTAGTCCTCGGCCATCAGCGGCACGAAGTCCAGCCCGAACTGCGCGGCCGCCGCCTCGATGCCCAGGCCGACGTCGCCCACGCCGCTGGCGATGCTGGCCGCCAGCGCGAGGTGGCTGTCCTCGACCGCCACGTGGTAACCGGGCAGGTCGTCGGCGCTCAGGCCCGCCTCGCCGATCAGGTGATCGAGCAGCAGCCGCGTGCCCGAGCCGGCCTGCCGGTTGATGAAGCGCAGCACCGGCGCGCCCGCGCCGGCCTCCCGGGCGCTGCGCCCCAGCCGCGCCACGTCGGCCAGCGACCGGATGCGCAGCGGGTTGCCCTTGGCCACCATCAGGCCCTGGGTGCGGCGCACGCAGCCGATCAGCTTGTGCTGGCCGGGCTTGAGCAATGGCTTGAGCGTCGGGCCGTAGACCTGCGCGCTGTCCTCCAGCGGCGGCACGTGAAAGCCCGCCACCAGGCAGCGGCCCTGGGCCAGCGCCCGCAGCGCGTCCACGCTGCCGGCAAAGCGCAGCTCGATGTGCAGGCGCTGCTGCTGGCTGGCCATCTCGCGCAGCAGCGGCAGCGCCAGGTCGTGGCTGGCGAAGATCGTCAGCACGTGCTGGCTGCCGTCCAGCGCGTCGGCCAGCACCCGCTCCAGCTCGGCGCGCAGGGCCTCGATGTGCGGCGTCATGCGCGTGCGCGCGCGCCGCTCGGCCCAGAGCAGGCGGTCAGCAAAGGGCGTCAGCCGCGAGGGCTGGCCCTGCGTCCAGGTGATCAGCGGCTCGCCGAGCACCTCCTCCCAGTGCTTGAGCTGACCCCAAACGTGGCGGTAGGACGCCCCGATCGACTTGGCCGCGTTCTGGATCGAGCCGCACTCGCGCACCGCCGACAGCAGGTCGAACAGCGGGTGATCGACCTCGGCGCCGCGCTGGCCCTCGCTGTCGAAGCGGTACTGAAGGTGGACGCCGCGGGTCCTCATGCGCTGGAAACTCCTCGAAAACCCGATTGTCGCCGCGCGACCCTGGCACCGCCGCGCCCGGGGAATGCCGCGCTTGTTGGGCCGCCCGGCGCCCCGGACAATGCCGGGATGTCACAGACCGCTGCCGAACGGCCCGGGCCCCGCCCCGAAGGACTCCCCGAGCGCCTGCGCGCGCTCATCGCCCGGCTCGAAGCCGGCCTGCTCGAACGCGAGGCCGCCGTGCGCCTGGCGCTGCTGGGCGCACTGGCCGGCGAGCACGTGCTGCTGATCGGCCCGCCGGGCACCGCCAAGAGCGAGTTGGCGCGCCGCCTGCACCGCGCCTTCGACGGCGCGCGCTACTTCGAGCGCCTGCTCACGCGCTTTTCGACGCCCGAAGAACTCTTCGGCCCGCTGTCGCTGCGCGCGCTGGAGGAAGATCGTTACGAGCGCATCGTCGAAGGCTTCCTGCCCACCGCCGGCGTGGCCTTTCTCGACGAAGTCTTCAAGGCCAACTCGGCGATCCTGAACGCGCTGCTGACGCTGCTCAACGAGCGCGAGTTCGACAACGGCAGCGGCCGCCAGCGCACCCCGCTGATCAGCGTCGTCGCCGCGAGCAACGAGGGGCCGAGCGACGAGGCGCTGCAGGCCTTCTTCGACCGCTTCCTGCTGCGCGTGCCGGTGCAGCCGGTCAGCGACGGCGGCTTCGAGGCGCTGCTGCGGCTCGACGAGCGCGCCCCGGTGCGCGCGACCGAGCCCCTGAGTGCCGGCGACCGCGCCGAGGTGGCCAGCGCCGCCGCGCAGGTGCGCCTGTCGGCCGGGGCGATCGCCGCCTGCCAGGCGCTGCGGCAGTGGCTGGCCCAGCGCGGTCGGGCGCTGAGCGACCGCCGCTGGCGGCAGTGGATCGGCCTGATGCGCAGCGCCGCAGCCAGCGAGGGGCGCGACGAGGTCGACGCGCTCGACCTCTGGCTGGCGCCCTACGTCTGCGCCGACCAGCCCGAGGAGCTGCAGCCGCTGGCCGACTGGTTCCGCGCCGAGTGGCTGCACGCGGCACCGCAGGACGCGCCCTGGCTGACGCGCGCGGTCGAGGCCTTCGAAAAGCAGCTCGAACTGGAGCTGAGCGCACGCCGCGACGCCGAGGCCGACAACGCCGCGGGCAAGCTCGCGCTGGCGCGCAGCATCGGCCTGGGCGAGAGCGAGAGCAAGGGCGCGGGCGGTGATGGCGGGATGATGCGCATCGTCTCCGCCCAGCTGGAGAAGCAGCTGCGCCGCCACTACAGCCCGGCGCACGTCGCCGCGCGCTGCGGCCAGCTCGACGAGCTGATCGCCCACGTGCAGCAGCAGCACGACGCGGCGCGCCACCAGGCGCTGGACCTGCAGGCGCGCCTGCTTAACCGGCTCTGGTGGCCGCCGACGCTGGCCGAGCAGGTGATCGGCGGGCCAGCCCACACCGCGCGGACTCTGGAGCTGCTGCTGCTGCGCCTGCAGGCCAGCCGCGCCGGCTTTGCCGACCTGCCGGTCGACGAGGCCCTGGCCACGCCGGCGCCCGAGCCGGTGCGCGTGGAGCCGATGCACGTTGAGCCGGCCGAGGCCGAGCGGGCCGCGGCGTGAACGCCGGTGCTCGCACCACCCAAGCGCTCGACCGGCCCTACGACCAGCTCGAGCCCCTGCCCCGCGCCGTCTGGCTGCCCGGGCTGACCTGCAGCGCCGGCACGCCCGAGGCGCGGCTGTCCGACACCCGGCGCTGGCTGGACCTGCTCCAGGCCGGCGAGCTGCCGCCGCGCGACGCCGACTTCGGCGACGCCGAGGCGGTCTGCGCGCCAGCCGGCCTGCGCGAGGTGGTCGGCGAGCTCGGCCTGCCCGGCCTGTGCCGCGGCGTGCCCGCGCTGGCCGAGCAGGTGCTGCGCACGCTGCTCTGGCACCTCGACCGCGTCGTCGACCTGCAGCCGCGCCTAAGCCGGCCGGCCGCCATCGCCCAGATCACCAGCGAGTTCCGCGAGACCTGGCAGATCGAGACGCAGGGGCTGGACGAGGAGCTGGCGCTCCTGCAGGGCCTGGGCGACCTGAGCCACCTGCGCTGGGACGAGCTGCGTGGCCAGCTCCAGACCCGCCCCTGGCAGGCCGCCCGCCGCGCCGCCGAGTGGCTGCAGCAGCTGCCCGAGCTGGCCGCGTTGATCCGCAAGCTCGGCCGCAGCCAGCGCAGCAGCCTGCCGCCCGACGCCCCGCCGCCGCCGCGCCCGGAGGCCTCCACCCAGCCGCCGCAGCCGCTGCGGGCCGTCACCACCCGGCTGCCGGACCTGCCCGGCGAGATCACCGGCATCCACTTCTCCGGCCGGCCCGAGCGCATGCTCGCCGCCGAGGCGGTGATGCTGCGCCACCCGGTGCTCAAGAAGCTCTGGCGCGCCCGCCACGCCGAGGCCCGCCTGCTGAGCTGGGACAGCGAGGCCGTGCTCACCGACTGGCGCGTCGATCCCCAGGCCCGCAGCGCCCACACCCCCACGCCCGACGCCCCGCAGGCGCTGGAGCGCGGCCCGCTGCTGCTCTGCCTGGACACCTCCGGCTCGATGCGCGGCGCGCCCGAGAACATCGCCAAGGCGGTGGTGATCGCGGCGCTGCGCGTCGCGCACGAAGAAAAACGCGGCTGCAAGCTGCTGGCCTTCGGCGGCCCGGGCGAGCTGATCGAGCGCGACCTCGGCACCGACCGCGCCGGCCTGCAGGCCCTGCTGGAGCTGATGGGCCAGGCCTTCGACGGCGGCACCGACATCCAGACGCCCATCGAAACCGCCATCGAGCGCGTGCACGAGGCCCGTTGGCGCAGCGCCGACCTGCTGATCGTCAGCGACGGCGAATTCGGCTGCGTGCCCCACACCCTGCAACGCCTGGACGCCGCCCGCGAGCGCCTGGGCCTGCGCGTGCAGGGCGTGCTGGTCGGCGACCGCGAAACCATGGGCCTGCTCGAAGTCTGCGACGCCATCCACTGGGTGCGCGACTGGCGCCGCTACGCCGAGGCCGCCCAGGGCGCCGAAGCCCGCGGCCATTCCCCCGTGCACAGCAAGAGCCTGACGGCGCTGTACTTCCCGAACGCACTGTCGGGGCGGGCGGCAAAGCACCGCAGCCCAGGCTGATCAGGCCGCCACCGCTTGCATCTCCCCTGACGGCATCACCCGCACACCGCTCACCGTCGGCACCGACTGGCGCAGGGCGGTGGCGACGCGGCGGGCTTCGATGGGGCGGTAGTTGGCGGGGATCAGCGGGCCGAGCACGCGGGCGATGGCTTCGCCCCAGCGTTCGCCGGGGCGGGTGGGCTGGCCGAGGGTGAGGCGATCGCCGATCAGCAGGGACGGGCGGGCGATGCTCAGGCCCTCGAAGGGCAGCGCCTGGAGTGCGGCTTCGAGCTCGCCCTTGACTCGGTTGTAAAACACCGACGAGTCCGCGCTGGCACCCATCGCGCTGACCAGGCCGGCACGGCGCGCCCCGGCGGCCAGGGCGGCGCGGGCCACCGCGAGGTTGGCGTCGAAGTCCACCGCCCGGAAGGCGGCCTGGCTGCCGGCGACCTTGATCGTGGTGCCGAGCGCGAGGTAGACCTCGTCGACGGCGGGAAGCTGGGGCAGCGCGGCGAAGTCGACCACCTGGCTGCGCAGCTTGGGGTGGGCCGTGAGCAGCTCGGGCGGCAGCGGCCGGCGGCCGAGTGCGAGGACGGAATCGACCGACGGATCGGCCAGCAGGCCGGCGAGCAGCTCCCGGCCGACGAGGCCGGTGGCGCCGGCAAGGAGGACTCTGCGCGAGGACATGGTGCGTGGCGGATCGAAGCCCGATGTCTTGGAGGCCCCCATCTTGCCGCAGCCGGGACCTGACCTCGCGCATGACCTGGCGCACGGCGTGCTTGCCAGTCGCACCGCCACAATCTCGCTCGATTCCAGGACGCTCCCATGACCATCGCCACCGAGATCCTCGCGCAGCTCGACGCCTTCGCCGCGCGCAGCCCCCTACCCCGGGTGCGCGCGCTGCACCTGCCGCCGCCCCCGCCGCCGGGGGGCACGGAGGGTGGGACGAAGGGCGAGTTCTGTGCGCTGGAACTGGAGGACAGCTCGGTGGGCCTGAGCTACGTGCTGCTGGGCGACACCTGGGCGGGGCTGAGCGCTTCTGGGCTGGCCGAGCAGCTGCCGGGGCAGGATGCGCGCACGCTGGCGCAGGCCTACGCGGGCGATGACGCGCTGCGCCGCACGGTGGGCTTTGCGGCGGTGAATGCGCTGACGCGCTGCCTCTTCGACCGCGCCGGCTTCGCGCCGCCGGCGAGCACCGACTCGATCGGCCACCTCGACCCGCAGCCGGGCGAGACGATCGGGATGATCGGCCACTTCACGCCGCTGATCCCGCAGGTCACCGCGCGCGGAGCGAGGCTGCTGATCGTCGAGCTGCGCGCCGATCTGGTGGGCGAGCGCGACGGCGTGCGCGTGACGCTGGACGCCAGCGAGCTGGCCGGCTGCCGCAAGATCCTCTCGACCGGCACGCTGCTGCTCAACGACACGCTGGACGCGATGCTGACCCACGCCCGCGGCGCCAGCCACTTCGCGATGATCGGCCCGAGCGTCGGTTGCCCGCCCGATGCGCTGTTCCAGCGCGGGGTCACGCTGCTGGGCGGCAGCTGGATCACGGATGCGCCGGCCTACCTGGCGGCGCTGCGCAGCGGGGGCTCGACCGCTCAGGCCGCGCGCAAGTTCGCGCTGACGGCCGTGGACTACCCGGGCTGGGAGGCGCTGCTGGCGCGGTTGTGAAACTCAGCGGCGCGCCCGCGGCGTCCAGTGCCGCAGGTCGCGCGGGGCGTGTGAGCTGATCGCCGACAGCGCCATCACCGCCCAGAACAGCGGCAGCGCGCCCTCACCGCCAGCAACGCCGAAGGCCATCCAGGCCACCGCCGCGAGCTTGGCGAGCACCACCGCGCCGGCGAGTTCACCCAGCGCGATGCGGCCATCGACCAGCTCGCTGAACAGCAGCGCCACGCCGCTGGCCAGGGTCAGCCAAGCGCCCGGGCCGCCGGCCTGCATCGGCGTGGCCATCAGGCCCGCGCCCATCCAGACCACGCCCATCAGGTGGACGGTGCGCAGCACGATGCCGAGCCAGCGGCGCCACTCGGAGGGCTTGGGGCCGCGGGGGGTGCGGCGCTCGGGATCGCGGCCTTCGCCCATCAACCGCCGCCGCGCTGCATGAAGAGGTCGAAGTAGCGCAGGAAGGCCGCGCGCTCGGCGGCCGCCACGCCGGTGAAGCGGTAGGCCACCGCCATGCGCGGCATCTGCACCAGCGCAATGCGCCGCGGCGGCAGCACCTGCCAGCACAGGTCGAGCCGGCCCGTCTCGCCAATGTTGACCGCGGCCTGCCTGTCACCAAGCTGCAGCGGATGAGCGCCGACCGCCCCACGCAACGTGGCGAGCCAGTCGGCTTCGGTGACGCCGTGTTCGCGGTCGAACTCGGCGGTGAAGGTGCGGGGATCGAACATGGGGGGGATTGTGGGGGCGGGCTCATCCACGGTCCGGCTCGTAGGCCGGACCGCTTCGCCGGGCAGTAAACAGTCCTCAGGACTGTTTTCTGTCCCGGCTCAGCCCCCGGCGATGGGTGGCCAGATCGCCAGGACGTCGCCTTCCTGGAGCGCACGGGTGGCCCGCTCGGCGGGCGCCACGTACACGCCATTGATGAGCACCAGGTGCACCATCTTCATCGGCAGGTTGAACGGCTCGATGATCTGGGCGATCGTGGCCTCGGGCTGCACGTCCAGCGCCACCTGGTTGCTGGTGCGCCGGTCGACCGGCAGGAACTCGGTCAGGCTGGCGTAGAGCTTGAAGGTGATCTGCATCGGCTCAGTCTCGCACGGGCGCGGTGTCCCGGGGTTCAACGGGCCTTCAGGTGGGCCGGCTCGGCCTGCGCCTGGGCGCAGGCGAGGTAGGCCTCCATCAGCAGCGTCGGATCGGCCATCAGCTTCTCGCGCCACTCGCCGAGCTTGACTTGGCCTTCGACCAGGCCGCGCATCACGCCCACGTGCTGGATCCAGCCGATGGAGTTGCAGCCGACCAGCTTCTCGTCGTCGAATTGCAGGCTCAGCAGCTTGCCGGCCTCCTCGTCGATGGACTCGACGTGCTGGCCACCCGGCACGCCGTCCCACTTGCCGAAGCTGGCGGAGATCATGCCCAGCGTGTCGAGCACGTTGATCTGCGTGACGCCCTTGAGCTCGGTGACCTGGCCGATCATGTTCAGCGCCGCAACGCGGGCCTGCTCGGCGGCGTTGGGCTGAATCGCGCTGACGATGGTCTTGCCGGAAACCTTGTCGAAGGCCTCGGCGCAGTCACCGGCGGCGTAGACGCCCGGCACGTTGGTCTGCAGGTGCTCGTCGGTCAGCACGCCGACCAGGCAGCGCACATCAGAACCATCCAGGAAGCCGATGTTCGGCTTCACGCCCGTGGCGCTGATGACCAGGTCGGCCTCGAGGACCTCGCCAGTGGACAGGCGCACGCGCATCGGGGCGTCCGACGCAGCAGGAACGGCCGCGGGGGCGGGCGCGGCGGCCTGAGTGGCCGACAGGCCCACCGCCTGAGCCAGGCGGGTCAGCAGGCCCGGGGTGTGCGCCGGTGCGGCCGGGGCAGCGGCCGCAGCCACGCGCTCGATGGCCTCGACCCGCGCGCCGGTGTAGACGTCGATGTTCTTGCCCTGCACCCAGCGCTTGATCATGCCGCCCGCGGTGGGGCCCATCATGCGGGGCACCATGCGGTCGCCCATCTCGACCACCGACAGCTTCACACCGCGCATGGCCAGCGCTTCCATGATGATGCAGCCGATGAAGCCGGCGCCCATCTGGATCACGCGGGCACCGGGCTTGGCCAGCGCCATGATGGCGCGGGCATCCGCCAGGGTCCAGCAGCTGTGCACGCCGGAGCCGGCGATGCCCGGCACCGGCGGCGTCGCGGGCGACGAGCCGGTGGCGATCAGAAGGCGGTCGAAGGCGTGCACCGTGCCGTCCTGCATCGTCACCGTCTTGCCGGCCCCGTCGACCTTCACCGCGCGGTTGCGCTTGAGCTGGATGCCCAGGCGGTCGAAGTGCCCCGGCGTGTGGCGCAGGTGGGTGCCCTCCTCGCCGACCTTGCCGATCAGCAGGTAGGGAATCGCCATGCGCGAGTACGGCGCCTCGGGCTCTTCGCCGACCAGGTAGACCTCGTCGTTGGGCGCATGCTTGCGGATGGTTTCGGCCGCGATGACGCCGGCCGGGCCAGCGCCGAGGATGATGTGTCGCATCGGTGTTTCCTGAACAAACAAAAAGGGCGCGACTCGAGCCGCGCCCTTTCCAACTTCTCAATGAGGCGCCAGCGTCAGAGGCCCAGGCGCTCGCGGGTCTCGGATTTCAGCGTGCCGTCCGAATTCCAGCCACGGATCTCGTAGTACTTCGGCAGCATCTCGGGCAGCTTGTTGACCAGGCCCTTGGCCGGACCCGTCTTGGCCGGCTCGTTGAGCAGGCGCGGAGGCAGGGTGTCGTCCTTGGCGGTGAAGCCGGCGCGGTTGTTGAAGTCGCGCTCCATGTTCCAGATCCGCTCGCCGATCTTGGCCATGTTCTCCAGCGTGAACTCGTCACCGCAGGCGGCGGCGACTTGCGGCGCCACATCGGCCAGGCCCCAGGCGAAGCTGGTGAAGATGCAGATGCCCGCGGCGTCGAAGGCGGCGGTGGCGTCCTGGAAGGCCATCACCAGTTCCGGCTTGCCGTCGGCGGTCAGCGGATCGGTCTTGACCGGGATGCCCAGCACTTCCGAAGCCACGGTGTAGCTGCGCAAGTGGCAGGCACCGCGGTTGGAGGTGGCGTAGGTCAGGCCCATGCCCTGGATGCCGCGCGAGTCGTAGGCCGGGAATTCCTGGCCCTTGACGCTCATCGACAGCTCGGGGTGACCGTACTTCTCGCACAGGCGCTTGGAGCCCATGCCGATCTCCTTGCCGAAGCCCTCGCCCTTGGCCGTCATGTCGACGAACTCGCACAGCGCCTTGGCCGAGCCGAAGGGCGCGTCCACGCCGATCTGCTCCTTGGTCAGCACGCCCATGTCGTAGAGCTCCATCACCGCGCCGATGGTCGCGCCAAACGAGATCGGGTCCATGCCCTGCTCGTTGCAGATCAGGTTGGCGTACTGCAGCGCTTCGAGGTCGTTGACGCCGTTGGCGGCGCCCAGGGCCCAGGCCGCTTCGTACTCCAGGCCGCCGGAGGCGCCCCAGTACTGCGGCTTGTTCTCGACCGAAAAGTGGCCCTTGTCCATCTTGGAGATGCGACCGCAGGCGATCGTGCAGCCGAAGCAGGCCTGGTTGGTCACCAGGTGCTTCTTGCCGTCGGTCGCGCGCGGGGTGGCCATCGCCTCGGCGGAGATGTCCTTGGCGCCTTCGAACTGGATGTCGCGGTGGTTGCGGGTGGGCAGCGCACCGATCTCGTTGATCACGTTCATCAGGACCTGGGTGCCGTAGGTCGGCAGGCCCTGGCCGGTGACGCCGTTGTCGGCGAGGATCTTCTTCTTCTCGGCGGTGACCTTGAAGAACTCGGTCGGGTTGGCGAGATTGCCCACGCCCTTGGTGCCGCGCACCGTGACCGCCTTCAGGTTCTTGCTGCCCATCACCGTGCCGACGCCCGAACGGCCGGCGGCGCGGTGCAGGTCGTTGACCACCGCGGCGTAGAGCACGCCGTTCTCGCCGGCCAGGCCGATCGAGGAGACGCGCACCAGCGGGTCCTGGTGGCTCTTGTGGATCAGCGATTCGGTCTCCCAGACCGACTTGCCCCACAGGTGGGCGGCGTCACGCAGCTCGGCACGGTCGTCCTCGATGGCGAGGTACACCGGCTTGGGCGACGCGCCTTCGAAGATGACCATGTCCCAGCCGGCCATCTTCAGCTCGGCGCCCCAGTAGCCGCCCGAGTTGGAGCAGGCGATGGCGCCGGTCAGCGGGCCCTTGGTGACGACGGTGTAGCGCCCGCCGGTGGAGGCCATGGTGCCGGTCAGCGGGCCGGTGGCCCAGATCAGCTTGTTCTCAGGCGACAGCGGATCGACCTTGGGATCGATTTCCTCGACCAGGTACTTGGAAGCCAGACCGCGCGAGCCCAGATAGAGCTTGGCCCAGTCCATGCGCAGCGGCTCGGACGTGACGGTGCCAGCGGTGAGGTTGACGCGGAGGATTTTTCCTGCCCAGGACATTGTTGTTCCTCCTTCGGATCAGGCGGCGTTGGGCTGATTGCCCAGCTTGTCGGCCCAGGCTTGCATCTTGCCCAGTCCGGTCCAGTTGGCGTCGATGTAGGTGATCGCGTCCGTGGGGCAGGCGTCGGCACAGGCCGGGTTGCCGCCGCACAGGTCGCACTTCTGCACCTTGCCGGTTTCCTGCATGTAGTTCACGGTGCCGAAGGGGCAGCTGATCGTGCAGACCTTGCAGCCCACGCAGGTGGCCTCGGCCACCACCTTGGCACCGGTCAGCTTGTCCAGCGTGATGGCTTCGACCGGGCAGGCGTGCAGGCACCAGGCCTCATCGCACTGCGTGCAGGTGTAGGGCACCTTGCGTCCGGTTTCATGGAAGTCGAACACCTTGATGCGCGACTTGGCGGTCGAGAACACGCCATAGTTCTCGTAGGAGCAGGCCATTTCGCACTGCCGGCATCCGGTGCACTTATCCGGATTGATGTGGAGGCTCTTCTGCATGACTTGGGGTCTCCGCGTGGTTTCCTTGGTCGATCTGGGGGCGCCTAGCTGCCATGCAGCGACGGCCATGCCCGATAGGCATATGCAATGATGTGCATAGCGCTTCGGCAAGCCTACCTAGGTCGAACCCTAGGCGCAACCCTCTCCAGCCTTCAACCCCCCGTGAGTTGCTCCACGCTGGAGCGAACGGGGGCTCTGCCCGGCCTGGCGCGTTGGCCTCAGCGCACCGCGTTCGGGAAGAAGAGCTGCTCGCCGCCGATCTTGTAGGCCGCGATCGAGGCCTGACCCGCCGGCGACACCACCCAGTCGGCAAACTGCTGCGCCAGCGCCTGCTTGACGTGCGGGTGCTTGGCCGGGTTCACGACGATCACGCCGTACTGGTTGAACAGCGCCCGGTCGCCCTCGACCAGCACGCGCAGCTCGCCGCGGTTCTTGAACGACAGCCAGGTGCCGCGGTCGGTCAGCACATAGCCGTTGATCGAGGAGGCCATGTTCAACGCCGGGCCCATGCCGCAGCCGCATTCGCGGTAGCCCGCGGGCTTGGCGGCCACCGGGTCGATGCCGGCGCGCTTCCAGTAGCGCAGCTCGGCGGCGTGGGTGCCGCTCTTGTCGCCGCGCGAGATGAACGGTGCGCCGGAGGCCGCCACCTTCTGCAGTGCCGTCACGATGTCCTTCCCGGTGGCCTTGGCCGGGTCGCCCGCCGGCCCGACCAGGACGAAGTCGTTGTACATCACCGCCTCGCGCTTGAGGCCCCAGCCCTCGGCGACGAACTTCTCCTCGGCCGCCTGGTCGTGCACGAACACGAGGTCGGCGTCGCCACGGCGCGCCATGTCCAGCGCCTGGCCGGTGCCCAGCGCCACCACGCGCACGTCCACGCCGCTGGCCTGCTTGAAAGCGGGCAGCAGGTGGGCGAACAGGCCCGACTGCTCGGTCGACGTCGTCGAGGCCATCGTGAGGGCCTTGTCCTGCGCCCAGCTCGGTGCGACGGCGCCCAGTGCCATCCCGAGCGCAAAGCCCAGCGCGACCAGCCAGCCGCGGCGGCTGGGCCGCGAATCCTTCATCAGTGCCATGGCAACTCTCCTCTCAGAAACTGCGCCGCCTCGGGCGGCAAGGTGGGGTCGGTGAAGAATCGCTCGGCCGGCCAGTCCACCAGCAGCCGGCCGTCCTCCAGGTAGAGCACGCGGCTGGCCAGGCGCTTGGCCTGGCCGAGGTTGTGCGTGCTCATCACCAGCGTCATGCCATCGCGGGCGAACTCGTCGATCAGCGCTTCGACCTCGCGCTTGCTGGCCGGGTCGAGGCTGGCGGTGGGCTCGTCGAGCAGCAGCACGTCGGGGCGCAGCATCCAGGCGCGCGCCAGCGCCAGGCGCTGCTGCTGCCCGCCCGACAGCGCGCGCGCATTGCGCTGCTCCAGCGCGCCCAGGCCGACGCGCTCGAGCGCCTCGCCGATGCGCGCGGCCCACTCGGGGCGTGGCACCTTCGCCAGCCAGAGCGCGATCTGCAGGTTGCGCCGCACCGACAGGTGCAGCAGGAAGGGCCGCTGGAACAGCATCGCCACCCGGGGCGCCCGCCCGCCTGGGCCGGGGCCATCCGGCAGCGCGCAGAGCTGGCGCTCACCCTCGGGCGACAGCAGGCCGTGCAGCAGACGCAGCAGCGTGGTCTTGCCGCAGCCGTTGGCGCCGATCAGCGCCAGGCGCTCGCCCTGCACGATGGTCAGATCGACCCGGTGCAGCGCCTGGACGGCACCAAAACGCACGCTGGCGCGGCGCAGGCGAATCAGCGTGGTCATCGCAGCGCCCTCATATCAGCCGCTCACTTTCGAGGTCATCGCGCGCGGGCAGCAGGCCGATCGCGCCGTTGAGGATCCCCACCACGCCCAGCAGCACCAGGCCCAGCGCCAGCGCCAGCGGCAGGTCGCCCTTGCTGGTCTCCAGCGCGATCGCGGTGGTCATCACGCGGGTCATGCCGTCGATGTTGCCGCCGACGATCATCACCGCGCCCACCTCGGCGATCGCGCGGCAGAAGGCGGTGAGCAGCACCGTCAGCACCGCGAAACGCTCGTGCAGCAGCACCAGGGCGGCGGCGGTGAGGTCACCCGCGCCCATCGAGCGCAGCTGGTCGCCGCCCTCGCGCAGGCCGTCGAGCACGACGCGGCGCGTCAGCGCGGCAATCAGCGGCACGACCAGGATGCTCTGTGCCACCACCATCGCACTCGGCGTGAACAGCAGCCCCCAGGACCCCAGCGGGCCGGAGCGCGACAGCAGCAGGTAGACCAGCAGCCCCACCACCACCGAGGGCAGCGCCAGCAGCGTGTTGACGCCCCAGACCAGCAACCGGTGGCCCGGGAAGCGCGCCACCGCCAGCCAGGCGCCCAGCCAGAGGCCGGCCAGCGCGCCGAACAGGCAGGCGGAAAAGCTCACCTTCAACGACAGGCCGACGATGCGCAGCAGCACCGGGTCGGCCTGCGTGATCAGCGTCGCGGCCAGGGTCAGGCTTTCGGTGAAGGCGCTCATGCGGGTCGGGGTTACCGGTCGATCCGGCACCGCGCGCCTCATGCCGGCGCCACGGTGCCACTTATGCACGGCCGAACCGATCGGCCGGGGCAGGATTCTCAGCCCTGCGGGCCCCAGCGACCATATGCACAGCGATGCATAGGTGGAGCCGACCACGGGCCGACCCACACCAAGGCGCCAGCGCCGCGAGACCCGCTCACTATCATTGCGCCATGACGAGCCTTGGCCCCTCCCCCCTCACCGCCCACGAAGACAACCTGAGCGTCGAGGCCGCCCGCGCGGCCATCGCCGCGGCGCTGACGCCGATCGACGCCACCGAAGCCGTCGGCCTGGCCGAGGCGCCGGGCCGCATCCTCGCGGCCGACGTGATCTCCCCGATCGACGTGCCCGCCCACGACAACTCGGCGATGGACGGCTACGCCTTCGCTTCGGCCGAGCTGCAGGCGAGCGCGCCGACGCGGCTGCGCGTGGCGGGCGTGGTCTACGCTGGTCAGCCCTGGAGCACGGCGGTGCCCGCGGGCAGCTGCCTGCGCATCATGACCGGCGCGGTGATGCCCGCTGGGCTGGACACGGTCGTACCGCAGGAGCTGGTCAGCGTCGCCCAGGACGGGGGCGTCGACGTCGTGACGATCGCCGCTGGCGTCATCAAGCCCGGCGAGAACCGCCGCCTGCGTGGCGAGGACCTGACGCGGGGCCGCCCCGCCCTGACCGCCGGCCAGCGCCTGCGCCCGGCCGACGTCGGCCTGATCGCCTCGCTGGGCATCCCCGAGGTCACCGTGCGCCGCCGCCTGCGCGTGGCGGTGTTCTCCACCGGCAACGAGCTGCGCAACGCCGGCGAGCCGCTCGACCCCGGCTGCATCTACGACAGCAACCGCTACACCCTGCTGGCGGCGGTGCGCCGCCTGGGCTTCGAGGCCCTCGATCTCGGCCTCGTGCGCGACGACCCCGCCGCGCTGCAGGCCACGCTGGAGCAGGCGGTGGCGCAGGCCGACGCGGTGCTGACCAGCGGCGGCGTCAGCGTCGGCGACGCCGACTACACCCGCGACCTGCTCGCCGCCATGGGCTCGGTGGCCTTCTGGAAGGTAGCGATGCGCCCGGGCCGGCCCTTCGCGTTCGGCCCCATTCAGGGTCAGACCGAGGCCACGCGCCAGCGCCGCACCTGGCTCTTCGCCCTGCCCGGCAACCCGGTGGCCAGCCTGGTCACCTTCTACGCCTTCGCGCGCGACGGCCTGCTGCAGCTCGCCGGCGCCCGGCCAGAGCCGCTGCCCGCGCTGAGCGTGCGCAGCGCCGCGCCGATCCGCAAGCGCCCGGGGCGCAGCGAGTTCCAGCGCGGCATCCTGCGCCGCGCCGCCGACGGGCAGCTCGAGGTCGCCCTCACCGGCTCGCAGGGCGCGGGCGTGCTGCGCAGCATGAGCGAGGCCAACGCGCTGGTGCTGCTTGGCCACGACCAGGGCTCGGTGGCCGCGGGCGAGTCGGTCGAGGTCTGGGCCTTCGACGGCCTGGTCTGACCATCCGCCCGGGCCCCGCCACCCGGCGGCGGCCCTAGGGTCTGCGCCTGTTGCGCCGACGCTCCATTGCGACGCTGGCGCGCCACACCCCCGGGCCGGGTGTTTGACGCTGGAGCAGTCTTCAGGGTGAACCCGCAACGCCAGCAGGGTCAGCACGGCACAAAACGCGCCTGACCTGCATCAAAAAGGGCTCCAAACGGTCTTTCGTGAACCTGGCACGGTTGTCGCTCAGGAAAATTTCCCGAACGGCGCCGCTTGGCGTCGTTGTGTCACCACCCACGAGGAGACCGTTCATGCAAAAGAAGCTGTTGGGCCTGTTGATCAGCGCAGGCCTGGCGTCGATGGCTGCGCACGCCGCCGTCACCGACCAGATGATCGAGAACGACGCCAAGTCGACCGGCGACGTGCTGAGCTGGGGCATCGGCACCCAGGGCCAGCGCTACTCCCCCCTGAAGCAGATCAACGCCAGCACCGTCGGCAAGCTGGTGCCGGCCTGGTCCTTCTCCTTCGGTGGTGAGAAGCAGCGCGGCCAGGAATCGCAGCCCGTCATCCACAACGGCAAGATGTTCGTCACCGCGTCCTACTCGCGCATCTACGCGCTGGACGTCAAGACCGGCGCCAAGCTGTGGAAGTACGAGCACCGCCTGCCCGACGGCATCATGCCCTGCTGCGACGTGATCAACCGCGGCGCCGCCCTGTACGACAACCTGGTGATCTTCGCCACCCTGGACGCCCAGCTGGTCGCCCTGAACCAGGACACCGGTGAAGTCGTCTGGAAGGAAAAGATCGACAACTACGCCGACGGCTACTCCGCCTCGGCCGCCCCGATCATCGCCAACGGCCTGCTGCTGACCGGCGTGTCCGGCGGCGAATTCGGCGTGGTCGGCCGCGTAGAAGCGCGCAACCCGAAGACCGGCGCGCTGGTCTGGGTGCGCCCGACGGTCGAAGGCCACATGGGCTACACCTTCGACAAGGACGGCAACAAGAAGGAAAACGGCATCTCCGGCACCACCGGCAAGAGCTGGTCGGGTGACCTGTGGAAGACCGGCGGCGCAGCCACCTGGCTGGGCGGCACCTACAACGCCAAGACCGGCCTGGCCTACTTCGGCACCGGCAACCCGGCGCCGTGGAACAGCCACCTGCGCAAGGGCGACAACCTGTTCAGCTGCTCGACCGTCGCCATCGACGTGAAGACCGGCCAGATCGTGTGGCACTACCAGGGCACGCCGAACGACGGCTGGGACTTTGACGGCGTCAACGAATTCGTCACCTACGACGAAGGCGGCAAGGTCCTGGGCGGCAAGGCCGACCGCAACGGCTTCTTCTACGTCATCGACGCGAAGAACGGCCACCTCGAGAACGCCTTCCCCTTCGTCAAGAAGATCACCTGGGCCACGGGCGTCGATCTGAAGACCGGCCGTCCGAACATGGTGCCTGAGAACCGTCCTGGCGACCCGACCGCCGGCGCCGACGGCAAGAAGGGCCAGTCTGTGTTCGCTGCCCCGTCCTTCCTGGGCGGCAAGAACCAGATGCCGATGGCGTACTCGCCCGACACGAAGCTGTTCTACGTGCCGGCCAACGAGTGGGGCATGGAGATCTGGAACGAGCCGATCACCTACAAGAAGGGTGCCGCCTACCTGGGCGCCGGCTTCACCATCAAGACCCTGAACGACGGCCCGATCGGTGCCCTGCGCGCCATCGACCCGAAGACCGGCAAGATCGTCTGGGAAGCGCCGAACAACGCCCCGCTGTGGGGTGGCGTGCTGACCACCGGCGGCAACCTGGTGTTCTGGGGCACCCCGGAAGGCTTCCTGCAAGCGGCTGACGCCAAGACCGGCAAGGTCGTCTGGAAGTTCCAGACCGGCTCCGGCGTCGTGGCGCCCCCGATCACCTGGGAAGACAAGGGCGAGCAGTACGTCGCCGTCGTCTCCGGCTGGGGCGGTGCGGTTCCGCTGTGGGGCGGCGACGTCGCCAAGAAGGTCAACTACCTCGAGCAAGGCGGCTCGGTGTGGGTGTTCAAGCTGGCCAAGTAAGCTGGCCAACCTGAACGGCCGGCACCCCGCCGGCCGGAACGGGAAACAAGAAGGGCTCCGCATGCGGAGCCCTTTTTTTGTCTTTGACCTAGTTGCCCGACTGTCGCGTCGCTCTTGCCTTTAAACCGGACTGGACACAAGGTCATTGATACAAATCACGACGAACCACATTCATCAAGATCGTTACACAAAATCAAGGGAAAACACGGGGTATCTGCGTCCTGCAGAGGATCAGAATATTTGCAGATCAGTGAATTTCTTGGCACAAAATCCAACTCTGCGGTTGGTTCAAAGTGTCCTGTCGCTTGAGATTTCACTCAATCGACAAGAACCCATTGAGCGAATCAAGAACGCTCGCGTGAATCGGTGAGCCAAGCCGCCACCGACTCGACTCTTTGATATTTAAACCCACTGCTCGCGAATCCCCAACGCGAGCGGATGGGAATATATTTTCCTTTTGATTCCACGGGTCCTCTTAATTGAATTGGGGACTGCGCAGCTTCGGCTCATCGTATTGAAGGCGCGAGCATCCGGATTGCAGAAGCACATCCATCCGCACGATGGGTGAACTCGCGTGCTTGGTGACCCCGGTCTGCAGCGAATCTGACGATAAGGTTCAATCGTGAAGGATCGACTCCGGACCATCGGCAGATGGCGATCCGCGCTGTCTGGCCCTAGAAAGACTCGCGTCGATTCTTCCTGCACGTCTTCTCACAGCATTGAGAGAAAGGAGAACGCCTGGGCCACAAAAATAACATTGCACGAACCTCCAGCAGTTGGTGAAAACCATTCACGTTTCAATTTCGATGCTCTTCATCTGACAGGTGACATCATGCCTCTTCAAAAAATCGGAAAGATGAGTCTGAAGAATTCCGGCGGCTTCGTCGCACGGATTCAGTTCAGCTACGTTGACGATAATGGCGAGAAGAAGCTGACCGGGCAAACGGGTGACGTTCTTCTTGGGCAATCCCACACGGTCGACCCTTCGGAACTCGGCGTTCCCAACGGCTCGATGGTCTACATGCATGTCTTCGTGGTCTGGGGAACGGACAACGAAGCCAGACGGGCATTCCTCTACGAAAAGGGCAACACCTCGGTCGCGAATTACAACATCAGCGGCACCACTCTGAACAACGATTTAGGACTCGTCGATATCGGCTGATTGATTCCTGAGATCTACACATGGCGACCAGAATGCCCATGGCCGCCATGCAGTGACCCATCACTGGCGAGCCCGACTGCGTGACCCACTGACAGCGCCGAAGGCCTGAGCGTACTCACGACTGCCGAATCGGACCGTTGGAGTCGCATGACTCGCGCCAAATCATCCACCCTGTCCGAAAGCAAGAAATGGCACTCAGGTACTTCGAAGTCAACGTGCTCGGCTCCTACATCGTCGATGCTTGGCAAAACCATCTGCAGACGGAGTCCGATCCTGCGAACGGAAAGTGGTTCCGCAATGGGCCGAACAATGGGCCGGGCCTGTTCGGTGGGCTGGTCGATGACTTGGCGAGTGATTTGGTGTTCTCTCAACTGCCCGATCAAATCAATATCAATCGACGCAAAGACATTGCCTTATCGACGACCCTCGACAATCGCCAAGGTCTTCTGAATGATTCGCCGGCCACGCAAACGCTGACTTGGACGATCACGAACAGCTCGACGGCCACCCATGCCACCAGCAATTCGGTCAAGAACGGAATCGCCGAGAAGCTCACATTCAAGGGCAAGTGGGGTGCCGTCGAGGTCTCCTCCGAGACGACGATCAGCTTTGAATACCAATATTCTTGGTCCGATTCCACCAGCAACACGACAACGGACACCAAGACCTTCACCTCCTCTGTTCCACTGAAAGTGCCGAACGGAAAGGCCTACAAACTGATCGTCTTTGCCGACACGGTGGATCTGGAGGTGCCCTACTCTGCGCGCATCGTCTTGTCGGGAACCACCGAAGCCAACTTTACGCACACCATCAATGGCAAAACGAACTGGTCGGCAAATGCAGGGGCGCTTTGCGGCTGGATCAAGCAGTTCGGATCCGCCAAGGATGACGCGATGGAGTTCGATGTCGACCCTGCCAATCCAGCCCGTGGAATCGCGAGTCTGAAAGGCACCATGCGCGCCAAGCAGTCCGTCAATTTCACGATCTTCGCGATCGACGTGACCGCCTCGCTCGACAAGGATCCGTCGTCGAGTTCGATTCTGAAGGACATCTATTCTGGCAAGACGCCACGGGACGTGGTCGCTTCGATTCCTGGCCCTTCGCCAACCAAGTGAGGTCGTCCACGGCCCGCTCCCTATCGCCGTCGGCATCGGACGATCACGAGTCCCGCAACGCGAAGCATTCGTAGCGCTGCCTGAGGCGGTGCGGTTCCGCTGTGGGGCGGCGACGTCGCCAAGAAGGTCAACGACCTCGAGCAAGGCGGCTCGGTGTGGGTGTTCAAGCTGGCCAAGTAAGCTGGCAAACCTGAACGGCCGGCACCCCGCCGGCCGGAACGGGAAACAAGAAGGGCTCCGCATGCGGAGCCCTTTTTTTTGTCTGATGCTTTAGTCAGACTCACAGATCAGCAGCATTTAAATTCCAAATCACGTCCCTGTGAATTCTGAAGAAATCGATGATCATCAATCAAGCCTCAGAAAACACAAAATGGAATCATTCACTCCACTATCGACTATCCGAAGAATGAGAAAAGCGCCGACAAGCCAGCCAATATACCACCTGCCGCAAAATCCTTCTTCTTCGCAGCGGCGGCCCCGCGCGGAAACGCTGCAGCTGCTTCCGCACGGCATCTATTAAGAAAATTATTATAGTACTTCGAGTGTCCGCGGGATTTTGTTCTACTAATCAGATAGGCCAAGTGCTGCCTGTAGCGCTCCTCCGTGTCCTCGATTGCTGGAGAAGATTTACTCTCCGAAGAGCTAACAATCTCCCCGGGACGATTGGTGTTATTTATATATTTCAGCCCATTTTCACCAAGCTTGATTTTTATTTGATAGATTGCGCGATCAATTGAAATAATTTGACCCCCCAGGCTTAGTTGATTCGCCTTTAGCTCCGAACTTGCCGCAACATCGGAAGCTGCGCGAATTCGATGATCAACATCTGCCTTTTGTTCCGACAAATTGGTCCTTCTTGCGTGCAATTCATCAAGGACCAACAGAGCCTCCTCCGTACCATTTGCCTCAATTATTATGCTATTCCCATCAAACTTAATGAGATTATCAATCTTCGAATTCATGCCGCAAACTCCCGGACCGTTATCAATCACACCACTTAGCGCAACAGATATAACTCATACTGAAAGCAACAGAAAATTAAGCAATTCTCCGCCAGTCAGTCACAAGTCATACCACCCCACCCCAATCAAAAACCCGCTGCTGCGTTCGCCGTCCGCGCTGCGGCGCTGTTGCAGGGAAACGTCCAGCGCGAGGCGTTCGCGGCGCAGCCAGTGGCGCACGCCGATCTGGGCGTAGCGGTCTGAGCCGTCCAACGCGAATTCGGCGAAGGCGCGGGACTTGCCGGTCACGCTGAACTCGGCGGCGGCGGAGCGGGTGAAGAGGCGACGCTCGTTGCTGGGCTTGATGACGCCGGCGTTGAGGTGCAGCAGCGCGCCCGTCTGGCCGAGCTGGATCGAGACGGGCACTTTGAGCGTGAGGCGACGTGCCGTGCCGTCCGCCGCGCTGCGCTCGGTCGCGGCGGCGGCGCTGAGGCCCCAGCCGTAGCCGTCGCGGCCGATGTGGTTGAACAGGTGCTTGAACTCGATCTCGGCCTCGTGGCCGGTGTCGGCGCCGCTGCGGTCGATGACGCGGCTGAGCTCCATCTGCAGCGAGGTGAAGGGCGTGAAGGTGTACTCGGGCTCGACCGAGAGGCTGCGCACCTTGCCCAGGCGCTGCCCCCAGGACTCGAAGGACCAGCTGCCCTCGTCGTCGTCCTCGGCCACGGCGGTGCGGGCGTTCTGGAAGGGGCGGTCGTTGGCGCTGCTCAGCGCGGGCAGCAGGGCCAGGGCGGCGGCGAGCAGGGCCGCTCGTCCAGAAGGAGCGGCGAAGGCGGCGGCGAGGCGGGGAAGGCGCGTCATGCTTCGGAGTCTCGCCGAGATTGGTCGGCGCGGGCGCGGGCGAGGTCCTGCTCGCGCAGGCGCAGCACGCGGCGCAGGACCTTGCCTGTGGTGGTCATGGGCAGGGCGTCGATGAACTCGATCTCCTTCGGGTATTCGTAGGGCGCCAGCCGATCGCGCACGTGCTGCTGCAGGGTGTCGATCAGAGCGGCGTCGCCCTGCCAGCCGGCGGCGAGGACGACGTAGGCCTTGACCACCGCGCCGCGCTCGTCGTCGGGCTTGGGCACCACGGCGGCGTTGGCGACCGCGGGGTGCTTGACGAGGCAGTTCTCCACCTCGCTGGGGCCAATGCGATAGCCCGCAGCCTTGAACATGTCGTCGGCGCGGCCCTGGTACCAGAGGTAGCCGTCGGCATCCATCACCGCGGTGTCGCCGGTGCGGCACCAGCTGTCGTCCACCGAGCCGGTGTACTTGGCGGCGGTGGCGGTCTCGTTGCGCCAGTAGCCGAGGAAGAAGACGGGGTCGGGCGCGCCGTGACTGTCGCGGCGGTGCACCGCGACCTCGCCGGGCGTGCCGCGCGGGCACTCGCGGCCGGCCTCGTCGATCACCGCGACGCGGTGGCCGGGGTAGCCGCGGCCCATGCTGCCGGCGCGCGCGGGCCAGCCGGGGCGGCGCTGGCCGTCGGCGTCGACCAGGTGGGCGCAGTTGCCGACGACGTAGTTGATCTCGGTCTGGCCGAACATCTCGTTGACCGGCACGCCCAGGGCGTCGCGGCACCAGGCGAAGACGGCGTCGCCCACCGCCTCGCCGGCGCTCATCAGCGCACGCAGGCGCAGCGCGTAGGCCAGGCGCGGCTGCGGGCAGGCCTTCATCATGGCCTTCAGCGCGGTGGGGAAGAGGAAGCTGTGCGTCACGCGGTGGCGGCGCAGCAGCTCGAAGGCCCGCTCGGCGCTGAAGCGCCCCGGCGCGCCGACCACGGTGGCGCCGAAGTAGAGCGTGGGCAGCAGCACGTCCATCAGCCCGCCGGTCCAGGCCCAGTCGGCGGGGCTCCAGAACACCGGCGCATCGACCGTGCCGTCCTCGGCCGGCGCGACGTTCGGGAAGCCGTTCTGGCTGCAGACGAAGCCGCTGAGGTTGCCGATCAGCGCGCGGTGCGGGATCAGCGCGCCCTTGGGCGCGCCGGTGGTGCCGCTGGTGTAGATCAGCACCGCCGGGTCATCGGCCCGGGTGTCGGCACGCGGCGCGGCGGGCAGGCCGGCGACGTCGAGCGCCTGGGCCCAGCTCTGGCACTGGGCGTCGACGCCGAGGCGCGAGCACTCGCCGTCCCGGTCGTCACCCACGACGATCAGGCGCTGCAGCGTGGGCGCCTGCGGCCAGGCGGCCTCGACGGCGCCCAGCGCCGCCACGTCGACGATGGCCAGGCGCACCTCGCCGTCGTGCAGGCGAAAGGCCAGCGCCTCGGGGCCGAAGAGCAGCGACAGCGGCATCGCCACCGCGCCGATCTGGTAGATCGCCAGGTGCGCGATGGCGGTCTCGACGCACTGCGGCAGCACGATGGCCACGCGGTCGCCGCGCTGGATGCCTGCGGCGCTCAGGCGGGCGGCAAGCCGGTCGGCGCTGGCCTGCAATTCGGCGTAGCGGTGGCGCTCGGGCGGGGCCTCGTCGCGGTCGATGACCACAGCGACCGCCTCGGGCGTCGCGCGGGCCCAGCGGCCGCAGCAGGCCTCGGCGAGGTTGAAGCGCTCGGGCACCGGCCAGTGCAGGCCGGCGGTCAGGGCGGCGTGGCGGTCCGGGCCGACGTCCGGCACAGCCGGCAACGCAAACACAGTCGGAGTTTCGGGGGACGGGGAGCGGGTGTTCGGCATGGGCGGTCTCGGCGAGCCGGCAGCTTAGGCCCGGCTCCACCGGATGCCCAGAGCGGGCTTGCCCGAAGTGAATCCAGCGATGCGGCGGCGCAACTGATCGGCCCGCCGCCGCGGTTCAGCGCGCGTCGAGCCAGTCCGCCACGGCCAGCAGGTCGGGGACTTCGAGGTGGTGGCCCGCGGCGGGCGGTGCCTCGTCGTCGCCGGTCGCCCGCTCACCGCGCCGGATCCAGACGCTGTGCAGCCCGGCCGCCCGTGCACCGCGCACGTCGGCGTGCCAGTCGTCGCCGATGTGCATCACCTCGTCGGGCCGGCAGCCCAGCGCGTCACAGGCGGCGGCAAAGATGCGCGCGTCCGGCTTGGCCACGCCCACCGCACGGGCGCTGACGCTGCCAGCGAACCAGGGCGCCAGCCCGGTGGGCCCCAGTTCGGCGTTGCCGTTGGACAGCGCCAGCAGCGGGCCGTGCGCGGCCAGGCGCTCCAGCGCCGGGCGCACGTCGTCGAACCAGGTGACGCGCTGGCGCTCGGCCATGAAGACGGTGAAGGCGGGCTCGGCCAGCGCCGCATCGTCCCCCGCGGCCTGCAGCGCGCGGCGGATCGTGATCAGCCGCAGCTGGCTCAGATCGTGCGCCAGCTCGGGGTGGTCCAGCGCCACCTGCGCGCGCAGCTTGAGCAGGCCGGCGTCGCCGCACCAGGCGCGTGTCGCGGGGGCGTGCTCGGCCAGCCAGTCGCGCAGCACCCCTTCAGCGCGCTGCAGCGTGGGCAGGATCGGCCAGAGCGTGTCGTCCAGGTCGAGGGTGAAGGCGCGCGGGCGGCGGGGCATCGAGGGGGAAGGCATCGCGGGGGGCATGACGCGAGTGTCGCCGCAGGGCCCGAGGCGATCGCCCAGCGTGGACAATGCACGCATGGCCTTCTCCTCTCCTTTCGCCGCCGAGCCCGCCCACCGCCACGGCGTGCCCGAGCGCACCGGCGTGCTGGTGGTCAACCTGGGCACGCCCGAGTCCCCCACCGCCCCGGCGGTGCGCCGCTACCTGGCGGAGTTCCTCTCCGACGCGCGCGTGGTCGAGCTTCCGCGCCTGCTCTGGCTGCCGATCCTGCACGGCATCATCCTGCGCACGCGCCCGGCCAAATCGGCCGCCAAGTACGCCAGCATCTGGGGGGCCGAGGGCTCGCCACTGGCGGTGTGGACGGCCAAGCAGGCCACGCTGCTGCAGGGCTATCTGGGCGAGCGCGGCGCGAGCGTCACGGTGCGCCACGCGATGCGCTACGGCCACCCGAGCGTGGCCCACGAGCTCGACGAGCTGAAGAAGGCCGGCTGCACGCGCATCCTGATCCTGCCGATGTACCCGCAGTACTCGGGCACCACCACCGCCAGCGTGATGGACGCGGTGCACGCCTGGGCGCTGACGCAGCGCAACCTGCCCGAGCTGCGCTACGTCAAGCAGCACCACGACGAGCCGGCCTACATCGACGCGCTGGCCGAGCGCGTGGCCGACAGCTGGCAGCGCGAGGGCCGCGGCGAGCACCTGCTGCTGAGCTTCCACGGCGTGCCGCAGCGCACCCTGGAGCTGGGCGACCCTTACCACTGCCACTGCCTGAAGACCGCGCGCCTGCTGCGCGAGCGCCTGGGGCTGGCGCCGGAGCAGGTGAGCGTGAGCTTCCAGAGCCGCTTCGGGCGCGCCAAGTGGCTGGAGCCCTCGACCGAGGCGACGATCAAGGCGCTGGCCAAGAAAGGCGTGAAGCACCTGCAGGTCTTCTGCCCGGGCTTCCCGGCCGACTGCCTGGAAACGCTCGAAGAAATCGCGCTGGAGGGCCGGCAGGTCTTCCTGGCCGCGGGCGGCCAGCGCTACGACGCCATTCCCTGCCTGAACGACCACCCGGCCTGGATCCGCGCCATGGCCGCCATCGCCCAACGCCACCTGCAGGGCTGGCCGGTCTCGCTGGCCGACCAGCCGCGCGCAGCGGAGCTGGAAACGCAGCGCCAGCGGGCGCTGGCGGCGGGGGCGAAAGGCTGAAGCGTTCTCCGAGCCAAGCAAAAAAGGGCTCCCAGTTGGGAGCCCTTCTTGTATGGAACAGCCAGATCACCCGCCCCGCTGGCGCAGGCGCATCAGGCGCGGCACGATCAGCACCAGCAGGCAGAGGACGAAAACGCTGGCCGAGATCGGGCGCTCGAAGAACACGCCGAGGTGGCCCTCGCCAATGGACATGGCGTTGCGGAACTGCGCCTCGGCCATCGGGCCCAGGATCATGCCGACGATGACCGGCGCGGTCGGGAAGTCGTAGCGGCGCATCGCCAGGCCCATCAGGCCAATGCCGTAGAGCAGCACCAGGTCAAAGGCCGACTGGCGCATGCCGTAGACGCCCACCGTGGCAAACACCAGGATGCCCGCGTACAGCCAGTGGCGCGGCACGTGCAGCAGCTTGACCCACAGCCCGACCAGCGGCAGGTTCAGCACCAGCAGCATCACGTTGCCGATGTACAGCGAGGCGATCAGCGCCCAGACCAGCGGCCCGCTGGTCTGGAACAGCTGCGGCCCGGTGGTGATGCCGTAGTTCTGGAAGGCCGACAGCAGGATGGCCGCCGTCGTCGACGTCGGGATGCCCAGCGTCAGCAGCGGCACCAGCACGCCCGCGGCGGTGGCGTTGTTGGCCGCCTCGGGACCCGCGACGCCTTCGATGGCGCCCACCGTGCCGAACTCCGCCTTGTGCTTGGAGAGCTTCTTCTCCATCGCGTAGGACAGGAAGGTCGGGATCTCGGTGCCGCCCGCCGGCACGGTGCCGAAGGGGAAGCCGATCAGCGTGCCGCGGATCCACGCCGGCCAGGAACGCCGCCACTCCTGCGTCGTCATGTAGAGGCTGGACATCTTGTTTTCCGCGTCCTTCGTGCGCCCCTCGTAGAGCGCGAAGAACATCGCCTCGCCCACCGCGAACAGGCCCACCGCCACCAGCGTGACCTCGATGCGGTCCACCAGTTCGGGGATGCCGAAGGTGTAGCGCGCCACGCCGGAGATCTCGTCCATGCCCACCAGCCCGATGGCCAGGCCGATGAACAGCGCGATCAGCCCGCGCAGCGCACTGGCGCCCAGCACCGACGAGACGGTGACGAAGGCCAGCACCATCAGCGAGAAGTACTCCGGCGGGCCGAACTTCAGCGCCACCTCGGCCAGCCAGGGCGCGAACAGCGTCAGCGCCAGCGTGGCGATGGTGCCGGCGACGAAGCTGCCGATCGCCGAGGTGGCCAGCGCCGCGCCGGCGCGGCCGTTCTTGGCCATCAGGTTGCCTTCGAGCGCGGTGACCATGGTCGCCGTCTCGCCGGGGGTGTTCAACAGGATCGAGGTGGTCGAGCCGCCGTACATCGCACCGTAGTAGATGCCGGCGAACAGGATCATCGAAGCGGTGGGCTCGACCTGGCCGGTCAGCGGCAGCAGCATCGCCACCGTCAGGGCCGGACCGATCCCGGGCAGCACGCCGACTGCGGTGCCGATGGTGCAGCCCAGCAGGGCCCAGAGCAGGTTCATCGGGGTGGCCGCCGCAGCGAAGCCCCCCATCAGGGAAGACCAGACGTCCATGTCAACTCCTACTTCTACTTCTTCTGTCGGTCGTCAGATCCAGCCGCCCTTGACCAGGCCCGGCAGCGTCAGGCCCAGCACCTTCGTGAAGGTCCAGAACACCGGCGCTGAAAGCACCAGGCCGATCAGAAAGTCCGTGCCCAGCTGCGCCACGCCCGGGCGCTGGTCCGCGCCGAGCCGGAAGCCCCGCGCCGCCAGCGCGAACAGCAGCCCGCAGGAGACGATGAAGCCCACGCGCTCGATCAGCAGCGCATTGAGCAGCAGGCCGGCCGACACCCAGGCCACCGCCAGCCAGCGCGGCGGGTCGGCCGGCGCGTCGGCCAGCGGATCGGCCTGGCGCAGCGCCACGCCCGCCTGCAGCAGCCCGAGCAGCAGCAGCACCGCCGCCACCAGCCAGGGCAGAAAGGCCGGCCCGGCCCCGGCGTAGCCGGCCTGGCCGCCGATTTGGGTGGCGCCCAGGCCGAGCAGCAGCCCCAGCAGCGCGGTACCCACGCCGATGCCGAACTGGCCGCGGTTGGCCGTCGAGAGGGACTTCATCGCCATCCCCCCGCTCAGAGCATGCCGAGCTTGAACATCAGCGCGCGCAGCTTGGCGTGGTCGTCGTCGACGAACTTGTCGAACTCCGGACCCGTCAGCACCCAGGGCGTCCAGCTGTTCTTCTCCAGCAGCTCGGCCCAGCCCTTGGTCTTGGTGGCCTTGACCACCGCCTCGGCCAGCGCCTTGCGCTGCTCGGGCGTGACGCCTGGGGCCGCATAGACGCCGCGCCAGTTGCCGATCTCGACGTTGATGCCCTGCTCCTTGAGCGTGGGCACGGCCACGCCCTTGAGCCGCGTCGGCGCGGTCAGGCCGATGGCGCGCAGCTTGCCGGTCTGGATGAACTCCTGCAGTTCGCCCCAGCCACTGGTGCCCACGGTGACGTGGCCACCCAGGATGGCCGCGGTGGCCTCGCCGCCGCCCTTGAAGGGCACGTAGTTGACCTTGGTCGGATCGACGCCGACCTCGCGGGCGATCATCGCCACGCTGACGTGGTCCACCGAGCCCTTGGAGCCGCCGCCCCACTTGACGCTGGCGGGGTCCTTCTTCATCTGCTCGACCACGTCCTTCATCGTCTTGATCGGCGAATTCGCCGGCACGACAAAGGCGTTGTAGTCGGCCGTCAGCCGCGCCACCGGCGTGGCCTGCGACAGCGTGACCGGGGGCTTGTTCTGCACGATGGCGCCGATCATCACCGCGCCGACGACGATCAGCGCGTTCGGGTCGCCCTTGCTGGCGTTGACGAACTGTGCCAGGCCGATGGTGCCGCCCGCGCCGCCCTTGTTTTCATAGGTCACCGAGCCCGCGACGCCGGCCTCCTGCATCGCCTTGCCCAGGCCGCGGGCGGTCTGGTCGTAGCCGCCGCCAGGGTTGGCCGGGGCCATGATCTTGACGTTCTCGGCCGCACGGGCCGGGCCGGCGCCGCACAGGGCCAGGGCCAGCGGCAGGGCGAGGAGCTTGAGGGTGGTGCGACGCATCGTCGGTTCTCCAGGGTGGGTGCGAGGCAAGCTGCGCAGTCTTGTTCGGGCTTGGGCCGCGATGGTGCCGGGCACGGCCCAGCGCCGGCCCCGGGGCAACCCGCAGGCGCGCTTGCGAAGCTGTCACTTGGCTGTCAGAAGCGTTGTGCAGGCTGTCAGCCGCCTGTCGAAGCCCTGGCCGGGCACCGCGCCTCAGGGTCGGCCCGCAGTCCGACCGGTGGGCGCGACGCGGCACACTTGCGGCCATGAAACTGCTGCTGGTGGAAGACGAGGCGGCGCTCGCCCAAGCCCTGATGCGGGCGCTGGACAAGCGCGGCTTCGACGTCGAATGCTGCGGCGACGGCGCCGAGGCCCTGGCCCGCCTGCGCCTGGCGCCGCCCGATGCGGTCCTGCTGGACCTGAGCCTGCCCGGCATGGACGGCCTGCAGGTGCTGCACCGCGTCCGCGCCGAGGGCATCGCCACGCCGATCCTGGTGCTCACCGCCCGCAGCGCGGTGGGCGACCGCGTGGTCGGCCTGAACGCGGGGGCGGACGACTACCTCGCCAAGCCCTACGACCTCGACGAGCTCGAAGCGCGCATCCGCGCCCTGATCCGCCGCGCCCCGGGCCAGGAGGCCCCCGCCCCCAGCTGCGGGCCGCTGCGGCTGGACCGCGCCTCGGGCGCCTTCCTGCTCGGCGGAGAGATCCTCGAACTGGCGCCGCGCGAGCGGGCGATGCTGGAAGCGCTGATCGGCCGCGCTGGCCAGGCGGTGGCGAAGGAAAAGCTCTTCCGGCTGGTGTTTCCGATGGAGGAGACGATCCAGTTCGAGGCCATCGAGGTGGTCGCCTACCGCCTGCGCAAGAAGCTCGCCGGCAGTGGGGTGCAGCTGATCACGCTGCGCGGATTGGGCTACCTGCTGCGCGAGGGCGCGCCCTCCGCCGACGGCGCCGCCCCGGGCGAGCCGTGACCGCGCCCCAGGCGAAGGCCCAGGCGGAGGCCCCGCCGTCCCGGCGCGGGCCCCTGCCCGACTCGCTGCGCTGGCGGCTGTTGGCGGGCATCGTCCTGCCGATCGCGCTGTTCATGGCCGTGGACGCCTGGCTCACCCACCGCCACGTGCTGGAGTCGATCACCACCGCCTACGACCGCTCGCTGCTCGCCTCGGCGCGCTCGATCGGCGAGCTGCTGCAGCCGGTGGGCCAGGAGCTGCGCGTGGACGTGCCCTACGCCGCGCTGGAGATCTTCGACGCCGGCAACGAGGGCCGCATGGTCTACCGCGTCAGTGGCCTGCGCGGCGAGTTCCTCTCCGGCTACGCCGACCTGCCGGCCTACACACGCACGCCGCCCCAGCGCTCGGCCTACGCCGCGCTGGTGGATTTCTACGACGCGGAATACGGCGGCGAGCGCGTGCGCATGGCCGCGCTGTACCAGCCCGTTTCGGGCGCGCAGCTGCGCGGCGTGGCGCTGATCCAGGTCGCCGAGACGCTGGAAATCCGCGAGCGCCAGGCCCGCGCCCTGCTGCGCGACACGCTGCTGCGCCACGCGGCGATGATCGTCGTCGTGGCGGGCGTGGCCGCGCTGGTGGTGGCGCGCGCGCTGCGCCCGGTGGAGCGGCTGCGCGACGCGGTCTCGGCGCGCAGCGAGCAGGACCTGTCGCCGCTCGTCACCCCCGGCCTGCCGGCCGAGCTGCGCCCGGTGACGCAGGCGATGAACGACCTGATGGCGCGGCTGGCCGGGCTGATCGGCCACCAGCGCGAGTTCGTGCGCGACGCCTCGCACCAGCTGCGCACGCCGCTGGCGGTGCTCAAGACGCAGGCGCAGAACGGCCTGTCGGGCCACACCGGCGAGCGCGAGACGCTGGTGGCCATGCACGGCACCATCGACCGCGCCATCCGCCTGGCCAACCAGATGCTCGCGCTGGCCAAGGTCGAGCAGGTGCATCAACAGGACGCGCCGCAGCCGCTGGATCTGTGCGAACCGGTGCGCGAGGTGGCGCTGGACCTGGCGCCGCTGATCGCCGACCGGTCGCTGGACTTCGAGCTCGACGCCGACCGGCCGGTGAGCGTCCTGGGCCACGCCTGGATGCTGCGCGAGCTCACCCGCAACCTGCTGCACAACGCCATCCGCGCCACCCCCGTCGGCGGCGGCCTGATCGTGCGCGTCGAATCGGTCGCCGGCCAGGCCCGGCTGCGCGTGCGCGACGGTGGCCCCGGGCTCACCCCGGCGCGGCGCGCCCACCTCTTCGAGCCCTTCCACACGGGAGGACCGTCCAGCGGCACTTCGGGCAGCGGCCTCGGCCTGGCGATCTGCCGACAGATCTGCGAGCGCCTGGGCGGCGAGATCCGGCTGGTGAATCGTGGCAACGAGGCGGCGCCGCTGGGGCTGGACGCGATCGTCACCCTGCCCCTCGCGGCGACCCCCACTCAGTGGCCAGCGGCCACGCCCACGACACAATCGAGCCTGTGAGCCGACGACCCCCTCCCCCGCCCCCCGAAGACGACGAGACCGACGAGCTGCCCGCCGGCGCCCACGCCAGCCTGCGGCTGGACAAGTGGCTCTGGGCCGCGCGCTTCTACAAGACCCGCAGCCTGGCGGCCGAGGAGATCGGCCGAGGCCGGGTGATGGTCAACGGCCAGCTGGCCAAGCCGGCGCGGGAGCTGCGCCGCGGCGACCTGCTGAGCATCCGCCAGGGCCAGAACCCCCTGCCGCGCGAGGTGCGGGTGCAGGACCTGTCGGCCGCCCGCGGGGCCGCGCCCGTCGCGCAATTGCTCTACCAGGAAACGCCGCAGAGCCTGGCCGCTCAGGCGAAGTGGGCCGCCGAGCGCCGCCTGCACACCGAGCCGGCGTTGAGCATCGAGCAGGGCCGCCCGACCAAGGCGGCGCGGCGCCAGCTCGCCGACTGGCAGCGCTGGAGCGCCTCGGTGGACGACGAGCCGGACGAGTGAGCCCGGCAACGCGCCAGGATCCCCGAGGGGCCCGCGTCAATCCCTCTTGATCTTCGTGGCGGTCAGCACCGCCGGGCTGCTGCCGCTGGCCGCGCTGAGCTTGCCCTCGACGTCGATGCGAAGGCCCGCCATCAAGTCGCTCTGGCGCAGGTCACGGAAGAACGTCGTGTCCGACCAGCGCACCTGCACCACCTGACTGGTGCCGTCCAACGACAGGGTCAGGCTGCGGGCCGACGCGTTGACCGACACGACACTGCCCTCGCGTTCGACCACCGAGTCGACCGCCTCGGGTTTGCACACGATCGATGCGGCCTCCAGGACACCGGCGACCATTTCCCCGGTGGCGGTGACGTACAGGCCATCGGCGAGTCGGCTGGCGCCGCAGGCCGACAGATCCAGCCCACTGGGCTGCTGCACGTGAACCCAGGTGTCACGCACCCGGAAGGTCACCATCGTGGTGGTGTTCAGTTGCACCACCGTGCCATTGACCACCGTGTCATCGTCGGCGGAATGCACGTGGACCTGACTGGCGTGAAGGCTGCCATCGCTGCCATAAACGCCTTCTGCACGCACGTAGCGCCCGACGCCCGCAGCGGAACCGGCGGGATCGAACACCGTGCTGGCATCGGTCAGCACCCAGACGCCGTCGACGCGGAAGCGCTGGCCACCACCAGGCGCGGCGTTGACGTAGCCGCTCACCGCCGCATCGTCAGCCACCACGACGGGGGTGCTGCGCTCACCCACCCGGATGCGCGTGGCGCCCAGGCGCATCGCGCTGGCGGTGTAGTTCGACGGATCGGCATAGACCAGCACCCAGGCGTCATTGACCAGCGCCTCACGCGAGGGCTGCACTGAAACGCCCGCGCCCAACTGGACCGACAGCGCACCAAGCGAAAAACCGCTGGCGCTCAGGCCGGTCACAGGGCCGCTGACGCGCAGCTGCGTCAAGCCACCCAGCACCTCAACCCGCGTGGCCTGCAGCACCGTGGTGCCCCCGACGACCTTGCGCGCCGCATGCACCTCGACCGCATCGCCCACCTTCACGGCCGACAGCGCCTTGGTCGTCTCGTCGAACACCGTCACCGGCCCCAGCGCCGCATCGGCGTTGACTTGAACCGTCTGACCCAGCACGGTCAGGGTGCCTGCGCCGACGTCCAGGGCGCCGACCGGGCCCATCAAGCTGGCGTCAACGCGGATCACCTTGGCCAGATCCCGGCCCGTGCCGGTGGGCTCGTAGGTCACCTCGACGCGTTGGCCGAGCTTGGTTTCGGTCAGCGAGGTGTTGCCCAGGCTGTCCTCGATCAGCACCTCGGCCTGGCTGTCCTCGTAGGCCACGCCGTCGATGATCACACTGCCGAACCCGGTCACCGTGCCCACGCCGCTGCCCTGCTTCGTTTCACCGGTGCCGTTGGAGCCCACACCGCTGCCGCTGCAGGCCCACAAGACCAACGTCAGTGCCCCCACGGCCAGGCAGCTCCCCCAGCGGCGCCACCGCCGCGCGGCGGCCGAACCCATTCCAAGCCTGTGACCACCACCCAACGGGGCTGATCCCGGCATCGAATCCAACGGCTTGCGAAGGTCCATCGCCATCACTTCAGGTCTGCGGCCCATCCGAGGGCGACGGTGTCGACGACGTCGGCTCGGGAGGCTCCGCCTCGCGGTAGTAGTAAGCACCAAAACGCATGCGTTCGCGTGGCAGCGGGCGGGCACTGCCCGCGCGCTCGGCGTCGTCATCGTCCAGTCGGGCGGTGGCGGCCTGCACCATCGCGGAAAACGCGGGCGACCAGAGTTCACGGGCCAACTCGCCCAGCCGCTCGGCCGAGGCCGGGCTCAACCCGTACGCAAACACGCTTTGCTCCAGGAAACGCGCAGATTCGCCACCACTGAGATTGTGCACCGCGGCGTTCAGGTGATCGGCCACATTCACGCCCAGGGTTTGACCGGCTTCGAGCTCGGCGCGCGGAGCGACAAAGTGCTCGGAGATCAGCACGACGTCCTCGCCCTCGATGCACACCAAGTCCAGCCGCAGCAGCTCCTCCAGCAGCGTACGCGGGTGCACATCGCTGGACACCTCGCGCGCCAGGGCCTCGAAGCTCGGCATCTCGCCATGGCGCGGCAGGCGCCGGCGCAGCACAGGCTCACCGGCTCCATCCGCGTGGCCCAGGCGCAAGGCGGGGTCGGTGACCCAGCGGGTGAACAGCTGCGACGCGGGCGTCGGCACCAATTCCGCGCGCACCTCAGGCAGCGAGGACAGGCTGCGCACGTCCTTGCGGTGGACCCCGGACAGCACACTCAGCGCCGAGTCGGTCACCTTGGCACCGCGACGCTCCAACTCCCGCCGCGCCTCGGCAATGAAGACCTGCTTGAGCCCCTGGGCGATGGCGCCATAGTGCACGCCGGTGCGCAGCAGCCAACGCACCAACGGCGCGAGCACCAGCATCGCCGCATTGAGGCTTTGCTGGGCGCGGTCGTTAGGCAGAGGGCTGAGATTCGAAGCAGTCGGTTCCATAGACGGTGTTCTGTTCACCCCGACATCGCAGGCAGTGCGGGGCCCGAGGCCGAACGCACGGCGGATTCATGGGATGAATTTCCATTATTGTGCTACGGAACGTGACAGGATGGGGCGCCACCCCCGCAAGGGGAGGAGGTGACCGGCCAGACTGCGGCACGTGCCCAGGCGTTCGTGAAAAATTCCTCAATTGAGGACCTTGAAATCGGAACCCTGGCCGCCATTTCGTGGCGATACCGCTGCGCCCAGCGCCGCGACCCGGCAAGGAAATCATCCATGAACGACCCACAACACGCTGCAGCCCAGACCGCTGCGAACGCCAGCGCCGCCCAACCGGCCGCGGCCACCGACGCCGCGGCCGACACGCTCGCGGGTTTCGCCGCCCATGCGGCCGACGAAAGCGCCGCGCGCATCGCCGAGCTGGAAGCCAAGAACGTCGAGCTGGCCGACAGCTACCTGCGCGCCAAGGCCGAGGCCGACAACACCCGCCGCCGCGCCGACGAGGAGATCGCCAAGTCGCGCAAGTTCGCGGTCGAGTCCTTCGCCGAGAGCCTGCTGCCGGTCAAGGACAGCCTGGAGCTGGCCATTGCCACGCACGCCAGCGGCAAGGGCTCGCCCGAGCAGCTGATCGAGGGCGTGCACGCCACGCTGCGCCAGCTGGGTCAGGCACTGGATCGCAACAAGGTTCAGGAAGTGAACCCGCCCGCGGGCACCAAGTTCGACCCGCACCAGCACCAGGCGATCAGCATGGTGCCGGCCGAGCAAGAGGCCAACACCGTGGTCGCCGTGCTGCAAAAGGGCTACACGATTGCCGAACGCGTGCTGCGCCCGGCCCTGGTGACGGTGGCCGCCCCCAAGTGACGGGCGACTGACGGGACCGTCACAAAAACCTCGTCCCAACAATTGAAATTCAGCCGCAGCCCCACATCTGCGGGACAACCAGATTTAGGAGCACCCACATGGGCAAGATCATCGGCATCGACCTCGGCACCACCAACAGCTGCGTGGCCATCATGGAAGGCAACAGCACCAAGGTGATCGAGAACAGCGAAGGCGCACGCACGACGCCTTCGATCATCGCGTACCAGGAAGACGGCGAGGTGCTGGTGGGCGCTTCGGCCAAGCGCCAGGCGGTCACGAACCCGAAGAACACGCTGTACGCCGTCAAGCGCCTGATCGGCCGCAAGTTCACCGAAAAGGAAGTGCAGAAGGACATCGACCTGATGCCCTTCACGATCACCGGCGCCGACAACGGCGACGCCTGGGTGGAAGTGCGCGGCAAGAAGCTGGCGCCCCCGCAGGTCTCGGCCGAGGTGCTGCGCAAGATGAAGAAGACCGCCGAGGACTACCTCGGCGAAGAAGTGACCGAGGCCGTGATCACGGTGCCGGCCTACTTCAACGACAGCCAGCGCCAGGCCACCAAGGACGCCGGGCGCATCGCCGGCCTGGACGTCAAGCGCATCATCAACGAGCCCACCGCCGCGGCCCTGGCCTTCGGCCTGGACAAGCACGGCAAGGGTGACCGCAAGATCGCGGTGTTCGACCTGGGCGGCGGCACCTTCGACATCTCGATCATCGAGATCGCGGACGTCGACGGCGAGAAGCAGTTCGAGGTGCTGTCCACCAACGGCGACACCTTCCTGGGCGGCGAGGACTTCGACCAGCGCATCATCGACTACATCGTCACCGAGTTCCGCAAGGAGCAGGGCGTCGATCTGACCAAGGACGTGCTGGCCCTGCAGCGCCTGAAGGAAGCCGCCGAGAAGGCCAAGATCGAGCTGTCGAACTCCTCGCAGACCGACGTCAACCTGCCCTACATCACCGCGGACGCCACCGGCCCGAAGCACCTGAACGTCAAGCTCACCCGCGCCAAGCTGGAAAGCCTGGTCGACGAGCTGATCGAGCGCACGATCGAGCCCTGCCGCATCGCGATCAAGGACGCGGGCATCAAGGTGTCGGACATCGACGACGTGATCCTGGTGGGCGGCCAGTCGCGCATGCCCAAGGTGCAGGACAAGGTCAAGGAGTTCTTCGGCAAGGAGCCGCGCAAGGACGTCAACCCGGATGAAGCCGTCGCCGTCGGCGCCGCGATCCAGGGCCAGGTTCTGGGCGGCGAGCGCAAGGACGTGCTGCTGCTGGACGTCACCCCGCTGAGCCTGGGCATCGAGACCCTGGGCGGCGTGATGACGAAGATGATCAAGAAGAACACGACCATCCCGACCAAGTTCGCGCAGACCTTCTCGACCGCGGACGACAACCAGCCGGCCGTGACCATCAAGGTCTACCAGGGCGAGCGCGAAATGGCCTCGGGCAACAAGAGCCTGGGCGAGTTCAACCTCGAAGGCATCCCGCCGGCCCCGCGCGGCTTGCCGCAGATCGAGGTGAGCTTCGACATCGACGCCAACGGCATCCTGCACGTGGGCGCCAAGGACAAGGGCACCGGCAAGGAAAACAAGATCACCATCAAGGCGAACTCCGGCCTGAGCGAGGCCGAGATCGAGAAGATGGTCAAGGACGCCGAGCTGAACGCCGCCGAGGACCACCGGAAGTTCGAACTGGTGCAGGCGCGCAACCAGGCCGACGCGATGATCCACTCGGTCAAGAAGAGCCTCACCGAGCACGGTGACAAGCTCGACGCGGGCGAGAAGGAAAAGATCGAGGCGGCGATCAAGGACGTCGAGGAAGCGCTCAAGGGCGACGACAAGGCGGCAATAGACGCCAAGTCCGAGGCGCTGATGACCGCCAGCCAGAAGCTGGGCGAGAAGGTCTACGCCGACATGCAGGCCCAGCAGGCCGCCGCTGGGGCTGCCGGCGCCGCCGCTGGCGAAGCGCCCAAGGCCGACGCGGGTGCCGGCAAGCCGGCCGACGCCGACGTGGTGGACGCCGAGTTCAAGGAAGTCAAGAAGTGATCACCGGGGCGGCCCCCGCCCAGGGGCAGCCCGGTTGATTCGCCGCGCGCGTGGTCGCAGGTCCGTCCTGCCGCCCGGCGCGGCGCTTTCGCTTCCAAGCCTTCACAGACACTGAGCACGAGCCATGGCAAAGCGCGATTACTACGAAGTCCTCGGGGTGGCCAAGAACGCCAGCGACGACGAGATCAAGAAGGCCTACCGCAAGCTGGCCATGAAGTTTCACCCGGACCGCAACCAGGGGGACGACGCCAAGGCGGCCGAGGAGAAGTTCAAGGAGGTCAAGGAGGCCTACGAGATGCTCTCCGACGCGCAAAAGCGTCAGGCCTACGACCAGTTCGGCCACGCCGGGGTGGATCCGAATGCCGGCGGCGCGGGCTTCCGCCCCGGCGGCCCGGAGGGCTTCGGCGGCTTCGCGGAGGCTTTCGGCGACATCTTCGGTGACATCTTCGGTGGCCAGGGCGGCGGCGGCGGTGGCCGGCGCGGCCCTGGGGGCCAGCAGGTCTACCGCGGCGCGGACCTGTCCTACGCGATGGAGATCACGCTCGAGGAGGCCGCCCACGGCAAGGAAACGCAGATCCGCATCCCGAGCTGGGAAGAGTGCGAGACCTGCCACGGCAGTGGCGCCAAGCCCGGCACCAGCGCCAAGACCTGCTCGGCCTGCCACGGCTCGGGCACGGTGCATCTGCGCCAGGGCTTCTTCAGCATCCAGCAGACCTGCCCGCACTGCCACGGCAGCGGCAAGGTGATCGCCGACCCCTGCACCAGCTGCAACGGCGCGGGCAAGATCAAGAAGCAGAAGACGCTGGAGGTGAAGATCCCGGCGGGCATCAACGAGGGCCAGCGCATCGCCCTGCGTGGCCACGGCGAGCCCGGCATGCACGGCGGCCCGGCGGGTGACCTCTACGTCGAGATCCGCATCAAGCAGCACGACATCTTCGAGCGCGATGGCGACGACCTGCACTGCACGGTGCCGGTCAGCGTGATCACCGCGGCACTCGGCGGCTCGATCCAGATCCCGACGCTGGGCGGCGAGGCCGAGATCGATCTGCCCGAGGGCACGCAGCACGGCAAGACCTTCCGCCTGCGCGCCAAGGGCATCAAGGGCATCCGCTCGAACTACCCGGGTGACCTGTACTGCCACATCCAGGTCGAGGTGCCGGTCAAGCTCACCGAGCACCAGCGCAAGCTGCTCAAGGAGCTGGACGAATCGCTCAAGAAGGGCGGCGACAAGCACTCGCCGACCGGCAAGAGCTGGACGGACCGGATGAAGGACTTGTTCAAGTGATCCGCTGAAGCGGTGAATGGGTGGTCTGGCGCCACAGCGTCAGCACCACCACGAAGGCGATCAGCGCGCAGACGGTGGCCTTCGGCAGGCCCAGCCCGATGCGTGGATTCACCGCCAGGAAGTCACCGATCGAGGTGCCTGCCGTGCGCACCAGCGCAATGGCGCACCAGTAGCCCGCCGCCGTGGTGAGCAGGCTGCGCCGCGTGACAACCCAGAGCCCCCCCCACAGCAGGCCAAGGCCCACGGCCGCCGGCCCCAGGCCGATTCGCACCGACAGAGAGTCCCCGAGCGCCGTGCCGAAGGTACCGGCCGCAAGCATCGCGGCCCAGTACCTGGCACCGGTGTTGCCCAGGCCGATGGCGCCGCGCCCGTGAGGGCCGACCTGACAGGGTCGAACCAGCAGCGCCAGCAACAGGGCCAGTCCAGCCGCCAACGCCAGAAGGGGCAGGTGCAGGTCGTCGCCGGCGAAGTCGGCGACGTTGGTGGCCGCGGTGCGCACCAGCACGATCGCCGTCCAATAGTAGGCCTCGCGGGGGGAGGCGTCGCGCCGCTCGGCCCAGAGCACGAGCAGGAACAGCGGCAGCAGCAGCCCCAGTCCCTGGAGCAGGCCCAACCCGCTCGCGTGCGCGTAGAGGTCGCCCAGGTTGGTGCCCAGCACGCTGGCCAGCGTGATGGCGGCCCAGTAGCGCGCGTTCGCAACCGGGGTGTGTGTGCTCTGCATCGTCGGCCCTTCCGGAGGTGTGCCTGAAATTGGCGGCGATCGTAGCGGGCCCGCATGTCAGCCAAGCAGACGGTCGGGCCTCACTTGCGGCAACTTCCTCACGGTGCAGGAGGCAACAACAGGTGGCCCTGCACGCCGAAACTGCTCAAGCCCCCAAACGATTTGCCGATGAGAGACAGACGTCCGTTGTCCCCTCTCCGCCCGCACGTTTCACAGCATGCAACTGCTCGATCCCGGCATCGTCGACTGCCGCGCCCTGGTCGTCGACGGCAACCTCACGTCCCGAAGCACGCTGGTCACCATGCTGCGTGAGTGGGGCGTCGGGAGCGTGGCCCAAGCCAGCCGCCCAGAAGATGCCCGACGCATCATTGAGGACCGCCTGTTCGACATCGTGCTGTGCGAGCACCACTTCGACGGCTCGGTGATGGGTGGCCAGGACCTGCTTGACGACCTGCGCCGCTCCCAGCTGCTGCCGTTTTCGACCGTCTTCGTGATGGTCACGGGCGAGGCGTCCTACGCCAAGGTGGCCGAGGCCGCCGAGTCCGCGCTGGACAGCTACCTGCTCAAGCCCCACAACGCCGCAGCGTTGGGCGAACGGCTGACGCAGGCGCGGCGGCGCAAGCGGGTGCTGAGCGACATCTTCGACGCCATCGACGCCAAGCAATTTGAGGCCGCCGCCGTGATGTGCGTCCAGCGCTTCACCGCGCGCAGCGAGTATTGGCTCTACGCCGCGCGGCTGGGCGCCGAGCTGCTGTTGCGCCTGGGGCGCCACGACGCGGCGCGGCGCATGTTCGAGGCGGTGCGCGAGGCCCGCGCGCTGCCCTGGGCCAAACTGGGCATCGCACGCGCCGAGGTCGAAGGCGGAGGCACCGAGCAGGCGCGGCGCACGCTGGAATCGCTCATCGCCGACAACCCCTCCTACGCCGACGCCTACGACGTCATGGGGCGGGTGCAGGTCGAGCACGGGGACCTGGCGGGCGCGCTGGAAACCTATCGCCGCGCCTGTGAGCTCACGCCGGCCAGCATCATGCGGCTGCAAAAGCAGGGCATGCTGGCCTTCTACGCCGGTGAGTTCCGGGAAGCCGAGCGCGCGCTCGACAAGGCCGTCAGCGCCGGGATTTCGAGCAAGATGTTCGACCTCGAATCCCTGGTGCTGCTGGCGCTGCTCAAATTCGACGCCGGCGACCAACGTGGCCTGCTGCGGGCACTCGACAACCTCACGCACGCCTGCGAGCGCAACTCCGACAGCAGCCGCATCCGCCGCTTCAGCGCACTCTGCGCCGTGCTGCGCAGCGTGGCCGAGCGGCAGATCGGCCGCGCGATCCAGCAGGCGCGCGACATCGCCGGCGAATTGCGCGACGACGACTTCGATTTCGAGGCCGCCTCGAACTTCATCGCCCTGCTCGCCCGGCTGGCGCGCACCGAGGTGCAACTGCCCGACAGCGACGTCTGGGTGGGGCAGGCGGCGATGCGCTTTTGCGTCTCGAAGGCCGGCACCGATCTGCTCAGCGCCGCCGCATTCGGTCACGATGAGTTCCAGCAGGTGGTGCGCGATGCCCATGTGCGCATCGGCACGATGGCCGAACAGGCGATGACGCACAGCGTGCGGGGCTCGCCCACCATCGCGGTGCAGACCCTGTTGAGGCAGAGTGAGGAGACCCTCAACGCCAAGCTGCTCGAGCTCGCCGGGCTGGTGCTGCAGCGCCACCGCGAGCGCATCGACCTGTTTGAGCCGATGACTGCGCGCGTGGAGGCGTTGCGCAACCGCTACTGCACCAAGGGCACCCGCGTCAGCCTGGCCGAGGTGGGCCGGCAGGCGGGTGCGCTGGCGATGCGCATCTGATGCGCGGGCGGCTCGGCCTCAGCCACCGAGCCAGTCCTTCAACACCTCGTCGGTGTGCTGACCCAGCGTCGGCGGCGCCGTGCGGTAGGCCACCGGCGACGCCGACAGGCGGATCGGATTCGCCACCCCGGGCACCGAACCCGCCACCGGGTGCGGCAGCTCGACGCGCAGCCCGCGCGCCAGCACCTGCGGATCGGCAAAGACCTCGTCGAGCCGGTTGATCGGACCGCAGGGCACGCCCGCCGCTTCCAGCCGCTCGATCCACTCGCGCGTCGTGCGCAGCACCGTGGCCTGGCGCAGCAGCGGGATCAGCGTAGCGCGGTTCGCCACCCGTGCCGCATTGGTGGAGAAGCGCTCGTCGGTGGCCCATTCGGCGTGACCGGCCGATTCGGCCAGGCGGGCGAACTGCCCGTCGTTGCCCACCGCGACGATCATGTCGCCATCCGCGGTCGGAAAGTCCTGGTACGGCACGATGTTCGGGTGCGCATTGCCCATGCGCCGCGGCACCCGCCCGCCAATCAGGTAATTCGCGGTCTGGTTGGCCAGCGCCGCCACCTGCACGTCCAGCAGCGCCAGGTCGATGTGCTGCCCCTCGCCGGTGGCGTGGCGGTGCTGCAGCGCAGCCAGCACGCCGATGCTGGCGTACAGCCCGGTCATGATGTCCACCAGCGCCACCCCCACCTTCTGCGGCCCCTGCCCCTCCGGCAGCGGCTCACCGTCGGCTCGGGGTGATTCGGCCGGACCGGTCACGCTCATCAGCCCGCCCATGCCCTGGATCAGGAAGTCGTAGCCCGGGCGCTGCGCGTAGGGGCCGTTCTGGCCGAAGCCGGTGATCGAGCAGTAGATCAGCCGCGGGTTGACCGCTTTCAGGCTGTCGAAGTCCAGGCCGTACTGCTTGAGCCCGCCGACCTTGAAGTTCTCCAGCAGCACGTCGGCCTGCGCCGCCAGCTGGCGCACCAGCGCCTGGCCCTCGGGCGTGGCGATGTCGATCGCCACCGAGCGCTTGTTGCGGTTGGCGCAGAAGAAGTAGGCCGCGTCGCGCGTGTCGCGCCCCTGCTCGTCCTTGAGCCAGGGCGGCCCCCAGGCGCGGGTGTCATCGCCCGCGCCGGGGCGCTCGACCTTGACGACGTCCGCGCCCAGGTCGGCCAGCATCTGCCCCGCCCAGGGCCCGGCCAGCACGCGCGAGAGATCGAGGACCTTGATGCCCTGCAGTGCTCCGGCCTGCATGGCGTCAGAACGCCGCGATGCCGGTGATGGCGCGGCCGAGGATCAGCGCATGGATGTCGTGCGTGCCCTCGTAGGTGTTGACCACCTCCAGGTTGACGAGGTGGCGCGCCACGCCGAACTCGTCGCTGATGCCGTTGCCGCCGAGCATGTCGCGCGCGGTGCGGGCGATGTCCAGCGACTTGCCGCAGCTGTTGCGCTTCATGATCGAGGTGATCTCCACTGCCGCCGTGCCCTCGTCCTTCATGCGGCCCAGGCGCAGGCAGCCCTGCAGGCCCAGCGTGATGTCCGTCAGCATGTCGGCCAGCTTCTTCTGCACCAGCTGGTTGGCCGCCAGCGGCTTGCCGAACTGCTTGCGGTCCAGGGTGTACTGCCGCGCGGTGCGGAAGCAGAACTCCGCCGCGCCGAGTGCGCCCCAGGCGATGCCGTAGCGCGCGCTGTTCAGGCAGGTGAAGGGGCCCTTCAGGCCGCGCACCTCGGGGAAGGCGTTCTCCTCGGGGCAGAACACCTCGTCCATCACGATCTCGCCGGTGATCGAGGCGCGCAGGCCCACCTTGCCGTGGATCGCCGGGGCGCTCAGTCCCTTCCAGCCCTTTTCCAGCACGAAGCCGCGGATCTGGCCCTCGTCGTCCTTGGCCCAGACCACGAAGACATCGGCGATCGGCGAGTTGGTGATCCACATCTTCGAGCCGGAGAGCGAGTAGCCGCCGTCCACCTTGCGGGCGCGGGTGACCATGCTGCCGGGGTCGGAGCCGTGGTTCGGCTCGGTCAGGCCGAAGCAGCCGATCCACTCGCCGCTGGCCAGCTTGGGCAGGTACTTCTGCTTGGTGGCCTCGTTGCCGAACTCGTTGATCGGCACCATCACCAGCGAGGACTGCACGCTCATCATCGAGCGGTAGCCCGAGTCCACCGCCTCCACCTCGCGGGCGATCAGGCCATAGCAGACGTAGTTCAGGCCGGCGCCGCCGTACTGCTCGGGGATGGTCGGGCCCAGCAGGCCCAGCTCGCCCATCTCACGGAAGATCGCCGCGTCCGTCTGCTCGTTGCGGAAGGCCATCTGCACGCGGGGCATCAGCCGGTCCTGGCAGTAGGCACGGGCCGCATCGCGCACCGCGCGCTCGTCGTCGGTCAGCTGGGTGTCGAGCAGCAGGGCGTCGTCCCAGTGGAAGGAGGCTTTGGAGCTGGCCATCGTGATGGATCCTGAGTTCGTGGACGGGAAGATCGGTATGGGTCGGGATGCTAAGTGCACAAAGAGCACGCCTCAAGCGCAAATATCGAACCCATCTGTGCAATCAGCGCACTTCAAATTCCACACCCGCCCTCCCCTCGCATTCCCCCCCCGCCGCAGGCCCGCCAAACAAAGGCCATCAGAACAGACTGCCCTGCTCGGGTGCGCCTGGGGCCTGCGGCGCCCGCGGCGGGCGAAAGGCCGACGCATCCAGCGCCGGCACCTCACGGCTCAAGCCGACGCGGGCGGCCGCCTTTTCGACGCGCTGGCGGATCAGCTGGGCCCAGGGGCCGGCGCCGCGCATGCGATCGCGGAAGTTGGCGTCATAGTCCTTGCCACCCCGCATGTCGCGGATGCGCGCCATCACCCGCTCGGCCCGGTCCGGGAAGTGCTCGGCCAGCCAGCTCCGGAACAGCGGAGCCACCTCCCAGGGCAGGCGCAGCACCGTCCAGTGCGCGCTGCGCGCCCCGGCCTCGGCGGCTGTGGCCAGGATGCGCTCGATCTCCGGCTCGTTGACGAAGGGGATGACCGGCGCCACGTTCACGCCCACCCAGACGCCCGCCTCGGCCAGCCGGCGGATCGCGTCCAGGCGCCGCTGCGGGGCGGCGGCGCGCGGCTCCAGGATCCGCCCCAATGCAGCGTCCAGGGTCGTCACGCTGATGAAGACCACCACCTGGCGACGCTGCGCCATCTCGCCCAGCAGGTCCAGGTCGCGAACGATGCCGCCCGACTTGGTGACGATCGACACCGGCTGCCCGGCCTCGTGCAGCACCTCCAGCAGGCCGCGTGTCAACCTCAGCTCGCGCTCGACGGGCTGGTAGGCGTCGGTGGCCGAACCCAGGTTGATCGACTGCGGCCGCCAACTCGGTCGGCACAGCGCCACGCGCAGGCGATCCGCGGCGTTCACCTTGGCCACCAGCCGGGTTTCGAAGTCCAGCCCGGGCGAGAGGTTCAGATAGCTGTGCGTCGGCCGTGCGTAGCAGTAGATGCAGCCGTGCTCGCAGCCACGGTAGGGGTTGATCGACCACTCAAAGGGCAGGTCGGGAGAATCGTTGCGCGTCAGGATCTCACTGCAGGTCTCCAGCCGCACTTCGGTGCGCACGGCCGCCGCGGGATCGGCCCAGTCGTTGTCCCCGCTGTCGTCGTGCCCCCAGCCATCGTCAACGCTTTCGCGTTGCGAGCGCTCGAAGCGGTGGGCGATCTGCCATCCCGTTCCGCGTCCGCGCGGCGCACGGGCCGGCGCAGGCCGCCTTTCGGCGGATTCGTCATGTAAAGAACGATCGGTGGCATCGGACATGTTTGGCTCGAAGCGGCGGCGGCACCCGGCGATAACTGTTATTTTATACAGTATTGTGCCTCACTCAATGCCGCAGGGCCACACGGGGTGGCCCCCAATTCCTGACGCCTGCCCATGGCATCAGGAAAAACCCGAATCGAAATGGTTACATGACGTGTTTGCGGCAAAACCACGACAGTCTCATCAGGGTTAATCCTGACGTTGCAGCCATGACGTGGGTCAGTTTTTGGTCAGAGTGCCTTCCTAGACTCGTAACCAAAGATTTGCGATGGTTCGCCCCGAAGCGTCGCGGTCTTGAAATTTTTGCCCGCAACCCATGAGGAGAGAGGCATGACAGACCCTGTCGTTGCACGCATCAGAAACAACCCCAAGTATCAGGAGTTGAAGCAGAAGCGCAATTCCTTTGGCTGGTTTCTCGCCATCCTGATGCTGGTCGTCTATTACGGCTACATCGCCCTGATTGCCTTCAACAAGCCTTTCCTGGCCCAACCGACCGGCAGCGGCGTGACCACGTTGGGCATTCCCATCGGCATGGGCGTGATCATTTTCACGATTTTGATCACCGGCATCTACGTGCGTCGCGCCAACAGCGAGTACGACCGCCTGACCGCCGAGATTCTTGCCGAGGAAACCAAATAATGAAGCGCTTCACTCGTTATTCGCTGCCGCTGCTCGCACTGCTGGGCAGCGGGGCGGCGCTGGCAGCCGGTGCGGACCTGGGTCAAACGACCAAGCAGGCCACCAACTGGACCGCCATCACCATGTTCGGCATTTTCGTGCTGGCCACGCTGTGGATCACGAAATGGGCTGCGGCCAAGACCAAGAGCGCAGCTGATTTCTATACCGCCGGCGGCGGCATCACGGGTTTCCAGAATGGATTGGCGATCGCCGGCGACTATATGTCGGCCGCCTCCTTCCTGGGTATTTCCGCGGCCGTGATGGCCAGTGGCTATGACGGCCTGATCTACTCGATCGGCTTCCTGGTCGGCTGGCCGGTCATCACCTTCCTGATGGCCGAGAAGCTACGCAACCTGGGCAAGTTCACCTTCGCCGACGTGGCCGGTTACCGCTTCAAGCAGACCCCGATCCGCGCCTTCGCGGCCTCGGGCACGCTGGTCGTGGTGGCTTTCTACCTGATCGCGCAGATGGTGGGCGCGGGCTCGCTGATCAAGCTGCTGTTCGGTCTGGACTACTGGCTGGCCGTGGTGATCGTGGGCTGCCTGATGATGGTCTACGTGCTGTTCGGCGGCATGACGGCCACCACCTGGGTGCAGATCATCAAGGCGATCATGCTGCTGTCGGGCGTGACCTTCATGGCCTTCATGGTGATGTCGCAGTTCGGCTTCTCGCCGGAAGCGCTGTTCGCCAAGGGCGTGGCAGTCAAGACGGCCATCGCCGCTTCGGGCAAGACCGCGGCCATCGCCGCAGCCGCTGCCGCCAGCGCCGCGGCGTCGACGCCGGAACTCGCTGCCAGCGCAGTCAAGATGGCTGCCGCCGCTGAAGCGATCAATCCCGAGAAGGTCGGCCTGTCCATCATGGGCCCGGGCGGCTTCATCAAGGACCCGATCTCGGCGATCAGCTTCGGCATGGCGCTGATGTTCGGTACCGCCGGCCTGCCGCACATCCTGATGCGCTTCTTCACGGTGCCCAACGCCAAGGAAGCCCGCAAGAGCGTGTTCTGGGCGACCACCTGGATCGGCTACTTCTACATCCTGATCTTCATCATCGGCTTCGGCGCGATCACCCTGGTGCTGACCAATCCGGAATACGCGGATGTGGCCAAGGGCACGATCAAGGCCGGCGGCGCCAACATGGCGGCCGTGCTGGTGGCGAAGGTGGTCGGTGGCGACATCTTCTTCGGCTTCATCTCGGCGGTGGCCTTCGCAACCATCCTGGCGGTGGTGGCGGGTCTGACGCTGTCGGGCGCCTCGGCCGTGTCGCATGACCTGTACGCCACGGTGTTCAAGAAGGGCAACGCCGACAGCGCCTCCGAGCTGAAGGTCTCGCGCATCACCACGATCGCGCTGGGCATCGTCGCGGTGGTCCTGGGCATCGCCTTCGAGAAGCAGAACATCGCCTTCATGGTGGCGCTGGCCTTCGCGATCGCAGCGTCGGCCAACTTCCCGGTGCTGTTCCTGTCGATGATCTGGAAGGGTTGCACCACCCGCGGCGCGGTGATCGGTGGCTTCCTGGGCCTGATCTCCTCCGTCGGCCTGACCGTCGTCTCGCCGGCCGTGTGGGAAGCCACGTTCGGTTATCCGAAGGGCTCGGCCTGGTTCCAGTACAGCTCGCCCGCCCTGTTCTCGATGACCATCGGCTTCGTCGGCGTGTGGCTGTTCTCCATCCTGGACAACAGCGCCCAAGCCAAGAAGGAGCGCGAGGACTTCGAAGCCCAGCAGGTCCGTTCGGAAACCGGCCTGGGTGCCGCTGGCGCCTCCGGTCACTGAGCCTGATCTCCCCCGGTGCCGCTGCGGCGGCACCCCTACACCGCCCGGGTGCATCGCCCGGGCGGTTTTTTTTCGTCCGGACTTCAGGCTGGGGCGTTGAGGTGGCGCAGCTTCACGAAGGCCATGGCTGCCATCACCGCGTCGTTGACCGCGTCGTGCGCGTCGCGCTGCGGCAGGGCCAGGTCGTCCATCAGTGTGGCAAAGCGCAGGTCGATGTTGGTGACGCCCTTGAGGTGCGGCGGCAGCTGGCGGTTCTTGTAGTCGAAGTACATCGCCGAGACCTCGACCTTCGGCTGCGGCAGGCCCATGCCGAGGATCGGGAAGATCACCCGGTTGAGCATCGCCACGTCGAACTCCAGGTAGTACCCCACCAGCGGGCGGCTGCCGATGAAGGTCATCAGCTGCTTGACCGCGTCGTCGGGGTCGAGCCCCTGCGCCACGTCGCGCTCGCGCAGGCGGTGCACGCGGATGCTGTCGGCCGACACGCCCTTGCTCGGCTTGACCAGCAGCTCCAGGCGCTGGCTGGTCAGGATGCGGTCGCCGACGATGCGCACCGCGCCGATCGAGATGATCTCGTCGCGCCCGACCACCAGCCCGGTGGTCTCGCAGTCCAGCGACACCCATTCGTTGGGCGGGGGCGCGTCGAACATGAAGCGAAAGCGCTGATCGCCCATGTGATAAAGCATCCACTCGCGCTTGAGCGCGCCCCAGGCGGCTTTCAGGGACAGGTTCATGACCGGTTGCTCCCCGCCGCTCAAAGGATGTCCAGGCGATAGTGCATGCGCAGCATCGTCTTGAAGCGCTTGACCACGCCCAGCGCGTCCTTGAGCAGGTCGCGGTCCAGGCTGGAGAGCTTGTCCACCTCGATGCCGCCGGGCTGCTTGCCCGCGGCAATGGCCTGCAGGCCGGTCTTGAGCTTCAGGCCCATGAAGAAGCGCAGGCACTCGACCAGGTCGGTGCCCATCTGCGCGGGCAGCTTCTCGGCGGCCACCAGCGCCTCGATGCGCGCGGTGGTGCTGGTCTCGTCGAGGTGCTGCTCCAGCGCCAGCGCGCGCACGCCATGCACCAGCGGGAAGGTGCCGGCCTTCTTCAGATCCAGCTTGTCGCCCGAGCCGTCGCCCAGCGAGAGCACGCGGCTCCACCAGCCGCTGCCCTCGTTGAAGGCTTCGACCGAGGCGGCAAAGCGCCCGAGCAGCATCATGTTGTCGGTCGCCAGGCGGAACAGCTGCTCGCGCACCTGCACGAGAAGCCCGGCATCGCCACAGACCGCGCGCGCGTCCAGGAAGATCGCCAGCGCCATCACGTGGTCCGGCGTGGGCTGCAGCAGCCAGCCCTTGGCACGCTGGGCAAAGTCGCTGGCGCTGTGGCGCCAGTCGGGGTTGGACACCATGATGTGGCCCTGGCACTCCGGGTAGCCGAAGCGCGCCAGCGCGTCCGAAAACCGCTGGCAGATCGCTGCCAGATCGTGCGGGCACTCGTAGCCGTCGCGCAGGATCAGGCCGTTGTCCTGGTCGGTCTTGAGGATCTGCTCGCCGCGGCCCTCGCTGCCCATCACGAAGAGGCAGGAATTGGCCACCAGATCGGCCGGTGCGATCAGCTGCCAGGCGCGCTCGAAGAGCTTGGCGTTGAGCTCCTGCACCAGCCGGGCGATCTGCTGAACCTTTGTGCCGGCGCGGTGCAGCATCGTCACCGAGCGGGTGATCTGCCCGGCCGCCGCCTCCAGCGCCGCCAGATCCTGTGCCTCCAGGATCTGCAGCATGATCAGGTAGGAGTGGTTGGACAGGAAGCTCAGCAGGTCCAGCTGCTGCAGGAAGCCGATGACGCGATCGCCCTCCATCACCACCAACCGGTGGATCTTGTGGCGGATCATCAGCGCCAGGGCCTCGAACAGGGCGTCCTTCGGCGCGATGGTGATGAGGTTGAAGTTCGCCAGCTCGCGCACCTTCAGCTCATGGAGCGGCGTGCCGTGCAGCACCGCGCGCTCCAGGCCGGTGATGGTGAACACGCCGCGCCGCGGCGGGTCGGTCTCGGTGTCGCGCACCATCACGTTGCTGGTGCGCTTCTCGCGAAACATGCGCACGACGCTGACGATGTCGTCGTTGGCGTCCACCCAGACCGCCGGGCGGATGAACACCTCCCCGACGCGCGCGAAGGTCAGCGACTGCAGCTCGTGCTCGCCCTGGCGCTCCGACAGCGCGCTGAGCTTCTTCGACAGGTCCGAGAACAGCAGCGCACCGAAGGTGGCGTTGCTGGCGATCAGCTCGGTCACCGCGGCCTTGGCCAGCTGGTAGGCCACCACCTCCTCGGCCGCCACGAAGCGGCTGGAGGCCTTGCCCGACACCAGCGCACGGCCGTCGAAGCTGTCGTCCGGGCCGTAGCTGGCCACCAGCTCCTCGCCGTCCCACTGCTGCACCACGCCCTTGATCAGCACGTAGAGGTGCTCCGGGTGGGCACCGGGCGTCATGACCTCCGCGCCCTCGCGGAAGTAGGCGATGTCCAGGCTGTTGCGCACCAGGGTGCGCTCCTCGCCGTTCAGGCAGTCGAAGGGCGAGATCGTGAAATTGAAGGCGCTCGGCACGGCGGGGGCTTTCGACAGGGTGGAGGCAACAGCGGGCCCACACGCAGGGCCCATCCGGATCGTCGCCGACGATTGTCCGCAGCCGCCTGACGGCCTTCCCTGCGCTCAAGCAAACCGGGCGCATCGCGCCGCCCCTTGACGCCCGTCATCCACCCAGGGCCCGCGGGTGGCGGCAAAGTGCGGCAAATTTGCCACGCCACAGCAAGCCGTGGCAACCAGCGCTAGGCTTGCGGCATGACCGCTCCCTTGAATCGCCCCTGCGCGCCAGCCCGCCGTTGTCTCCAAGCCCAACTGCCCCGACTGGCGGCGGCCCTCTTTGCAGGGTCCTTGACCCTGCTCGCCCAGGCGCAGGACGGCACGGCCGCCAGCGCACCGAGCCGCAGCATCGTCGGTGGCATCGTCGACCAGGCCGCCGAAGCGGGCCGCACCGTCGGCAGCGAAGCCCGCAAGGTGGGCAGCGGCATCGCCCAGGGCGCACGCGAAGCCGCCTCCACGGCAGCCTCGGGCGCCAGGCAGATCTGGCGCGGAGCCAGGGAAGAAGGCCAGCGCGTGGGCAGCGCCGCCAGCTCGACGGCGCGTGACCTCAAGTCCGCCACCACAGCCGCCACCACAGCGGCGACCACGCCCGCCAGCCAGGCGCCCGCCCCGGTCGAGACGCGCTCGACGACGCGCTGAAGCGGCTCAGCCGCGCTTGGCCACCAGCGTCAGGATGTCGTAGCTGGCCACCAGCTCCCCGAGCTGGTTGCTGACCTCCACATCCCAGGCCACCACGCCCTGGCCGCGGCCCTGGGCATCCACCTTCTGGCGGTCGATCTTGCGCTTGGCGGTCAGGCGCGCCTGGATGGTGTCGCCGATCCCCACGGGCTTGACGAAACGCAGCGTGTCCAGGCCGTAGTTGGCCAGCACCGGCCCCGGCGCCGGGCTGACGAACAGGCCCGCCGCCGCCGACAGCACGAAGTAGCCGTGCGCGATGCGCTTGCCAAAGGGCGAGTCCTTGGCGGCCACCTCGTCGAAGTGCATGTAGAAGTAGTCGCCCGAGAGGCCGCCGAAGGCGACGATGTCCGCCTCGCTCACCGTGCGGCGGTGCGTCAGCAGGCTCTCGCCGATCTGCAGGTCCTCGAAGTGGCGGCGGAAGGGGTGAACCTCGGTCTCGACGCGCTTCGCCCCACGCAGGTATTCGCCGGTGACCGCCGCCAGCATCGTCGGCGAACCCTGCACCGCGCAGCGCTGCAGGAGGTGGTGCACAGCGCGGATGCCGCCCAGCTCCTCGCCCCCGCCCGCGCGGCCCGGGCCGCCGTGCTTGAGCAGCGGCAGCGGCGAGCCGTGGCCGGTGGACTCGGGCGCGGCCTCGGCGTCCAGAATGTGCAGGCGGCCGTGCAGCGCGGCGGCCACCGGGATGACCTTCGCCGCCACCGCCGGGTCCTTGGTCACCAGCGTGCCGACCAGGCTGCCCTGCCCCTTGGCGGCCAGCGCCAGCGCCTCGTCCAGATCGTCGTAGGCCATCAGCGTGCTGACCGGGCCAAAGGCCTCGACCGCGTGCACCGTGTCATCGCCCAGCGGGTTGCGCGCGCGCAGCAGCATCGGCGCGAGGAAGGCGCCCTCGCCCACCCCCTCGCCCAGCGGCGCAAAGTCGGCGCTGCCGTCGTGGACCACGTCGGCCGCCTCGCGCAGGCGGGCGATCTGCGCGGCCACATCCACCGCCTGGGCCTGCGAGGCCAGCGCGCCCATCTTCACGCCCTCGACCGCCGGGTCGCCGATCACCGTCTTGGCCAGCCGGGCACGCAGCGCCTCGGCCACCGCGTCGAGGTGGCGGCGCGGCACGATGGCGCGGCGGATCGCGGTGCACTTCTGGCCGGCCTTGACCGTCATCTCGCGCGCCACCTCCTTGACGAAGAGGTCGAACTCGGCGTCGTCGGGCGTGACCTCCGGCGCCAGGAGGGCGCAGTTCAGCGAATCCGCCTCGGCGTTGAAGGGGATGCTGTGGCGCACGACGTTCGGGTGCACGCGCAGCTTCGCCGCGGTGTCGGCCGAGCCGGTGAAGGTGACCACATCGCGGCCGTCCAGCCGGTCGAGCAGGTCGCCGGTGCCACCGATGACCAGCTGCAGCGCACCGGCGGGCAGGAGGCCGCTGGCGTCGATCAGCCGCGCCAGCGCCTCGGTCAGGTAGCTGGTTGCGGTGGCGGGCTTGCCGATGCAGGGCATGCCGGCCAGGAAGCTGGGGGCGAACTTTTCCAGCAGCCCCCAGACGGGGAAGTTGAAGGCGTTGATGTGCACCGCCAGGCCGCCGCGCGGCACCAGGATGTGCGTGCCGCCGAAACGCCCGGTCTTGCCGAGGTTCAGCGCCGGGCCCTCGTGCACCAGGTTGCCGCTGGGCAGCTCGTTGCTGCCCGCGCTGGCGTAGGCGAAGAGCGTGCCGGTGCCGCCCTCGATGTCGATCCAGCTGTCCGCCCGGGTCGCGCCGGTGTGGGCCGACACCGCGTAGAGCTGCTCCTTGCGCTCGACCAGGTACTTGGCCAGCGCCTTCAGCCGCGCCGCGCGCTGCTGGAAGTCCAGCGCCAGCAGCCCCGGCAGCCCCACCGTGCGGGCGAAGTGCACCGCCTCGCCGAAGTCAATGCCTTCCGCGTGCGTGTCCGCCACCGGCCGGCCGTTGACGGCGCTGCGCAGCGTCTGCGCGGGAGTCGCACCGAGCCAGCGGCCGGCGATGTGGCTTTGGAGGAGGGTCGTCATGTGATGGGAGGTAGGCAGGCGCAGAAGTCGCCGTATTCATCAAGCAGCCGCCTTGGATCCGACTCAGCCGGTCCACGGGCGGTACCCCCTTGAGGGGCTGAGGCCGGACGACAGACGGCACCTGCGTGCCGGCCGTCGCCTGCCGAAGCGGCCGGGCCTGCCAGCCCGGCCGTGGAACGCGGCGTCAGCCGCAACGGGGGGTGGGCAATCAGGGCTGGTATTTCCAAGCGCCGCCTTCGATCTTCACCATCACGCGGGCGCGCTGGTCCAGGCCCAGGTGATCGCCGGCGGACATGTTGAAGATGCCGTGCGCGCCGGGCAGCTCCTTGACCTGCTCCAGCGCGTCGCGCAGCGCAGCGCGGAAGGCCGGCGTGCCCGGCTGGGCCTTCTTCAGCGCCACCGGCACCGCGGCGGTCATCAGCAGGCCGGCGTCCCAGGCGTGGGCGCCGAAGGTGCTGACGCTGCCCTTGCCGTAGGCGGCCTCGTACTTCTGCACGTAGTTCTGCGCGCTCTTCTTCAGCGGGTGGCTGGCGGGCAGCTGCTCGGCCACCAGCACCGGGCCGGCGGGCAGGAAGGTGCCCTCCACCGACTTGCCGCCCACGCGCAGGAAGTCGTTGTTCGCCACGCCGTGGGTCTGGTAGAGCTTGCCGGTGTAGCCGCGCTCGGCCAGGGCCGCGGCGGGCAGCGCCGAGGGCGTGCCCGAGCCGGCGATCAGCACCGCGTCCGGCTGCGCGCCGACCAGCTTGAGCACCTGCGCGGTCACCGAGGTGTCGTTGCGGGCGTAGCGCTCATTGGCCACGATCTGGATGCCCTTGAGCGCCGCAGCCTTGGCGAACTCGCCGTACCAGCCCTCGCCGTAGGCGTCCGCAAAGCCGATGAAGCCGACCTTCTTCACGCCCGCGTCGGCCATGTGCGCGGCAATCGCCAGCGACATCATGATGTCGTTTTGCGGCGTCTTGAAGACCCAGCGCTTCTTGGCGTCCTGCGGCTCGACGATGCGCGCCGAGGCGGCCATCGAGATCATCGGCACCTGGGCTTCAGACACGGCGTCGATCATCGCCAGCGAGTTGGGCGTCGTCGTGGAGCCGAGGATCACGTCCACCTTGTCCTCGGTGATCAGGCGGCGGGTGTTGGCCACAGCCTTGGTGGTGTCCGAGGCGTCGTCCAGGACGACGTAGTTGACCTTCTGCCCGCCGATGGTCGTGGGCATCAGCGCGATGGTGTTCTTCTCCGGGATGCCCAGCGAAGCGGCCGGGCCGGTGGCCGAGACGGTCACGCCGACGGTGATGTCGGCCAGCGCGGCGCCGCTGGCGGCGATCAGCGCGGCGGTGGCGATCAGGCGGCGGGTCCAGGGGGCAAGGGTCTTCATCGGGTTGTCTCCTTCAGGGGGTCGTCTCTGTGGACGTGGGGGAAATCAGGTGGGCGGTGGGCGCAGCCCCCAGCGCCGTGGGGCCGGGCACGTGCACCGCCTGCAGGCCGCCGAAGAACAGGTCGGCCACCACCGGCGCCATGTCGGCGTGGCTGAGGCTGCCCTCGGGTTTCAGCCAGGTGAACATCCAGTTGATCATCCCGAACAGCAGCATCGTCAGCGGCTTGTGCAGGCTGGCGAAGTCCTCGCCCGGGCGCACGGCGGCCAGCGCGCGGGCGAAGGCGTCCACCACGCGGCGCTCACCCTCGCGCACGCGCTCGCGGTCGGCCTCGGGCAGGAACTTCTCGTCCTCGGTCAGCACGCGATGCTCGTTCTGCGAGTCGGCATAGGCCTCGACGAAGCGCAGGATCAGCGCGCGCAGCCGCGGCTCGGGCGCCAGGCCCTGGGCCTCCACCGCGTCGACGAGCTGCTGCAGCCGCTCGATGTGCGCCAGGCAGATCTGCACCAGCAGCGCCTGCTTGTCGCGCACGTAGTGGTACAGCGCCGGCTTGCTGACGCCGCAGGCCGCGGCCACCGCGTTCATCGAGGTGCCGGTGTAGCCCTGCTGGGCGAAGAGCGCCGCCGCCTGCACGAGGATGGCCTCGCGCTGGTCGTCGTAGCCGGCCGAGCGTCCGCGTGCCATGGCGTCGGAATCCCGGTCAGCGGTCGTCGAAGCTCAGCAGCACGCGCTCGGTGAGCGGGTGCGCCTGGCAGGTCAGCACGAAGCCGGCGGCCAGGTCCGCCGCCTCCAGCGAGAAGTTGCGGTCCATGCGCACCTGTCCCTCCAGCACGCGGCAGCGGCAGGTGGCGCACACGCCGCTCTTGCAGGAGTACGGCGCCTCCAGCCCGGCGGCGGCGATCGCCTCCAGGATGCTCGCGTCGCCGTTGCGGTAGGGCACTTCGCGCTGCAGGCCGTCGCGAACCACCACGATCGTGGCCTGGGCCGCGTCGCCCGGCGCGGCCTGGTGCTTGAGCGCATCGCCGGCGTTGGGCAGCGGCGCGCCGAAGCGCTCGATGTGGATGCGCTCGGTGGGCAGGCCGGCGGCGCGCAGCGCGGCCTCGGCCTCGTCGTTCATCTGATAGGGGCCGCAGACGAAGGCGTGGTCGATCGACGCGGGGTCGATCAGGCCGCCGAAGAACTCGCCGATCTTGTCGCGGTTCATCACGCCGGACTGCAGCGGCGCGTCGGTGAACTCGTCGGAGAAGACGTGGTGCAGCGACAGGCGCGTCAGGTAGCGGTTCTTCAGGTCCTCCAGCTCCTCCTTGAACATCGTGGAGGCCTGGCGGCGGTTGCCGTAGATCAGCGTGAAGCGGCTGCCGGGTTCGCGCGCCAGCACCGTCTTCATGATCGAGAGGATGGGCGTGATGCCGCTGCCGCCCGCCAGCCCCAGGTAGTGGCGGCGGCTCTCAGGTTCGACGGGCACGAAGAAGCGGCCCTGCGGCGGCATCACCTCCACCGTGTCGCCGGCCTTCAGCTCGCGCTGCACCCAGTTGGAGAAGCGCCCGCCGGCCACGCGGCGCACGCCCACGCGCAAGGTGGCGTCGTCCACGCCGGCGCAGATCGAGTAGCTGCGGCGCAGCTCCTCGCCGTCCAGCGTCTGGCGCAGCGTCAGGTACTGGCCCTGGGTGTAGGCGAAGGTCTCGCGCAGCGCGCTCGGGCAGTCGAAGGTGACGATCACCGCCTCGTCGGTGTCGGGCTGCACCGAGGCCACACGCAGCGGATGGAAGCTCAGGCGGGTCATCGCAAATTCCGTCAGGGCCGTCGGTCAGATCGGCTTGAAGTGTTCGAAGGGCTCGCGGCAGGCGCGGCAGCGGTACAGGGCCTTGCAGGCGGTGGAGCCGAAGGCGGAGAGGCGCTCGGTGTCCGCGCTGTCACAGCGCGGGCAGGTCACCGAGGCGGCTCGGGGCATGAAGCGGAGGACGGACTCGCCCCCGGCGGGCAGCTCGACCGGCCCGGGCGGCGCAATGCCGTACTCGCGCAGCTTGCGCCGGCCCTCGGCGCTGATCCAGTCCGTCGTCCAGGCCGGCGCGCGCTGCGTCAGCACGCGCACGGGGCCGGACACGGCGGCCTCGACGGCGGCGCGCGCCTGCTGCTCGATCAGCTCGGTGGCCGGGCAGCCGGAGTAGGTCGGCGTGAGCAGGATTTCAACGGCACCGTCCTCCGCCAGCCGGGCCTCGCGGGCGATGCCCAGCTCGACCAGCGAGACCACCGGCACCTCCGGGTCCATCACCGTGGCCAGCGCGGCCCAGGCCTGCGCGGCGCGGTCGACTTCGGCCAGTGCGGCGGCCGGGGTGAAGGTACTCACCAGGTGCCCCCCGGGTAGGCGCGCTGCAGCGACTGCATCTCCGCCAGCAGGAAGCCCATGTGCTCGCTGTGCACGCCCTGGCGGCCGGTGCTGCGGAAGCCCGTCGCCTTGGGCATCGTCAGCCCGGCGGCGGTGAAGACCTGCCCGATCTCCGCCTCCCAGGCCGCGCGCAGGTCGGCCATGCGCGGGCCCAGGCCGGCGGCGGCCGCGGCCTCGTCGATGGCGTCGAGCTCGAAGAGTTCGGCCACGTAGGGCCACTGGCGCTGCAGGGCGTCGCGCAGGCGGCGGGCCGATTCCTCGGTGCCATCACCCAGGCGCACCACCCAGTCGGCCGAGTGCTGCTGGTGGTAGCGCGCCTCCTTGAGCGACTTGGCGGCGATCGCGGCCAGCTCGGCATCCACCGTGCCGCCCGGCGCGCTCAGCGCCTCCCAGACCTGCTTGAGCAGCGTGGCCACCAGCAGGTTGCGCAGCACGGTGCCGGCGAAGTCCTCCGCCGGGCCGCTGATGCCGCGGCGCATCGGCAGCTCGACGAGGGTCGGGTTGCGGTAGTCGCGCTCCTCGCGCAGGAAGGCGTACTCGTCCTCCCCATGCCCGCCGCCGGTGGCGCGCTGCTCGATCAGGCCGGCATGGGTGTAGAGCGCACGGGCCTGGCCGATCAGGTCCAGCGAGAGGTTGGTCAGCGCGATGTCCTCTTCCAGGATCGGCGCGTGCCCGCACCATTCGGCCAGGCGCTGGGCGTGGATCAGGCAGGTGTCGGCCAGGCGCAGCAGGTACTGCAGCTGCGGGTCGGGGCTGACGGTGATGGAGGGAGCAGTCATGGGAATCGATGGTTCTTGGCGTAGTCCGCAAGGCCCGCCCGGCCGCCCGAAGGGCCTTGCGCGCCCCCGCGGGGGGCAGCGAACGCAGTGAGCGTGGGGGCCGACATGACTACATGTGATCGACCGAATCCGGCAGCTTGTAGAAGCTCGGGTGCCGGTAGACCTTGTCTTCCATCGGGTCGAAGTACATGTCCTTGTCGCCCGGGTCGCTGGCGACGATGTGCTCGGAGCGCACCACCCAGACGCTGGTGCCTTCCTGGCGGCGGGTGTAGACGTCGCGCGCCAGCTGGATGGCCATGGCCGAGTCGGGGGCGTGCAGGCTGCCGCAGTGCTTGTGGTCCAGACCGGCCTTGCTGCGGACAAAGACCTCCCAGAGGGGCCATTCACGGCGCCCCTCGTCCGACGGGTACGTCGGCCGATCCCCCGAGGGGATCGCGGCCGGCTTGGGAGCGGCCCGGCGCTCGGCCGCGTCGCGCTGATTGTCTTGGTCGCTCATGCGGCCTCCTTGCGGTTTGCTTGTTTCTCGGCGTGGGCCAGCGCGGCCTCGCGGACCCAGGCGCCGTCGTCCCAGGCCTTCACGCGCATGCCCAGGCGCTCGCGGTTGCAGGGGCCTTCGCCGCCCACCACGCGCCAGAACTCATCCCAGTCGATCACGCCGAAGTCGTAATGCTGGCGCTCGTCGTTCCACTTCAGGTCCGGATCGGGCAGCGACACGCCCAGCACCTTGGCCTGTTCGACGGTGGCGTCGACGAACTTCTGCCGCAGGTCGTCGTTGCTGATGCGCTTGATGCCCCAGCGCATGCTCTGCGCGCTGTGGGTGGACTCGCCGTCGGGCGGGCCGAACATCATCAGGCTGGGCCACCACCAGCGGTTCACCGCGTCCTGCACCATCGCGCGCTGGGCCTCGGTGCCGTTTTGCATCATCACCAGCAGGCTGTCGTAGCCCTGGCGCTGGTGAAAGCTCTCCTCGCGGCAGATGCGGATCATCGCCCGCGCGTAGGGCGCGTAGCTGCAGCGGCACAGCGGCACCTGGTTCATGATGGCCGCGCCGTCCACCAACCAGCCGATCACGCCCACGTCGGCCCAGCTCAGGGTCGGGTAGTTGAAGATCGAGCTGTACTTGGCCTTGCCGCTGTGCAGCGCGCTGAGCAGCTCATCGCGGCTGGTGCCCAGCGTCTCGGCAGCGGCGTAGAGGTACAGGCCGTGGCCGCCCTCGTCCTGGATCTTGGCCAGCAGGATCGCCTTGCGCTTGAGCGTGGGCGCACGCGTGACCCAGTTGCCCTCGGGCAGCATGCCGACGATCTCCGAGTGCGCGTGTTGGCTGATCTGCCGCACCAACGTCCGGCGGTAATCATCGGGCATCCAGTCCTTGGCCTCGATGAAGCCGCCGTCGTCGATGCGGGCATCGAAGCGCTGTTGCAGCGGCTCCTCCCGCTTCAGTTCCTCGGCGGAGCGCAGCGGCTTCGCAGCCGGGGCGCCCTCCTTGGCCATCACGTCCAGGGCTTGGGTGTACATCGCCTGTTTCTCCTTCAGCGGGGCCGCTTGTCGATCACGCGGCGGGCCTTGCCAACCAGCGTGCGCTCGATGCTGTCGGCGTCGCCGACCTGCACGCGGGCGCTCACGCCGATCAGCGTCTTGATGCGGTGCTGCAGCCAGCGGGCGATCTCGCCGCGGTCGGCGCTGGCCAGGTGCTGCGGGGCCACCTCGCAGCGCACCTCCAGCTCGTCCATCAGCCCGTCGCGGCTGACGATGAGCTGGTACTGGCCGGCCAGCTGCTCATGCTGCAGCACGATCTCCTCGATCTGCGTCGGGAAGAGGTTCACGCCGCGGATGATCAGCATGTCGTCGCTGCGGCCGACGATCTTGCCCATGCGGCGCATGCTGCGCGCGGTGGGGGGCAGCAGGCGCGTCAGGTCGCGCGTGCGGTAGCGGATCACCGGCAGCGCCTCCTTGGTCAGCGTGGTGAAGACCAGCTCGCCCTCCGCCCCGTCCGGCAGCACCTCGCCGGTGACCGGGTCGATGATCTCGGGGTAGAAGTGGTCCTCCCAGATCACCGGGCCGTCCTTGGTCTCGATGCACTCGCTGGCCACGCCCGGGCCCATCACCTCGGACAGGCCGTAGATGTCCACCGCGTCGATGCCCGCGTCGCGCTCGATCTCGCGGCGCATCGCCTCGGTCCAGGGCTCGGCGCCGAAGATGCCCACCTTCAGCGAACTGGCCGCTGGGTCCATCCCCTGGCGGCGCATCTCCTCGATGATCACCTGCATGTAGCTCGGGGTGACCATGATGATGTCCGGCTTGAAGTCGGTGATCAGCTGCACCTGCTTCTCGGTCTGCCCGCCCGACACCGGGATCACGGTGCAGCCCAGCCGCTCGGCGCCGTAGTGCGCGCCCAGCCCGCCGGTGAACAGGCCGTAGCCGTAGGCCACGTGCACGATGTCGCCCGCCCGGCCGCCGGCGGCGCGAATGGAGCGCGCCACCAGGTCGGCCCAGTGGTCGATGTCCTGGCGGGTGTAGCCCACCACCGTCGGCTTGCCGGTGGTGCCCGACGAGGCATGCACGCGCGCCACCCGCTCACGCGGCACCGCGAACAGACCGAAGGGGTAGTTGTCGCGCAGCGTGGCCTTGGTGGTGAAGGGGAACCGGGCCAGGTCGGCCAGCGTCTTCAGGTCGCTGGGGTGCACACCCTTCTCGTCGAAGGTCTTGCGGTAGTGCGGCACGTGGTCGTAGGCGTGCTGCAGCGACCACTTCAGGCGCTGCAGCTGCAGGGCCTGCAGCTCGTCGCGGCTGGCGGTCTCGATGGGCTCCAGGTCTCCGGGCGCGGGGCGCTGAACGGGCATGGGCTTGTCTCCTCGATGCGGTGGATGGCGGGTGCGGCCGCTGCCGGCTTCGGCCGGTCGCTGCGGGCGCAGGTCAGCTCGGGGGCGGCGCTCAGCCGGCGCTCAAGCGGCACTCGGCGGCGCCACCGTGGGCCGGCCCTTCATGCGGTAGGAGCGCCCGCGGAACACCGCGATGCGCTCGCCGCGCTGGTTGGTCACGCGGATGTCGTACACGCCGGTGCGGCCGGCCTGGTGCACCTCTTCGGCCACCGCGGTGAGCACGTCGCCTTCGCGCGAGGCGGCCAACAGATCGACGTCGAAGCCCGAGGCCACCGTCATCTCGTTGTACGAGTTGCAGCCGTAGGCGAAGGCGGTGTCCGCCAGCGTGGCCACCAGGCCGCCGTGGCAGATCGCAAAGCCGTTGACCATGTCGCGGCGCACCGTCATCACCGCGGTGGCCCGACCGGGCGCGATCTCGGTGATCTGGATGCCGAGGGCGCGCACCGCGTGGTCCTGGGCGTACATGCCGTCGCGGACGAACTCCGCGGTCTGCTGGGGGGTCATCGTCATGGAGGATTCAGCGGTCGATTCAGCGGTCCGTAAAGGTCGGCGTGCGCTTGGCGAAGAAGGCGGTCACGCCCTCGACGTAGTCAGCCGCGCGGCCCAGCTCGGACTGCAGCCGGCCCTCATTGACCAGCGCCTCGTCGTAGCCCATGCCTGCAGCCGCATCGAAGGCGCGGCGCGTCTCGACCAGCGCGCGCGCCGGCATCGCCGCCAGGCGCGCCGCCAGCGCGGCCACCGTGGCGCCCAGCTCAGCATCGTCCACGCACTGCCAGATCAGGCCCCAGGCGGCGGCCTGCTCGGCGCTCAGCTTGTCGCCCAACATCGCCAGACCCATCGCCCGCTGGCGACCCACCAGGCGGGGCAGCCACCAGGTGCCGCCGCAGTCGGGCACCAATGCGATCTTCGAGAAGGCCTGGATGAAGCTCGCCGAGCGCGCCGCCACCGTCAGGTCACAGCCCAGCGCGAAGTTGGCACCCGCCCCGGCCGCCACGCCGTTGACGGCGGCGATCACCGGCACGGGCATCGTCTGCACGCGCAGCGCCAGCGGGCGGTAGCAGGACTCGATCAGCGCGCCGATGTCCGGCTGCTGCGCCGCGGGGAGCATCTGGCCATCGACCAGCTTCGGCGCGATGGCCGGGTCGCTCAGATCCTGCCCAGCGCAGAAACCGCGGCCGGCGCCAGTGATCACCACGCAGCGCACGCTGGCGTCGTCGGCCGAGGCGTTCAGTGCCGCCAGCAGCTCGGCGTGCATCGCCGTGGTGAAGCTGTTCAGCGCCTTGGGGCGGTTCAGCGTCAGCGTGCGCACGGCACCGTCTTGCTGGGTCAGGACCTGGGGCTCTGGCTGGCTCGTCGTCACACGTGCTCCTGGGTTGAAAACATTCTTGACCGACCGGTAAGTAAATCGTAGCCTCCGATTTGATCCAACGCAATCGCGTTCACCTCGGGGTTGACCCTGAGAGCCTCTCGCGGACACCTTTTGATTCACCGCAAGGACAAAACGTCCCGGTGCTTGTCCCAAATTCCAAATAGGAGACCCTGCATGCCCTGCTACGCCATCGACGGCGTCATCCCCGTCGTCGACCCCAGCGCCTATGTGCACCCCAGCGCGGTTCTGATCGGCGACGTCATCGTCGGCCCCGGCGCCTACATCGGCCCGCTGGCCAGCCTACGCGGCGACTTTGGCCGCATCGTCATCGAGGAAGGCGCCAACCTGCAGGACACCTGCGTGATGCACGGCTTTCCGGGCACGGACACCGTCGTCGAGGTCAATGGCCACATCGGCCACGGCGCGGTGCTGCACGGCTGCGTGGTGCGGCGCGACGCGCTGGTGGGCATGAACGCGGTGGTGATGGACGAGGCCGAGATCGGCGAGACCAGCATCGTCGCCGCCTGCGCCTTCGTGCGCGCGGGGCTCAAGATCCCCGCCGGCAAGCTGGTGGTGGGTGCGCCCGCGAAGGTCGTGCGAGACCTCAGCGAGGACGAGATCGCCTGGAAGCGCGCCGGCACCGGCACCTACCAGGAACTGACGCGGCGCAGCCTGGCCTCCCTGGTGGAGGTGGCGCCGCTGCCGGCGGTGGAGGAGAACCGCCCGCGCATCCCGGCCTCCGACGTCAAGCCGCTGATCGCCACCAAGCGCGGCGACTGACCCGGACCGGGCCGGCGCCGCGCCCGGCGCGGCCGCCCAGCACAGCCGCCCAGCACAGCCGGTCAGCGCGCCGCGGCCTCAGCGTCTTCGAGCACCAGCGCCACGCCATGGGCGCTCACGCTGACCACGCCGGGGCGGCGGCCCGCCTGGCGCAGGCGATCGAGTTCCGCGGGCTTGAGCTGGCGCACCACCGCGCCTTCGAGCAGCTGCTCGGCCAGCAGCCCGCCCCAGCTGTTGACCGAGCCCGCCAGCAGCTGCGGCAGGCCGTCCACGCTCACGCCGTCCGCCCGGACGTTGGACAACACCACGCTCTGCATCGCCGCGTCGTAGCGCAGCGCGGTGGTGAAGCCCAGCGACCCGTCGAGCTGGCTGCGCAGCAGCGTGTCGCGCAGGCCCACGTCCAACGCGATCGCAATCCGGTTGTCGGCCGGCAGCAGCTTCAACCGCGGCCGCGCCAGGGTCAGGTCGAAGACCTGCATCACCCGCCGCTGAGCCGGAAAGTGGCTGGCCAGCGCACTGAGCAGCTCCGCCTCGCTCAGGCCGATCTCGCGCGGCGCGAGCAAGGCGCAACCGGCCAGCGGCGCCAACGCGAGCGTAACGGCCCGCCCCAACCAAAGCCGGCGGGTGATGCCGGCACGGGCAGTGACGCCAAGGCTACGCAGAGAATTTGAACGGTCTGGCATGGCATCACTTGGACAGAAAACGGGCCCGGATTCTTACACCAGCGCTTGCGCTGCGAGCCAAGTCGCCGCGAGAACACGTCGTTGCCGGTAGGACACAGGCCCGCAGCATTCATTGACGCCAGGGTCATGTTCATTCACATTCTGCGAATTCCGGCACGCAGCGTGCGCATCAGATCAAGGGAGAGAACGGATGAACAAGACCCCCATTTCGCTGGCGTCACGCCGCGCAGCGCTGTTGTCCCTGGTGGCTGGCGCCGGTGGACTGTTGACCGCGTGCGGCGGCGGCGGCAACGACAGCTCGTCCACGCCATTTGTATTCACCTCACAACCCAGCAACGTCACCGTCACGTACCGTGGCAGCGCCGTGGGTGTGGATTTTCAGGCCACCGTCTCCGACGCGGTCAAGACCGCGGAGTGGTTCGAAAGCCGTGACGGCGGGACGACGTGGAACAGCCTGGGCTACACCGGCAATCAGTTGGCGCTGGGATTCTTCATCACCAGCGCCGCCTATAACGGCTATCAATACAAGGTCAAGGTGTCGAACTACGACGACCAGTTCATCACCAGCAGCCCGGCCAAGTTGACGGTGTTGGCCGGTTAAGGCACCCCAAGCCACAGGGCGACAGTGGGTGGGCTGTCGCCACCTTGACCACCCACACAGCCGGCCACTACATTACTGACCAGTCAGTCATTTAGTTGCTCCGTGCCCCCCTCCTCCGACGCCCCCACTCCGCCTGACACGACGGCCACTCCGGCGCATCAGCGCCGCAAGGCCGAGCGCCCGCAGGAGCTGCTCGACGCGGCGTTGGCGCTGTTCGTCGAGAAGGGCTTCGCCGCCACGCGCGCCGAGGAGGTGGCGCGGCGCGCCGGGGTGTCCAAGGGGACGCTGTACCTCTACTTCGAGAGCAAGGAAGAGCTGCTCAAGGCGGTGATCCGCGAGCGCCTGTCCAGCCGCATCGCCGCGGCGGCGGACTTCGTGGCCACGCACGAGGGCGACGTCGCCAGCCTGCTGCGCGACGTGCTGACGCACTGGTGGAGCGAGGTGCTGCACAGCGACGCTTCGGGCGTGTTCAAGCTCATCATCGGCGAGGTGCGCAACTTCCCCGACATCGGCGAGTTCTACCTGCGCGAGGTGGTCGAGCCCGGGCAGCGGCTGCTCGGGGGCATCGTCGCGCGTGGCATCGCCAGCGGTGAATTCCGGCCGCTGCCCGTCGAGATGGTGGTGCAATCGCTGGTGCTGCCGATGGTGATGCTCTGCGTGCACAAGCACTCGATCGGCGTGTGCCAGCCCAACGCCATCGTGGACGACTCCCAAACCTTCATCCGCCAGCACATGGAACTCCTGCTGCACGGCCTCGCGGCCACTTCGCCCGAGCGGGCGCCTTCGGCCAGCAGGGTGGACGCATGACGCGCGGCACCCGCCTGGCCCTGGCGGCGTTGGCCGCCGCAGCGCTGGCCCTCGGCGGCGCCCGTTTCTTGAAATCCCGCGCGGCCGCAGACCCGACGGCGAGCGCAGCGGCCACATCGGCTTCGGCGGCCTCCGCGGGTTCGACGGCCGCGCTGGAACTGGCGGAGAACGACCTGGTCGAGGTGCGCGCGCTGGCGCTGACGCGCAGCGTGACCTTCACCGGCAGCCTCAAGGCGGTGAACTCGGCGGTGGTCAAGGCGAAGGTCGCCGGTGAGCTGGTGGCGCTGACGCCACGCGAGGGCGACGCGGTGCGGGCCGGCGACGTGATCGGCCGCATCGAAACCACCGAGTTCGACTGGCGGCTCAAGCAGGCTGAGCAGCAGGCCGCCGCCGCGGTGGCCCAGCGGGTGGTCACGCGCCGGCAGCTGGAGAACAACCAGGCCCTGGTGACGCAGGGCTTCATTTCCGCCACCGCGCTGGACACCGCGCTCGCCAACGACCAGGCGGCCCAGGCCAACGTGCTGGCCGCGCAGGCCGCGGTGGAGCTGGCGCGCAAGGCAGTCAACGACGCGGTGCTGCGCGCGCCGATCGCCGGCCAAGTGTCGCAGCGCATCGCCCAACCGGGCGAGCGGGTGGCGGTGGACGGCCGGATCCTCGAGATCGTCGACCTGTCGCGCCTGGAGCTCGAGGCCGCGCTGCCGCCCGAGGACGCCGCCGCGGTGACGCCCGGCGCGACGGCCACGCTGTGGGTCGAGGGCCTGCCGCAGCCGCAGCCGGCGCGGGTGGTGCGCGTCAGCCCGGCGGCCCAGGCCGGCACCCGGGCGGTGCTGGCCTACCTGAGCCTGAGCGGCGGGCCGGGCCTGCGCGCGGGGCTGTTCACGCGCGGGGAGATTGCGCTGGACCGCGGCTCGAAGGATTCAGGCGGCGCGGTCGCAGCGGTGCCGGTCTCGGCGGTGCGGGTGGATCAGGCCCAGCCCTATGTCGTGGTGTTCGAGGGTGGCCGACTGCGCCAGCGCACGGTGCAGCTCGGGCTGCGCGGCCGTGCCGACGCCACAGCCACCCCATCGGCCGGCTCGGGCGAACCCTTCGTCGAGCTGCGCGGTGGCATCGCGCCCGGTGCGCGGGTGCTGCGCGGCAGCGTCGGCACGGTGATCGACGGCAGTGCCGCGCGCCTGACCCCTGCCGCGGCGCCCCGCCCGGCCGCCTCCGGCGCGAGCCGCTGACCCACCGGCTGCCCTCCGGATCTCGACCATGTGGTTCACGCGCGTCTCGATCGCCAACCCGGTGCTGGCCACGATGGTGATGGCCGCCCTGCTGGTGCTGGGCCTGTTCTCCTACCAGCGGCTGAAGGTCGACCAGTTCCCGGACATCGAATTCCCGATCGTCGTGGTCTCGGTGGACTACCCCGGCGCCTCAGCCGAGATCGTCGAGACCGAGGTGACCCGCAAGGTCGAGGAGGCGGTCAACGCCATCGACGGCATCAACCAGCTCTACTCGCGCAGCTACTCGGGCACCTCGGTGGTGATCGTGCAGTTCGAGCTGTCGACCGATGCCCGCAAGGCCGCCGACGACGTGCGCGAGAAGGTGGCCATCCTCGAGGCCAGCCTGCGCGACGAGGTCAAAAAGCCCAAGGTGCAGCGCTTCGACCCCGCCTCCCGGCCGGTCTGGAGCGTGGCGCTGAGCGCCACCGACGGCCGGGCGAACCCGGTGCAGCTGTCCACCTGGGCCGACCAGGTGCTGCGCAAGCGGCTGGAGAATGTGCGCGGGGTGGGCTCGGTGGCGCTGGTGGGCGCGATCAAGCGCGAAATCAACCTCTACCTGAACCCGGCGGCGATGGAGTCACTCGGCGTGAGCGTCGACCAGGTGATGGCCGCCGTGCGCAGCGAGAACCAGGACCTGCCTGCGGGCACCCTGCGCTCGCTGCAGAGTGAACGCGTGGTGCAGGTGCAGGGCCGCATCGGGCGGCCCGAGGACTTCGAGCGCCTCGTCGTCGCCCGGCGCGCGGGCACGCTGATCCGCCTGGGGCAGGTCGCGCGGGTGTCGGACGGGCCGGAGGAGCCCGAGTCGCTGGCGCTCTACAACGGCCGGCGCACCCTCGCGCTGGACGTGCTCAAGGCCCAGGGCGAAAACACGATCGCGGTGGTCGACGGGCTGAACGCCGCGGTGGCCCAGCTGCGCGGCCGCGGCGAGCTGCCCCCGGGCACGACGCTGGAGCTGGTGCGCGACAACTCGCGGCCGATCCGCGTGGCCGTCACCAACGTGCGGCAGACGCTCTTCGAAGGCGCGCTGCTGACGATCGGCATCGTCTTCCTCTTCCTGAACTCCTGGCGCTCCACCGTCATCACCGGGCTGACGCTGCCCATCGCGCTGATCGGCACCTTCTTCGTGATGCACTGGAACGGCTTCTCGATCAACATGATCACGCTGATGGCGCTGAGCCTGTGCGTGGGCCTGCTGATCGACGACGCCATCGTCGTGCGCGAGAACATCGTGCGCCACGTGCAGATGGGCAAGGACGCGCGCCGCGCCGCGCTCGACGGCACGGCCGAGATCGGCCTGGCGGTGCTGGCCACCACGCTGTCGATCGTCGCGGTGTTCCTGCCCATCGGCTTCATGGGCGGCATCATCGGCAAGTTCTTCCACGAGTTCGGCATCACCATCGTCGCGGCGGTGCTGATCTCGATGTTCGTGAGCTTCACGCTCGACCCGATGCTCAGCTCGGTCTGGCACGACCCGGCGATCCACGCCGAGGGCACAGCCTTCCAGCCCCGGACACTCTACGACCGCACGCTCGGCCGCGTCACACACGCGGTGGACCGCTTCTCGCACGCGCTGGGGCGCGGCTACGAGCGCGCGCTGGCCTGGTCACTGCGGCACAAGCTGGCCACGGTGGCGATCGCCGGGGCGACCTTCTTCGCCGCGGTGGGCCTGCTGCGCGTGCTGGGCAGCGAGTTCGTGCCCAAGGCGGATTTTTCCGAGACGACCCTGACCTTCTACACGCCGGTGGGCTCATCGCTGGAGGCGACCGAGGCCAAGGTGCGGCAGGTGGACGCCATCGTGCGCGAGATGCCCGAGGTGCGCTACACGCTGACCACGATCAACACCGGCCAGGCCCAGGGCAAGATCTACGCGATGATGTACCTGCGCCTGGTGGACCGGAAGGACCGCCGGCTCAGCCAGGACCAGCTCACCGTGCCGCTGCGCGAGCGCCTGCAGCGCGTGCCGGGCATCACCGTCACGCACGTGGGCCTGCTCGACCCGGTGGGCGGCGGCAAGCCGCTGCAGTTCTCCATCCAGGGCAGCGACCTGCAGCTGCTCAAGCGTGAGTCCGAGGCGCTGCGCGCCGAGCTGGCCGCATCCCCGGCCTGGTGGACCTGGACACCAGCGCCAAGCCGGACCAGCCCACCGTGGCGGTGGAGGTTCGGCGCGACGCGGCGGCCGACCTGGGCCTGTCGGTCGGGGCGATCACGAGCACGCTGCGCGGCCTGGTCGCCGGCCAGACGATCGGCAACTGGCGGGCCAGCGACGACCTGAACGTGGACGTCAAGGTGCGCCTGGCGCCCGAGGCCCGCGACGAGGCCGCCGACCTGCAGCGCCTGACGCTGGGCGTGGGCACGGCCGCCGACGGCACGCCGCGCCTGGTGCGCCTGGGCCAGGTGGCCGAGCTGCGCGAATCCTCGACCGCCAACCAGATCAACCGCCGCGACCTGGCGCGCGAGGTGGAGTTCACCGCCAACGTGCAGGGGCGCTCGCTGGGCGAGGTGTCCACCGACATCCGCCGGGTGCTCGACCAGCACGCCTTCCCCAGCGGCATGCGCTGGCGCTTCGGCGGCTCGACCAAGGACATGGCCGAGAGCTTCGCCTACGCCGTCTCGGCGCTGGCGATGGGCGTGATCTTCATCTACATGATCCTGGCGTCGCAGTTCCGCAGCTTCATCCAGCCGATCGCGCTGATGAGCTCGCTGCCGCTGACGCTGATCGGCGTGGTGGCGATGCTGCTGGCCTTCGGCTCGACGATGAACCTGTTCTCGATCATCGGCATCGTGATGCTGATGGGCTTGGTGACGAAGAACGCCATCCTGCTGATCGACTTCGCGATCCGGGCGCGCGCCGGCGACGTCCACACCGAGGCCGATGCAGCGGGCACGCCCGGTCAGCCGCTGGACCGCGAGAGCGCCCTGCTGCTGGCCGCACGCGTGCGCCTGCGCCCGATCCTGATGACCACGCTGGCGATGATCTTCGGCATGCTGCCGCTGGCCCTGGCGTTGTCGGAGGGCTCCGAGCAGCGCGCGCCGATGGGCCAGGCGGTGATCGGCGGGGTGATTACCTCCTCGATCCTGACGCTGGTCGTGGTGCCGGTGATCTACTGCTGGCTCGATGACCTGTCGCAATGGGCCCGGCGCCGCTGGCGTGGCACTGCAAGCCCCGTGCAACACCCGCCCCACTAAAATCGAAGGATTTGCCCGGTGCCACGCGAGGTGCGCGTTGGCGGGCTGAACCCTCAGCGAACAATCCGAAGGAACCGCGATGAACGTCGAACAGGCCCGCTTCAACATGATCGAGCAGCAGATCCGCCCGTGGAACGTGCTCGATGCGTCCGTGCTCGCTCTGCTGGCGGCCGTCAAGCGCGCAGACTTCGTGCCCGCCGTGCACCGCAGCCAGGCCTTCATGGACATCGAGATCCCGCTGCCCAGCGGCCAGGTCATGCTGGCCCCGCGCCTGGAAGCCCGCCTGCTGCAGGACCTGGCGCCGCACCGCCACGAGAAGGTGCTGGAAATCGGCACCGGCTCGGGCTTCATGGCCGCGCTGCTGGCGCACAAGTCGCAGCAGGTCGTGACCTACGAAATCCGCCCGGAGCTGGCCGCCATCGCGCGCGAGAACCTGCGCCACGCGAGGATCGTCAACGTCGAAGTGCGCCAGGGCGACGGCAGCCAGGGCGACGCGGCCCGCGGCCCCTGGGATGGCATCGTGCTCTCCGGCTCGGTGGCCGAAGTGCCGCAGGCGCTGCTGCAACAGCTCAAGGTGGGCGGCCGCCTGGTGGCCGTCGTCGGCAGCGATCCGGTGATGCGCGCCCTGCGCATCACCCGCACCGGCGAACAGCAGTGGAACACCGAAGTGCTCTTCGACACGGTGGCCCCGCGCCTCGAAGGCTTCGCCGCCAAGTCGACCTTCAGCTTCTGAGCGTGGCACTGCAGCGCGTGACGGCCGGGGCAGTGCCGGCCTTGGTCGAGCAACTCGGCCAGCAGGGGCTGCGGCCGGTGCTGCTCGACGTGCGCGAGCCCGTCGAGCTGACCCTGGCCCGCTTGGAGATCCCGGGCACCGAGTTCATTGCGATGCCCATGCGTGCCGTTGCGGCTCGACACCTTGAACTTGATCGGCAACGGCCGTTGTTCACGTTGTGTCATCACGGTGCGCGCAGCCTGCAAGTGGCCCTGTACCTCGCTCAGTTAGGCTACCCCGCGGTGTACAACATCGAAGGCGGCATCGAGGCTTGGGCCTGTGATGTCGATCCGTCCATCGCGCGTTACTGAGCCCCATCGGCCGCTCGGTCCAGCGTCCACTTTCCAATCCGAGCCCAAAGGTCCCGTTGAACATGAAGCTGCATTCCACGCCCCACGCGATCGCCCTTGTTACGGCTGCCCTTTTGGGCAGCGGCGCGGGTGCGGCGCACGCCCAAAGCCTGAAGGACCTGTACGACGCGGCCCGCGGCTACGACGCGACCTTCATGGCGGCCAAGGCTCAGGCGGATTCAGCCCAGTTCAAGGCCGCGCAGGCCGATGCCCTGTTTCTGCCCTCGGTGGGCGCGCAGGCCGACTTGAACCGCAAGGGCTATGACACGCCGCTGGGCGGGAGCCGCAATGCGCGCACCGCCTCGATCGGCGTGAACGCCACGCAGTCCCTGTACAACCCGGCCAACTCGGCCAGCGTCGACAAGGCACGTCGAGCTCTGGATGTCGCGGCTTCAGACCTTCAAAGCGCTGAGCAGGACCTCATCGTGCGGCTGTCGCAGGCCTACTTTGACGTGCTGGCCGCTCAAGACACCCTGACCACCGCGCAGGCCAACAAGAAGGGAATTTCGGAGCAACTGGCCTCGGCCAAACGGAATTTTGAAGTCGGCACCGCCACGATCACCGACACGCGTGAAGCACAGGCCAAGTTCGACCTCTCCACCGCGCAGGTGATTGCCGCTGAAAATGACCTGCGCACCAAGCGCGTGGCGTTGGATCTGCTGGTGGGCAAGAATGGCGTGACGCCCATGGCCTTGAAAAAGGTCTCGCCCCTTCCCGTGGCCGCCGGGGGTGGCGTCGAGGACTGGGTGGCGCACGTGGAAGAGTCGCCGCAGGTTCGCAAAGCCAAGGCGGGGCTGGACATCGCCAAGGCCGAAGTGCAGCGCACCGAGTCGGGCCACAAGCCCACGGTCGACCTCAACGGTTCACTGGGCACCGCCAAGAATCAAGGCAGCTACGCCATCAGCAGCCTGGGCGGGGAAGGCACCTCGCGAAACAACTCGATCGGGCTGACCGTCAAGCTTCCCTTGTACTCTGGCGGCGCTGTGGACAATCAGGTCCGTGAAGCCCTCAAGCTGGAAGAGAAGGCCCGCTTCGACCTTGAAGGGGCTCGCAGAGCGCTCACACAGAGCACGCGGCAGGCATACCTGGGGGTAGAGTCTGGTAAAGCCCGCGTCGCAGCGTTGGAAGCGGCCGAGTCCTCCAGCAAGTTGGCACTCGAATCAACCCAGCTTGGCTACAAGGTGGGCGTGCGCGTCAACCTGGATGTGCTGAACGCCCAGACCCAGCTCTACTCCACCCAGGCCGACCTGGCCAAGGCCCGCTATGACTTGCTGGTCACCAGCCTGAAGTTGCGTCAGGCCGCCGGCACGCTGGCCGCGGCCGACCTGGACCCCGTGAACGCGCTCTTGCAGCCCTGACCTGCAGTGCCCCTGACCCGGAGTCAGGGGCCTGCGGGTGGGTGCCAATGCGCCAGCACCGCGGCGGCACATCGCGTCGCCGCCCCCTGGTGCGCACGGGAAAACCTCAGGCAGGCGGCAGCGCGTTCAGCCAAAGCGCTGTCATCACCAGCCAGCTGGCCCGCCATCGTCACCGCCTCGCCCAGGTCGGAGGCCCGCTGCGCCGCACCTTGGGCGGCAGCCAGGTCGGCCGCGTGCGCAAAGTTGAAGGTGTGCGGCCCCATGACCAGCGGGCAGCCGCAGGCCGCGGCCTCGATCAGGTTCTGCCCTCCCAAAGGCGCGAAACTCCCCCCCAGCAGGGCCACATCGGCCAGCGCGTAATAGGCCGGCATTTCGCGCAGCGAATCGCCCAGCCACACGTCGGCATGCATGGCCGACGCCGGCGGCATGTCGTCCGGCCACTGGCTGCGGCGTGACAGCTCCAGCCCATGCCGGGTGATCATCTGAGCCACCTCGTCAAAGCGCTGAGGATGACGAGGCACGATCAAGAGCAATGGCCACGCGGTGGTGTCTCGCTGAGGCAGCGACAGGAGCCACTGACGCCAGCTGGTCAGGAGCAGCTCGTCTTCGCCTTCACGCCACACGGCCGCGAGCACCACACGACGTGGCCGTTTTGCGCCTCGGATCATCGGCAACGCCGCACGCCAGCGCCTCCCACGCTCCAGCAGCCCAGGATCCGGCAGCAAATCAAACTTCAAGTTGCCGAAGACCTGCACCGGACGAGCGCCGGCCGCCATCAAGCGCTGGGCATCGTCGCTGGTCTGCGCCAGCGTCAGCGTCATGCTGCGCGCAGCAGGCCGCATCAAGGCCTCGAGTCGCAAGGCCTTGCCGAGACTGCGGGGAGACAGCCGAGCGTTGACCAGCAACATCGGCACCCCCTGATCGGCTGCGGCACGCTGAAGGTTTGGCCAGACCTCCGTTTCCATCAGTACACCGATGGCAGGCCGGTGTCGGCGCATGAAACGGTGCGTCGCTCCCGGCAGGTCCAGCGGCAGCCAGCGCTGCTCATCGCCCTCCGCAAGCAGCATCGCCCCCGTCTCACGGCCGGTCGCGGTGCCATGCGTGAGCAGAAAATGGACATCGGGCTGCTGCATGCGCAGCGCTTGTATCAGCGGCGCCGCAGCACGCGTTTCGCCCAGCGACACCGCGTGGATCCACACGGCACCCGGCGTCACGGGTCGGCCAAGACCGAAGCGCTCGCGCAAGAATTGCCCGTACAGTGGCTCTCGTCGAGAACGCCAGAGGTAGCGCAACACGATGAGCGGCGTGATCAGCCGCATCAACTGGCTGTAGAGCCAGAGGGCCAAACTGCGACGCCAGCGACTCATCGCTGCGCTCCAAACCGACAACGGCCCCTACCTGCCGACGACAACGAACAGTACTGCAAAGTCAGCATGCGAACAGGATCCTGGCCGAAATGAAGGAAGGTCAATGGGCGGCGCTTTGCACCTGCGCCTCAGGCATGACGCGACGCAGAGCGGCCATGAAGTCGTGCTCGATGCGCGCCAGGGCCTCGGGCGTGTGGCCCTCGAAGCGCAGCACCAGGACCGGCGTTGTGTTTGAGGCTCGGATCAGCCCGAACCCATCCGGGTAGTCACCACGCAGTCCGTCGATGGTGCCAATGTCGGCGCCCGGGAAATCGGCCTGAGCAATCAGCCGCTCGACGATCTCGTGCTGGTTGCCCGCGGGCACCGGCACGTTCAGTTCGGGCGTGCTGTAGCTGGTGGGCAGCGCGTTCAACAGCGCGCTCGGATCGGCGTGGCGCGAGAGAATTTCGAGCAGGCGCCCGGCGGTGTACATCGCGTCGTCGAAGCCGTACCAGCGCTCACCAAAAAAGATGTGCCCGCTCATCTCACCGGCGATCGGCGCACCGGTCTCCTTGAGCTTGGCCTTGACCAGCGAATGACCGGTCTTCCACATCATCGGCACGCCGCCCGCTTCGCGGATGCCGGCCGACAGGCGTTGCGAACACTTGACGTCGAAGATGATCGTGCCGCCCGGGTGACGCGAGAGGATGTCGCGCGCGAACAGCAGCATCTGCCGGTCCGGGAAGATGATCTCGCCGTCGCGCGTCACGAGGCCGAGGCGGTCGCCATCACCGTCGAAGGCCAGGCCCAGCTCTGCTTCCGTGGCGTGCACCACCTTGATCAGGTCGGCCAGGTTCTCCAGCTTGGACGGATCCGGGTGATGGTTCGGGAAGTCACCGTCCACGCGGCTGTACAGATCGATCACCTCGCAGCCCAGTGCGCGCAGGATGCCGGGGGCCGAAGCGCCAGGAATGCCGTTGCCCGAATCCACCACGATCTTCATCGGCCGAGACAGCTTGCAGTCACCGATCACCCGCTGCGTGTACTCGGGCAGGATGTCGAGCGTCTCGATGGCACCTGGTTGAGCCCGTTGGTAGTCCTCGGCCTCCATGCGCCGACGCAGGCTCTGGATCGCCTCACCATGGATGGCCACCCCGGCCAGCACCATCTTGAAGCCGTTGTAGTCCTTGGGGTTGTGGCTGCCAGTGACCTGGATGCCACTGCGGCATCCGACGTCAGCGCGCGTGGCGGCCACGTAATAGAGCATCGGCGTGGTGACCGCACCCAGGTCAATGACGTTGAGGCCGGTCGAAGCGATGCCCCGCATCAGCGCTTGAGCGAGGCCAGGGCCGGAAACACGGCCGTCGCGGCCGACAGCAACCGCCTTCTCGCCAAGAGCGAGCGCCTCACAGCCAAAGGCGCGGCCGAGGTGCTCTGCAAAGTCCTCGTCGATCGCCTGACCAACGATGCCGCGGATGTCATAGGCCTTGAAGGCGGAAGCTTGAACGTGCATGGTGTGTACCGAGCCCTGAAAAATGCCAAATTCTAGGGACGACGATCTCGGCCGGAACAGGCTGATCCAGAATTGCACCGATTTCGGGTGGTGCATCTCGGGCTTCTGTCTCACCCGTCCACCTTGATCGATGTAGCCAGCGTCACCGGCCCGGTGTTTGCACAGCCGAAACACACAGCCATAAAACAAAAACGGGCTGCACCAAGAGGAGCAACCCGTTTGAAATTCTGGCGGAGTGGACGGGACTCGAACCCGCGACCCCCGGCGTGACAGGCCGGTATTCTAACCAACTGAACTACCACTCCGCGTCGGTGATGAATCTGCAACATTGCTTTCGCAATGCCCGCCAAGTCTCAACCAAACTTGGCGACCCCTAGGGGATTCGAACCCCTGTTACAACCGTGAAAGGGTCGTGTCCTAGGCCTCTAGACGAAGGGGTCAGGAACTTTCAAAAATGCTTTGACTCCGCACATCGCTGGTGGAGGTAAGCGGGATCGAACCGCTGACCTCTTGCATGCCATGCAAGCGCTCTCCCAGCTGAGCTATACCCCCTCGGTTAGCTCGATAAAAATTTATCAAGCAATCTCGAGTGGCGACATACATCGTCACAAAATCCAAATGAGCCACACATCACTGCAACCCATTGAAATCTGGCGGAGTGGACGGGACTCGAACCCGCGACCCCCGGCGTGACAGGCCGGTATTCTAACCAACTGAACTACCACTCCGCGTGGTGATGAATCTGTAGCACCGCAACTGCAGCACCCGCCAAGTTTCATCTAAACTTGGCGACCCCTAGGGGATTCGAACCCCTGTTACAACCGTGAAAGGGTCGTGTCCTAGGCCTCTAGACGAAGGGGTCAGGAACTTTTGACTTGAACTCGAAACGCTTCGATGGTGGAGGTAAGCGGGATCGAACCGCTGACCTCTTGCATGCCATGCAAGCGCTCTCCCAGCTGAGCTATACCCCCGCGGATCTCAAACCAATTGACTTGGCCAGTGATCTGCTTGGCGTCGATTTGCTTCGTCGTTCAAGCGAGAAAGAGATTATGACCCAGCTTCATGCGCTTTGCAAGCGTTGCTCGACAATTTTCTTGTCGAACAGCGCGAGCACCGCATCGACCGAGGGAGTCTGGGCCCGGCCACAGACCAGCAGGCGCACAGGAATCGCCAACTGCGGCATCTTCAGCCCATGGGCGGCGATGCTCTCCTTGATCGCGCCCTGAATGGCTGCGGGTGTCCATTCAGCCAGCGCCGCCAGTTTGGCCTGCAACGTCGGCAGCGCTGCGCGGGCGCCGTCCGTCAGGTGGGCGGCCAGATCCTCGCTGGACGGTTGCACCGGCACGAAGTACATCGCCAGCCATTCCGCCAGCTCAACCGTGGTGCTGCAACGGTCCTTGAACAGCGAGCACATGGCCGGCAGACGCTCGTCACCGGCGGCGTCGATGCCCCGCTTGGCCAACTGTTCGGCCACCAGACCCGCCAGCTGCACGTTGTCGCAGAGCTTGAGATGCTGGGCATTCACCCAGCGCAGCTTGGCTTCGTCGAACTGACCCGCGCTGCGACCCAGGTGATCGAGGTCGAACCAGGCCAGCAGCTGTTCGCGCGAAAAGATTTCGTCATTGCCGTGGCTCCAACCCAGGCGCGCCAGGTAGTTGACCACCGCGTCGGCCAGGTAGCCTTCTTCACGGTACTGCGTCACCGGCTTGGCACCGTGGCGCTTACTCATCTTCTCGCCCTGCTCATTAAGGACGGTGGGCAGGTGCGCGTAGATCGGCGGCTCTTCACCCAGCGCGCGGAAGATGTGGATCTGCCGTGGGGTGTTGTTGACGTGGTCATCGCCGCGGATCACGTGGGTGATGGCCATGTCGATGTCGTCCACCACCACGCAGAAGTTGTAGGTCGGGGTGCCGTCCGGGCGGGCGATCACCAGGTCGTCGAGCTCGTCGTTGCTGATCTCGATGCGACCCTTGACCTTGTCCTGCCAGACAACCGAGCCGTCCTTCGGCGTCTTGAAACGCAGCACGGGTCGAACGCCCTCGGGCACGGGCGGCAGCACCTTGCCTGCTTCGGGACGCCAGGTGCCGTCGTAGCGAGGCTTTTCCTTGTTGGCCATCTGGCGCTCGCGCAGCGCATCGAGCTCGGCGGTGCTCATGTAGCAGTGGTACACCAGGCCCTGCGCCAACATTTGCGCCAGGACCTCCTTGTACCGATCCATGCGCTGCATTTGATAGAACGGACCTTCGTCGTGGTCCAGCCCCAGCCAGTTCATGCTTTCCAGGATCACGTCCACCGCGGCCTGCGAGGAACGTTCGACGTCCGTGTCCTCGATGCGCAGCACGAAGGTGCCCTTCGACGCCCGGGCGAAGGCCCAGGGGTAGAGCGCAGAGCGGATGTTGCCCAGGTGGATGAAGCCGGTGGGCGACGGCGCGAAGCGGGTGCGGACCGGGCGCGCGGCGGCGGCGGTCGAGTCGGTGGAACTCATGTGAAGACGAGGCGGTCGTTGAATTCGAAGAACGGCGGGCTCAGGACAGACTGGCGTTCGGCAGCGCCAAGCGGCCTCGCTCGGCAGCGTCTTCATCTTGAGGCTGGGCCAAGCGCTGGGTCTGCATCGCGTCGAAGTCCGCCGCCGACACATCGCCGGTGATGTACTGGCCGTCGAAGCAGGAAGCCTCCAGGCTGTTCAGGTTCGTGTTGAGGGCGGCCACGGCGCGCTTCATTGCCTCGACGTCCTGGTAGATCAGCACATCGCAGCCGATGTAGGCGCAGATCTCCTCGTGCGTGCGGTTGTGCGCGATCAGCTCTTCCTTGGTCGGCATGTCGATGCCGTAGACGTTCGGAAAGCGCACCGGCGGCGCGGCCGAGGCCATGTAGACCTTGTTGGCACCGGCTTCACGAGCCATCTGCACGATCTCGCGGCTGGTCGTGCCGCGCACGATCGAGTCATCCACCAGCAGCACGTTGCGGCCTTTGAACTCCATGCCGATGGCATTGAGCTTCTGGCGCACGCTCTTCTTGCGTACGCCCTGCCCCGGCATGATGAAGGTACGACCCACGTAGCGGTTCTTGACGAAGCCCTCGCGGTAGGGCTTGCCCAGGCGCTGCGCGAGCTGCATGGCCGAGGGCCGGCTCGACTCGGGAATCGGAATCACCACGTCGATTTCGGAGGGCGGCAGCGCATTGATGACGCGCTGGGCCAGCGTCTCGCCCATGTTCAGGCGGGCGTGGTAGACCGACACGCCGTCGATCACCGAATCCGGACGCGCCAGGTAGACGTACTCGAAGACGCAGGGGTTCAGGGTTGGCGCCGCGGCGCACTGGCGCGCGTGCAACTCGCCCTTGGCGTCGATGAACACCGCTTCGCCCGGTGCCACGTCGCGCACGAGCTGATGCCCGGTGCCTTCGAGGGCCACCGACTCGCTGGCCACCATCCACTCGGGACCCTGCGCCCCCTGCGTCGTGCCCACGCAAAGGGGCCGAATGCCATAAGGATCGCGGAAGGCCAGCAGACCGTGCCCGGCGATCAGCGCGATCACGGCGTACGAACCCTTCACACGCCGGTGCACAGCCGCCACGGCCCGGAAAATCGCATCCGGTGACAGCGGCAGGTCGCGCGCGGCCAACTCCAGCTCGTGCGCCAGGATGTTGATCAGCACCTCGGTGTCGCTCTCGGTGTTGATGTGGCGACGGTCGATGTCGAACAGTTCCTGCTTCAGCGCGTGCGCGTTCGTCAGGTTGCCGTTGTGCACCAGCACGATGCCGAAAGGCGCATTCACGTAGAAGGGCTGCGCCTCTTCCTCGCTGTACGCGTTGCCAGCGGTCGGGTAGCGCACCTGCCCCAGACCGGTGTTGCCGGGCAGCGCACGCATGTTGCGGGTGCGGAACACGTCGCGCACCATGCCACGCGCCTTGTGCATGAAGAACTTCGTCCCCACAGCCGTCACGATGCCGGCGGCATCCTGACCGCGGTGCTGCAACAGCAGCAACGCGTCATAGATCAGCTGATTGACGGGCGACGCCGAAATCACCCCCACGATGCCACACATCGCTTACTCCAGAGTTTTCTGCCAAACCTGCACCAGCCAGCCGTTCGCTTGAGCGAAACCTGCCGCGGTGCGTCGAAATCATGAACTTACCGAACCGGATGCCCCGGCGGGGACTGACCTGACGTCGAGCCGAACTCGGACGCCGCTCCTGGCCCAATCACCGTCAGCACACCCTGTGACCAGCGAACCCCGGTGGACGACCGCCATCCCTCGCTGCCGCGCAGCGGCGTCAGACCAAGGCCCAACACCAGCACCAGCAAAATCAGCAGGCCACGCAGCAGGCCGAACATCGCCCCCAGCGCGCGATCCAACGGTGCCAGCGGCGTGGCCTGGATGACCTGCCGAACCAGCCAGCTCACCAATCGCCACCCCACGAGCACCCCCAAAAAACAGAGCACCAGCCCAGCCCCCTGCTGCAGGGTCGAACCAGGGCTTCCAATGTGCAGCCGCTCGCCCAAAGGCAATGCCCAGGCTTTGGCGCACAGCCACGCCACCACCCAACCCGCCAGCGACAACAGCTCGAAAGCCAGCCCGCGCAGCACGCCCACCACGCCGGAGGCGGCCAACACCGCCAGCATCAACACGTCGATCCATCCCAAGCCAGCGCTCGCCATACTGCCGCGACGGGCACTGATCAGGGAGCGATGACCGTGGCGCCAAGGCCACCGGCGCGCAACTTGGCGGCGGCGCGATCGGCCTCCTCGCGGCTGGCGAATGGCCCCAGACGCACTCGCGTGCGCTGACCCGTGGCGGTCTCCACCGATTGCTCGTGCGATTTCATGCCCAGCTTGTCGACACGCTGGCGCACCGACTTGACCGTGCCCGCCTCCGCATAGGCCCCTACCTGGACGAACACCCGCGCATCGGCGGGCTTTTTCGATGCGGTGGCCTTCGCCTCACCTCGGGCGTCCTTGCGCTCTGCGTGAAGCTTGGCATCGGCGTGCGTGGCCTTGTCCGCCCCCACCTTCGCGGGGGCCGTCTTGTCGCTGTGGCCCCCACCCGCCTTGGACTTTTCCGCGTCGGCCGCTCTGCGCTCAGCCCCCGGGCGCATCACTGCATGCGAAGCTGGGGCCGCGACCGAAGGCTTTCGAGAACTGGACGCCTCTGCATGCGCAGCAGCCTTCGGCACAGGGGCCACGGCCGCAACAACGGAGGGCTGGGCAGCGGGCTTTGCAGCCACTGCCGACGCCCCCGCGTCAGTCCCCGCCCCCACAGCCGGGCCCGACCCAGAAGCCGGCAACTGGCCGGCCACTGGCAGGCCCGCCCGCGGAGCCAAGGCGTCGGCCGCTGCGGGGGTCGGTCCCGGGCGACCCGGCATGTCGATCGTCACCGGCGAGCTGGGCGGCCGAGGGGTGCTTTCAAGCGCCATCGGCAGCAGCACCACCGCTCCGGCCACCAGCACCGCCGCACCGATCAGTCGCCGGCGCGTGCGCACACGCACCTCCTCCACGCTGGCAAGATCCGGCGCAGGAGTGACACGTCGACGGCTGCGCCGAGGTTCGTCGGATCGCTTCAGAAACGGCAGAAAACGCATCGAGCTCGGGGTCGGGACGTCCAACGGCCGCTGGTCAAGGAGGATTGGCCGGGACGGCCAGGACCCTCAGCCGACATGGGCCGCGCCGCGGCGGGGCAAGCCCTGCTGCAAGACACCGCCTACGGTGAAAAAGGATCCAAAAGTCACGATTCTATCAGCGGGGTCGGCCACAGCCATGGCGTGCTGCAGCGCAGCAGACGGGCTGGCGTGGACATCGAGGGTCGCCGACGGGAGTTTCTGGCCGGCGGCCTCGGCGGCGGCCCGCTGGGTCCGAATGAGCTCGGCAAGCTGCACGGCCGATGCGGCCCGGGGCGTCGGCAGATCGCACAGCGACCAGTGGTCCACCAGCGGCAACAGCGGCGCCACCACGCCCGCCAGGTCCTTGTCGGCCATGGCTCCGAGCACCACGTGGGTGCGCGGGAAGAAGCCCATCTGGTCCAGGTTGGCCGCCAACACCGCCGCCGCCTGGGGGTTGTGGGCCACGTCGAAGACCAGGGCCGGCTGTCCCGGCAGGACCTGGAAGCGACCCGGCAGCTCCACCAGCGCCAGGCCGTTGCGCACGGCCTGCGCCGGCACCGGAAGCCGATCGCGCAGCGCCTCCAGCGCGGCCAGCACGCCCGAGGCGTTGATGAGCTGGTTCGCGCCACGCAAGGCCGGATAGCCCAGAGCGCCGCGACGGCGCCCCCGGCCGGTCCAAGACCATTGCTGGCGGTCGCCCTCGTGGTGGAAGTCCCCCCCCGCACGCCAGAGGTCGACCCCCAGCTCGGCGGCACGCGCCAGCAGGCTGGCCGGTGGCAGCGGGTCGGCCACCACGGCCGGGCGCCCGGCGCGCAGGATGCCCGCCTTCTCGCGGCCGATCGACTCCCGGTCCGGGCCGAGCAGGTCGACGTGGTCCAGCGCGATCGAGGTGATGATGGCGCAGTCCGGGTCGATGACGTTCACCGCATCGAGCCGCCCGCCCAGCCCCACTTCGAGCACCACCGCATCGAGCGGCTCGGCCGCCATCGCATGCAGGATGACCAGCGTGGTGAACTCGAAGTAAGTCAGCGCCCGCTCGCCCCGGGCCGCTTCCACCGCCTCGAAGTGCGGCAGCAGCCGCTCGGCGCTCACGACCTCGCCATTGAGCCGCAGCCGCTCCTCGAAGTGCACCAGGTGCGGCGAGGTGTAGACCCCGACGCGGTAACCCGCCTGCAGGAGGATGGCTTCGAGCATCGCGCAGGTGGAGCCCTTGCCATTCGTGCCGGCAACGGTGAACACCGGGACCTCGAAGTGAAGGCCCAGGCGCTGACGCACCGCCTCGACGCGCTCGAGCCCCAGGTCAATGGTGACCGGGTGCAGGCGCTCGCAATGCGCCAGCCAGTCGGCCAGGCTACGGTTCATGGTGGGGACACCTGTGGGCGGCCGCTGTCGGTGGTCGGGGCAGCCGCATCAATGAACAAGGGCGTCCGAAGACGCCCATGGGGAGGATGGCACCCGCGCGGGTGCCGGTCAAATCAAGCGACGGCGTCCGCGCTCTGGCGCTGCAGCATGGCCAGCGACCGGGCGATGGTCGAGCGCAGCTCGCGGCGGTCGATGATCATGTCCAGCGCGCCCTTGTCGCGCAGGAACTCGGCGCGCTGGAAGCCCTCGGGGAGCTTTTCGCGCACGGTGTTCTCGATCACGCGCGGACCGGCAAAGCCGATCAGCGCCTTGGGCTCGGCGATCACCACGTCGCCCACGAAGGCGAAGGAGGCCGACACGCCGCCCATCGTCGGATCGGTCAGCACGCTGATGTAGGGCAGCTTGGCGTGCGCCAAGCGGGTCAGCGCCGCGTTGGTCTTGGCCATCTGCATCAGCGACAGCAGGCCTTCCTGCATGCGCGCGCCGCCGGTGGCGGTGAAGCAGACGAAAGGCACCTTCTGCTCGATCGCGGTCTCGACGCCGCGGGCAAAGCGCTCGCCGACCACCGAACCCATCGATCCGCCCATGAACTCGAACTCGAAACAGGCCGCGACGATGGGCATGCTCATGACGGCCCCACCCAGCACCACCAGCGCGTCGGTCTCGCCGGTGGCCTCCATCGCTTCTTTGATGCGATCGGGGTACTTCTTGCTGTCCTTGAACTTCAGCGCGTCCACGGGCACGACCTCCTGGCCGATCTCGTAGCGCCCTTCGGCGTCGAGGAAGGCATCCAGGCGGGCCCGCGCACCGATGCGGTGGTGGTGCGAGCACTTCGGACAGACGTTGAGGTTCTGCTCCAGGTCGGTCTTGTACAGCACCGTTTCACAGGCCGGGCACTTGACCCACAGCCCTTCGGGCACCGAGCGACGCTCGCTCGAATCGGTTTTCTGCTGGATCTTGGGGGGAAGCAGCTTCTCGAGCCAACTCATGCACGCACTCCTTTGGGGGCCTCGATTGCCGGGGCCAGGCGGTCCAACGCCGCGCGAATGTCGCCGATGAAGCCGGACACCACCGGCAGCACCCGCTCGCGCGGCTCGTTTTCCATCAGCTGGATGATACGGGAGCCGATGACCACCGCATCCGATACCTGAGCCACGGCCACGGCGGTTTCGGCGTCACGAATCCCGAAACCCACGCCCACGGGCACGCGCACGTGCTCGCGAATGCGCGGCACCATGCGAGCCACGGCGTCGGTGTCGAGGTGGCCGGCGCCGGTCACGCCCTTGAGCGAGACGTAATAGACGTAGCCGGTGGCGATGCGCCCCACCTCGCCCATGCGGGCGTCGGTGGAGGTCGGTGCCAGCAGGAAGATCGGGTCCATCTGGCGCTCGCGCAGGCGCGCGGCAAAGGCCTCGCACTCCTGCGGCGGGTAGTCGACGATCAGCACGCCGTCCACGCCGGCTTGGGCCGCGTCGTCGACGAAGCGGTCCTGGCCATAGCGCTCCACCGGGTTGGCGTAGCCCATCAGCACCACCGGCGTGAGCGCGTCGGTGGCACGGAACTCGCGCACCATGGCCAGCACATGGCTCAGGCCGATGCCTCGGGTCAGTGCGCGCTCACTGGCGCGCTGGATGACGGGGCCGTCGGCCATCGGGTCCGAGAAGGGCACGCCCAGCTCGATCACGTCGGCACCGGCCGCGGCCATCGCGTGCATCAGCTCGACGGTGATGTCGGCGAAGGGGTCACCCGCGGTGACGTAGGGAATCAGCGCCTTGCGGCCCTGCGCGGCGAGGCGCTCGAAGGTGGCGGGGATGCGGCTCATGGCGCCACTCCTTGCGAGCGCTGCAGCTCGACGGTCTGAAGACCGCCCTTGATGCTCTGCCCACGGCAGGACGGGCGGCAGAAGAATTCGGCGCCCGACAGGTCGGCCACGGTGCCGATGTCCTTGTCGCCCCGGCCGGAGAGGTTGACCAGGATGTGCTGGTCCGGGCGCATCGTCTTGGCCAGCTTGAGCGCGTAGGCCACCGCGTGGCTGGACTCCAGCGCCGGGATGATGCCCTCGGTGCGGCAGAGGTAGTGGAAGGCCGCCAGCGCCTCGTCGTCGGTCACGCCGACGTACTCGGCCCGGCCGATGTCCTTCAGGTAGGCGTGCTCCGGCCCCACGCCCGGGTAATCCAGGCCGGCGGAGATCGAGTGCGTCTCGGTGATCTGGCCGTTGCTGTCCTGGAGCACGTAGGTGCGGTTGCCGTGCAGCACGCCGGGCGCGCCCATCTGCAGCGAGGCCGAGTGCTTGCCGCTGTCCAGCCCGTGGCCGGCGGCCTCCACGCCGATCAGGCGCGTGCCCTCGTGCGGGATGTAGGGGTAGAAGATCCCCATCGCGTTGCTGCCGCCACCCACGCAGGCGATCACCGCATCGGGCTGTGCCTGAGCGCGGCCGATCATCTCGGGCATCTGCACCAGGCACTCGTCACCGATCACGCGCTGGAAGTCGCGCACCATCGCCGGATAGGGGTGCGGACCCGCCACGGTGCCGATGATGTAGAAGGTGTTCTCGACGTTCGTGACCCAGTCGCGCATCGCCTCGTTGAGCGCGTCCTTGAGCGTCTTGCTGCCGGACTCGACCGGCACCACCTTGGCGCCCAGCAGGTGCATGCGGTAGACATTCGGGCTCTGGCGCTTGACGTCCTCGCTGCCCATGTAGACCACGCACTCCAGGCCGTAGCGCGCGCAGATGGTGGCCGTGGCCACGCCGTGCTGCCCCGCGCCGGTCTCGGCGATCACGCGGGGCTTGCCCATGCGACGCGCCAGCAGCGCCTGGCCGATCACGTTGTTGATCTTGTGGGCGCCGGTGTGGTTGAGGTCCTCACGCTTGAGGTAGATCTGCGCCCCGCCCATCTCCCGGCTCGCGCGCGCGGCGTGGTAGATCGGGCTGGGCCGACCAACGAAGTGCGTCAACTCACTGCGGTACTCGGCCTGGAAGGCGGCGTCGCTGCGGCAGCGCTCATAGGCGTCGCGCAGCTCGTCGATGGCGTGGCTGAGCGTTTCAGAAATGAAACTGCCGCCGTAGATCCCGAAATGCCCGCGGGCATCGGGTTGCTGATAGTCGAACATGAACAATCCTGTCAGGCGCCCTGCCCTGCGGCCGCCGACCCTCGTTGGATTGGTTTGCGGGCCTCGGGGGGCGTGAATTCAGTCGGTCAGACGGTGGCGGCATCGAGGTCGGCCCGCCGGGCATCGGCCTCACGCACCGCGTCGCAGAAACGCTGCATCGCCGCAGCGTCCTTGATGCCCTTGGCGGCTTCGACGCCGGAACTGACGTCAACGGCCCAGGGCCGGATGCGCAACACCCCATCGATCACGTTGGCAGCATTCAACCCACCAGACAAAACGACCGGACAGGGCACGCTGCGAGGGACGAGCGACCAATCGAAGACCTTTCCTGCTCCACCGTACGCTTCCACATGGGCGTCCAGCAGCACCGCCTGGGCGTGCTGTCTTCCCGCGTACCGAGCCGCGAAGTCTAACAAATCGAAGCCCGGCGCCATCCGGGCGGCCCGCAAGTAGGGGCGGTGGGCGGCGTCACACCGCTCGGGCGTTTCGTCGCCGTGGAACTGCAGCAGCAAGTTGGGAATGGCTGCGCAGGCCGCGGCGATCGCCTCCGGCTGCGCGTTGACGAACAGGCCCACCGGCGTCACGAAGGGCGGCAGGCGTGCAGCCAGCGCCGCCGCCCGCTCGACGCTGACGTGGCGTGGGCTGGGCGGGTAGAAGACGAAGCCCAGCGCATCGGCCCCGGCCTCAACGGCGGCGTCGACATCGGCCTCGCGGGTCAGGCCACAGATCTTGATGCGGGTGCGGACGGAGGCTCGGGTCATGTCGGCGTGGGGCAGGCACCCGGCAGCCAGTCGGCCGCCGCGGTCCAATCGGGTAAATCGTGCCGGGCATCGTAGCGCGGCCCCAGGAAATACAGCCCGTCGGGCGCAAAGGTCGGCGCCGCGGCATCTCGGTTTCGCGCAGCGAGCACCTCGGCCATCCAGTCGGGCTCGCGTTGGCCGGCGCCGACCGCCACCAGGCAGCCCATCAGGTTGCGCACCATGTGGTGCAGGAAGGCGCTGGCCTCGAAATCGAAGCGCCAATACGCGCCATGCCGCCCGACGCCGATCGTGTGCATCAGCTTGACGGGGCTGCGCGCCTGGCAGTCGGCCGAGCGAAAGGAGCTGAAGTCGTGCTCACCGATCAGGTGCGCCGCGGCACGGCGCATCCGCTCGGCATCGAGCGGGCGAAACACCCAGCCCGCCAGACCCGATTCCAGCGCGGGACGAGTCGGCGACTCCCGGAGGATGTAGGCGTAGCGGCGCGAGCGGGCGGCATAGCGAGCGTGGAACTCCTCGTCCACCCGCCGACACCACTGCACCGCGAGGTCGGAGGGCAGGTAGCGGTTGGTTCCGCGCACCCAGGAGAACTCGGCGCGGTCCAGCGGCGTATCCAGGTGCACCACCTGATTGATGCCGTGCACACCGGTGTCGGTGCGCCCCGCACAGACGACGCGCACCGGCATGGCCGCAAATTCGGCGAGCGCCTCTTCGAGTGCCTGCTGGACGGAGCGCACGCCCGCCTGCGACTGCCAGCCGTGATAACCGCTGCCGCGGTAGGTGACGCCAAGGGCCAATCGCACGGTGCCGTCTCTCAAAAATCAGAGGCGAAAAACAAGGGGCGCGAGGGAGACCGCCTTGGCGGCCTGCCCGTCGCGCCCGTTCGGGAAGCGTCGGATCGGCGCTGTGTCAGTTCAGGCTGTTGAGCATCGCCTGGGCCTTGGAGCGCAGGGCGCCATCGGCCTTTTCGATCACTTCCTGCAACAAGTCGCGAGCACCTTCGTGGTCACCGATCTGATGGAACTCTTCGGCCAGCTCCACCTTGCGCGCCAACGGATCGCCGTCGTCGTCCAGACCCATCTCCAGCGAAGAACCGATGTCCAGCGGCTTGGACGACACAGTCGACGCCGGCGCATCCAGATCCAGAGAAATGTCACCCAGCGAGACCTGCGGCAGCGGCGTAGACGCCGGTGCAGGCGGCAGGTCCTGCAGTTCGAACTCCAGGCTGCGGCTGCTGCCGGTGTTCGACATGCCGCTGGCCGGCACACTCGGCGAGAACGGCGGCACGCTCGGCGAGAACTGCGGAACCGACGGCGAGAACACCGGAGGCACGCTCGGCGAGAACTGCGGCGGCACACTCGCCGAGAAGCCCGCCGTGGAACTCGGGTAGCCACTCATGCGCGACGTAGGCGGCAGGTCATCCATGTCGCCCGGCACCGAAATGTCGAGGTCCACCGCCGCGGTGCTGCCAGACGGCATGTCCGCGTCGAGGTTCAGGTCCGGAACGCTGTGCTCGAAGCGCGAGGGCGACGGCACCACCGACTGCGGCATCGTGCTGGCGCCCAGCATTTCGCCACCGCCGGCTTCGGCCGTGGAGCCCGCGCCCGGCACGCCGCCCGGCTCGTACAGCGGATTTTCGGGGTCGATTGACCGGCCGAGTTCCTGAGCGCGCAGCCAGTCGTCGCCCTGACCTCCAGTCAGGCCATAAAGCTCGCCCGCCAGCAGTTCGTAGCCCTTGGTGTCGCGGCGCTTGGCGTAGACCTCCAGCAGCTTGGTGCGGATGGCCAGACGCTCCGGATTGGTGCGCATCGCCTCCTTGAGGATTTCCTCGGCCTGCAAGTCACGGCCATAGGCCAGATAGACATCGGCTTCAGCGACCGGATCGACGTCACCGATGGCGTCGATCTGGCTGAGCGAGTAGCTCATGGACGACGGCGCGCCGGAGGCGTCGCGGGTGTCGATGCGCTGGCCGCCGCTGGCGCCGAAGAACGAGTCAGGCTGCAGGCGGCTCTCCAAGAAGGAGGTCACGCCCGCTTCATCCTTGCTCTTGTTGCGCCAGCGGTAGAAGCCGAAGCCAGCCAGAAGCGCGACCAGCAGGCCGGCGCCGGGCAGCACCATCGGGTTCTCAGCCAGCGAGTCCATCAGCGAAGGCTCGTCGTTCTGAACCGGAGGCACCACCACCGGCGGCTTCGAAGCGGCGATGCCCGGCTTGGACGCCGCAGCCATCGAAGAGCCGCTCGATGCGAGCAGCGGCGAAGCAGCGCTCGCGGCAGACGCCGCGGCGACCACCGGCGCAGCGCTGGCGGCCGGATTGGCGCCGATTGGAGTCAATTGCGGCAGCGAAGCCGCGGCGGACGCCACCTTGGCCACCGCCGGCGCAGCGGCAGAGGCCCCCTTGTTGGCCGCCGTCGAAGCGGCCGCAGACGCTGCGGCATTCACCGCCGGCGCGGAGATCGTCGGCAGCACCGGCACCTTCACCGCCGGGCCGGAAGCCGGCGCAGGTGCCACAGCCGCACCCAGCTTCGCCGGCGCGGCCGGCGAGGCGGCGGCCGATGCGGCCTGCAGCTTCTTCAGATCCTCGAGGTTGCGCGCCAGCTCGCCCATGCGGCTGCTCGCATCCTTCTGGGCGCGGTCCTTGGCGATCTTGTCTTCGGCCGCCAACGCTCCCGCAGAGGATGCGGCCTTGCCCTTGTCGAGCTTCAGCCGATCCGGCGTCGGCGCGGCGGCCTGCTTGCGGTCCTGGACCTCGGCCTGCACCTTGCCGCCCGACTTGTGGGCCGGCTCGGCGTCTTGCGTCTGCGCCGGCACGGCACCAGCCAGCCGCTGGCGATAGGCATTGAAGTCGGCGCTCTGCACCTGGATGACGCGACGCGCCTCACGCGCATCGATCGCCGCCGCCTGCTCGCTGGTCGGCACACTCAGCACCACACCAGCCTTCAGCCGGTTCATGTTCGAACCGGCGAAGGCGTGCGAGTTGCCGCGGAACAGGCCCACGAGCATCTGCTCGAGCGACACACCGCTGCTGAGGCTGCGCGCAGCGATCCCACCCAGGGTGTCACCGGACTTGACCTTGTAGTCGCTGGCGCCATCGCCGGCCGGCACCGTGCTGGCCGCCTTGGCCGGCGAGCGGGCCGCAGCCACAGCAGCGGACTTGGCCTCGGGCGCCGGAGCGGCGGACGAGGGTGCGGCCGTACCGCCTTCTGTCGTCGAGGCGGGCGCCGGAACGGCCGGCGCCGGAGGCGCAGAAGGCGCAACCGGTGCAGCCAACGCCGGCGCGGCAGGCGCGACGGCCACCGCAGTAGGCACCGCCGGAGCCGGCGCAGCGGGGCTGCGCGACGAGCTCGGCGGATCGAACAGCAGCGTGTACTCACGCAGCAGACGGCCACTGGACCAGGACAGCTCCAGGATCACGTCGACAAAGGGTTCCTGGACCGAGCGGTCACTGGCGATGCGCAGGTACGCGGTGCCATCGGCACGGCGCTGCACCGTCACCGTCGTCGCCGGCAGCACGGGGTTGTAGTCCACGCCCGCGATGCGGTAAGAGTCCGGCGGCGCGATGCGCACACGCAGGTTGGCCGCCTCGTCGGGCGTCAGGCTGGTGACGTCGATCTCCGCCTTCAGCGCCTCGCCCAGCGCCGACTGCACGGTCAGTCGCCCAAGGCTGAGCGCCCAAGCAGACGGTGCGCCACACAGGGCCGCGGTGACAGCGGCCACCGCCGCCACTTCTTTCAGAGCCATGCGCCCTGTGCGCTTCATACGGATTTTCAAGGCGTCTCCCACGCTGCAGCTGCCCGATGCACTCGGCCACCTGCGTCAGTCAGGTCGGGCGTTGAGGATACAGAATTCCTGAAAAGACAATAACATCAAGAAGATACAAAGACAAGCTCATGCACTGCCTGATGTTCTTCGGGGGATGTGCACCCCCGGACGGGCCATCGGGGGTCGTTGCCCAACGACAACGACCCCCGACGCGATGTCAACGCAACTCCGAAGCGATTATTGGCCGATCAGGATTCGCAGCATGCGACGCAGCGGCTCGGCCGCACCCCACAGCAGCTGATCACCGATGGTGAAGGCACCCAGGTATTCCGGGCCCATCGCCATCTTGCGCAGGCGCCCCACCGGAATCGTCAGCGTGCCAGTGACCGCCACCGGCGTGAGGTCACGAATGGTCGCTTCGCGGGTATTCGGAACCACCTTCACCCAGGCGTTGTCGGCAGCGATCATCGCCTCGATATCCGCCAGCGGCACGTCCTTCTTGAGTTTGAAGGTCAGGGCCTGGCTGTGGCAGCGCATCGCGCCGACGCGAACGCAGAAACCATCCACCGGCACGGCCGCCGAACCAAAACCCTCGCCCTGGCCGAGGATCTTGTTGGTTTCGGCCATCCCCTTCCATTCTTCGCGGGAGACGCCGTTGCCCAGGTCCTTGTCGATCCAGGGAATCAGCGAGCCACCCAGCGGCACGCCGAAATTCGCAGTTTCCGCCGCCGTCAGGGCGCGCTGCTTGGCAATGATCTTGCGATCGATCTCCAGGATCGCACTCTTCGGGTCGTCCAGCAGCGCCTTGACCTCGCTGTTGAGCGTGCCGAACTGGGTCAGCAGTTCGCGCATGTGCTGTGCGCCGCCGCCCGAGGCCGCCTGGTAGGTCTGGGTGGACATCCACTCGACCAGGCCAGCCTTGTACAGCGCACCCACGCCCATCAGCATGCAGCTGACGGTGCAGTTGCCGCCCACCCAGTTGCGGCCACCGCTGGCCAGCGACTTCTGAATCACCGGCAGGTTCACCGGATCCAGGATGATGACGGCATCGTCCTTCATCCGCAGCGAGGAGGCGGCGTCGATCCAGTGGCCATTCCAGCCGGCCGCGCGCAGCTTGGGAAACACCTCGCTGGTGTAGTCCCCGCCCTGGGCCGTGATGATGACCTCGCAGCGCTTGAGCGCGTCGATATCGAAGGCGTCCTGCAGGCGGGTTTCGTTCTTCGCCATCGAGGGCGCCGCGCCACCGGCGTTGCTGGTGGAGAAGAACAGCGGCTCAAAATGGGCGAAATCGCCCTCGGCCACCATGCGGTCCATCAGGACCGAGCCCACCATGCCGCGCCAGCCGACCAGACCGACGAGAGGATTCTTAGACAAAGCCATCTCAATTACCTTTTCAACAAGTCTCCAGACCCTGGGTTCTCCCGGCTCGTTCGCCAGGGTCCAGAGGGAGGGTGTGGGCGAAACGATCCGAGAGCGTCAGCTCTTGGTAATGGTTTTGCCGGTAATCGCCGCGACCACTGCGTCGCCCATGGCGACGGTGCCCACCTTCTGCGTGCCCTCGGACCAGATGTCACCGGTGCGCAGACCGGCAGACAGCACCGCCTGCACCGCGGATTCGATCCGTGCGGCGGCTTCGGGCTGGTTGAGAGAGTAGCGGAGCATCATGGCAGCGGACAGGATTGTAGCCAAAGGGTTTGCAACACCCTTACCGGCGATGTCCGGCGCGCTGCCGTGGCTGGGTTCGTACAGGCCCTTGTTGGCCTTGTCCAGGCTGGCCGAGGGCAGCATGCCGATCGAGCCGGTCAGCATCGCCGCCTCGTCCGACAGGATGTCGCCGAACATGTTGCCGGTGACCACCACGTCAAAGGCCTTGGGCGCCTTGACCAGCTGCATCGCGGCGTTGTCGACGTACATGTGCTGCAGCTCGACGTCCGGGTACTGCTTGTGCACCTCGATCACGATGTCCTTCCAGAACTGGAAGGTCTCGAGCACGTTGGCCTTGTCCACCGAGGTGACCTTCTTGCTGCGCTTGCGCGCGGCCTGGAAGGCGACGTGGGCGATGCGTTCGACTTCCGGGCGCGAGTAGCGCATCGTGTCGAAGGCCTCGTCGGCGCCCGGGAAGTGGCCGTCCACCGCGGTGCGGCGGCCTCGCGGCTGACCGAAGTAGATGTCGCCGGTCAGCTCACGGATGATCAGGATGTCCAGACCCGCCACCAGCTCGGGCTTCAGGCTGGAGGCGTGGGTCAGCTGCTCGTAGCAGATGGCCGGGCGGAAGTTGGCGAACAGGCCCAGGTGCTTGCGCAGACCCAGGATGGCCTGCTCGGGGCGCAGCGGGCGATCCAGCGAGTCGTACTTCCAGTCGCCCACGGCGCCGAAGAGGATCGCGTCGGCGGCCTTGGCCAGGTTCAGCGTGGCGTCGGGCAGCGGGTGACCGGCGGCCTCGTAGGCCGCACCACCCACCGGCGCCGTTTCCATCTCCAACGTCAGGTCGAGCACGTTGAGCACCTTCACGGCCTCGGCCATGATCTCCGGGCCGATGCCGTCACCCGGCAGGATCGCGATCTTCATCGTCAGCTTTCTTCAGGAGTCTGGAATTCTTGGGGACGCGCTGCGGCCACACTCAGGCCAGCGTGTGCGCCAGCCAGGGCATCTTCGCCAGGCGCTCGGCCTCGTAGGCGCGGATCTTGTCCGCGTGGCGCAGGGTCAGGCCGATGTCGTCGAAGCCGTTGACCAGGCAGTACTTGCGGAAGGCCTGCACGTCGAACGGGATCTCGCTGCCGTCGCCCTTGACGACGACCTGGCGCGGCAGGTCGATCGTCAGCTGGTAGCCCGGGAAGGCCGCCACCTCGTCGAACAGCTGGCCGACCACGCGCTCGGGCAGCACGATGGGCAGCAGGCCGTTCTTGAAGCAGTTGTTGAAGAAGATGTCGGCGTAGCTCGGCGCAATCAGCGCGCGGAAGCCGTACTGCTCCAGCGCCCAGGGCGCGTGCTCGCGGCTGGATCCACAGCCAAAGTTCTCGCGCGCCAGCAGGATGCTCGCCCCCTGGTAGCGCGACTGGTTCAGCACGAAGTCCGGGTTCGACTTGCGGCTGGCCGGATCCTGGCCAGGCTCGCCCTTGTCCAGGTAGCGCCACTCGTCGAAGAGGTTCGGACCGAACCCGGTGCGGGCGATCGACTTGAGGAACTGCTTGGGGATGATGGCGTCGGTGTCGACGTTGGCCCGGTCCATCGGCGCGACCAGGCCCTTGTGCACGGTGAAGGCTTGCATGGGGTGTCTCCGGGGTGGATCAGGCGATCTGGCGGATGTCGACGAAGTGGCCCTTCATCGCCGCGGCGGCGGCCATGGCCGGGCTCACCAGGTGCGTGCGCCCGCCATTGCCCTGGCGGCCTTCGAAGTTGCGGTTGCTGGTGGAGGCACAGCGCTCGCCCGGCTCCAGCCGGTCGGCGTTCATCGCCAGACACATCGAGCAGCCCGGCTCGCGCCACTCGAAGCCCGCGGCCTTGAAGATCTCGTGCAGGCCCTCGCGCTCGGCCTGGGCCTTGACTTGGCCCGAGCCCGGCACCGCCAGCGCCAGCTTGACGTTCGGCGCGATGCGGCCACCCAGGCGCTTGATCACCGCAGCGGCGTCGCGCATGTCCTCGATGCGGCTGTTGGTGCAGCTGCCGATGAAGACCTTGTCGACCGTGATGTCGGCGATCGCCTTGTTCGGCTGCAGGCCCATGTAGGTCAGCGCACGCTCGATGGCACCGCGCTTGACGTCGTCACGCTCCTTGTCCGGATCGGGCACGCGGCCATCGATGGGCAGCACCATCTCGGGGCTGGTGCCCCAGGTGACCTGCGGCTTGATCTGCGCCGCATCGAGCTCGACGACGGTGTCGAAGTGTGCCCCGGCGTCGCTGTGCAGCGTGCGCCAGAAGGACACGGCGTGGTCCCACTCGACGCCCGCGGGCGCGAAGGGGCGACCCTTGACGTAGTTCAGCGTGGTCTCGTCCACCGCCACCAGGCCAGCACGGGCGCCCGCTTCGATCGCCATGTTGCACACGGTCATGCGGCCCTCCATGCTCAGCGCACGGATGGCGGAACCGCCGAACTCGATGGTGTAGCCCGTGCCACCGGCGGTGCCGATGCGGCCAATGATGGCCAGCACGATGTCCTTGGCGGTCAGGCCGCGGGCCAGTTGCCCCTCGACCTTCACCAGCATGTTCTTGGCCTTCTTGGCCAGCAGCGTCTGCGTGGCCAGCACGTGCTCGACCTCGGAGGTGCCGATGCCGTGCGCCAGCGCGCCGAAGGCGCCATGGGTGCTCGTGTGGCTGTCGCCGCAGACCACGGTCATGCCCGGCAGCGTGGCGCCGTTTTCCGGGCCGATGACGTGCACGATCCCCTGGCGCTTGTCCAGAAAGGGGAAGTACGCCGCCGCGCCGAAGGCCTTGATGTTGGCGTCCAGCGTCACGACCTGCTGCTTGCTGGTCGGGTCGGTGATGCCGTCGTAGCCCAGCCCCCAGCCCGTGGTGGGCGTGTTGTGGTCGGCGGTGGCCACCACGGAACTGACGCGCCAGACGGGGCGCAGGGCGATGCGCAGACCCTCAAAGGCCTGAGGACTCGTCACCTCGTGCACGAGGTGGCGGTCGATGTAGAGGATGGCGGTGCCATCTTCCTCGGTGTGGACGACATGGTCGTCCCACAGCTTGTCATACAGCGTGCGTGCGGTCATGGCAACCCTAGCGTCGAGGTCGGCCGACGACACCCGGACACCAGCAGCCACTCGCCCTGGCCCGAACATCCATCGCCCGAAAATACAGTGCCCAGAAATAGCAAAGCCCTCGTGACCCGGAAGGTCCGGAATCAGAGGGCTTGCTTGCTTTACAGCACTTGGCCTTGGCGGAGACGGAGGGATTCGAACCCTCGATGCGCTTTTGGCGCATACTCCCTTAGCAGGGGAGCACCTTCGGCCACTCGGTCACGTCTCCGAAGAAATGAGATTATAGCTCGGTTTTTCTGTTCAGGAAGCAGCCTGATCGAGATCGAAGGCTTTATGTAGCGCGCGGACCGCCAGTTCCATGTACTTTTCGTCGATCACGACGGAAGTCTTGATCTCGCTGGTGGTGATCATCTGGATGTTGATGCCCTCTTCGCTCAGGGCGCGGAACATCTTGCTGGCCACACCGGCGTGCGAGCGCATGCCGATGCCGACGATCGAGACCTTGCAGATCTTGGTGTCACCGATGACGGCTTCCGCGCCCAGCACCGGCACGACCTGGGTCTTCAGGACCTCCAGCGCGCGCTGGTAGTCGTTGCGGTGCACGGTGAACGAGAAGTCGGTGCGGCCGTCGTGCGAGACGTTCTGGATGATCACGTCCACATCGATGTTGGCCTCGGCGACCTTACCCAGGATCGAATAGGCGATGCCCGGCTTGTCCGGCACACCCAACACGGTCAGCTTGGCTTCGTCGCGGTTGAACGCGATGCCCGACACAACGGCTTGTTCCATCTTCTCGTCTTCCTCGAAAGTGATCAGCGTGCCCGACTTGGCCTCTTCCTCGATGGCGATGTCCCACGGGGTGAAGCTCGAGAGCACGCGCAACGGCACGCGGTACTTACCGGCGAACTCGACCGACCGAATCTGCAGCACCTTGGAGCCCAGCGAGGCCATCTCCAGCATCTCCTCGAAGGAGACGGTGGTCAGGCGCTTGGCCTCCGGCACGACGCGCGGGTCGGTGGTGTAGACGCCATCGACGTCGGTGTAGATCAGGCACTCGTCGGCCTTCATCGCCGCAGCCACCGCCACCGCGGAGGTGTCCGAGCCGCCACGGCCCAGCGTGGTGATGTGGCCGTCGCCGTCGATGCCCTGGAAGCCGGTGATGACCACCACCTTGCCGGCGGCCAGATCGGCACGCACGCGCACGTCGTCGATGCTCTCGATGCGCGCCTTGGTGTAGGACGAGTCCGTCTTCACCGGAACCTGCCAGCCGGAGTAGCTGACCGACTCCATGCCTTCGGCCTGCAGCGCCAGCGCCAGCAGACCCACCGAGACCTGCTCGCCGGTGCTGGCGATCATGTCCAGTTCACGCAGCATGGCGGGCGTCTGCGCCGCCGGCGACACCTCTTTGGCCAGGCCGAGCAGGCGGTTGGTTTCCCCGCTCATGGCCGAGGGCACGACCACCATCTGGTGGCCGGCGCGGGCCCATTTGGCAACCCGCTTGGCGACGTTGCGGATGCGCTCGGTCGAGCCCATCGACGTGCCGCCATATTTGTGAACGATCAGAGCCATGACTGTGGCAATCCGTGAAACGTCGTGCAGTGAAGCCGCCGCAGACCCGCTGCGACGGCACAAAAGCCTGCGATTCTAACGAATCGGGCGAGCCACCTGGTCCTGCGTCACGGCGGGCGCATCGGATGCGGCATCGGCCGAGGGAATCCAAGCCAGTCGAACCAGTGGCCCCTCACCCTCAGTTTCGACCAAACAGCGCGCGTCCAACCCCAGGCCAGGCACGAACAGGAGCTCGCCCACCGCGTCGAACAGCAGCGGCCCCTGGCGCTGCCAGGCCGGCACCTCCGCCGCCTGGAACTGCTTCTTGAGTGAGCGCGGTGGGGTGCCAGCGGCGCGCTGAAATTGCTCGCCGCCCGAGCGGGGACGCAGTTGGACCTGCCGCAGGCGCGCCAGCGCCACCCCCTCACCCGCCACTCCGACGCACTCGACCTGCAGCCGCCCCGACCAACCCGGCGCCTCGAACATCCCCGGTCCATCGATGCACAGCCACTGCAGTTCGGTGCTCGGGGGTTCGGCCGGGTCCGCATACAACGCCAACCGCCCCCGCCAAGCCCGAATCGTCCAGCCCGTCGGCAGCGCCCAGCTCAGCGGCCGCGCCCCACTCGCCCGTGTCTCGGGGCGCAACGGCAGCTCAGCGGCCAAGCGCTCCAGCAGCGCCGCCGACACAGGCTGGCCCGCCGTGCCCAGCCAATGGCGCAGCAGGTTGCGCCGCCGCGCCGCACTGAGCCCAGCCAGCGCCGCCACATGCAGGGCGCCCTCACCGTCGCACGCCTGCGACAGATCCAACTCGGCCAGCGCGTCCAGACACTCACGCGCATCCTGTGCATGCCGAGCGGCAGCGCCCAGCACCGTCAGCGCCTGCGGAAAGGCCGCCTCCAACGCCGGCCAGACCGCCAACCGCAGGCGGTTGCGTGCAAACCGCGGTTGCGCGTTGCTGTCGTCGTCGACGTAGGCCAGTCGGTGGCGGCGCACATAGGCCTCGATCTCGGCGCGCGGGCGATCCAGCCAAGGACGCAGCCAAACCACACCGTCGCGCCGCTGCCACGCGGGCATGGCCGCCAGCCCCGCGGCCCCACCGCCGCGCAGCGCCTGGAGCAAGAAGGTCTCTGCCTGATCGTTGGCGTGGTGCGCCAGCAGCACGGCAGCACAGCCCTGCGCACGTGCCATCGCAGCCAGAGCCGCATAGCGCCCTTCGCGGGCGCGCGCCTCAACGCTCTCGCCAGGCGCACAGGCCAGGTCGAGCCGTTGAACGTGGAAGTGAATGGCCGCACCACGGCGCGACCAGCGCGCGCACTGGACACGGCCATGCGCCACCCAGGCATCGGCCAGCGGACTCAGTCCATGGTGAATGTGCAGCGCGTGCAGCGCGACGCCCCGCTCGGTCGCCAGGCGCCAAGCGGCGTGCAGCAAGGCCGTGGAGTCACGCCCACCGCTGTAGGCCACGGCAAGGACCGGGGCGAGCCCCTGTCCGTCCGAGTCGGGCCACTCGAACGCGTCCAGCCGATTGGCCAGCCGCAGCGCCAGAGGCGACGCAGGTCGCGCCAAGGGAGCAGGCGGCCGAGCGGGCTGGATCAGCCCTTCGTGTCCGTGAACCGGCCGTAACGGCGCAGGCGCTCATAGCGCTGGTTCAACAGGTCCTTGGGCTTGAGGTCCGAGACCTGGCGCAGCGCGTCGTGCAGGGCGCGCTTGAGGTAGGCGGCCATCTGCTTGGGATCGCGGTGGGCGCCGCCCACCGGTTCGTTGACGATCTTGTCAACCAGGCCCAGCGCCTTCAGGCGGTGCGCGGTGATGCCCAGGGCCTCGGCGGCTTCGGCGGCACGGTCGGCCGTCTTCCACAGGATCGAGGCGCAGCCCTCCGGAGAGATCACCGAATACACCGAGTACTGCAGCATCAGCATCTGGTCGCCCACGCTGATGGCCAGTGCACCGCCGGAGCCACCCTCGCCGATGATGGTGGCGATGATCGGCACTTCCAGCTGCGCCATCTCGTAGATGTTGCGGCCGATGGCCTCGGACTGACCACGCTCCTCGGCACCGATGCCCGGGTAGGCGCCCGGAGTGTCGACGAAGGTGAACACCGGCAGGCCGAACTTCTCGGCCAACTTCATCAGGCGCAGGGCCTTGCGGTAGCCCTCGGGGCGCGCCATGCCGAAGTTGCGCGCGGCGCGCTCCTTGGTGTCGCGGCCCTTCTGGTGGCCGAGGACCATGCAGGCTTGGCCGTTGAAACGCGCCAGACCACCGACGATCGACAGGTCGTCCGCGAAGGCGCGGTCGCCGTGCAGCTCCTGGAAGTCGGTGAAGATCTCGTTGACGTAGTCCAGCGTGTACGGACGCTGCGGATGGCGGGCGATCTGCGTGACCTGCCAAGGGTTGAGCCGACCATAGATGTCCTTGGCCAGCTGCAGGCTCTTCTTCGACAGGCGATCGATCTCTTCGGAGATGTCCACCGCCGACTCGTTCTGCACGTAGCGCAGCTCGTCGATCTTGGTTTCCAGCTCGGCGATCGGCTGTTCGAATTCGAGGAAGTGACGTTTGCTCATCGGTGAAGTTCCTTGCCGGACGGACGTCCCGCGTCGCAACGGATCGGTCGAGTTTAGTTCAGGTCCGCCTCAGTACTCCACCGGCAGCGGATCCAGGCTGCGCCAGAGGTACCAGGTGGCCACGGAGCGAAACGGCGCCCAGGCTTCGCCCAGTTCGCGCACTTCGGCACGGGAAACCGGCTCGCCGCTGAAGTAATTCAGGCTGATGCCCTTGATCAGGCCGAGGTCGTCCAGCGGCAGCACGTTCGGGCGCATCAGGTGGAAGATGAGGAACATTTCGGCGGTCCAGCGGCCGATGCCGCGGATCGCCACCAGCTCCTCGATGATCGCCTCGTCGTCCATCGCACCCCAGTCGGTCTCGTGCACCGAGCCCTCGACGAAGTGCAGCGCCAGATCGCGCAGGTACTCGACCTTGCGCGCCGACAACCCCGCCGCGCGCATGGCCTCCACCTCCAGCGCCAGCACCTGGCTGGGCAGCACCGGCGGCGCCAGCGGCATCAACTGGACAAAGCGGTCCCAAACCGATTGCGCGGCCTTGACCGAAATCTGCTGGCCCACGATCGAACGCGCCAGCGTCGTGAAGGCATCCCCGCGGCTTTGCAGGCGAGCCTCCCCGAAACGCGGGATGAGCTTCTTGAGCACGCGGTCGCGCTTGGACAGGTGCTTGCAGGCCTCATCCCAGTAATCCGGCGTGACGAGGGCTTCGGCCGCCGCGGCGACCTCGGCGACCGGCGTGGCAGCGACCACGGCCTCAGGCGATGGCACGGCGGACTTCAGGCGCGTACCCACGTGGTCCCCTGCGGCGAATCCTTCAGCACGATGCCCTGCTCGGCCAGCTCGGCGCGGATGCGGTCGGACAGCGCGAAGTCGCGCGCCTTCTTGGCCGCAGCCCGCGCCTCGATGGCCGCCTGGATGGCCGCCTCGTCCAGCCCTCCTGCGCTGGCACCGGCGCCGCCTTGCAGGTATTGGCGCGGCGGCTGCTGCAGCACGCCGAGCACGCCGCCCAGGGCGCGCAGCAGGGCCGCGGCCTGCACATCGCGGCTGCGGTTGACTTCAGCGGCCAGCTCGAAGAGCACCGCCACCGCGATCGCGGTGTTGAAGTCGTCGTCCATCGCCGCCTTGAACCGCGCCGCCTGCGGCTGGCTCCAGTCGATGGCGAAGGGCGCGGTCAGCGACTCGGTGGGCAGCGACTCCAGCGCGGTGTAGAGCCGACGCAGCCCATTGCGCGCGTCGTCCATGCCCGCGTCGCTGTAATTGAAGGGGCTGCGGTAGTGCACGCGCAGGATGAAGAAGCGCAGCGTCTCGCCGTCGTAGTGCTGGAGCACATCGCGGATGGTGAAGAAGTTGCCCAGCGACTTGGACATCTTCTCGTTGTCGACGTTGAGGAAGCCGTTGTGCATCCAGTAGCGCGCCAGCGGCTGGCCGTTCGCGCCTTCACTCTGCGCGATCTCGTTCTCGTGGTGCGGGAACTGCAGGTCCAGGCCGCCGCCGTGGATGTCGAAGGTCTCGCCCAGCAGCGCGCAGCTCATCGCCGAGCACTCGATGTGCCAGCCCGGCCGCCCGGCGCCGAAGGGCGAGGGGTACTTCACGTCCGCCGGCTCCTCGGCTTTCGCGGACTTCCACAGCACGAAGTCCAGCGGATCGTCCTTGCCCTCGGCCACCGCCACGCGCTCACCGGCGCGCAGCTGGTCGATGGACTTGCCCGACAGCTTGCCGTAGCCCTCGAAGCGGCGCACCGCGTAGTTCACATCCCCACTCTCGCCGCGGTAGGCCAGGCCGCGCTGCTCCAGCCGCCCGATCAGCTCGAGCATCTGCGGCACATAGTCGGTGGCGCGCGGCTCGTGCGTGGGCGGCTCGATGCCCAGCGCCCCCAGGTCCTGGTGCATCGCCGCGATCATCTCCTCGGTCAGCGCGCGGATCGTGAGGCCCCGCTCCACCGCCCGGCGGATGATCTTGTCGTCGATGTCGGTGATGTTGCGCACGAAGGTGACGCGCAAACCGCTCGCCCGCAGCCAGCGCGCCGCCACATCGAAGGCCACCACGTTGCGCGCATGGCCCATGTGGCAGAGGTCGTACACCGTCATGCCGCACACGTACATGCGCACATGACCAGGTTCCAGGGGTACGAACGGCTCCAGGGCACGCGTCAGGCTGTTGTGGATCTGCAAGGACATCGGAAGGAAAGCGGGAAGCGGTGGTCGCGGGAGGGAGCTCGTCGAGGGGTGTCGATCGGTCCCGCCGCGTCGGTCGTTGGGGCGGCTTGTGGACGCAGCGCTCGGACTGCGAAGCCCCCCTCACCTACAATGGATCAGTATACGGCCGCCTGCCCTCCGCTCGCCCACTCGCCCGCGTGACGCTCTGCACCGCACTTTTCGCCGCCTGCCAGTTCCGGTTGCGCCGCGCCTTGGGACTGGCGCAACGGCTGAGCCCGTGGCGCCCTCTGCTCGCAGCGCTGGGTGCCGGCCTGCTCGCAGTGAGCGTCGGCGGGGCCGCCTTCGCTCAGTCGGCTCGGCCCGTGACCGCCGACACTTTGCCCGCGCCCGGCTCGGCGCAGGCCCGCTTCGAACAGGCCCTGCGCGCCAGCCAGGACGGGCATGACCGCGAGGCCCGCGCGCTGCTTGAGGCGCTGATTCAGGAATTTCCCCAGCAGCCCGAACCCCGTGTGAACCTGGCGGTGCTGCTGGCGCGCCAAGGGCTGACGGCGCAGGCGCGCCAGCAACTCGATGCCGCACTGCGCAGCGACCCGGTGCGTGCGCACGCCTACGATCAACTCCTCGCCCTGCATGCCCACATGGCTCGAGACGCCTACGCCCGCGCTGCCCTCGCCCCGGCTGTCCCCGCCGCCAGCGGCGTCGCGCTGGCGCCAGTGACGCACTGGTCGCCCAGCCACTCCGCCTCAGGGCCAGGGCCAGCCACCGCCACGCTGCTCGCCGCATCGGCGCCCGAGCCGATGGCCGCGGCCGCGCCCATCAGCGTGGCCCCGGCCTCCCGCCCAAGTGCCTCCGCCACCCACGCTGCCTCCACCCCCATTCCCCCCCCCGCACCTTCATCGGCAGCCCCCCCGGCATCGAGGGACCGCACCGGGCGCCTCGTGGTGTTCACGCTGATCGCCCTGCTGCTGCTCGGCCTCGGGCTGGGCAGCGCCTGGGCGGCCCGCAAGCGTCATCGGCAGGTCGCGGACAACCCACCCACGCAACCCTCGACGGTGCTGATTTCCCCCGACGCCGCACCGGAGGAGCGCCTGATCGACATCTACCGCCTGATCGGCGAGGAACGCCTGGCTGACGCACTGGCGGCGGCCGAGGCCCTGACGCACGACCACCCGCACTTCCCACTCGGCCAGCAGGTCTACGCGGACCTGTTGCTGGCCACCCAAGGTCATCTCGCCGGATTTGCCCAGCCCAGCGCCGACGCGGGAGTGGCTCGCCCCACCAACGCCGCGGCCCTGCGCCAAGAGGCACTTCAGCGCCTCCTGGCCTTGCACGAACGCCCTCCGAAAGGCAGCATCCCGCGCCAGCTGCTGCTGCTTCCTGCGTCGGTACGGCACGTGGTGGCGGTGGACGCCTCGCGCTCGCGGCTGCACCTGTTCGAGAACCGCGACGGTCAGCTCCATCGGCAGAGCTCGATCTACGTCGCGCTCGGCAGCCAGGGCGTGGGCAAGCGCGAGGAAGGCGATCAGCGCACGCCCCTGGGCGTCTATCACATCACCAGCCGACTCGACGGCCGCCAGCTCGGTGACTTCTACGGCCCCGGTGCGTTGCCGCTGAACTACCCCAACGAGCACGACCGCCGCCTGGGCCGCACCGGCGCCAACATCTGGCTTCATGGCACGCCCGCAGCACCGCACAGCCGCTCGCCACGCTCGACCAATGGCTGCATCGTGCTGGCCAACGAGGACCTGACGCGCCTGCTGCGCGAGCTCCAGCCGCGACACACGCCCGTGGTGATCGCCCAGCAGCTGGAATGGGTACAGCCCAGCGCCCTGCAAGACGAACGCAGCAAGGCCCGCGCGCTGGTCGAATCCTGGCGCCTGGCGCGTGCGCTGGCCGACATGCGGCAACTCGGTGCGCTCTATGCCCGCCATTTCGACAACGGCGAAAGTGGCGTCGATGGGTGGCGGACCCGGCTGTCCGGCGAGCTGCAGCGCTCCGGCGCGCGCGAGCGCGAAGTCACCGACCTGACGGTGCTGGCCTGGCACGAAAAGGGCGACAACCTGATCGTGGACTTCACCGAGGTCGCACCCGGCTCCGCCGTGACGCCACAGCGCCGCCGCCAATACTGGTCACGCGAGAGTGGACAATGGAGGATCTTTTCAGAAGGAGTGTTCGAATGAATCGAGCCTGGCTGCGGCGCGCCGCAGCGACCCTGTGCGTGGGCGTGGCCCTGAGCGGCGGCGCCTGGGCGCAGCAGAAGGTGCGCCTGGTGACCTCGATGGGCGACATCGTGGTCGAGCTGGATGCCGCCAAGGCGCCCAAGACGGTGGACAACTTCCTGCAGTACGTGAAGGCTGGCCACTACGACGGCACGGTGTTCCACCGCGTGATCCCGAACTTCATGATTCAGGGCGGCGGCATGGACGCCACGATGAAGGAAAAGCCCACGCGCGAGCCGATTCCGCTGGAAAGCCGCAACGGCCTGTCCAACGTGCGCGGCACGATCGCCATGGCGCGCACCATGGTGCCGGATTCGGCCACCGCGCAGTTCTTCATCAACGTGAAGGACAATGGTTTCCTCGACCAGCCCAACTCGCCCGACCGCAATGGCTACGCGGTGTTCGGCAAGGTCGTCGCCGGCATGGACGTGGTCGACAAGATCAAAGCCGTCCCGACCGGCAACCGCGGGCCAAACCAGAACGTGCCCAACGAGCCCGTGACCATCAAGAAAGCCTCTCTGGAGAAGTGACATGGCAGCCCCCCAAGTTGAACTGCAAACCAACCTCGGTGCGATTCGCATCGAACTCGACGACGAGCGCGCCCCGCTGTCGGCGGCCAATTTCCTCGAGTACGTCAAGAGCGGCCACTACGACGGCACCGTGTTCCACCGCGTGATCCCTGGCTTCATGGTCCAGGGTGGCGGCATGGAGCCCGGCATGAAGCAGAAGGCCACCCGCGCCGAGATCAAGAACGAGGCCAACAACGGCCTGAAGAACAACAAGTACACCCTGGCGATGGCCCGCACGAACGCGCCGCACTCGGCCACGGCGCAGTTCTTTATCAACACCACCGACAACGACTTCCTGAACTTCAAGTCCGAGTCGCCCTCTGGCTGGGGCTACGCGGTGTTCGGCAAGGTGGTCGCCGGCGCGGACGTCGTCGACCAGATCGAGAAGGTGCGCACCGGCCGCCGCGGCTTCCACGACGACGTGCCGGTCGACGACGTGGTGATCCAGCGCGCCGTTGTGGTCGAGTAAGGCGCTCAAGCGCAGCGGCCCAACGACGGCATGATTCCCCCATGACAGCACTGTCCCAATGGGCCGTTCAGACCGGGGCACAAGGCCCCGAACTGATGCTGCCGGATCACTGGCGCTGCGTGGATCTCCTTTCAGATCTGCACCTGAGTGCGCAGTCGCCGGGGACGGTCGAGGCCTTCCTGTGCCACTTGCGCCACACGAGCGCCGATGCCGTGCTGCTGCTGGGGGATGTGTTCGAAGCCTGGATCGGCGACGACGTGCTCGATGACGCCGACGGCTTCGAAGCTCGAGTGTGCGACGCTCTGCATGCGGTTTCGCAGCGTGTGGCGCTGGCCTGCCTCCATGGCAATCGCGACTTCCTGATCGGGCAACGCTTTGCAGATCGGACCGGCTGCCTGTTGCTGCCGGACCCGATCCTGCTGAGAGGCTGGGGACAACGCGTGCTGCTGATGCATGGCGACGCACTGTGCCTGGACGACCAGGCCTACCAGGCCTTCCGCCGGGAGGTTCGGCAACCTGCGTGGCAAGCGGCCGCCCTGTCACGGCCACTGATCCAGCGGCGGGCACTGGCCGCTCAGATGCGCGCCACCAGCCAGTCCCACCAGCGCGCCGCAGGCGGCCCGGAGGGTTATGGCGACCTCGACAGCTCCGCCATGCTCGCCGCCCTGGAAGCCGCGCAGGCCAACGAACTGGTTCATGGTCACACCCACCGTCCCGGTACGCAGCAGCTGGACGGCCAGCGCCGACGCTGGGTGCTTTCAGACTGGGAGCTGGAGCCGGGCTCGACCGCCCCACGCGGCGACCTGATCCGCTTCAGCGGTGATGGCCTGGTGCGCCTGTCGCCCGCCAGAGCTTGAACTCGCAGCGATGAGGCTGCTGGACTGGTGGCGCCAGCACCGGCACCAGCAGGTGCTGGCGCGCCGAGCCATTCCCGATGCACTCTGGCTCGACACGCTGCGCGACTTCCCCTTTCTCAAGCGCAGACCGCTGGCCGAGCTGCAGCGGTTGCGTGAGTTGACCGCCCTCTTCCTGGACCGCAAGGAGTTCTGCGCCACCGGCGGCTTGGCGCTCACCGACGCGATGGCTGTGGCGATCGCCGCACAGGCCTGCGTGCCGGTGCTGCACCTGGGACTGGATGGCTACGACGGTTTCGTCGGCATCGTGGTGCACCCGGATGAGGTGGTTCGCCACCGCGAGGTCCTCGACGCCGATGGCGTGCAGCACGACTACGACGAAACCATCGTGGGCGAAACGATGTACCGCGGCCCCTTGTCGCTGTCGTGGCGGCACGTCGTCGATGGCGGCTTCACGGAGCCCTGGGTTTGCAACGTCGTGATCCACGAGTTCGTGCACTTGCTCGACATGGCCGATGGCGACACCGACGGCGTCCCGCCGCAGCCCACCGCCGCTGCCCGCCGGCACTGGATCCAGGTGATGGAGGCCGCCCACGCGCGCCTGTGTCGGGACGTGGCGCGCGGCGAGCCCACCTTCCTCGATCCCTATGCGACAAACGGCCTGGAGGAATTCTTCCCGGTCGCCAGCGAAGCGTTTTTTGTCGACCCGCTGGGCCTCAACGAAGCCCACCCCGAGGTCTACGCGCTGCTGCGCGACTACTTTCGCCAGGATCCGGCCAAACACCTGCGCTGACGACGCAGGAAAACAACAAGGGGCCCGCGGGCCCCTTGTTCGTTTTGTCGCGAAGCCTTCAAAGACTCAAACCGTCGCCGACTCGGCCTTGGGCTTGTCGCTCTTGTTGCGCGGCTCGATGTCGAGCTTGACTTCACCGGCGTCGTCGATGTCCACCGTCAGGCGACCGCCATCGGTCAGGCGACCGAAGAGCAGCTCGTCGGCCAACGCACGCCGGATCATGTCCTGAATGAGGCGCTGCATCGGGCGCGCGCCCATGAGCGGATCGAAGCCCTTCTTGGCCAGGTGCTTGCGCAGCGCGTCGGTGAAGGTGACCTCGACCTTCTTCTCGGTCAGCTGGCTTTCGAGCTGCAGCAGGAACTTGTCGACCACCCGCAGGATGATCTCCTCGTCCAGCGCCTTGAAGCCAACGATGGCGTCCAGCCGGTTGCGGAACTCAGGCGTGAACATGCGCTTGATGTCGCCCATCTCGTCGCCGCTCTCGCGCTGGCTGGTGAAGCCGATGGTGGCCTTCTGCAGCGTCTCGGCACCCGCATTGGTCGTCATCACGAGGATGACGTTGCGGAAGTCGGACTTGCGGCCGTTGTTGTCGGTCAGCGTGCCGTGGTCCATCACCTGCAGCAGCACGTTGAAGACGTCCGGATGGGCCTTCTCGATCTCGTCGAGCAGCAGCACGCAGTGCGGCTTCTTGGTGACGGCCTCGGTCAGCAGGCCGCCCTGGTCGAAGCCGACATAGCCCGGCGGCGCGCCGATCAGGCGGCTGACGGCATGGCGCTCCATGTATTCCGACATGTCGAAGCGGATCAGCTCGATGCCGAGGATGAAGGCGAGCTGCTTGGCGACTTCGGTCTTGCCGACGCCGGTCGGGCCGCTGAACAGGAAAGCACCGATCGGCTTGTCGGGCTTGCCGAGGCCGGAGCGGGCCATCTTGATCGCCGCGGCCAGCGCGTCGATGGCCGGATCCTGGCCGAACACCACGCTCTTGAGGTCGCGGTCGAGGGTCTTGAGCTTGGAGCGGTCGTCGCTGGAGACGCTGGCGGGCGGAATGCGCGCGATCTTGGCGACGAT